>Ga0335083_10000466_pt1 | contig 62242 bp, 59 predicted proteins | sample Lox_Sample_42_FD_206716 | JGI IMG/M metagenome (GOLD analysis project Ga0335083, IMG submission 206716) | Soil microbial communities from Loxahatchee National Wildlife Refuge, Florida, United States - Lox_Sample_4.2 | ecosystem: Environmental > Terrestrial > Soil > Wetlands | place: USA...
ACGCCTTTGCCATGCCGACGCAGCCGCTCGGCTGGTTCAAGAAGGAACTGAAGGGCCCGGATGACTTCAAGGGCATGAAATATCGCACCGTCGGTCTCGCCTCCAACGTCATGCAGGCCATGGGCGCCAGCGTCGCACAGCTCCCGGGCCCGGAAATTCTCCCAGCCATGGAAAAGGGCGTGATCGAGGCGTTCGAATACAACAACCCGACCTCCGATATGCGATTTGGCGCGCAGGACGTGGCCAAGTACTATTATCTTGGCTCGTATCACCAAGCATCGGAAGCCATCGAAGTCGTCTACAATAAGACGAAGTGGGATGGGATGGCCGCCGAGCAACGGCAGATTCTGAAACTCGCCGCGATGTCGTCCAATTCCGACAACATCTGGCATGCCTGGGATATGTATTCGAAGGACCTCGAGGTCCTTCAGAATAAATACAAGATTGTCGTCAAGCGCACGTCCGAAGCGATCTTCAAGGCACAGCTCGTGGCTTGGGACAAGGTCGTGAATGAGATCAGTTCTGACGCGAACCAAGGTCCATTCGTCAAGAAAGTGCTCGAGAGCCAGAAGGCTTTCTTCAAGCGCGTCGCCTTCTACAACATCAACAATGAAGCCGACTACAAGGCGGCCTGGGAGCACTACTTCGGACCAATGAAGGTCTAAATAGGGCCAACGAAATGCGCCGGGGCAGCCATCGCTGCCCCGGCGAGTTTGTGCGCAGTCCAGGGGGGACTCGTGGAACAATTTCTGCTCTTTATCGATCGCCTCAGCGCGGGGGTCGGCAAGGCCTTTGGCTGGTGCATCATCATCATGACGCTCGGCACGTCTTACGACGTCTTCATGCGTTATTTGTTTCGCGCGCCGACCGACTGGGCCTTCGACTTGAGCTACTTCATGTACGGCGCGCTGTTCATGATGGCAGGCGCCTACACCTTGTCGCGCAACGGGCACGTGCGCGGCGATGTCATTTACCGGCTGACGCCAAATCGCGTGCAGGCCGGCATCGACCTTGTTCTTTATTGCATTTTTCTCGCGCCGGGCTTCACCGCGATGTTGATCTACGGCATCCCCTATGCCGAGAACTCCTGGTCCATGCGCGAAGTCAGCATCTACGCGCCGACCGGCGCTCCGGTCTATCCGCACAAGACTTTGATCCCGATCGCCGCGGCGCTGATGATGATCCAGTGCTTTGCGGAAATCATCCGCTGCATCATCTGCCTGCGCGACGGTGTCTGGCCGCAGCGGCTGCATGACGTCGAGGAAATGGAATCGGCCATTCTCGCGGAAGCGGAAGATCGCCGGCGTATCGAAGAAGAATTGCACGTAGGGGCAAGCAGATGACCTTGACCAATCCCGAAATCGGGATGATCCAGCTCGCCTCGTTCATCCTCATCGTGCTGCTTGGCTTCCCCATCGCCTTCACATTGGTGGCGATGGGCATCTTCTTCGGCCTCTATGCGATGGGCGATCGCGTCTTCGATCTGCTCGTCACCAATACCTACGACATCATGTCGAACGACACGCTCACCGCGGTGCCCCTGTTCCTGTTCATGGGCTACCTGGTCGAGCGCGCCAACATTCTCGATCGGCTGTTCTATTCGATCCAGATGGCGGCGCGCCGGGTGCCCGCCTCTCTCGCGGTGGCGACGCTGGTCACCTGCGCGCTGTTTGCGACAGCCACCGGCATCGTCGGCGCGGTGGTGACACTAATGGGTTTGCTCGCATTTCCCGCGATGCTGCGCGCCGGCTACGACACCAAGCTCGCGGCGGGCGTCGTCTGCGCCGGCGGCTGTCTCGGCATCATGATCCCGCCCAGCGTGCTGCTCATTCTTTACGGGGCCACCACGGGAATTTCGGTGGTGCAGCTTTACTCGGCCGCCTTCCTGCCCGGCTTCCTGCTCGCCAGCCTCTATGTGGTTTATGTGGTAGTCCGCGCCATCATTGATCCCAAACTGGCGCCGAGGCCGAAGGAGCTGCAAGGCGATATTCCGTTCATCACCGTGTTCACGGCGCTGCTGACCTCGTTCTTCCCCTTGGCGGTGCTGATCCTGTCGGTGCTGGGCGCCATCATTTTCGGACTGGCAACACCGTCCGAAGCGGCTGCGGTCGGCGCGCTCGGCTCCATCATCCTCGCCGCCGCCTACCGTTCGCTCACCTTCCAGCGGCTGAAAGAGGCGGTCTTCCTCACCGCCCGTACCTCGGCGATGGTCTGTTACCTGTTCATCGGCTCGTGGACCTTCTCTTCGGTGTTCTCCTATCTCGGCGGCCACGAGGTGATCGAGCACTGGGTGCTGGCAGCGCATTTGAACGCGACCACCTTCCTGATCATCGCCCAATTCATCATCTTCCTGCTTGGCTGGCCGCTGGAATGGACGGAGATCATCATCATCTTCGTTCCGATCTTCCTGCCGCTGATCAAGCTGTTCAACATCGACCCGCTTATCTTCGGCATTCTGGTCGCGCTCAACATCCAGACCTCGTTCAACACGCCGCCGATGGCAATGGCGGCCTATTACTTGAAGGGTGTGGCGCCGCCGCACGTGAAGCTCACCGAGATTTTCGCGGGCGCGCTTCCCTTCGTCTTCATGGTCTTCATCTCCATGGCGATGGTCTATGTCTTCCCGGGCATCGCCCTGTGGCTGCCGCACCAGTTCTATAAATGAGCGCACGGTGACGGACGGATTGATCGAGCTCACCGCGATCGAGGCGGCCGAGCGGATCGCCAACGGCGATATCTCGGCGGAGGAATACACAAGCGCCTGTCTCGACCGCATCGCCGAGGTCGACGACAAGGTTCACGCCTTCGTCCATCTCGATCGCGACGAGGCCTTGCGCCAGGCACGGGCACTTGACGAGCGCCGCCGCAACGGAGGCGCGCTCGGCCTGCTGCACGGCATCCCGGTCGGCATCAAGGATATTTTCGATACCGCCGACTATCCGACCGAATGCGGTTCGCCCATGCTCAAGGGGCGGCTTCCGATGCGCGACTGCACGGCGGTCGCTCGCCTGAGGGAGGCGGGTGCCGTCATTATCGGCAAGACGCTCACCACCGAGTTCGCCTATCTTCATCCCGGTCCGACCCGCAATCCGCGCGATCTCGAGCGCACGCCCGGCGGCTCGTCATCGGGCTCGGCGGCAGCCGTCGCCGCCGGCATGGTGCCGCTCGCCATCGGCTCGCAGACCAACGGCTCGGTGATCCGGCCCGCGGCTTTTTGCGGCGTGTATGGCTGCAAGCCGACGCACGGCACAATCTCGCGGCACGGCGCACTGGTGCTCTCGCACCCCCTCGACCACGTCGGCACCTTCACCCGCTCGCTCGCCGACACGGCGCTTATCCTTGAGGCGCTGGCCGGCTACGACCCGGAAGACAGCGACACGCGGCCTGTGGCCGCGCCCGCTTTCCTCGAAAGGGTCGGCGAGGAGCCCCCGATGCCGCCACGCTTTGCCTTCGTGCCGACCCCGGTCTGGGACAAGGCCGATGCCGAGGCCCGTGCCGCGATCGAAACGCTTGTGGCGCGGCTGGGCGAGCGGGCACAGGCGATTTCGCTCGGCGAATCCTTTTCGTCGGCTTGGGACGACCACCGCGTAATCATGGCGACCGACATGGCGCACAATCTCAAGGTCGTGCTCGAGCGCGGCGAGGGCGCATCGAGCAAGGCGCTGCGCGATTTTCTGCTCGAAGGCAGTAAAGTTCCCGCCGTGCGCTACCTGGCGGCGCGCGATGCCGCCAAGCGCTACCGCGACGGCATTGCGGAAATTTTCAGGGAGTACGACGCCATCATTGCGCCGGCGGCGATTGGCGTCGCGCCCAAAGGCGAGGCAACCGGCAACCCAGTGTTCTGCTCGCTATGGACGCTGACCGGCCTGCCGGCGCTGTCGCTGCCCTTGCTCACGGGCGAAGGCGGCATGCCGCTCGGCGTGCAATTGATCGGCGAACGCGGCGACGATGCGCGCCTGCTGCGAACTGCGAATTGGCTGGTTGAAAATCTGATGGGCGGCTAGCGGCTGTTTTGATCGCGCTTGAGCAGAGGCTTCCAGTCATCGCCCCAGAACGCCCACAGCATTAGAACGAGGCCGACAATAACGACGATCCAAAGCGGTACCGTGTTCAGCTTAGCGGCGATCAGCCACATGTAGCCGATCATGATGACCGCACCGATTGCCGCTGTTACTGCGTCCGCCATTCTTTATCCTCTCCTCTTATTGCCCGATATCCTAGCGCCCACGTGGCGCGCCCGCTAGGCCTTTAAGGCGACACGCCGAGGTTGCTTTTGAAGAAGGCGATGGTCCGGCTCCAAGCAAGCTCCGCCGCGGCCCTGTCGTAGCGGCTCGAGGTGTCGTTGTTGAAGGCGTGATTGACGTCCGGATAGATGTAGATCGTATAGCGCTTGTTATTGGCCTTCAGCGCGGCCTCATAGGCGGCGATGCCGGCGTTCACGCGCTGGTCGAGCCCGGCATAGTGCAGCAGCAGCGGCGCGCGGATGGCCGGAACCTGGTCGGCCGGCACTTGCAGCCCGTAATAGGCGACGGCGGCCTTGAGATCGGGCGCCAGCACGGCAACTTTGTTGATGCCGCCGCCGCCCCAGCAGAAGCCGACGGCCCCGACCTTGCCCGTCGATTCCGGGTGATGCTCAAGGAACGGGACCGCGGCGGCGGCATGCCGGGCCGTTTCGTCGGGGTTGAGCGTGGCGATCATGTCGCGCGCCTTGTCTTCGTCGGCAGGCGTGCCGCCGAGCGGCGAGAGCAGATCAACGGCGAGGGCAAGAAAGCCCTCCAGCGCCAGCCGTCGCGCGATGTCCTGGATGTGCGGATTGAGTCCGCGATTTTCGTGGATGACGACGACGCCGGGCCGCCTGGCGCCGCCCTGGAGCCGCGCGAGATAACCGTTGATGCGTGTTTCACCGGCGATATAGGCGACGGTCTCGATTGCCAACCGCTGATCGTCAGCGGCGACGATCGCCGCCCGCGCGTAATCGTTTTTCAGGAGCGGCAGCAGCGCCAGCGCCGCCGCGGTCGATCCGGCGATTTCGGCGAGGCGGTCGAGAAAGGCGCGGCGGTCGATGCCGCCGTGCGTGAAGCGGTCGTAGAGGTCGATAATGCGTTGGTCCATGCCCGCGTCTCCGGTTCCCCGTTACGCTAGCACACAGGGGGAGCTATCGATTTCAAATACGGTTGACTCTTGCGGCAACAAAAAAAGGGCGGCCCGCAGGCCGCCCTTTGCATTGTTTTAACTTGGCGCCACTTACATCATGCCGCCCATTCCACCCATGCCGCCGCCTGGCATTGCCGGGGCCGCTTCCTTCGGCAGCTCGGCGACCATCGCTTCGGTGGTGATCAGGAGACCGGCGACCGAGCCGGCATCCTGCAATGCGGTGCGCACAACCTTGGCCGGGTCGACGATGCCTTCCTTGATCATGTCGACGTATTTCTCGGTCTGCGCGTCGAAGCCGTAGGTTTCCGAGTTCTCGTCGACGATCTTGCCGACTACGATCGAACCCTCGACGCCGGAGTTTTCCGCAATCTGGCGGATCGGAGCCTCCAGCGCCTTGAGCACGATGTTGATGCCGGTCTGCACGTCATGATTCTCATCGTGGATACGGCCGACCGCCTTCTTGGCGCGCAACAGCGCCACGCCGCCGCCCGGCACGATGCCTTCCTCGACCGCGGCGCGGGTGGCGTTGAGCGCATCCTCGACGCGGTCCTTCTTCTCCTTGACCTCGATTTCGGTCGCACCGCCGACCTTGATCACGGCAACACCGCCGGCGAGCTTGGCCAGGCGCTCCTGCAGCTTCTCCTTGTCGTAATCGGAGGTGGTCTCGTCGATCTGCACCTTGATCTGGGCGACGCGCGCCTCAATGTCGGGCTTCTTGCCGGCGCCGCTGACGATGGTGCTCTTCTCTTTCTCGATGATCACCTTCTTGGCGCGGCCGAGCATCTGCAGCGTCACGTTCTCGAGCTTGATGCCGAGATCTTCTGAGATGAGCTGGCCGCCGGTGAGGATCGCGATGTCCTCGAGCATTGCCTTGCGGCGATCGCCGAAGCCCGGCGCCTTCACCGCCGCAACCTTGAGGCCGCCACGCAGCTTGTTGACGACGAGAGTGGCGATGGCCTCGCCTTCAACGTCTTCGGCGATGATGACGAGCGGTTTGCCCGACTGCACGACCGCTTCGAGCACCGGCAGCATCGATTGCAGACCGGTCAGTTTCTTCTCGTGCAGGAGGATGTAGGCGTCCTCAAGCTCGGCCAGCATCTTCTCGGCATTGGTGACAAAGTAGGGCGAGATGTAACCGCGGTCGAACTGCATGCCCTCGACGATCTCGACTTCGGTGTCGAGCGCCTTGGCCTCTTCCACGGTGATGACGCCTTCGTTGCCGACCTTCTGCATCGCCTTGGCGATCATTTTGCCGATCGCTTCGTCGCCGTTTGAGGAGATGGTGCCGACCTGGGCGACCTCCTCGGTCGAGCTCACCTTCTTGGCGCGCTTCTCGATGTCCTTGACCACGGCCGCGGTCGCGATGTCGATGCCGCGCTTCAGATCCATCGGATTCATGCCGGCGGCAACCGCCTTGGCTCCTTCCTTGACGATCGCCTGGGCGAGCACGGTCGCCGTGGTGGTGCCGTCGCCGGCGAGATCGTTGGTCTTCTGCGCTACTTCGCGCACCATCTGCGCGCCCATGTTCTCGAACTTATCCTCAAGTTCGATCTCCTTGGCGACGGTGACGCCGTCCTTGGTGATGCGCGGGGCGCCGAAACTCTTGTCGAGCACGACGTTGCGGCCCTTGGGCCCGAGCGTGACCTTTACCGCGTCGGCGAGAATGTCGACGCCGCGCAGCATCCGTTCGCGCGCGTCGCCGGAAAACTTGACGTCTTTGGCAGCCATTTTCGTTCACTCCGTTTGCTTTTCTGGGTGTATCCGACGTCAGGCGATGACGCCCATAATGTCGGACTCTTTCATGATCAGATATTCTTGGCCGTCGAGTTTGACCTCGGTGCCCGACCACTTGCCGAACAACACGCGGTCGCCGGCCTTCAAGTCCATGGGAATCAGCCGGCCGGACTCGTCGCGGCCGCCAGGGCCGACGGCAACGATCTCACCCTGGCTCGGCTTTTCCTGCGCCGTATCGGGGATGATGATGCCGCCTTTGCTCTTCATATCGGCTTCGATGCGCTTGACGACCACGCGGTCGTGCAGGGGACGAAATTGCGTTTTCGCCATGGGTTCCTCATTTAGCGCTGCAGATGCAGCTTAAAGTCGTTATCTACCAAGTATTTAGCACTCATTAGCCGAGAGTGCCAAACCCCGCGGGGGACATATGGGCTTGGCTCCGGCGTGTCAAGCGCACGCACGGAAGGCTAGGTGAAAGCATTGAAATGCGCCGACGAGCCCCTCTCCGGCGCGAAAGCAATCGCTTGCGCTCCTCGACGTTGCCCCGCAAAGTCACGCCGCTTCTCCGCGGGAGATTTGATGAGCCGCAAATTTTCGCTGCCGACTGTATTGACGCTGACAGCGCTCGCGTGGGGTCTTGCCGGCTGCTCGTCGATTTCCAATCCGTTTGCGCCGGGGGGGCCGGAGGCGCCGCCGCCGACAGCGCCGCCGGTGCCGACGTTGCCGCCGGCCTTTCCGCCGCAGGATATCGTCGGCCGCTGGGGTCTTGCCGCTTATCACAAGGAAGAAGACCGCGCCCGCATCGAGGTCGCCGCGGCCGCCGCCTGCAAGCAGCCTTACGTCATTACCCTCGGGCCGACCGGCGGCGTGATGATGCATCTTGCCGACCAGGCGACGCCCTCGGAACTGGCGCTCAAGGGCGCGCTCGGCGGCAAGACCTATGTCGGGCCGAAGGATGAGCCGCCCGGCGCCACCGACGACCGCGAGGTGGTGTCGTTCGATGGGCGCGTCCTGATCCTGCGCTGGATGGATCCTGAGGTGCAGAGCCGCTACGGCACCATGGTCTATGTGCGCTGCCCGCCGGAAGGGGCGAAGCCGGTGCGTCACAAGCCAAAGCCAAAACCCAAACCGAAACCCAAGCCGGCAGCGAAGCCGATGCAGCCGCCGGTCCAGCCGCCAATTCAGCAGCAAAAGCCGGCGGGGCAGTGACAAGCCCCGAGGCAAGGCGCCCTCTGTCGCAATGAGCGTGCGCGATTTCATCGCCGGGCCGTGGCGCGCCGTGCCGGTGCTCGGCGTCACGCAGATCCTCGCCTGGGGCACGATCTTCTACACGCCGGTGCTGATCGTGCCGCTGATCGCCAAGGACCGCGGTTGGTCCATTTCTTTCGCCATGGGCGGCTTTTCCGTCGGGCTGCTGGTTGCCGGGCTGGTTTCGCCTTATGTCGGGCGTTCGATCGACCGCTTCGGCGGCCATGTGGTGATGACCGTCGGCTCGCTGATCGGCGCGCTCGGGCTTTTTCTCATCGTGCATGCGGCGAGTCCGCTCTCGTACCTTCTCGTCTGGATGGTGCTCGGCGCCGCCATGGCGGCGAGCCTCTATGACTCGGCTTTCGCGACTCTTGGCCGCATCTTCGGCATCGCCGCGCGGCGGCCGATCACGGCGCTGACGCTGATCGGCGGCTTTGCCTCGACGGTGAGCTGGCCGACGACACATTTTCTGCTCGAGGCCGTCGGCTGGCACGCGACCTACTTTTTCTACGCCGCTCTGCTCGCTATCGTCGCAGCGCCGCTGCATGCGCTGGCGCTGCCGCGCGAACGCCATGAGGCCGAGAGCTCGGAGCCCGGCGAGGCAGCGGTGGCGGCCAAAGTACTGCCGCCTCGCGGATTGCCTTTCATCCTCGTCGCCGCGGCGTTTGCCTCATACGCGTTCGTGCCCTCCGGCCTCTCGGCGCATCTGCTGGCGATCTTCGCCCGCTCCGGCATCGACGCCGGCACAGTGGTGTGGATCGGCGCGCTGTTTGGGCCGGCGCAGGTTGGCGCGCGGCTCATCGAATTTACCTTCGGCCGGGAGCTGCATCCGCTGTGGGTGGCGCGATTCGCACTCGCCGTGCTGCTCTGCGCGTTTGCCGTGCTGCTGCTGCTCGGCATTTCGACGCCGCTCGCGGCGGCTTTCGCGCTGATGTTCGGCGGCGCCAACGGTCTCGTCACCATCACGCGCGGTGCAGTGCCGCTCGCGCTGTTCGGCGCCTCCGGCTACGGACGGTTGATGGGTCGGCTGGCGGCGCCGTTTCTGGTGATGCAGGCCTCGGCGCCGCTGGTGATGGCCTTTGTCGTGCAGGCGGTCTCTGACCGCGCCGCGCTCACGCTCGCCGCCTTATTCGCCGCGGTGGCGCTTGCGTGCTTCGTCGTGATCAGAAGACAGGCCTAGGGCGGAATTCATCGATGTGCTCACGACATTCGCCAGGCCTTGCCCAAGCTCATAATGGCAAAAAGGTTGCGGAGCGCTGAAAGCCGTCGCTAAGATGCGGCCTGCAGCCGGGCTTTCTTGGGCCTTTATTTCAGAAACGGGGGACGCATCATGATAACGCTTCGGACCTTCCTGATGGCAATGGTCGTGACGCTTTCTGCGACAGCGGCAATACCGGCCAATGCTCAGACCTTGGACACGATCAAAAAGCGCGGTGTGCTCATCGTCGGCACCAAGGCCGACTACAAGCCGTTCGGCTTCCGGGATCCGAGCGGCGCCATTGTCGGCTTTGAGCCGGATATGGCGAAAGAGGTCGCCGACAAGCTGGGCGTCAAGCTGCAGCTCGAGCCGGTGGTCTCTTCCAACCGCATCCAGTTTTTGCAGCAGGGCAAGATCGACCTGATGATCGCGACGATGAACGACACGCCGGAGCGGCGCAAAATCGTCGGCATCGTTGAACCGGACTACTATGCCTCCGGCGTCAACATCATGTCGAACAAGAAAGCGGCGCTGAAGAATTGGGAGCAGATCAAAGGCCAGAAGATCTGCGGCATCCAGGGCGCCTGGTACAATAAATACGTCGCCGAAACCTACGGCGCCGAGATCGTCGCCTTCACGGGCACGACGGAGGCGCAATCGGCGCTGCTGCAGGGCAACTGCATCGGCTGGGTCTATGACGACACCGCCTTTGCCGGGCTGCTCTCCGAGCCGAAATGGGCCGGCTTCGAAATGTCGCTGCCGACCATCAAGGAAGAGCCGTGGGGCCTTGCCGTGAAGCTCGAAGACCTCGACGGTCCGTGGGGCAAATTCATGCACGACATGCTGGTGAGCTGGCACAAGAGCGGCCACCTCATCGCATTGGAAAAGAAGTGGCACATTCCGCCGTCGCCGTATCTGGCGGAACTGCACGACAAATTCAAATAGCGATGCCGCGCGGACGCCCGGCCTTGGGGCGTTCGCGCGCACTCGTTTGATCGGCGGACCAGATGAACCTTCAGCCGATCTGGGGCTGGTTCCGCGCGTTGCACGACGCGACCGGAATCAATCTGACGATCTTTTACGATCCGTTTGATCGCGCCCGCTTCTTCGACGGCTTTTTGACGTCGATCCGGCTGATGGCCGTCTGCATCGTCTGCAGCGTCGTCATCGGCGTCATCGGCGCCTGGATCCAGGGTTCGCGCTTGCGTGTGCTGAGGCTGCCGACGCAGGGCTACATACAGTTTTTCCGCAACACGCCACCGCTTGTTCAGCTTTATTTCTTTTATTTTGCCGTGGGCGCCTATTTGCGCGTTTCGGCCGGCAACGGCTTGACGACGCCGCTAGTATCGAATTTCACCTGGGCGGCGATCTGCCTGTCGTTCTGGGCCGGCGCATTCAACGTCGAAATCTTCCGCTCGGGCATCGAAGCGGTGCCACGCGAGACGCTCGAGGCCGCAGAGAGTCTCGGCTACAGCCGGCTCAAGGCCTACGTGTATGTGATCCTGCCGCTCGCCTTCCGCATCAGCCTGCCGGCGCTCAATAACAACCTCGTCAACCTCATCAAGACGACGACGATCGCCTACGCGATCGCCGTGCCAGAAATGCTCTACGTCGCCAATCAGATCTGGTCCGACGAACTCAACGTACCTGAAATGATGAACGTGCTGCTGCTGATCTATGTGGGCTTGGTTGGCGTGCTTGTTCTCATTATGACGCGCATCGAGCGAATTTTACGCATTCCAGGGTACATGCCGTGACGTGCGCGAGGACCACCGACCTTCCCGTGCTGCTCGGCGCGCGCAAGCCGAAGCCAAGCTCGTCCGGTGGATTGCGGCTTTCGGCTTGGCACGGTTTTGCGCTCGCTGCCGCCCTGCTGCTTTTCTCTGCCGCAGCGGACGCGGCCGCGGGACCCGATGTCGCCTCCATCCCGGCGACCATCTGGAAATGGACGCCGCTGCTCGCGCAGGGCTTTGCTCTCAATATCGCCATCAGCTTCCTGGCCATGGCGATCGGTACGGTGGCGGGCGTACCGCTGGGGCTCGCGCAGATATCGTTGCTGCCGCCAATCCGCACATCGTCGTGGTTCGTCACGCAATTCTTCCGCAACTCGCCGTGGCTGGTGCTGCTGTTCTACTGCATGCTGCTGCTGCCCTTTCAGGTGCAGATTGGGGGCACCACGATCCCGTTGCCAGGCTGGTTCAAATCGACCATCGGTCTTTCGCTGCCGGTGATGGCCAATGTCTCGGAGCTGGTGCGGGGCGCCGTCCGCTCGATTCCTTACGGCCAGTGGGAGGCGGCCGAATCGCTCGCTTACACACGCCGGCAAACGCTCTGGCTCATTATCCTTCCGCAATGTGTCAAGCGCATCACGCCGCCGTGGATGAATCTTTATGCGATCCTTACCACATCGACGCCGCTGTGCGCCGTTGTCGGCGTCGCCGAAGCCATGACCTTGACCGGCAATATCCTCAATGCCGAAGGTCGCACCGATCTGCTCATCCCTATGTATCTTTATCTGCTGCTGTGGTTTTTCGCCTATTGCTATCCCATTGCCCGCGCGACTATCGCGCTTGAAAAGCGATTTCAGGTGCGTTGATGGCGACGTCGACCCCCGACAGGCCGCTCGTCGAGATGCGCGATGTGCACAAGAGCTTCGGCGCGCTCGAGGTGCTCAAGGGCATTTGGCTCAACGTCGTGAAGCGCGAAGTGATTTGCATCATCGGCCCGTCCGGCTCCGGCAAGTCGACGCTGCTTCGCTGCGTCAACGCGCTGGTTCCGATCGACAGCGGTTCGATCCGCGTCGAGGGCCAGGAAGTGAACGATCCAAACCTCGACAAGCTGGCGTTGCGCCGCAAGGTTGGCATGGTCTTCCAACAATACAACCTGTTTCCGCACAGGACGGCGCTGGAAAACATCATGATGGCGCCGATCCATGTGCTCAAGCGCGACCGGGCGGAAGTCGAGGAGCAGGCGCGCGCGCTGATCCGCAAGGTGCGGCTCGAAGGAAAGGAGCAATCCTATCCCGGCGAGCTATCGGGCGGACAGCAGCAGCGCATCGCGATCGCCCGCAGCCTGGCGATGAATCCGGATGTCATGCTGTTTGATGAGGTGACTGCCGCGCTCGATCCGGAAACCGTCAAGGACGTCCTGGTCACCATCCGCCAGCTTACCGAGGAAGGCATGACCTGCATGATCGTCACCCACGAAATGGGTTTTGCCCGCGAGGTGGCCGACCAGATCTACTTCACCGACCGCGGTATTCTCGTGGAGCACGGTCCGCCCAAGGAATTTTTCGCGCATCCGCGCGATCCGCGAACCCGCCAGTTTCTCGAGCAAATCCTTTGATCGATCGCGTCACCTAGGGCTTAACCGAACAGCGCGTCGATATCGGGTTGGCTGGCGTGACCCAAATCGCCGTCCAGTCTGGGTCCGCTGAGGAGCGTCTTGGCGGCGGGGCGAGCCGGCGCGGGAGCCCCCGCCTCGTCCCACTGCGCGAGCAGGCGGGCGATCTCGTCCTCGACGGTCTGCAATGTCGCAATCGCCTTGCCGATGCGCTGTCCGGCGAGATCCTGGAAATTGCTGGCCGCGTAGATGCGCGCCGTCTGTTCCTGGATGTCGTGAGCGAGGCTGCGCTCGTAGCCGGTCTTCGTGGTGGCCGCCAGCGTCCTTGCGCTTTCGTCAATTGATTCGGCGCAGTCGATAATCGTCTGCGTTGCCTTTTCCATGCCCTCGATGGCGGCGCCGAGTTCGGACGCGGCGCGGCGCATGCGCGGCTCGCCGCCGGCCTGCAATGCCGACAGCTCGCGCTTGTTGCGGGCGACCGTTTCACGCAGCAGCGTCAGCTCGCGGCCAAGTTCGTCTCGCGGCTCGGCCTCCTGTGCGAGAGGAGCGCGGCGATGAACGTTTGTGCCGAACATCTGCTCGATGCGGAAAGCTCTGTGTGGCATGTCGTCGCCCGGTTTCTTGCGCGACGGTTTTATCAGCGCGGCGCTTAACGCGACGTTGCATGAATTTTGCAAGCACGCGTTTACCATGACGCCTCGCGCTTTACGCAAAATTAGCTCTAAGCGGACGAACCCCGTTCACGCCCGTGCAATCGCGACCCGCTGCCCGCGCAGTTTACCAATCGGTATCCATGCTCGCTTTGTATTGCCGGGGGGAGTGTGTGGCGTGTTGCGTATGCGGCGTCCAATAGCGTTTGGCCTTGTGGCCAGTGTGTTCTGCGCCGGCGCCGCCTCGGCGCAAACGCCGTCGCCCTACGCCGTGCCGGCAACGCCGCCGATGGTCGTCGTGGCGCAGCCGCCGGTCATGAAGGCCGATCTCGGCGGCGGCTTCATCGAGTTCCTGTTCGGCGACCGTGCGCCGCGGTCGCCGGCGCCGCCGCCGCCGCCGGTCTACGGCGCGCCGGCGCCGCCGCCGCTCTACAGTAACGTTGCGCCCGGCACTCCGCTGCTGACGCCGGATGGCATCGACCCACGCTATCTGCGCCAGGAAGTCGCCTACGCCGGCAAGGAGGCGCCCGGAAGCATCGTCATCGATACGCCGGACTTCTATCTCTATTTCGTCGAGCCGGGCGGCAAGGCGATGCGCTACGGCATCGGCGTCGCCCGACCCGGCTTTACCTGGTCCGGGCTGCATCACGTCACCGCGAAGAAGGAGTGGCCGGACTGGGTGCCGCCGCCGGAGATGCTGGAGCGCCAGCCTTACCTGCCGCATTTCATGGCCGGCGGTCCGGACAACCCGCTCGGCGCGCGCGCGATTTATATCGGCTCGACGCTCTATCGTATCCACGGCTCCAACGAACCATGGACCATCGGCCACCCGGTGTCCTCGGGGTGCATCCGTCTGCGCAACGAAGACGTGATCGATCTCTACAGTCGCGTGAAGATCGGCGCCACTGTCGAAGTGCTCTAGTCCGGCGGGCGGCCGAGTGCGACGTTGTGCGCCTTGAGCAGCTTTGGAAATTCATCCGACATGAAGAACTCGTACTCGCGTTCGCGCGGATGCGTGAGCGGATCGAGCCGCTTGAGCTCGGCGTCGACGAAGCCCGGATGGCACATGATAAGGCCTCCCTCGGGCATGCCCTCGAGGAAGCGCGGGAACAGCCTGGCGAACACGGCGCGCTTGGAGAAAAAGTTGTAGGTGCCCGAGAAGGCCGGATTGGTGGCAATGCCGTGCCGGTGTGCCTTGCGGCGGAAGGCGGCGCTGAACGCGTCGAGGATCGTGGCTTTATGCTCGTGCAGCCGCCGCCCCGCGCGTGGCCGTCCGCATTGGCGCACCCAGGCTTTTGGCGTTGCCGCGCTCATCACCTCCAGTAACGCGTCGCGCACCTGGGGAAACAGTTGGATGTGCTGATGACCGTCGATGAAATCAGGCAAGCGGCCGAAGGCGCCGGCAAAGGCGTGGATCTGCGCGGCGATCTCAAGCTTGAGCGCGCCGCGGTTGAGCCGCCGGGCGATCGCCGCAATCTGCATGGTCTTCATCGGCAGAAAATGGCCGCGACGCGTGGGGGTAAAGCTCTCGCTCACGGGCTCGAACGGTGCCGTCAGCGTCAGATGCAGGCCGATGGCCGCGCGCGCCGTCCCGGCATTGAGCATCTGGAGCGACTTGGCATCGCCGCGGTCGAAGGACGGCGCCAGCACCATGACCGACGTGGCATTGAGCCGCCCGCGCATGATCAGTTCGCGGATCGCGGCATTGATGCCGTGCGACATGCCGTAATCGTCGGCGCACAACCAGATATGCCGCACCGCCTGTGGCATTCACTCTGCGGCGCGCGCCGGCGTCGGCTTCGCGGTGTCGGCGGCGGTCTTCAGGCTGTGCTCGGCGACGAAATAGACCGGACGCGATTTGACCTCGGATAGCAATTTGCCGACGTATTCCCCGAGCACGCCGATCATCATGAGCTGCACGCCGCCGAGCACCATGAGGCCGACCGCGATCGAGGGATAGCCGGGGACGTCCTGGCCGAAAAAAATCGTCTCAAACAGGATCCAGAAGCCGATGAGCAGCGCGGTCGCCGCCAGCATGAGGCCGAGCAGGCTGGCAAAGCGCAGCGGCGCCACGGAAAAAGACGTCAGGCCCTCGACCGACAGACCGAGCAGCGTCCAGACGTTCCAGGTGGTGCGCCCATGCGCGCGCGGCGCCGGATCGTAATCGACGCGCACCTGGCGGAAGCCGATCCAGGTGGCCAGGCCTTTGAAAAAGCGGTTGCGCTCGGGCAGTTGTCGCAACGCCGCTGCCGCGCGCGGCGACAGCAGGCGAAAATCGCCGGCATCTTCGGGCAGCGGCTGCCGCGCCCCCCAGTTGATCAACGAATAAAAGGTATGCACACCGACCCGGCGCAGCCACGGCTCGTTGGCGCGGTGCGCCTTGGCGGTATAGACGACGTCGTAACCGTCATCGAGCCAGCGTGCGACCAGCGTTTCGATCAGCGCCGGCGGATGCTGGCCGTCACCGTCCATGAACAGCACGGCGCCGAGGCGCGCATGGTCGTGGCCGGCGAGCAACGCCGCCTCCTTGCCGAAATTGCGCGACAGCGTCACCACCTGCACGTCGAGTGGATGCGCCGGCAATGCCCGCGCCAGACGATTGGTGTCATCCTTGCTGCCGTCGTCGACGTAGACGACCTCCATCGGCAGATTGTATTTGGCCTTGAGCGCGCGCGCGACCTGACCGACGCGCTCGTGCAGCCAAACAAGGCCCGCGGCCTCGTTGTAGAGAGGAATGACGATCGACAGGCCTTGCGCGGCCTGCGTCGATCCGGCGCTTTTCGTGCGTCTTGACTTTGCCATCAAATCCTGTCCGTCGCTGCAAGCGATCTATAGCTTAACCGGTGCGGGCTGTCGCGCCTTCTCAACGGACGTGCTAACCGGTTTGCCGATGATTCCGAAGCCTCTGAAAAATATTGCCGACCGCGTTGCCGTCGCCTGGCGCGAGCGCGCCGTCGCGCTCAAGGCGCTGAGCTTCGGCCTCGTCGGCATTGTCAATTCGGTGGTCGACTTCACCGTTTTTTCGTTCGCCTATTACTATCTGGCCTTGCCGATCATCGCCGCCAACACGCTCGCCTGGGCGGTCGCGGTGACCGGCTCCTACGTGATGAATTCGCACATCACCTTTGCGGCGGAATCGGGCCGCCGCCTCGCCGCCAAAAGATACTTCGGCTTTGTGCTCTCGCAGGTTGCCGGCTTTCTGGCCAATACCGCGACGGTCTGGTGCCTGGTTGAGCTTGTGCACGTTCCCGCCTGGTCGGCAAAGGTGGCGGCGATTATCGTCAGCTTTATTGTGAATTTTTCGCTTTCACATTTTCTTGTCTTCAAGCCGCGCAAGCCGGAGCGGTCATGAGCTACGACGACAATCTGCGCTCCGAACGGCCGAGCTTCGTCACTCATCTTGAATGCGCGATGACCGGAGAGCGGCACGAGGCCGACCAAGTGCACAACCTGTCGCGCGCCGGCAAGCCGCTCTTGGTGCGCTACGACCTCATCGGCGTGCGCAAGGCGCTGAGCAAGGAAACGCTTGCCAAGCGCGCTCCCGATCTGTGGCGCTATCGCGAACTGCTGCCGGTTCGTCGCGCCGCCGATATCGTCAGTCTTGGCGAAAACATTACGCCGATCGTGCCGATGCCGCGGCTGGCCGCCAAGCTCGGCGGCGGCGAAATCCTGGTCAAGGACGAAGGACGGCTGCCGACCGGTTCGTTCAAGGCGCGCGGGCTGGTCATGGCGGTATCGATGGCCAAAGCGCTCGGCATCACGCACATGGCGATGCCGACCAACGGCAATGCCGGCGCCGCGCTCGCCGCTTACGCCTCGCGCGCCGGCATCAGGAGCACGATCTTCTGTCCGGAAGACACGCCGGAAGTGAACGTCAGCGAAATCGCCCTGCAGGGCGCCAACGTCTACCGCGTCAACGGCCTGATCGACGACTGCGGCAAGATCGTTGCCGAGGGCAAGGCGAAGGTCGGCTGGTTCGATACCTCGACGCTGAAAGAGCCCTATCGCATCGAAGGCAAGAAGACGATGGGGCTTGAGCTTGCCGAGCAACTCGGCTGGGACGTGCCCGACGCGATCTTTTACCCGACCGGCGGCGGCACCGGGTTGATCGGCATGTGGAAGGCCTTTGCCGAGCTCGAGGCGATCGGCTTCATAGGCAAGCAACGCCCGCGCATGATCGCGGTGCAGGCGGAAGGCTGCGCGCCGATGGTGCGCGCCTATGAGGCCGGCGAGGAACACGCGCCGCGATGGGAGAACGCGCACACAATCGCTTCGGGCATCCGCGTGCCGCAGGCGATCGGCGATTTCCTCATCCTGCGCGCTGTGCGTGAATCGCGCGGCTTTGCCATCGCCGTGTCCGACGAAGCGATCATGCAGGCGCTCGCCGAAATGGCGCGCGAGGAGGGCTTCCTGCTCTGCCCGGAGGGCGCGGCGACCTACGCCGCCTACAAGCAGAGTCTCGCCGACGGCCGCATGAAGAAATCCGACCGCGTGGTGCTGTTCAATTGCGCGAGCGGGCTGAAGTATCCGCTGCCGCGGATCGAGCGCCGGCTCGACCGCACCAAGCCGATCGATTTTGCGGCGCTGTGACCCTTCCCTTTCAGGGGAGGGATGATGCGAGCTTGGCGAACAGCGGATTATCGCGCGAAAACACGTAATCGAGGTCGGCGACCGCGACCGCTTCGGCGCCGTGCTCGCGCAGGAACGCGGTGAGCGCGTAGACCTCGTCCGGCGGGCAGTGGAGCGTCAGCATGCCCGAGGATGTGGGGCCGCCGAACGGCGTCTCGACGCCGAACTTCTCCCTGGCGAGATCGACGAGCGTTGCATCTCCGGCGGCAAAGCGCGCGCGCACCTCGCGGAAGGCGCGGGCGCGCGCCTGCGCGGCGATGCGGTCGAGGATGACTTTCGCGGTCGCCCGTTCGCTCTCGCCCCAGGCCGCGGCCTTGGCGGCAACCAGGTTCGCCTGCGAGCGCAGGATGACGCCGTCCTCGACCACCTTAAGGCCGTTGGCCGCAAGCGTCGCGCCGGTGGTGGTGATATCGACGATAAGTTCGGCGGTGCCGGCGGCGGGCGCGCCTTCGGTCGCGCCTGAGCTCTCGACGATCCGGTAATCCATGACGCCGTGCCGCGAAAAGAAGCGGCGCGTCAGGTTCACGTACTTGGTCGCCACCCGCATTTTGTGCCCGTGGTGGTGGCGGAAATCGGTGCCGACGTCGTCGACGTCGGCCATGGTGCGCACGTCGATCCAGGCCTGCGGCACCGCGACGACGACATTGGCGAAGCCGAAGCCGAGGCCCTCGACCAGCACCACGCGCTTGTCGCTGTCCGCAATCATCTCCCGCACCAGGTCCTCGCCGGTGACGCCGAGATGCACCGCGCCGGCGGCGAGCTGAGCGGTGATCTCCGCGGCGGAGATGTAGGCGACCTCGACGCCCTCGAGCCCGGCGATGGTGCCGCGATAGTCGCGGACGCCGCGCGGCTTCACCAGCGCAAGCCCGGCGCGGGCGAAGAAATTCTCCGCATTCTCCTGCAATCGGCCCTTGGCCGGGACGGCGATGATGAGCGCGCTCATGCTGCGCCCTCATCGCCTGTCAGCCGCTCGATCCAGGCGGCAAAGCCGACCGCGGGGATCTGCTCGATGCTGCCGAGCCGCGTGAGCAGCCCGTCGTAGCGGCCGCCGGCGACCAGCGGATCGCCGCTCTTTGCCGGGTCGGTCAACTCGAACACGAAGCCGGTGTAATAGTCGAAGCCGCGGCCGAAGGCGGTGGAGAAACGCACGCGCTTGAGATTGACGCCGTGCGCGGCAAGAAAGCCGATGCGGCTTTCGAACAGGTCGAGTGCCGGGGTCAGCGCCTTGCCGACGTCGCCATTGAGCGAGCGCAATTCTCCGGCAGCATCGTCCGGCTCCCCTTCGATCGCCAGAAAGCGCTCGATGAGCCCGCGCACGTCGCGCGGCAATTTGGCCGAGGCGCCGAGCGCCGCTTGCTCAAGGAAGCGCTGGGCGATTTCGCCGACCGAGCGGCCGCCGACCGCGCTGATGCCGGCGATGGAGAGCAGGTCGGTGACCAGCGCATGCGCGCCGCGCGGATCGGAGCCGGCAAGCGCCGCCAGCACACCATGATATTCCGGCCGCGCCGCGCCGCCGCCGAGCATCAGACGATCGAGGTCCTGCGCCAGATTGGCCTTGCGGTTGAAATCCTTGATCAGGCGCCGCTTCCATGCCGGCGCCAGATCAAGCCCGGCAATGAGCGCGGCAAAGAGCGCGACGTCGCCGATGCGGATATCGGGCGCCGGCAGGCCGTAATGCCTGGTTGCCTCAAGCGCGAGCGCCAGCATTTCCGCATCCGCAGCGGCAGTGTCGGTACGGCCGAAGGACTCGATGCCGGCCTGCAGGAACTCGGCCGGACCGTCGCTGCGATAGCGGAACACCGGTCCGAGGTAGCAGTAGCCGGCGATTTTGCCGGCTTCCGCCGAAGCGAGATAATCGCGCGACACCGGAATGGTGAGGTCGGGGCGCAGGCAGAATTCCGCGCCGTCCGGCGCGCTGGTGAGGAACATGCGCTTGCGGATGTCCTCGCCGGAGAGATCGAGGAACGGATCGGCCGGTTGCAGGATGGCGGGCGCAATCCGGGCGTAGCCGGCGCGCTCATAGGAAGCGACCAGCGCTTCCGCCCGCGCGTCGGGCATGCTCGGAACCTGGCTCACCGTGGCGTCCATCGGTTCTTTCCGGGGTGCGGTTTTTGCAAATCCGCGCGGCGGCTTAGCACGGCGCTCTTAAGGATTCGACGTTTAAGCGGCGGCGCGCTTAACGCCCCTGCGGCGCAAATCTCTGGTGTCGTTAACGAATTTTACCGCGGCAAGGGGGTGCCGTTATGGTTGCCGGCGCATTAAGCCCAACGCAGCTAAGAGAATTTCAAGACAATTTGTTTTTAATTGAGCGATGGACACCGGAACCGCAGTTGAGCCCGTCTCCCGCGCCGTCGTCGAGGCCTTCTTCAAGGTCTATGCGCTGCGCGATGCCGACAAGGTCGCGGAATTTATCGACGACCAGGTCGAATGGACGATCAGCGGCCCTATCGAATATCTGGCCTTCTGCGGCACGCATTGCGGCAAGCAGGCGGTGGTCGACCTGATCAAGGTTGGGGTGCCGCAGGTGCTGCGCGTCACCAGTTTCGTGCCGGAATACATTCTGGTGGACGGTGACCGGGTGGCGGCGCTCAGCCGGCAGACGTCGCGGCGGGCGTCCGATGGACGCGCCATGAATTTCCGCGTGGCGAACTTCATGCGCTTCCGCAACGGCAAGCTCGTGCAGAACATGTCGCTGATCGACACGTTCGATGCGGTCGAGCAGGTGCTCGGCGTTCCCCTGGGGGTACGCGCCGGCATACCCGCATCTCGGGACGATCTGGTCGCCGTCTGATTACGCCAGTCCGTGCCGCTTGAGCAGGGTGGCGACCGCCGCGACGAGCTCGCTTTCCTTCACCGCCACCTGCGCCTCGGCCTGCTTCTTCAGGTGTGCCTCGCGGTCGGCGGTGTCGCTCGGCGCTGAGCCTGCGATGAGGTCGCGCACGATCACCGCGCCCTTTGCCTTTTCGTCCGGCCCCTGGATGACGGCGCAAGGGCTGCCGCGCCGGTCGGCATATTTGAGCTGCTGGCCGATGCCGTGCTTGGGATTGCCGAGATAAAGTTCGGCGCGGATGCCGGCATTGCGCAACAGCGTGGTGAGTTGCTGCGCGCCGGCGATGCTGTCGGGCCCGAATACGGTAACGACAACGGGACCGGATTGCTTCCTGCCGCTGAGCTTGCCGAGCGCGGCCAGCGCCGTCTGCAGCCGCGACACGCCGATGGAAAAGCCGGTCGCCGGCACCGGCTGGCCCATGAAGCGCGAGACGAGCCCGTCATAACGCCCGCCGCCGCCGACCGAGCCGAAGCGAACGGGGCGGCCTTTGTCATCCTTGGTTTCGAAGGTGAGTTCAACTTCGTAGACCGGGCCGGTGTAGTATTCGAGGCCGCGGACGACGGAAGGATCTATTTTTATACGTCTGCTTCCGTAACCAGCGCTTTCACAAAACTTCGCGAGTTCATCTAGCTCAGTAAGTCCCATCATTCCGAGCGCATTTGTGGTGAGTAGCGTCTTTTGATGGGTGGTCGTGCCGAAATTACTTATGAATTTTTGGCGTCTCTCATTTGGATCGCCATGACTTTGGTCGACTGGCTCCATATCGTCATAAGGACGAGGAATGTCATCGCGTTGGACGTCGTAGCCATAAACCGGCCTTAGAAAGTTCATTAAAAACGTAATGCGTTCGTCGTTAAGTCCTGCGCCTTTTGTAAAATCTCCACTCTCATCTTTTCGTCCTTCGCCAAGTAAGGCCCGCACACCGGCGTCACCGAGCCGATCGAGTTTATCGATAGCGCGCAATACAGTGAGCCGCCTTCCTGAGTTGCCGACGCCACCAATTCCGATGGCCTCCATCACCCCATCCAGCACCTTGCGGTTATTCACCTTCACCACGTAATCGCCGCGCTTGATCCCCAGCGCTTCCATGGTGTCGGCGGCGAGCATGCACATCTCGGCATCGGCGGCCATTGTCGGCGCGCCCACGGTGTCGGCATCGAATTGCATGAACTGGCGGAAGCGTCCCGGCCCCGGCTTCTCGTTGCGGTACACGTAACCGAAACGATACGAGCGATAGGGCAAAGCGAGGTTCTGATAGTTCTCGGCAACGTAGCGCGCGAGCGGCGCGGTCAGGTCGTAGCGCAGGCTCAGCCACTGCTCGTCGTCGTCCTGGAACGAGAACACGCCCTCGTTCGGCCGGTCCTGGTCCGGCAGGAACTTGCCGAGCGCGTCGGTGTATTCGATCGCCGGCGTCTCGACCGGCTCGAAGCCGTAGCGCTCGAACACGGCGCGGATCTTGTCCACCATCGCCCGCGTCGCCGCGATCTCGGCGGGCCCGCGGTCGGCGAGCCCGCGCGGCAGGCGCGCTTTCAGCTTTTGCGGCTTTTTGCCGGGTTTTTGCTCGGCCATGAAGGTTTCGGTTGGTCAATCGCCGCGTGGTAGCAGTCACCCCCGCGGGCGGCAAGCATGCGGCGCTTAAGGGTTGCCGTCGTGCCCTGAGGTCGGCATCGACTGGATTGGCGCCGCCAACTGCTGGTTATGATCCGGCCAAATCGCGTGCGCGACGAGCGTTTCAATCGTGTCGACGGTCAGGCTCACCACCACGGCGACGACGACGATCGTCAGCAGCAGTCCTCTGTGCCCGCGCCAGGCCTCTGTCGCCCTTTGCCGCATGCCGGTAAGCCCGCGCAGAATCGGCGGCCTATTCGCGCGAAACACCGGCACGTAGCGGCCGAGCGGCAACTCGATAACAAGCGGATCGTCGCGTCCCTCGGTTGCATAGTACTGTTCGAGGGCGTGCCGCAGCCGCGCCGCTTCCACGCGCACGATCGGATCGGTCTGCGGATCGAAATCGGCGTCGCGCCCGAGCCCGTCGGTGGCGATGGTGTAGGCCTTGAGCCGCTCACCGCGGCCGGCGAGCGTCTCATCGACGATGAAAGTGAGAAAGTGAGCAAGCTGATGCGATTTCGCCAATGCGGCGCTGGCGACGATCCGATGGAGTGCCCCCCGGATGTCCTGCTCAAGCGGCCAGCTATTACCGTATTCTCGTTTAGTCACATGCGCTTGCATCGTTGGCGGCCTCGCCGCCCGCGACGTCGATCCCGAATATGGTCCACCGTTTGGAGGCTAACATACTATCTTTGGTTGTGTTTATGTAATTCTGCACGTCTTGTGGAAAAGACCCTCAAAAAACCTATCCGATACCGCTGTGGAACACGCTCGCGCTGCTTCGGCGATGCGGGATTCGTTGCTAGGCTGTGACGAACCAGCAAAGTCGAGGAGCAGACCATGGCGCCCAGCCGCCCCGCCGTTGCGAGCAGCGTCCCCAACGACCTCGAGCCCTTCTGGATGCCGTTCACGGCCAATCGCGCCTTCAAGGCGCGGCCGCGGCTCATCGCGGCGGCAAAGGACATGCACTACATCGCGACCGACGGCCGCAAGGTGCTCGACGGCTCCGCCGGGCTGTGGTGCACCAATGCCGGACACAACCGCGACCCGATTGTCGCGGCAATCCAGAAGCAGGCCGCCGAGCTCGACTACGCGCCGGCTTTCCAGTTCGCCCATCCGAAATCGTTCGAGCTGGCGAGCCGTATCGCCGCGCTGGCGCCCGGCGACCTCGACCATGTGTTCTTCTGCAATTCGGGCTCGGAGGCGGTCGACACCGCGCTCAAGATCGCGCTCGCCTATCACAACGTGCGCGGCAACGCCTCGCGCGTGCGGTTGATCGGCCGCGAGCGCGGCTATCACGGCGTCGGCTTCGGCGGCATTGCCGTCGGCGGCATCGTCGCCAACCGCAAGCAGTTCGGTGCGCTGATGGCCGGCGTTGATCACCTCGGCCACACCTATAACCGCGCCGAGCAGGCCTTCTCTGTCGGCGAGCCGTCCTGGGGCGGGCACCTCGCCGATGAGCTTGACCGGCTGGTGGCGTTGCACGATGCCTCGACCATCGCCGCGGTGATCGTCGAGCCGGTCGCCTGCTCGACCGGCGTACTGGCGCCGCCGCAAGGCTATCTCAAGCGGCTGCGCGCGATCTGCGACAAGCACGGCATCCTGCTCATCTTCGACGAGGTGATTACCGGCTATGGCCGGCTCGGCGCGGCGTTTGCCGCCGAGCGCTACGGCGTCATCCCCGACATGATTACCTTCGCCAAGGGCATCACCTCGGGCAGCGTGCCGATGGGCGGCGTGATCGCGCGCAAAGGCATCTATGACGCCTTCATGAAGGGTCCCGAGCACGTCATCGAGCTATTCCACGGCTATACCTATTCGGCGCATCCCTTGGCCTGTGCCGCCGGCCTCGCGACGCTCGACCTTTACCGCGACGAGGACTTGTTCGCGCGGGCGAAAAAGCTGGAGGAGCCGTGGGCTAAAGCCGCGATGAGCCTGAAGGGCTTGCCCAACGTGCTCGACATCCGGCCCGTCGGCATGACCGTCGGCATTGATCTCGCCAGCCGGCCCGACGCCGTCGGCAGGCGCGGCATGGAGGCGCTGGCGCTCGGCTTCCACGACTACGATCTCATGTTCCGCGCTGTCGGCGATACCTTGGCGCTGAGCCCGCCGCTCATCGTCAGCGAGGCGCAGATCGGCGAAATCTTCGACAAGCTCGGCAAAATCATCCGCCAGGTGGCGTAGTCATTTCACCGGCTTGAGGATCGCCCAGCCGACATTGGTGGAATTTCCGCCGCGCAGGTCCTTGAGCAGGAACGGCGGCTCGACCACCGCGCCCTTGGCGACCGCTGCAAATTGCGCCGGCAGATGCCGCAGGTCGCCGGCGGTCCAAATCACCAGCGCGCCGCGGCGCTTCATGTCGGTAAGGTCGATCCACGGCGCCCGCTGGGGCTCGCCGTCGATGAGCACGCGCGGCTGGCTCGGCGCATAGTGCGCGACGTTGCCGCCGTCCCACATGCTGCCGATGACATAGGCGATCGGCTCGCCGGTCGCCGCGCGGTAGCGCTGCGAAAGCTCGCTTGCCAGCGCCTGCCCGGGGAAAAACACCGCGCGGTAGCGGTGATCGATGCGCGGCAGCACCGCGTAATTGGCGATGAAGGCAAGCGCGAGAGAGGCGAACACGATGGCCCAGGTGAGCACGATGCGGGCAAGCCGCCGCTCGTCGAAGACGCGGCGCGCCGCCATGACCAGAAACACGCCGAGATAGAGCCAGAGCGGGTAGCCCCACATGGCGACGGTGCCGCGGCCGCTCACCGCCGACATCGCCAGCACGGTCACCATCGGCCCAAAGGCGAGCCAGGCGACGATGCGGACGTCGAAAGCGTCGCCGCCGAGGCGGAGCGGCGGCTCGGCTTTGGCCCTGCGCGGGAGGAACAGCGGCGCCGCGATCAAGAACGACGGCAGCAGAAAGAACAACTGGCTGACGGCGAATTGCAGGGGGTGCCAGACATGGTCGATCAGGCCGTGCGAGGGCAGGGCGCGGTGCTCGGCATAGGCAAAGGGCAGGAAATCGCTGCGCACGAGCCAGACCAGATGCGGCGCCATGACGATGAGTGCAACCGCGATGGCGATGTAAGGCCCCGGCGTCGCCAGTGCCTTGCGCGCGTCGCGGTCGACCAGCAGCAACACGACCATCGGCGCCGCCAGCACCACGACGAAATATTTCGCCCATAGCGACATGCCGACGGCAAGGCCGAGCAGCATCCAGTCGCGCGTGGCGCCGCCGCGCAAGGCGCGGTGCAGGGCAAAGCCGGCGAGCGCCCAGAACGGCAGCTGCACGACGTCGTGATTGAACTTGGCGGCGGTGTAGTTGAGGTAATGCAGCCCGTCGATGATGAGCACCGCGATCAGCGCGCCGAGGCCGCCGATCAGCGGCCGCGCCATGGCGAAGACCACCGCGAATGCGGCGACCACCGCAATCTGCGCCAGCAGGTAATAGGCAAAGTCGTGGCCGATCAGCCGGTGCGCAATTTCCACCAGCCACCAGGGCAGCGGCGGCAGCTTGTCGTAACCGAGCTGCCATTCGCGGCCGTAGACCAGCGCCTCGATGAGATCGAGCGGCAGGTTGAGGTAGAGCACGGCCGGCAGCACGGTCCACACCGCAGCATGCAGCGCCGCGAAGGCGGCAAAGGCCAGCGCCGGGGAACTTTCGATCCAGCGAATCAGAGCAAAGCCGCGCACCGGCTGCATCGCGCTTTCTGACCTCCCGAAGCTCGCAAATTGCTGCAAATTAGCGAGGAATTTGGCGCCACCATAGCAGGGTTGCCTGTTGCGCGGAGCCGTGGCGTCATGAACAGTGTGGGGCACGTGCGCGAATCACCGAACGCGCGGGACCGAGGCATGCGACGATTTAGCGCCATTTTCATCGCCATTTGCATGGTGCTGATCGCGCTCTCGCTCGGCGCGCTGCTCTATCTCGGCCTCAAGGTCGACGCCCGCGCCGCCTCGATCGCCGCGCTCGCGTTGCTCATCGCCATGGTGATCTACAACGGCACCGCCAATCGGCTGCGCGACCGCAGCTATCTCGGCGACCAGATCGCCGATCTGTCGCGCGGCACCTCCGACCTGTCGCGCCAGGTGGCGGAGATGACCCGCCGTCTCGACGAAATGGACCAGCACGTGCGCAAGACCGTGAACCGCGCGCGCGGGGCCGTCGATCCGCTCGCGGTCGAGATCGGCGAACTGGGTGCACTGGTCAAGCAGCTTGCCGAAACCGTGGCCGGCCACGAAGCGATCCTGCAGGAGCAGGGCGTCATGCCGTCGCCGCGCGAACCGGCACCGCTGCCGATGCCCGACGGCACGCTGGCGCTGAACGAGAACGACGCGGTCGGCGGCCCGAGCGTAATCAGCGGTATCAGCGATGAGGGCATGAGCGCGACGATCGCGGCGGCGATCGATGGCAATCGCATCGATCTCTATCTGCAGCCGATCGTCACGCTTCCGCAACGCAAGGTGCGCTACTACGAGGCGCTCTCGCGGATGCGCACCGAGCAGGGCGATGTCGTCCCCGCGATCGAGTTCATCGAGGTCGCTGAAAAAAGCGGGCTGATGCCCAAGCTCGACAACCTGCTGATCTTTCGCTGCGTGCAGGTGATGCGTCGCCTGCAGATGAAGAATCGGGAGGTCGGCCTGTTCTGCAATGTCAGCGCGACGACGCTGCAGGACCCGATCTACTTCAAGCAGTTCCTCGATTTTATGGACGCCAACCGCGTCCTCGGGCCGTCGATGATGCTCGAATTCACTCACGCCGCCTATCGCGGCTTTGGTCCACTGGAGAACGAGGCGCTGGCCTCGCTCGCCGAGCGCGGCTTCCGCTTCTCCCTCGATCATGTCGGCGATCTGCGCCTCGAGCCCAAGGAGCTGGCCGACCTCGGCTTCCGTTTCGTCAAGGTGCCGGCAAATCTGCTGCTCAGCCGCATCGCCGGCGCCCAGAGCGATATTCATCCCGCCGATCTTGCCGACCTTTTGGCGCGCTCCGGCATTGATCTCATCGGCGAGCGCATCGAGAGCGAGAATATGGTCGTCGACCTGCTCGACTACGACGTGCGTTTCGGCCAAGGCTTTCTCTTCTCGCCTCCGCGCCCGGTGCGCGCGGAGGCGCTGCAGGGAGACCCCGGCGAGGCGGCTACGGCGCCGGCGGGCGAGGGCGGCAGCGAATTCACCGCGACCGCCGTCACCGGCTGAGCGGCACTGGCCGCTCGCGCGCGCAGCCGCTATGAAGCGGGCGCCATGAGCGTTTTGCCTCCCATCATCCCGCATTTTTCCGCGCTGGCGGGCGATTACGATGTTCTGCTCTGCGACGTCTGGGGCGTGGTGCATAACGGCGTCCGCGCCTTCGCCGAGCCATGCGACGCGCTGATGCGGGCGCGCGCGCGCGAGCTTGCGGTGGTGCTGATCACCAACGCGCCGCGGCCGAGCGAGGTGGTGGCGCGGCAGTTGGAAAAGCTGCAGGTGCCGCGGGAAAGTTACGACGCCATCGTGTCCTCCGGCGACGTGACCCGAAGCGTGATCCAGTCGCGCCCGGGACAGACGATCTTTCATCTTGGGCCCGAGCGCGACAAATCGATCTTCGCCGGCCTCAACCTGACGTTCGCGCCGTTGGCAACGGCCGACTATGTCGTCTGCTCCGGGCTCCTCGACGACGAAAACGAGAAGCCGGACGATTATCGCGAACGCCTGGCAGCGATGCTGAAGCGCAGGCTGTTCATGGTCTGCGGCAACCCGGATATCGTCGTCGAGCGCGGCGATCGTCTGGTTTTTTGCGCCGGCGCGCTCGCCGACCTCTATGCCAGCATGGGCGGCGAGGTGCGTTACGCCGGCAAGCCGCACCGCCCCATTTACGATCTGGCGCTGGTCAAGGCCGAGGCCGCGCTCGGGCGCAAAGTCGCTCGCCGCCGGGTGCTGGCGATCGGCGACTCGGTGCGCACGGACCTCGCCGGTGCGCAGGCGCTCGGCGTCGATTGCCTGTTCATCACCTCAGGTATCCACGCCGAAGAGCTCGGTACGCGCGCGCATCCGCAGGCGCATGCGATCAGCGGATTGTTCGCCAGCGCCGGCGAGTTGCCCAAGGCGGTGATGCGGCAGTTGGTGTGGTGAGGCAGTCAGGCCGCGGTTGGAAGGTCGGGGAACACCGCGTCGATCTTGCTCTTCAGCGTCTGCGCGTTGAACGGCTTGACGATGTAGTTCGACACGCCGGCCTTCTTGGCGGCAATGACGTTCTCGGTCTTCGATTCGGCGGTCACCATGATGAAGGGCGTGCCGGCAAGGCCCGGATCGGCGCGCACCTCCTGCAGCAGGTCGTAGCCGGTCATCGGCTCCATGTTCCAGTCGGAGATGACGAGGCCGTATTTGCGCTTGCGCATCTTGGTGAGCGCGGCCGAGCCGTCATTGGCGTCGTCGATATGTTCGAAGCCGATCTGCTTGAGCAGGTTGCGGATGATGCGCACCATGGTGTTGTAATCGTCCACGATGAGGACCGGCATCGACAGATCGGTTGCCATGGTATGTCGCGCCCGTGCAGGGCCTCCCAAACGGCGGTGACGCTAGCAATGGCGCTTGAATAACCGGTTAATTTGAAAGTTTATTTACGAAGCTGTAACCGTATCCGGCGCCAAAAGGCGGACGTGCCCCTTTATCGGGCACGCCGCAGCACCGTCTGAGCGATTGAACTCCCCAGCCCGCCGATGAACGATTCGAATCCGCACAGTGCATTCACGGTCGTGCGCGACGGCGACGGCGAAGCCGAAGCCTTGCGCGGCGCGGTCCTCGCCATCGGCAATTTCGACGGCGTGCATCGCGGCCACCGCACCGTAATCGAGGCCGCCCGCGTGCGCGCCATGACCCTGAAGCGCAAGGCGGCGGCGCTGACCTTCTCGCCGCATCCGCGCAGGTTTTTCCGGCCGCAGGACAATTTGTTTCAGTTGTCGAGCGATCGCGACAAGCTGCGGCTGCTCGCCGGCGCCGGCCTCGACGGCGCCATCGTCATGACGTTCGATGCGGCACTCGCCTCGACTTCGGCGGAAGACTTCATCGATAAAATTCTCATCGGCCGCTTCGGCGCTGCCGGTGCGGCGATCGGCTTCGACTTTCATTTCGGCAAGAACCGCGCCGGCTCGCCGCAATTCCTGCGCGAGCAGGGGGCCCGTCTCGGCTTTGCCGTCGACATCGTGCCGCCGCTCGAGGACGAGGGCCGTCCGGTGTCGTCGGGCACGGTGCGCGCCGCGCTTGCCGACGGCAAGGTGGTGGAGGCTACCGAGCTTTTAGGCGCGCCCTGGTTTACCTCCGGCGAGGTGATCCACGGCGACAGGCGCGGCCGCGAGCTCGGCTTCCCCACCGCCAATATCCGTCTCGATCCATCCTGCGGCCTCAAGCACGGCATCTACGCGGTGCGTGCCGGCATCGCTCAATCCGCTCATTCCCGCCGGGCGGTTGAGATTTTTGACGGTGTCGCCAGCTTCGGCATCCGCCCGATGTTCGAAACGCCGGCGCCGCTGCTCGAAGTCTTCCTGTTCGATTTCGACGGCGACCTCTATGGGCAGACGATCGACGTCGCCTTCATCGGCTGGCTGCGCCACGAGCACAAGTTCTCATCGCTGGAGGCGCTCAAGCGCAACATGATGGCGGACGTGGCGCAGGCGCGCGACTCGCTCAAGCGCGCCGGCAAGGCGTTCCCGCGGCTCGGCGAAATCTGACGAAGACGCGGCCTTTCCGCCGCGAAATCACCCTGCTACACAGCCCGCCATGAACAAGCCCGAGCGCGATTATTCCGAGACCTTGTTCCTGCCGCAGACGGATTTCCCGATGCGCGCCGGCCTCCCGGCAAAGGAGCCGGAGATTCTGGCGCGCTGGGAGAAGCAGAAGCTGTGGCCGCAACTGCGCGCCGCCGCCAAGGGCAAGGCGAAATTCATCCTGCATGACGGGCCGCCTTACGCCAACGGCAACATCCACATCGGCACCGCGCTCAACAAGATCCTCAAGGACGTGGTGAGCCGCAGCCAGCAGATGCTCGGTTTCGATTCCAATTACGTGCCGGGCTGGGACTGCCACGGCCTGCCGATCGAATGGAAGATCGAGGAGGAGTACCGCGCCAAGGGCAAGAACAAGGACGCGGTGCCGGTGGTCGAATTCCGCCAGGAGTGCCGCGCCTTCGCCCAGCACTGGATCGGCGTGCAGATGGGCGAATTCAAGCGGCTCGGCGTCGAGGGCGACTGGGAGAATTATTATTCGACCATGGCGTTTGCGGCCGAGGCGCAGATCGCGCGCGAGCTGATGAAGTTCGCGGCCAACGGCACACTGTACCGGGGCTCAAAGCCGGTGATGTGGTCGGTGGTGGAGAAGACCGCGCTCGCGGAAGCGGAGGTCGAGTACGAGGACTACACCAGCGATACGGTGTGGGTGAAGTTTCCGGTCGTTCGTACTGGCATGGAAGATATTTTTCGCCTCAACCCAGATGGGTCGTCTTACGCGGTGTCGAGCGACGGCCTCCCGGTCGAAAGTGAGGCAAATGCGGCAGGAAATCCGATAGCGGCTGAAGAGGCTCGGCGTCTAGCCAAGTTGCAGGACGCGTTAAAAAGATCGTCGGTCGTTATTTGGACTACTACGCCTTGGACATTGCCCGGAAATCGAGCGATCGCTTACTCGGACAAATTAAAATACGTCTTGTTAGTTCCGGGATCTGATCTCCCGCAACCCTCTAACCTTGAGGAAGCGGCAAGGATCGCAGGTGGAACGGTCGAAGAATACGAACGCGCGCGGCATGAGATTAATGCCGCAAGGAGAGATTATATCGACAGATATGGTCCCGGCGGCTTATTGGTAGCTTCGAATCTTAGTCTGCCTTTTCAAGCTAGCGCTCGCCTCAAGCCAGGTGTTTTCGATTCCGTTGAGGTCGATCATGCCTTCCTTAAGGGGATGCTATGCTTGCATCCGCTGAAGGCGATGGGCGGCTACGATTTCAGAGTGCCTCTCCTTCCTGGCGACCACGTCACCGACGACGCCGGCACCGGCTTCGTTCACACCGCACCCGGCCACGGCCGCGAGGACTTCGAGGTGTGGACGGCAAATCGGGCCGCGCTGGAAGCACGGGGCATCAACCCGGCGATCCCCTATACCGTCGACGAGAATGGCGCCTTCACCGAGCAGGCGCCCGGCTTCACCGGCAAGCGCGTCATCAACGACAAGGGCGAGAAGGGCGACGCCAACGAGGCGGTGATCAAGGCGCTGATCGCGGCCGGCATGCTGATCGCGCGCGGCCGCTTGAAGCACCAATATCCGCATTCATGGCGCTCGAAGAAGCCGGTGATCTTCCGCAATACGCCGCAGTGGTTCATCGCCATGGACAAGGGCATCGACCGCCCGCACGGCGATACTCTGCGCGACCGCGCGCTCAACGCCATTAAAGTGACGCGCTGGGTGCCGCCGCAAGGCGAGAACCGCATTACCGGCATGATCGAGTCGCGGCCCGACTGGGTGATCTCGCGCCAGCGCGCCTGGGGCGTGCCGATCACCGTGTTCATCAAGGACAAGGGCGACGGCTCGGTCGAGATTTTGCAGGATGCCGACGTTGAATTGCGCATCACGCAAGCCTTCGAGAAGGAAGGCGCCGACGCCTGGTACCAGCCGGGCGCGCGCGAGCGATTCCTTGGCAAGCTGGCGAACGACGGCTGGCAGAAGGTCGACGACATTCTCGACGTCTGGTTCGACTCGGGCTCCACGCACGCCTTCGTGCTCGAGGACCCGGTGCATTTCCCGACGCTCGCCGGCATCAAGCGCAAGGCCGACGGCGGGCCCGACACGGTGATGTATCTCGAAGGCTCCGACCAGCACCGCGGCTGGTTCCATTCCTCGCTGCTCGAAAGCTGCGGCACGCGCGGCCGCGCACCCTTCGATATCGTGCTCACTCACGGTTTCGTGCTCGCCGAAGACGGCCGCAAGATGTCGAAGTCGCTCGGCAATCAGGTGCTGCCGCAGGACGTGATCAAGCAGTCCGGCGCCGACATCCTGCGCATGTGGGTGTGCGCCTCCGACTACGCCGACGACCTGCGCATCGGCCCGGAAATCCTCAAAGGCACGGTCGAGACCTACCGCAAGCTGCGCAATACCGTGCGCTGGATGCTCGGCAATCTCGCGCATTTCCACGAGGACGAGCGGGTCAAGCACGACGCCATGCCCGAGCTCGAGCGCCTGATGCTGCACCGGCTCGCCGAACTCGACGCGCTCATCCGCGCCGCCTACGCCGAGTTCGACTACAAGCGGATCTTCGCCGCGCTCGCCACCTTCATGACCGCAGACCTGTCGGCCTTCTATTTCGACATCCGCAAGGACGCGCTCTACTGCGAGCCGATCTCATCGATGAAGCGCAAGGCTTGCTTGACCGTGCTCGATCACCTGTTTCGCTGCACGGCGATCTGGCTTGCGCCCATGCTCTGCTTTTCCGCCGAGGAGGCCTGGCTGTCGCGCTACGGCGACAATGCAAAGTCCGTGCATCTCGAACTCTTTCCCGAGGTGCCGGCAAGCTGGCGCGACGACAAGCTCGCCGAAAAATGGCGCAAGGTCCGCACCGTCCGCCGCGTCGTCACCGGCGCGCTGGAGATCGAGCGCGCGCAGAAGCGCATCGGCTCTTCGCTCGAGGCGCATCCGATCGTGCACGTTTCGAACGAGGAGCTCTTCGAGGCGGTCGCCGACGTCGATCTCGCCGAGGTCTGCATCACCTCGGCGGCGACGCTGGTAAAGGACGAAGGCCCGGCGGAGGCCTTCCGCCTGCCCGACGTGCCCGGCGTTGCCGTGGTGCCAAATCTTGCCGAGGGCAGGAAGTGCGCGCGCTCGTGGAAGATTCTCACCACCATCGGCGCCGACCCCGAATACCCTGACGTTTCCCCGCGCGACGCCAAGGCGCTGCGCGAATGGGAAGCCATGCGCAAGGCCGCGGAGTAGTTGGCTACCGTGGCGGCGCCCTACCTTCACGGCCCGCTTACGCGCTTCGGCGCCGTTGTCGCGGGCATCGCCTGCGTGCTCGACCAGGCGAGCAAGCTTTATCTTCTGTTCGTGTTCGATTTGCCGGCACGCGCACCGGTGCATCTGGGGCCGTTCGTCGATTTTGTGCTCGCGCGCAACAAGGGCATCAGCTACGGCCTGTTCCAGACCGAGGGCACACTTGGGCAGTGGCTGCTGCTCGCCTTCAAGGCGGTTGCAGTGGCACTGCTCTGGGTGTGGCTGGCGCGCGCGCATTCGCGCCTCACCGCGCTGTCGCTCGGGCTGATCATCGGCGGGGCCATCGGCAACGCCATCGATCGCCTGGCCTATGGCTGGGTGGCCGATTTCGTGTTTTTTCACATTTCGACGGCCACATGGCGCTTCGAATGGTATGTTTTTAACCTCGCCGATGTAGCTATCGTTGCCGGGGTTATTGGCCTGTTGTATGAATCCGTGGTCGGGGACCGCGCCGCAAAAGCGCCCTGATCCGCGGCAATAGGTGCTGCATCAAGGGCACGAATTCCTCTGGATTTGAGGGTCATTGAGCGTTCATGGGCCGGAGAATCATCGCGAATTCCTTGTGCACGACCGCTGCGTTGGCCGCAGCTGCCTTTCTTACTGCAATGGCGCCTGTCCACGCCGCCGACGGCGACAGCGGCTTCTACAAGGCGACCGTCGGCCGCTTCCTTGAGAGTTTAGGTCTGAAAAGCGCTGACGATGACGCGACGATCGATTATCGCGAGCGACCGCCGCTAGTCGTCCCGTCCAGGAATTCGTTGCCGCCGCCGGAGAGGCAGGACACCATTTCCAACCCGGCTTGGCCGAAGGATCCGGACGTCACGCGTGCGAAACTGGAAGCCAAGCGCGAAAAGGAACGTCCCGATGCCGAGACCGAGCGGCTCAAATGGGAAGACCCCAAGCAGATGAACGAGCAAGCACTGGCGCCGGGGCCGCGGCCTCGGGGGGTGCAAGCCAATAATGTCGGGTCGGCGCGCAGCGGGACGGCTGACACGGTATTGTCGCCTTCGGCGCTTGGTTACAAAGGCGGCATGTGGGGCAAGATGTTTCACAGTGACGATGATAATGTCGCGACGTTTACCAGCGAGCCGCCACGCGCCTCCCTGACCGATCCGCCAACCGGTTATCAGACGCCGTCGCCGGACCAGCCCTATGGCTTGGGCAAGGCGCCGGCGCCGAAGGCAACCGACTACTACTCGACGCACGTCGATCCCATCAGCGGTCGTTAATTGCATTCGGTGATCGCTGCGTCAGCAGAACTCAATCGGACTGCAAGTATTGCGCGGCCTTGCTTGAAGGCGTGCGGGGTCCTGTCGATTGCCGCTTCGCTTTTTTTCAGCACGACTGCAGGCGCGGCCGACCCTGAGAGCGCCAAAGTCGCCGAGTTCACCTTGACCAATGGCCTGCAACTCGTCGTGATTCCCGATCATCGTGCGCCGGTCATCACCCATATGATCTGGTATAAGGTCGGCGCCGCCGATGAGACGCCGGGCAAGTCGGGGCTTGCGCATTTTCTCGAGCACCTGATGTTCAAGGGCACGGCGAAAAATCCCGGCGGCAGGTTCTCGCAGGCGGTCGCAACGATTGGGGCCGACGAGAACGCCTTCACCGCCAACGATTACACCGGCTATTACCAGCGCATCCCGGCCGATCGACTGAAGTCGATGATGGCCTTCGAGGCCGACCGCATGACCGGCCTCAAGCTTACCGACGACGTGGTGCTGCCCGAGCGCGACGTGATCCTCGAAGAAGAGAACATGCGCATCGAGAACAGGCCGCGCGCGCTGCTCGATATTCAGATCGACGCCGCGCTTTATCTCAACAGTCCCTACGGCAAGCCGACCATCGGCTGGCGTCATGAGATGGAGCAACTGACGCGCGACGATGCCATCGGTTTTTACCGGCGCTGGTACGCGCCCAATGACGCGATCGTTGTTGTTGCCGGCGATGTTGAGCCCGACACGGCGCTGAAATTCGCCGAGGAAACCTACGGCAAAGTTCTCGCCAATCGCGCCATCCTGCCGCGGCAACGTCCGCAGGAACCACGGCCGCTCGCGGCGCGCTCGCTCACGCTTGCCGACGCCCGTGTCGAGCAGCCGATGCTGCAGCGCGCCTACCTCGTGCCCTCGTTCCACACCGGCAAACCCGGCGAATCCGAGGCGCTCGAAGTGCTGGCGCAAATTCTCGGCAGCGGCGAGAACAGCAGGCTTTATCGGGCGCTCGTGGCCGGCCGGCACAGCGCGGTTTCCGCCGGCGCTTGGTACGACAGCTCGGCCCTCGACATGTCGAAATTCGAGGTCTACGGCGTCCCGCAACCCGGCACGACGCTTGATCAGCTCGAGACGGGTATCGACGGCGTCATTGCCGATCTTGTCCAGAACGGCGTCGACGCCGAAGAACTTGCCCGCGCCAAGACGCAGCTTGTGGCCGAGGCGGTCTACGCGCAGGACAATCCGATGACGCTCGCCCGCTGGTACGGCAGCGCGCTGACCACCGGCGCGACGGTCGCCGACGTGCTCCACTGGCCGGATCGTATCCGCAGCGTTACCGCGGCGGCGGTGCAAGACGCGGCGCGTCGCTGGCTTGAAAAAGAACGCTCGGTCACCGGCTATCTGGTCAAGGGCAAAAGCCTACTGGCGGAGAAAAAATCGTAATGCAGCGTCTCGCGCTCGCGGCCATCGCCGCATTGACGATGTGCGTCGGCGGCCCCGCGGCGGCGATGAACATCGAGCGCATCGTCTCGCCCTCGGGCATCGAGGCTTGGCTGGTCCGCGAGCAATCGGTGCCGCTCCTTGCGCTGAATTACGCTTTCCATGGCGGCTCCAGCCAGGACGAGGCGGATAAATCCGGCACCGCCAATCTTGCCGCCAGCCTGCTCGACGAAGGTGCGGGGCCGCTCGACAGCAAGGCTTTTCATGAGAAAGTCGAAAACCGCGCCATCGGTCTCGGCTTCCGTGTCGGCCGCGATTATTTCTACGGCACGCTGCGCACGCTCAACGAGAACCATAACGAGGCCTTCGATCTGCTGCATCTTTCGCTGACGGCGCCGCGCTTCGATGCCGAGGCGATCGAGCGCATGCGCAGCCAGCAGATGTCGGCGCTGCGCCGCGCCGAGACCAGCCCGAACGATCTTGCCAGCCGTAACTGGTGGGCGACCGCCTTTCCCGATCACCCCTACGGCCTCGAAAGCAGCGGTACGCTGCAAACGGTGCCACGCATCACCGCGGCCGATATGCGCGACTATGTCGCCCGTGTCTTCGCGCGCAACGAACTCACCGTTTCGATCGTCGGCGACATCGACCCCGAAGATGCCGGCAAGCTCATCGACCGCGCCTTCGCTTCGCTGCCAGCGCGCAATAATTTGAAACCCGTGCCCGCAGCCACCGCGCAAGGGCTCGGCCGTCGTATCGTCATCCCCATCGACGTGCCGCAGGCGGTGGTCACCTTCGGCGGCCCCGGTATCGAGCGCAGCGATCCGGACTTCATGGCCGCCTACCTCGTCAACCACATTCTCGGCGGCGGCACCTTCTCCTCGCGCTTCTACCGCGAGGTGCGGGAGAAGCGTGGGCTTGCCTACGGCGTTTCCGACAGCCTGGTGTGGTTCAAGCGTGCGGCGGTGGTGCTGGGGGGGACGGCGACGCGCGCCGACCGCGCCGGCGATGCGCTCTCCGTCATCCAGCGCGAGACCCGGCGCATGGCCGAGCAGGGGCCGACGCCCGAGGAACTCGCCGCCGCCAAGGCCTACGTGAAGAATTCCTTCGTGCTTGCGCTCGACACGTCGAGCCACATCGCCGCGCAGCTCACGCAAATCCAGCTCGACAAGCTGGGCATCGATTATATCGAGCGCCGCGGCGCGCTGATCGACGCCGTCACCATCGACGACGCCCGGCGCGTCGCCAAGCGCCTCTACGGCGGTGGCATGCTGGTGACGGTCGCCGGCAAGCCGAAAGGCTTGACATCGCAATAGACGGAACGTTTCCGCGTTTTCGAGGTTGTGCCCGGTCCCGACTCCCGGCAAATACGGGGCTCGAAAGCGACCGGTATGCTCCAGCATTCGATCGACAGAGCGCTTGAAAACGCCGCCCACGGCCTTGCCGCCGACACGCTTGCGGCGGCGCTTGAGCGCGCCGAAGCCGCGCTCGAAACCTTGCGCGCGCGGCATGACGACGGCGGCCTGCCGCTCTTGCGGCTGGCGGAGAAACGCGACGATCTCCCCGCCATTGATGAAGCCGCGCGCCGCCTCTCCGATGGAGCAAGCGACGTCGTGCTGCTCGGCACCGGCGGCTCGAGCCTCGGTGGGCAGACCCTGGCGCAGCTTGCCGGTTACGCCGTGCCCGGCGTCGGCGCGCTGCGGGGGCCCCCGCGCGTCCACTTCATCGACAATCTCGATGCGCTGTCGTTTCAGTTCATGCTGGCGGGGCTGCCGCTCGCCTCGACGCGCTTTGTCGCCATTTCCAAATCCGGCGGCACGGCCGAAACCTTGATGCAGACGATCGCTGCGTTAAGTGCGGTCAAGAAGGCCGGGCTCGAGCCGCGCCGCGCTTTCCTCGGCATCAGCGAGCCGGCGAAAGCCGGTAAGCGCAACGGGCTACGCGATCTCCTGAGCAGGCATGAGGTTGCCATGCTCGATCATGACCCCGGCGTCGGCGGCCGCTTCTCGGCGCTTACGAACGTCGGGCTTTTGCCCGCCGCCGTGCTCGGCCTCGACATCGCCGCCATCCGCAACGGTGCAGCGGCGGCGCTGGCACCGGTTTTGGCCAAAAAGAAAGCCGCGGACGTGCCGGCGGCGCTCGGCGCTGCGCTTGCCGTCGCGCTTGCCGAGAGCAAGGGCAAGACGATCAGCGCGGTGATGGCCTATTGCGACCGGCTGGAGCGCTTTACGCATTGGTACGTGCAGCTTTGGGCCGAGAGCCTCGGCAAGAACGGCAAGGGTACCACTCCGGTCGGCGCGCTCGGTCCGGTCGATCAGCACAGCCAGCTGCAGCTTTACCTCGGCGGCCCGCGCGACAAGCTGTTCACCGTGGTGAGCGTCGATAGCCGCGGCCTCGGCCCGCGCATCGATAAGGAGCTCGCCGCGCTCGCCGGCGAGCCGGGCCTCGGCGGCAAGACCATCGGCGATCTCGCCGCCGCCGAAGCGCGTGCCACCGTTGAGACGCTCGCTAAAAACGGCTGCCCGGTGCGCACCATTCAACTTGCCAAGCTTGACGAGGAAAGCCTCGGCGAATTGCTCATGCATTTCATGCTGGAAACCATCATCGCCGCGCATCTCATCGGTGTCGACGCCTTCGACCAGCCGGCCGTGGAAGAGGGCAAGGCGTTGGCGAAGAAGTATCTTTCCGGCGCGTGATCTTTCTCCGTTCGTCTCCGCGCCAGCGGGGATCCAGAAGCACATTTGCTGCTTAAGGAACTGGGTTGCCGCTTCCGCGGGAACGAACGGTGTGTGAAGTTCGGCGCTGAGGACTGCGGCAATGCGCATCACCGAGAGTATCACCGTCGACGAATCCGAATTGTCGGAAAGCTTCGTGCGTTCGTCCGGGCCTGGCGGACAGAACGTCAACAAGGTGTCGTCCGCCGTGCAGTTGCGCTTCGACGTGCGCCATTCGCCGTCGCTGCCGAACGATGTCGCCGTGCGGCTGATGCGGCTTGCCGGCAAGCGCCTCACCAAAGAGGGCGTCATCGTCATCATCGCGCAGCAATTCCGCGAGCAGGAGCGCAACCGCGCCGACGCCCGCGAGCGCCTCGCCGCCTTGATCCGCCAGGCCGCGGTCAAGCCCAAGCCGCGCCGCCCGACCAAGGTACCGAAGGCGGTCAAACGCAAACGTCTGGAAAGCAAGCGCCACCGCGCCGGCATCAAGAGTTTGCGCAGCGGCCGTCCGTCAATTGAATGATGCTTCCGCTCAGCAGGGATAACGGGGGCAGTTTTGAGCTGCGGCTCGCGGGGAGCGCGCAACGCCGGTAAAATCGCCCTGATTCGCATCAGGTCGCGTTATGCTCGTTCGTCAGCTCTCGGAATCGATCGTCAACCGCATCGCCGCCGGCGAGGTGGTCGAGCGTCCGGCGAGCGCGGTGAAGGAGCTCGTCGAGAACGCGCTCGACGCCGGCGCCAGCCGCGTCGATATCCTGACCGACGGCGGCGGTCGCCGCCTCATTCGTGTCACCGACGACGGCGCCGGCATGACCGGCGCCGACCTCGATCTTGCCGTCGAGCGTCACGCCACCTCCAAGCTCGCCGGCGACGATCTGCTCGCCATCGACACGCTCGGCTTTCGCGGCGAGGCGCTGCCCTCGATCGGCGCGGTGTCGCGCCTCACCATCACCACGCGCCATGCGTCCGAGCCTCATGCCTGGGCGATCGAGGTCGACGCCGGCAGGAAATCAGCGGTGAAGCCGGCCGCGCTTTCGGCGGGCACTTCGGTCGAGGTGCGCGACCTGTTCTACGCGACGCCGGCGCGGCTGAAGTTCCTGAAAACCGACCGCAGCGAGGCCGAGGCCGTGCGCGAGGTGATACGGCGGCTCGCCATGAGCCGGCCCGACGTTGCCTTTACGCTCGCCGGCGAGGAGCGCGCGCCGGTCACCTGGAGCGCAACAGACGACCGCCTGGCGCGGCTCGGCGATATTCTCGGTGCCGACTTCCGTGCCAACGCGGTGACGATCGAAGCCGAGCGCGAGGGCGTGCGCATCGAGGGCTTCGCCGCGCTGCCGACGCTGTCGCGCGCTAACTCGCTCGGCCAGTATCTCTTCGTCAACGGCCGCCCCGTCCGCGACAAGCTGTTGTTCGGGGCGGTACGCGCGGCCTATGCCGACTACCTGCCGCGCGACCGCCACCCGCTGCTGGCGCTGTTCGTCACGCTTGCCGCGCGCGAAGTCGACGTCAACGTGCATCCGGCAAAAAGCGAAGTGCGCTTCCGCGACGGCGGTCTGGTGCGCGGGCTCATCGTCTCTGCGCTCAAGGAGGCGCTCGCACGCGAAGGCCAGCGCTCAGCCACCACGGGCGGCAGCGCCACCATCGCCGCCTTCCGCCCTCTCGGCCAGGCGCGCCGCGGCGGCTATGACTGGCGGCGCTCGCCGGCGCGGCCGTTTGCCGCCGTGCGCGGCAATGTAGCGCTCGGCTTTGCCGAAGCGGCGCAGGCCGCCTTCGACACCGGCGGGCCGGCGGCCGATGCGCGCGCCGAAGCCCAGGCGGCGGCGCCGGAACTGCTCGACCGGCCGCTTGGCGCAGCCCGCGCGCAGCTGCACGAAACCTACATTGTGGCGCAGACCCGCGACGGCCTCGTGATCGTCGACCAGCATGCGGCGCACGAACGCATCGTTTATGAGCGCATGAAGGCCGCTCTCGATAAATCGGGCGTGGCACGGCAGATCCTGCTGATCCCTGAGATCGTCGAGCTCGATGAGGCCGACGCCGAGCGGCTCGTGACACGCGCCGCCGAATTGGCGCGCTTCGGCCTTCTGATCGAGAGCTTCGGCCCCGGCGCGGTCGCGGTACGCGAAACGCCCTCTTTGTTAGGCGAGGTCAATGTGCGGGGGCTCGTTGGCGACCTCGCGCAGCACATGGCTGAGTGGGACGACGAGCTGCCGCTCGAGCGCCGCCTCCTGCACGTCTCCGCTACCATGGCCTGCTACGGTTCGGTGCGCGCGGGCCGCCGCCTCAAGCCGGAAGAGATGAACGCGCTGCTGCGCGAGATGGAGGCGGTGCCCAATTCCGGTCAATGCAACCACGGCCGCCCGACCTATGTGGAGCTGAAGCTTTCGGACATCGAGCGTCTGTTCGGGCGGCGCTAGCCGAGCCTCAGAAAGACAAGCTCGCTGTCATCGTAGGTGCGCCGCTCAAGCTCGCTGAAGCCTTCCGGCGCCTTGAAACCGGCATCGATCGCTTCCTCGACCAGCACCAGCGCGCCCGGTGAGAGCCAGCCGCCCTCGCGTGCCGCGGCGAGCGCTTTTTCGGCCAGTCCCTTGCCATAGGGCGGATCGAGAAAGACGAGCGTGAACGGCTCGACGGGATGTGCGGGGCCGAGCTTGGTCGCGTCGCGGCGGAAGATGCGGGTGACGCCGCCCAGGCCCAGCGATTCGACATTGTCGCGCAACAGCGCGCGCGCTTCGACGCCGTCATCCACGAACAGCGCGAAGGAAGCCCCGCGAGAGATCGCCTCGATGCCGAGGGCGCCGGTGCCGGCGAAGAGGTCGAGCACGCGCGCACCCGTAACCGGATCGCCATAGCCGTGGGCGAGGATGTTGAACAGCGCCTCGCGCAGGCGGTCGGCCGTCGGCCGCAGCCCGTTTCCCTTCGGCCCTTTGATCGTGCGCGAACGCAGCCGCCCGCCGACGATTCTCATTTTTGTCTCGGATATTTCGGCCGCGGCCCGCCGCCACGGCGGTCGCGGGCGACGCGTTTCCGTTTATCTTTCCGGGACCCGCGAAGGGCGGACCCGGAATCCTGATGCGGGCTCCGTGTATGCTTTTGGATTCCGGGTTCGCGGCCTTTCGGTCGCATCCCGGAATGAAGGGAAGGGGCTTTCGCCTCTGGCTCGACGATCGGCGCCTCGAAATCGCAGCCGGCTTCGGCGGCAAGAGGCCCTAACTGCTCGCGCAAGCTTGCCGTCGTCACTTCCTCCACCGCGCCGTCGCCGAGCGCGCCGAGCTGGAACGGGCCGTAGGACACGCGGATCAGCCGGTTGACCCTGAGGCCGAGCGATTCGAGCACCTTGCGCACCTCGCGGTTCTTGCCCTCGCGGACGGCGAAGGTGAGCCAGACATTGCTGCCCTGCTGGCGGTCGAGGCTCGCCTCGATCGACCCATAATGCACGCCGCCGATGCTGACGCCCTGCCGCAGCCGCTCCAGCGCCTCTTGCGTCACCCGCCCGAAGGCGCGCACGCGGTAGCGGCGCAGCCAGCCGGTCGCCGGCAATTCAAGCACGCGCGCGAGGCCGCCGTCATTGGTGAGCAGCAACAGTCCTTCGGTATTGAGGTCGAGGCGGCCGACGCTGATCACCCGCGGCAGGTTCTTCGGCAAGGCGCGGAAGATCGTCGGCCGCCCCTGCGGATCGGAATGCGTCGTCAGCAGCCCGCGCGGCTTGTTGTAAAGGAAGAGCCGTGTGCGCTCGCGGGCTCGCAGCGGTTCGCCGTCGACGGCGATGCGGTCGGCGTTTTTGACGTTGAGCGCCGGCGAGGAGATCACGGCGCCATTGACGGACACGCGGCCTGCGGCGATCCAAGCCTCAGCCTCGCGCCGCGAGGCGAGCCCGGCCCGCGCGATCACCTTGGCGATACGCTCGCCCGATTTTCCCTCGGTCATTTCTGTCATGGCCGGGCTCCATCCACGCCTTGTGTACGAACCGTGTATAAAGGCGTCGATGCCCGGCATAAAGCCGGGCATGACGGCGATCATGGCGGCACCGAATTTCATGTCTCTCGCCCTGGACGAAGCCCGCGCTGCGCAAGCGCGCGGCGAGGTGCCGGTCGGCTGCGTCATCGTGGCCGACGGCAAGGTGATCGCCCGCGCCGGCAACCGCACGCTCGCCGACAAGGACCCGACTGCGCACGCGGAAATGCTGGCGATCCGCGCCGCGGCGGCGGCGCTCGGCGGCGAGCGCCTGACGGACTGCGGCCTCTACGTGACGCTCGAGCCCTGCGCCATGTGCGCGGCGGCGATGTCCTTTGCCCGCATCCGCCGCCTCTATTTCGGCGCCGCCGATCCCAAGGGCGGCGCGGTCGAGCACGGGCCGCGCTTCTTCGCGCAGCCGACCTGCCACCACCGGCCGGAAGTCTATGGCGGCATCGGCGAGAGCGAGGCGGCGGCTCTATTGAAGGATTTTTTTGCCGCCCGCCGCTAAGCCTGCCGCGCGAACTCCCATGCCTTCTGCGCCAGCGGGCGGATCATCTCGGCTTTGGCCGGCGCAAATTCGGAAGTCGCCGTGCCGTCGCGCACGCGGCCGATGATGCCCTGCAGAATGGCGGCGATGCGGAAGAAGTTGTAGGCGAGGTAGGCCGGCAAATAGGGCCGTGGGTCGAGCCCGGTGCGCCTCACATAGGCGTCGACGTAAGCCGCCATGCCCGGAATGCCGAGCGCCTCGAGTTCGTGGCCGACGAGCGTTGCGGTGCCGGCCGCGCTCTCCGAGTGCGGCATGTGCCAGGTCATCAGGTGGTAGCTGAAATCGGCGAGCGGGTCGCCCAGCGTCGACAGTTCCCAGTCGAGCACGGCAATGATTTTCGGCGCATCGCGCGCGACGATGAGATTGTCGAGCCGGTAGTCGCCGTGCACCAGGCGCGCCGGGCCGGCAGGCGGAATATGCCGGGGTAGCCACTCGATCAGCCGCTCCATCTCCTCGATCTTCTCCGTTTCCGAGGCGCGGTACTGCTTCGACCAACGCTCGACCTGGCGCGCGACGTAATTCTCGCCGCGGCCGAAATCGCCCAAGCCGATCTTGACCGGCTCGAAGGAATGCAGCCGCGCAATCGTCGCGTTCATCGCGTCGTAAACGCTTGTACGCTCGGCTGCGGAAGAACCGGGCATTTGCGGTTCCCAGAACACGCGGCCATCGACAAAGCTCATGACGTAGAACGGCGTGCCGGCAATGCTCTCGTCGGCGCAGTAAAGAATAGGCTCCGCCACCGGAAAGCGCTGGGCATGCAGCGCACTGATGACCCGGTATTCGCGGTCGACCGCATGTGCCGACGGCAGCAGCTTGCCCGGGGGCTTTCGGCGCAGCACGTAAGCGCGCGCCGGGGTCTGCAAAAGATAGGTCGGATTCGATTGCCCGCCCTTGAATTGCTTTAACGTCAGCGGGCCGGCGAAGCCGTCGACGTGCCGCGCCAGATAATCCTGCAGCCGGCCTGTGTCGATCGACAGAGCCGCCGCCACCTCCTTGGTGCCGGAAAACGCTTGCTGCCGGTCGACCGCCGTCATGGTCACTTGCGCGCCGCGGCAAACGCGATCGGGGCGTCGGCATAGACCTTGTAGCTTTGCGACTTCGGCTTCGCCTTGTCCTCCTCGTTGAGGTACTCGATCGAGCTCTTGCCGAGCCAGGCGCGCGGCAGGATCATCACGCGGATGAAACGGCTGGCGACGTCGCTGGCGCCCTGCGCGAACACCGGATCGGGGCCGGTTTCATACCAGGCGCCGCCGGGGCCGTATGAGGTCGAGCGTCCGTGCGTGTCGATGCGGATGCCGCCCTCGATCATGCAGCGGATGCCCGGCCCCTGATGACGGTGCCGGTAAGCGCAGCCGCCGGGCGGAAAGGCGACGCTGTCGCCGCGCATCAGCAGTTCGCCCTTCGGCAGCGTCTCCAGAAACGCCGTCAGCTTTTCGTGCGTGGTCATGCCGGGCGCGGCTGCAACCGTTGAGCCCTGATCGCCGCGCGAGAGCTCCCAGCGCCAGCAGGTGAGGCCGCCTTCGCCCGGCGTAACGGTCACCGCGCCTTCGCCCTGCCAGGCCTCGCCGCGCTCGAATATTTTGGCGCCAATGCTGGCGCTGCCGTGGACAACAAAAATGAAACGCGGCAGCGGCGGCAGCGCCAGTGCCGATTTTTCGGAATTCGACAGCACGTCTTCGTAAAGCCGCAACACCGGATGCATGCGTTTCCTTCCCCGCCGATCTTGCTTCCAGTATGCCCGTTCAAATCGCGTAAGCACAACGCCCGCAAAAGCAAAGCCCGGCACGGGGCCGGGCGTTGCCGCTAATGAAACGGGAGCGGGGCGACTCAGTCGGCGTCAGCCTTGGGATCGCGCAGCAGCATCAGCCGGATGTTGGGGTTAGGGTCGTGGCCGATGACCTCGCCGTTGACGATGACGGCCTGCTGATCGGCGAATCGATAATCTTGTGCGCTCGGCACAGAAGCTTGCGCCGCCGCCGCTTCCGGCGAAACGGTTGTCGGGCGCTTTTTCGCCGGCGCGGGCGATGTCAGCGCGACCGCGATCGCGGTCGCAGTGAGGAGCTTGTTCATGGGACCTCCGATGGCCCCCATCCCAGGCGTCGAGCATCCGCCGCGGCGGCGATAAAGAAAACGCGTAGCAATACGGATGACGCCGGTAGCTTGCTACCCGCGTTGGATCGCGCGCCAGCCTATGTCGCGGCGGCAGAAGCCATCCGGCCAATCTATCTTGTCGACCGCGGCATAGGCGCGCTGCTGCGCCGCAGCCACCGTCTTGCCGAGGGCGCAGACATTGAGCACCCGCCCGCCATTGGCGGTGATCCTGCCGTTCTCCAGTTTGGTGCCGGCGTGGAAAATCTGCACGCCTTCGACCTGCGCGGCGGCATCGAGTCCTTGGATCACGGAGCCTTTGGCATAGGCGCCGGGATAGCCTTTCGCCGCCATCACCACGGTGAGCGCGGCATCGTCATACCAGCGCAGATCGAAATTCCTCAGTTGCCCGTCGCGCGCCGCCAAAAGCGCCGGCACCAGATCCGACATCAGGCGCAGCATCAGCACCTGACATTCCGGATCGCCGAAGCGCACGTTGTACTCGATGAGCTGCGGGCCATCTTTCGTGATCATCAGCCCGGCGAAGAGCACGCCCTTATACGGCGCCCCCATGGCCTTCATCGCCCGCACCGTCGGCATGACGATCTCGTCCATGACGCGCCTTTCCATCGCCGCGCTCATCACCGGCGCCGGCGAATAGGCGCCCATGCCGCCGGTGTTCGGCCCCTTGTCGCCGTCGAAGACGCGCTTGTGATCTTGCGCGGAGGCGAGCGTGATCGCGCTGTCGCCGTCGCACAGCGCGAAAAAGGAAGCTTCCTCGCCGACGAGACAATCCTCGATGACGATTTCCCACGCCGGCTCGGCGCCGGAAAACATCGCGTCTATTGCCGCCTCCGCCTCGGCGACGCTTTCGGCAACCACCACGCCCTTGCCGGCGGCGAGCCCGTCATTCTTGACCACGATCGGCGCGCCTTTCCCGCGCACATACTGCTTCGCCGCCGCGGCATTCTTGAAGCGCTCGTAGGCGGCGGTCGGAATTTTGTTGGCCTTGCACAGATCCTTGGTGAAGCCCTTGGAGCCTTCAAGGCGCGCGGCCCATTTGCCGGGGCCGAAGGCCTTGATGCCCGCCGCCTCCAGGTCGTCGACGATGCCGGCGCAGAGCGGCGCCTCAGGGCCGACCACGACGAGATCGATCTTCTTCTCCCTGGCGAATGCGGCGACCGCCTTGTGGTTGCCGAGATCGAGCGCCACGCATTCCGCCTCCTGCGCGATGCCGGCATTGCCCGGCGCGCAATAAAGTTTGTCGGTCAGCGGGCTCGCCGCGATTTTCCAGGCCAGCGCGTGCTCGCGCCCGCCGGAACCGAGGATGAGGATATTCATGCGCGCAAAGCGGCGTTAGAGAAGCGACGGCGGGTGGTGTAGCATGGGCTTTCGAGCCCGCAAGGGATTCGCGTGATGGCAGAGCCTGCGCTCAACAACGTTGTGGAATGGACCGTCTCCGAGCTTTCGGCGGCGCTCAAGCGCACCGTCGAGGACGCCTACGGCTACGTGCGCGTGCGCGGCGAAGTCTCCGGCTTCAAGGGCGCCTCGCCCTCCGGCCACTGCTATTTCCGCCTCAAGGACGACAAGGCGGTGCTCGAGGCGGTGATCTGGAAGACCACGCACATCCGCATGAAGGTGAAGCCGGAGGAGGGGCTCGACGTCATTGCCTCCGGGCGGCTGACCACCTTCGCCGGCTCCTCCAAGTACCAGATCGTCATCGAGGCGTTGGAGCCCGCCGGCATCGGCGCACTGATGAAGCTCTTGGAGGAGCGGAAAAAGAAGCTCGCCGCGCGCGGACTGTTCGACGAGGCGCGCAAGCAACTGCTGCCGTTTCTGCCTGAGGTGATCGGCGTCGTCACCTCGCCGACGGGCGCGGTGATCCGCGACATCCTGCATCGCCTCGCCGACCGCTTCCCGCGGCGCGTCCTCGTGTGGCCGGTGCGGGTGCAGGGCGAAACCTCGGCGGCCGAGGTCGCCAACGCCATCGCCGGGTTCAACGCGCTGCCCCAGGGCGGGCGGCTGCCGCGGCCGGACTTGATCATCGTCGCCCGCGGCGGCGGCTCGCTGGAGGATCTTTGGTCATTCAATGAAGAAATCGTGGTGATGGCGGTCGCCGAAGGAATGATTCCCCTCATCTCCGCGGTCGGCCACGAGACCGATTTCACGCTCATCGATTTTGCCGCCGACTGGCGGGCGCCGACGCCAACTGCGGCCGCCGAAAAGGCGGTGCCGGTGCGTGCCGAGCTCATGGCGCGCTTGGGCGGTCTCGGCCTGCGCAACCTCGCCTGCTGGCGGCGCGGCATCGAGCAGCGGCGCAAGGAATTGCGCATGCTCACCCGCGCGCTGCCGGCGCTCGATGAACTGCTCGGGATTCCGCGCCAGCGCCTCGATGGCTGCGCGGCGCGGCTGCCGCGCGCGCTCATCGCCAACGCGCAGGTCCATCACCGGCAGCTGACGCGAGCTGCCGCGCAACTGTCGCCGCGCCTTTTGAAACAGCGGCTGGCGCGCAGCAGCGAGATCGTCGTGGCGCTGGGCGACCGCCGCGAGCGTGCCGCAGACAACTACTTGCAGCGGCGCTGGGACCGCTTGCAGCGCGCCGAGCAGTTGCTCAGAGCCTTTTCCTACCAGAGCGTGCTCGCGCGCGGGTTCACTTTGGTGCGCGACGAGAAAGGGCAGCCGCTGCGCGCGGCGCGGTCGGTTGCCGCGGGCATGCGGCTTGACATCGAATTTGCCGACGGCCGCGTCGGCGCGGTGGCCGAAGGCGAGGCGCGCATGCGGCCGGCTCCCGCGCCGCGTCCCCGCCGCCGCCGCAAGAGCTTGGATTCCGACGAGCAGGGGAACCTGTTCGACGCCTAGTTCACAACTTGAGTATCCACGGCATTAGGGGTTTCGCTTCAGCCGGCGAGGCATTATCTTTACCGCTTCGACCGCGCCGGAACGGAGGCCGCCTTTGCTCAACCGCTACGACCGCTCGCCGCCGATGGGCGGTGAGGCGGAGGTCAAATACCTCGACGGGGATTTCCGCGTCGTGCGCCCCGGGGGGTTCGTGCGCTGCGCGGTGACCGGCGTCGCCATTCCGCTCGAGGAACTGAAATACTGGAGCGTCGACCGCCAGGAGGCCTATGCCACGCCCGAGGCGGTCATGAAGCGCTATCGCGAGGCCCGCGCCGGCTGACGCCGCAGCGCGGCCGTCAGCAGCTTTTTCATTTCATCCGCATTGACGAATTCGAGCGCCACCGGCAGCACGTGCGCGCGTTCGTTGAGCGCGGCAAGGCCGGCGTCGCCGGTCATGCGCGCATGATCCTTCTCGGTGGTGCAGAGTTCGAGGCCGTCGTGCTCGGCCTGCATGACCAGCGCGGCCGCTTCCTCGGCGGTGAAGCGGTGATGATCCGGGAAAACCGCGCGCCGCGCGACGCCGATGCCCGCCGCGGTGAGCGTGTCGAAGAATTTCTCCGGGTCGCCGATGCCGGCAAAGGCAAGCATCTGCTTGCCGGCGAGCGCCGTCGCCGCGGCCGGATCGGCGACAATCCGCGCGTACAGCACCGGCTTGCCCCGCGCTTGAGCCGCGGCAACGACGTCGCGCGCGCGGACGATCTCGCCGACGACCAGCACCGCATCGGTGCTTGCCCATTGCGCGGCAAGCGGCGCCCGCAACGGGCCGGCCGGGAACACTTTGCCGTTGCCGACGCCGCGGCGGCCGTCGACGACGGCGATCGCGAGATCCTTGGCGATCGAGCCGTTTTGCAAGCCGTCATCCATGACGATGACGCTGGCGCCGGCGGCCCGCGCCATCCGCGCGCCGGCGACGCGGTCGCGCGAGACGATTGTCGGCGCGACATGCGCCAGCAGCAGGGCTTCGTCTCCCACGTCTTCGGCACGGTCGTGCGCATTGACCTGCCGCGGGCCGCCGGCTTTGCCGCCATAGCCGCGGCTCAGGCAGAATACGCGCTCGCCCGCCTGCTGCAGCAGTTTCGCGATGGCGATGACGGCCGGCGTCTTGCCGCTGCCGCCGAGCGTGAAATTGCCGACGCAGACGACCGGCACACCGGCCCGCGCGCCGCCGCGCGCCATGCGGCTATGCGCAATCGCTCCGTAGCAGCCGGCGAACGGCGCAAGCATGGCCGATGCGAGCCCCGGCTCGTGCCACCAGAAGGCCGGCTCACGCATGGCGCGCCCTTTCGGCGAGCTGGAGCTGGGTGAGATAGGGTTCGAGCGATTGCAGCGTGCGCTCAAGCGCGCCGCTTTGCGCCTCGACGGTCGTCCGGGCATTTTCCGCCATGCGCATGCGCGCCTGCGGATAGGTGAGCAGCTTGCCGATGGCGCTGGTCAGCCGGCCGGCATCGGCGACCGCTTCGGCGCCTTGCGCGGCGTCGAGCGCCGCGTAGATTTCTTCGAAGTTGCCGACATGCGGCCCGTGCAGAATGACGGAGCCGAGCTTGGCCGCTTCGATCGGGTTCTGGCCGCCATGCGGGATGAGCGAGCCGCCGATGAAAACGACCGGCGCCAGCCGATAGATCAGGCCGAGCTCGCCCATGGTGTCGACGATATAGATGTCGGTCGTTGCGTCGGGCAATTCTCCAAAGGAGCGCACGGCGACCTTTTGCCCGGCCGCGCCGGCGACGTGCGCCACGTTGACGCCGCGCTCGGGGTGACGCGGCACGATCAAGGTGAGCAGGCTGGAAAAGTTGCGCCGCAGGCGACGATGCGCCTCGATGATGGCGGTTTCCTCGCCGGCATGGGTCGAGGTCGCGGCGATCACCGGGCGGTCGCCGATGGCGCGCTTGAGCGTGTCGAGCGCACGCCCATCGGCCGGCGGCGCCGGCACGTCGAGCTTGAGGTTGCCGCTGGTAACGACACGCGGCGCGCCGAGCTCGGAAAAGCGCGCGCCGTCGGCGGGAGTGCGGGCAAGACACAGATCGAAGCGCCCGAGGAGATTCGCGATGGTGCGCGGCAACCTCCGCCAGCGCTGATAGGACGTCTCCGATAGCCGAGCGTTGATCAGGATGAGCGGCACGCCGCGCCGCGTCGTCTCCAGCATCAGGTTTGGCCACAAATCCTGCTCGACGAACAAAGCAAGGCCTGGCTGCCAGTGTTCGATGAAGCGGCGCACAAAGCGCGGCGTATCGAGCGGCACGAACTGATGGATCACGTCGGGCGGCAGCCTTTGCTCGGCAAGATCGCTGGAGGTGACGGTGCCCGAGGTCACCAGCACGCCGATGCCACGCTCGCGCAGGCGCGCGATCAACGGCAGCACACTGGCGATTTCGCCTACGCTTGCGCCGTGCACCCACACGAGGATGCCGGAAGGGCGGCGGATGCCGCTTTCACCGCGGCGTTCGCCGAGACGGGCGCCATGCTCCTTGCCGCGCCGCAGGCGCTGCCCGAGGAAAAGCGGCGCCAACGGCGTCGCCGCCGCCGACAACAGCCGGTAGGCGCGTAAACCTGCCGGCATGCGCTCCCTCATGAGGCGGCTTCCGCTTTTGCGTCGGCGATTTCGTACGCGCGCATGGTCGCCTGGTTGAGCTCGCTTTCGACCTTTTGCCGCGCGGCCTCGAGCGCCTCCGCATCGGCGTCACGGGGAACGAATATCGCCTCTCTTGCCACCAGAGCAATGCGGCCGAACGGCAGGTTTATGGCGGTGCGGTCCCAGTTGTTGAGTTCCACGCGGTGCTGCGTAGCGATGGCCACGGCGTAGATCGGCCGCCCGGAATGCTGCGCCAGTTTCACCACCCCGAGACCGGCGACGCGGGCGACTTTGGGCACGTCGGCGGTCAGCGCGACATTGTATCCCTCGTCCAGCGCCACGAGCATTTCGGTGAACGCGGCGGCTCCGCCTTTGCGCTGGAACTCGCCGTTGTGCGCCCCAGAGCCGCGGATGGTGCCGATGCCGAGCCGTTCGGCCGCCCGCGCGTTAAGTTCGCCATCGCGGTGGCGCGAGATCAAAACCTTGGCGCGGTGGCCGAGGTCCTCGCGCTTGAGGAACGGCGCCATAAGATGCTGTCCATGCCACATCGCGATGATCGCCGGCATCTGCACGCGGACGTAAATGTCGCGGGGTTCGATGATGTGTCGCGTGCTTGACCAGACCAGCCGCAAATACGAAGCGGCTACGGCGCCGGCGGCGCTCTGGAAGGCCGGCGAGGCAACGAAGCGTTTGAGTGCGGTCAATCGGCCCCCCGAACAGCGTTAGCGCGCCGGCCTTGCGGCGCCCTCGGGATCGAGCAGGCGGTGCAGGTGCACGATGAAATAGCGCATGTGCGCGTTGTCGACGGTCTGCTGCGCCTTCGCCTTCCAGGCGACATAGGCGCTCGCGTAGTTCGGGTAAACGCCGACGATGTCGACCTTGTCGAGATCCTTGAACTCGTTGCCGCCGAGCTCGGCAAGCTCGCCGCCGAGCACCAGATGCAGCAGCTGTTTCCCGGGCGTTTTTCCGGTCATGGCCTATTCCCTGGCGAACGTCCCAGCGTTGGCTTTGGAGTGAGGGGATTTAGCGGCAGAAGCCGCGTTTATGCAAACTCGTCGTGGCGGTCGCGCACGAGCGCAATCAGCGCCGCGTGGCGGGCGGGCGCGGCGGCAATCAGCGCGCCGTGGACGATGCGTGGCCGATTGAAGTTGAGCGTCTGGCCGTCGAAATCGGTGAGCTTGGCGCCCGCCTCATGCAGCAAGAGATCGGCCGCGGCGAGGTCCCAGTCGTGGCTGCCGGGCGAGGCAAATGCGGCATCGAGCGCGCCTTCGGCGACGCGGGCAAAGCGCAGCGCCAGCGAATGGATCTTCGGCCGCGCATCGATTGTGCCGTCAAGCTTCGCCAGCCGCTCGAGGTATCGTTTCGGGCCGGCGAGGCTCGCGCCGCTCAGCGACTCGCCGTCCTTCACGCGCGCGGCTCCACCGTTGAGCTTGCAGCCGGCGCCGCGCGCCGCGGTGAACATCTCGTCGGTTACCGGCGCGTAGAGCGCTGCGAGACTCGGGCGGCCGTCCTCCACAAGCGCGACGGCGATCGTCCAATCGGCGCGGCCGGCGAGAAAGGCGCGCGTGCCGTCAATCGGATCGACGATCCAGACGCAAGGCCCGGAGCGCGCCAGCGGGTCGTCCTCGGTCTCCTCCGAAAGCCAGCCGGCGCCGGGCGCCAGCGCGGCAAGGCGCGTGCGCAGAAAGTCGTTCACCGCGATGTCGGCTTCGGTGACCGGGGAATTGTCTTCACCCTTGGTCCAGCGCCGGTATTCGCCGCGCGAGGTCTTCAGCGCAAGCTCGCCGGCCTCGCGCATGACCGCTTCGAGGCGCGGCGCAAGCGGCTCACTGTCCGGCAACGGTCAATCCCTCCAGCCGCAGCGTCGGCGCATTGGTGGCGTAGCGGAACTCGAGATCGTTCGCCGGCGTCAGGTTGCGGAATATGTCGAGCAGGTGCCCGGCAATGGTCACCTCGCTTACCGGATAGCCGAGCTTGCCGTTCTCGATCCAGAAACCGGAGGCGCCGCGGCTGTAATCGCCGGTGACCATGTTGACGCCGACGCCGATCAGGTCGGTGACGTAGAAGCCGTCCTTGATGTCGGCGATCAGCTCATCGGAACTCACGCGCCCCGCCGCCATGTGCAGGTTGCTCGGGCCCGGCGAAGGCGTTGAAGAGGTGCTGCGCTGCGCGTGGCCGGTGGTGACGAGGCCGAGTTCGCGCGCGGTCGCGCAATCGAGCAGCCAGGAACGCAACACGCCGTCGTCGATCAAAGCGAGCGTCTTCACCTTGACGCCCTCGCCGTCGAAGGGATGCGAGCGCAGCCCGCGCTTGCGCAGCGGGTCGTCGATGATGCGGATGCCGTCGGCGAAAATCTTCTCGCCCATCTTGTCGCGCAGGAAGCTGGTCTTGCGCGCGACGGAAGCGCCGTTGGCGGCGCCGGCGAGGTGTCCGACGATCGAGCCGGCGACGCGGCGGTCAAACACGACCGGGACCTTGCGCGTCGTCACCTTGCGCGGATTGAGCCGCGCTACCGCGCGCTCGCCGGCGCTGCGGCCGATCTTCTCGGGCGCGTCGAGATCGGAGGCGTGCAGCGCCGCGGCATAATCGTAGTCGCGCTCCATGCCGGTGCCTTCGCCGGCTATCGCCGTCATCGACACGCCGTGGCGCGAGCCTAAATAGGCGCCGTGGAAGCCGTTGCTGGTGATAATCACCATGCCGGCGATGCCGGCGGAGGCGCTCGCCCCCCCCGATTTGGCGACACCTTGGACCGCAAGCCCGGCCGCCTCGGCTTTGCGCGCCATGGCCTCGAGCTGCGCGACACTCGGCAGGTCGGGGTCGATCAGGTCGAGGTCGGGAAAATCGTGCGCCAAGAGTTCCGGCTCGGCGAGACCGGCGTATTTGTCCTCGGGCGCGACCCGCGCCATCGCCACCGCGCGCTCGGCGAGCGCGGCAGAGCCGCCGGCGGAAAGATCGTTCGTGGAGACGACCGCCTGGCGCTTACCGACGAGCACACGCAGGCCGAGATCGTCGCCCTCGGCGCGCTCGCTCTCCTCGACCGCTCCGTCACGCACCTCGATCGCGAGCGACATCGAGCGCAGCGCGGCAGCATCGGCGGCGTCAGCACCGGCTTTGAGCGCGGCCTTGACCAGGGCTTCGGCGCGTTCGGCAAGTTCGCTCTGATCGAACAAAGAGGGGGCGGGGGCGCGCATGTGAGATAAATGGTTCCGAAACAAAAGCGTTCAACCGAGGCCGGCGGCAATTTTGCACCTGTTCGGCAATACATCGTCAATCATGACTGGCAAGCCCGCGTCAATCATGGCGCGCGAAGCCGCCGCGGCAACAGCCGGTTAACCGCGAACATTAAGCCGATCACGACGCCTTTCCGCCATGATCCTTGCGCGACCGGGCACATAAGCCTGGCGCTGGGAGAGTTTGAGGCGTCAGATGAGTGGCGGAATCGCCGCCGGGTCGAGCCGCGCGCTGCGGCTCGACCCGTTTGCCTTGCCGGCGCGCTATGCGGCGACCGATGCCGCAGCAGACGGCGAGCGGCGCGACATCGAACTGCATCGCGAGCGCGTGGTGGTGCGCCGTTCCCTGCGCGGCATGCGCATGGCGCTCAACCTGCCGCTTTCTGCCTTCGCCGGCGTCTCGCTCAAGCTCGAGCCGGGCGTCGTCGCGGTCACCCTCGAGCATAAGGATCCGCGGCTGGCGTTGCCGCTGTTTGTGTCCGAGCAGCCGGAGGATGCGACCGCCGAATGGCGTATCTGGGCAAACGTGCTCGGCCTGCCGTTGCTCGTCGAAGACGCCGGTGCGCTGCGCGAGCCTTTTGCTCGCATCGGCGGTGTGCGCATCAGTGAGCCGCGGCCGCGGCGCCGGCGGCGCACCGTGCTGAAGCGCCGCCGCCCGTCGATCCTGATGCGGCGCAAAGTGAGCCGTCTTGGCGCCACGCCGGTCTATCGCGGCGAGCGCGAGATCATCGCCCGCAACTGAACCCTACTTGCAGCGCTGCAGTTTCAGTGTGGCGCCGTTCTGCGTCATGTCGAGATGCGTCGCATTGATCGGGCGCAGCATGTAGGTCACATGCGCGTTGGAAATCTGCCCGGTGGTGAACACATCGACGACGCGGAACCCGCCGCCCTCCGGCGTCACCGACCTATTCTGATAGGCGCGCACGCCGCCGCTGCTGTCGGTGCGCTGGTTGCCGTTGAAGGCGATGACGCGCAACTTCGTGCAATCGACCGGGCCCTTGGCCGGCGCCGCGCCCGCGCCCCAGCGGCCGGACACTGGATAATTGGCTGCCAGTGCCGGGACGGCGAGGGCGGCGAGCACGATGCCGAGAATCGTTCTGCGCATGGGACGAAAGTGGCACTTGGCCGTGCAAAAGCAAGCGGCGCGGCCGCCCATGCTTAACGGACGGCAAGATTAATAAATGCAATTGCGGCGCTAGGGCTTGCCGTAGCCGCCTGCGGTCGGCGTCTGGATGATGACGGCTTCGCCGGCATCGATTGTGGTTTCGTCGCAGCCCTTCAGCCTCTCGACGCGGCCGTTCTTGCGGCGCACGGCGTTCTCGCCGACTTGCCCCGCTTGCCCGCCGGCCAAGCCGGGCGGCGGCACCAGGCGATGGCCGGACAAAATGGTGCAGTCCATCTTCTCCAAGAAGCGGATGGTGCGGCGGATGCCGTCGCCGGCGTGCCACTTGCCCTTGCCGCCGGAGCCGCCGCGTATGTGGAAATCTTCCAGCACCACCGGATAGCGGAATTCCAGCACCTCGGGATCGGTCAGCCGCGTGTTGGTCATGTGCGTGTGCACGGCATCGGTGCCGTTGAAGCCGGGGCCGGCGGGCGAACCCGAGCAGATCGTTTCGTAGTACTGGTATTTCTTGTTGCCGAAATTGAGATTGTTCATGGTGCCTTGCGCTGCGGCGAGCGTGCCGAGCGCGAGGAACAGGCAATTCGTCACCGCTTGCGATGTCTCCACATTACCGGCGACGACTGCGGACGGATATTCCGGCTTCAACATCGACCGCGGCGGGATGACGATATTGATGGGTCTTAAGCAGCCCGCATTCATCGGGATGTCATCGTCGACCATGACGCGGAAGACGTAGAGCACGGCGGCGCGCGTCACCGGCTCGGGCGCGTTGAAATTGGTGGGCTGCTGCGGCGAAGTGCCGGTGAAATCGACGGTCGCCTCGCGCTTCGTCTTGTCGACTGTGATCTTCACCTTGATCGCGGTGCCCTGGTCCATCGGGTAGGAATATTCGGCGTCATGGATGCGGTCGATGACGCGGCGCACGCTTTCCGCGGCGTTGTCCTGAACGTGCTGCATGTAGGCCTTCACCACCGGCAGCGTGAATTGCTCGACCATCTTGCGCAGTTCGGCAACGCCCTTTTCGTTGGCGGCGATCTGCGCCTTAATGTCGTTGATGTTCTGTACCGGATTGCGCGCCGGATACTTGGCGCCGGTCAGCGCCGCCATCAATTCCTTCTCGCGGAATTTGCCGCGGTCGACCAGCTTGAAGTTGTCGAACAGCACGCCTTCCTGCTCGATAGTGGTGGCGTTGGGCGACATCGAGCCCGGCGAAATGCCGCCGACATCGGCATGGTGCCCGCGCGAGGCGACCCAGAACAGAATCGATTTCTTCCTGTCGTCGAACACCGGCGTGCACACGGTGATGTCGGGCAGGTGGGTGCCGCCGTTGTACGGCGCGTTGATGGCGTAAACGTCGCCGGGCGCGATGCGGCCGGCATTGTCGCGGATGATGGTCTCCACCGAACGATCCATGGAGCCAAGATGCACCGGCATGTGCGGCGCGTTGGCGACCAGCGTGCCGTCATGGGCAAAGACCGCGCAGGAGAAGTCGAGCCGCTCCTTGATGTTGACTGAATAGGCGGTGTTCTGCAGCGACACACCCATCTGCTCGGCGATCGACATAAACAGATTGTTGAACACCTCGAGCATCACCGGATCGGCATGCGTGCCGATGGCGTGCTGTCGCTTGAGCTTCACCGCACGGGTGAGCACGAGATGGTTCTTGCGCGTGAGTTCCGCCTGCCAGCCCGGCTCGACCACTACGGTCTGGTGCGGCTCGATGATGATCGCCGCGCCCTTGACGCGCGAGCCCGGCTTGAGTTGCTCGCGCGTATAGACGCCGGCGGCGTGCCATTCGCCCGCGGAGAAGAAGCGCGTGGTGCGCGCCGGGGCGGGGAGCTTGCCGCGCGCGAGCTTGCCCGCCTTTTCTCTGAACCTGGCGCCGCCGCCGACCGCCTCGACCGACACGGCCTCGACCACCATCTGCTTCGTCCGGTCGATGAAGCCGAAACGCGCCGTGTGCGCCTGCTCGAAGGCGCGCTTCATCGCGGCGAGCGAGCCCGCCTTCACCACCAGCGCCGTATCGGTCCCGGCGTAGCGAATATGGGCGCGGGCGATGACCGCGATCTTGCCCGCCGGCACGCCCTGGCTGGCAACTTCATTCTTCGCCGCGCGTCCCAGCTTGCTCCCGATGCGCTTGATGGCCGCGAGCGATTTGGCGCCGAACGGCAATTCGATTGCCTGCTGTCTTGTCGCGCGAATGTCGGCAAGTCCCATGCCGTAGGCCGACAACAGCGAGGAGAACGGATGGATCAGCACCTTGGTCATGCCGAGCGCGTCGGCGACGAGACAGGCGTGCTGGCCGCCGGCGCCGCCGAAGCAATTGAGCGCGTAGCGTGTGACGTCATAGCCGCGCTGCACGGAAATCTTTTTGATCGCATTCGCCATGTTCTCGACCGCGATCTTGATGAAGCCGTCGGCGATCTCTTCCGGCTTACGCCCGCCGCCGACCTGCTGAGCGAGATCGGTAAAAGCGTTGCGCACCGCGTGCGCATCGAGCGGCAGGTTCTGGCTGGGCCCGAAGATTTTCGGGAAAAAATCTGAAATCAGTTTTCCCGCCATCACATTGGCGTCGGTGACGGCGAGCGGCCCGTTGCGGCGGTAGCATTTCGGCCCCGGATTGGCGCCGGCCGAGTCCGGACCGACACGGAACCGCGCGCCGTCGAAATGCAGGATCGAGCCGCCGCCGGCGGCGACGGTGTGGATCAGCATCATCGGCGCGCGCATGCGCACGCCGGCGACCTCCGTTTCGAAGGCGCGCTCGTATTCGCCGTCGAAGTGCGACACGTCGGTCGAGGTGCCGCCCATGTCGAAGCCGATCAGCTCCTTGAAGCCGGCCTCGTGCCCGGTTTGCGCCATGCCGACTACGCCGCCGGCCGGCCCGGAAAGGATCGCGTCCTTGCCCTGGAACAAATCGGCGGCGGTCAGGCCGCCCGACGACATCATGAACATCAGTCGCGCCTTCGCGCGTTTGGCGTCGAGGTCCTTCTCGACCTGCGCCACATAGCGTCGCAATATCGGCGACAGATACGCATCCACTACGGTGGTGTCGCCGCGGCCGACCAGCTTGATCAGCGGTGACACTTCATGGCTGACCGAGACTTGCGAGAAGCCCATCTCGCGTGCCAGCGCGGCGACGCGCTTCTCGTGTTCGGGGTAGCGGTAGGCATGCATGAACACGATGGCGACAGCAAGGATGCCGTCGGCCTTGGCCGCGGCGAGATCGCGCTGCACCGCGGCCAGGTCCGGTTCACGCTCGACGGTGCCGTCGGCGCGCACGCGCTCTTCGACTTCGACGACGCGCTCGAACAGCATGTCCGGCTTGACGATCTGCCGGGCGAAAATCTTCGGCCGCGCCTGGTAGCCGATCTTCAAGCCGTCGCGGAAACCGCGCGTGATCAAAAGCAGCGTGCGCTCGCCCTTGCGCTCCAAGAGCGCGTTGGTGGCGACCGTGGTGCCCATCTTCACCGCGCCGACGCGGCCGGGCGGGATCGGCTCGCCCGCCTTCAGGCCGAGCAGGTCGCGGATGCCCTGCACCGCAGCATCCGAATACGCTTCCGGGTTCTCCGAAAGCAGCTTGTGAGCGACGAGTGCGCCATCGGGCCGCCGTCCGACGATGTCGGTAAAGGTGCCGCCGCGGTCGATCCAGAAATCCCAACGCTGGGGGAATGATTTCGCCGGCATGCCTCGTCCTGCCATCGGCCGCACTATGTCCGCCCTGTCGGCCTCAACACAAGCCTGTTAGGCTGAGTTGGTCCGATTTCCAGTTCGTATGCCGGGAGCACGCTATGGGACTTCTTCGCCGCCAATTCCTGATACTCACAGCCGCCGCAGCGGCGCTGCCGGTCTGCTCGACTCTGGCTGTCGCGGATAACTATCCGACGCGTCCGGTGCGCCTCATCGTCGGTTTTCCGCCCGGCTCCGCGACCGACACCATCGGCCGTATTATTGCCGACTCGTTGTCGAAACGGCTGGGCCAGCAGGTCGTTGTCGAGAACAAAACCGGCGCAGGCAGCAACCTCGCCGCACAGTTCGTCGCGCACGCGGCACCCGATGGTTACACGCTGCTGGCCATGACCATCACCAACGCAGTCAACGAAACGTTCTACCAAAATCTCGACTTCGACTTCGCCAAGGACATCGTCCCAATCGTCGAGACCTTCCAGTCGCCCAATGTCCTGGCCGTCAACCCCTCGGTGCCGGCGAAGACGCTTCCCGAATTCATTGCTTATGCCAAGGCCAATCCCGGCAAGATCAATTATGCTTCGTTCGGTGTCGGCAGCGCGCCGCATATGAACGGCGAGCTGTTCGACATGATGGCCGGCGTGATGATGGTTCACGTGCCGTATCGCTCGAGCCCGGTGCCCGACCTGCTCAGCGGGCAGGTGCAGGCGATCTTCAGCCCGATGCCGGTCACCATCAATTTCATCAAGGCCGGGAAGCTCAACGCGCTGGCGGTCACCAGCGACAAGCCCTCGGATGCGCTGCCCGGCGTTCCGACGGTGGCGCAATACGTGCCTGGCTTCAATGCTGGCATCTGGCACGGCATCGGCGCGCCCAAGGGTACGCCGCCGGACATCATCGCCAAGCTCAACAAGGAAATTAATGCCGTGCTTGCCGACCCGGAGACCAAGGCGAAGTTCGCCAAATACGGCGGCGTGCCGGTCGGCGGAACCTCTGAAGCTTTCGGCAAATTCATCCATGCCGAAATCGAAAAGTGGGCGAAGGTGATCAAGACCGCGAACATCAAGCCTGAATCCGGCCACTGATTGCGTGGTTGCAGCTCTGCGGCCCAACGTGCTCAAAGTTCTCAGCGGTAACGGTCCCAGGGCGGCCGTGCGCGAGTTGTGCGCGCAGTTCGAGAAATCGAGCGGCGCCGCTGTAGATGTCGCCGTCGACGTCAACCCTGCGGTGGTGAGAAGAGCCGAAGCCGGTGAGGCCTTCGACGTCGCCGTCGGCAATCCTGAGACGATCGAGCAGCTCATCAAGGCGGGCAAGGTCGTGCCCGGCAGCCGCGCCGATATCGGCCGCTCCGGGCTCGGCGTTGCCGTGCGCAGCGGCGCGGCGAAGCCGGATATTTCCTCGGTGGAGGCTTTCAAGCGCGCGCTGCTCGGCGCCGACGCTGTTGCATTTCCCGGCGAAGGCGCGAGCGGACGCTATTTTTTGGGCTTGCTCGATCGCCTGGGCATTGGGCCGCAGATGCAGGGCAAACTCAAGCCGTCGCCGGGCGAGGATACCGTCGAGGTGGTCGCGCGCGGCGAGGCGGATATGGTCGTCGTGGTGGCGACGCGCATCGTCGGCGTTCCCGGTGTCGACTTGGTGGGGCCGATACCCGATGAGCTGCAGACAGAAATCGGCTTTGCTGCAGGCTTGAGCGCCTCGTCGGCGCAGCCCGAGGTTGCCACGGCACTGATCGGATTCCTCATCGCGCCGGCCGCGGCGGCGAGCCTCAGAGCCAAAGGCGTGGAACCGGCACATTAGCGGCGGACGCCCGCGTTTTTTGCATGCGTCGGTCGCTTGTCGTCGGCCTTGCCAGCGAACGGGTGAAAGTCCCATGCTGATCAGCGAAGGGCGGGGCTCGCCGCCCGTTCTCGTGAAGGGGGTATCGATGACCAAGTTTGTGCACGCGCTCGCCGGAGCAATTCTGGCCGGCGGTCTGCTGACCGGGGCTTCGGCGCAGACCAAGTGGGACATGCCGACGCCGTATCCCGACGGCAATTTCCACACCCGCAACGTGATCATGTTCACGCAGGACGTCGCCAAGGCGACCAACGGCTCGCTGCAGATCACCGTGCATTCGGGGGGTTCGCTGTTCAAGCATCCGGAGATCAAGCGTGCCGTGCGCCAGGGCACCGCGCCGATCGGCGAAATCCTCGAGTCGCTCGCTGCCAACGAAGCCGCGGTGTACGGCGTCGATTCGGTGCCGTTCCTTGCCACCGGCTATGACGCCGCGAAGAAGCTCTACATGGCGCAGAAACCGTATCTGGAAAAGCAGCTCGCCTCTGAAGGTCTGATGCTGCTCTATTCCGTGCCGTGGCCGCCGCAGGGCATCTACGCCAAACGCGAAATCAAATCGGTCGCCGAACTCAAAGGCCTCAAGTTCCGCACCTACAACGCCATGATCGGTCGCATCGCCGCGCTCGCCGGCGCCATTCCGACGCAGATCGAAGTGCCGGATCTACCGACAGCGTTTGCCACGGGGCGCGTCGATGTGATGATCACCTCGGCTTCGACGGGCGTCGACACCAAAGCGCAGGATTATCTCACCAACTACATCGATACGCAGGCCTGGCTGCCGCGCAATATTGTCTTTGTGAACAAGGAAGCCTTCGACAAACTCACCTCCGCCGAGAAGAAAGCGGTGATGGACGCCGCCAAGACGGCCGAAGAACGCGGCTGGAAGCTGTCGGAGGAGGAGATGACGATCAAGACCAACGCGCTCAAAGCCGCTGGCATCAAGGTGACGGCGCCGACGCCTGAGCTCAAGGCGGGCTTCGCCAAGATCGGCGAAACTATCGCCGCGGAGTGGGCAAAAGCGGCTGGGCCCGACGGCCAAGCCCTGCTCGCTGCGTACAAAAAGTAATCGCGAGCGAACCCCTCCGCCCTCGGTCAGAGGGCGGGGGTTCTCATGCGGAGCTTTCTCGACACGATCTATCGCGGGGCGTTGTGGCTGTCGGCCCTCTGTCTCGTCACCATCGCGCTGCTCGTGGGCGCGCAGCTTGCCGGGCGCATTGTCGATGGCGCGCTTGTCGTGCTGCATCTGCCGCGCACCGACTTTGTCGTTCTGTCGCTCGATGAGATCTGCGGCTATCTGCTCGCCGCTGCGAGTTTCCTGGCGCTTGCCGGCACGCTGAAAGCCGGCGCGCATATTCGCGTCACCATGCTGTTGAGCGGGGTTGGCGACCGTGCGCGGCGCCTCATCGAAATGTGGGCCTTTGGGTTCGCCGCATGTGCCGCGGTCTACATGACCTGGCAGCTCGCCAACTTCGCTTACGTTTCCTTCCGCTTCAACGAGGTCTCGACCGGCGTCATCAAGGTGCCGCTCGGCTATCCGCAGGCGTTCATGGCGCTGGGCATGTTGAT
>Ga0335083_10000467_pt1 | contig 62219 bp, 57 predicted proteins | sample Lox_Sample_42_FD_206716 | JGI IMG/M metagenome (GOLD analysis project Ga0335083, IMG submission 206716) | Soil microbial communities from Loxahatchee National Wildlife Refuge, Florida, United States - Lox_Sample_4.2 | ecosystem: Environmental > Terrestrial > Soil > Wetlands | place: USA...
ATCGCCTTGACCACGTCGGCCGCCGCCCCGCGGGCCGTGCCGATCCGCCGCGATAACCGCGGCAGTCCGTACTCGCGACCGCCCGGGTCGCGGGCCTCGAGGATCCCGTCCGACACCATGATCAGCATGTCGCCCGACTGCAGCTGGACGCGCGCCTCGCCGGCCGGCAAGTCGGCCATCACGCCGAGCGGCGGGATGTGCGCGCGCTCGGCGCGCAGCGGGAACACGCGGCCGTCGCGGCGCAGGAGCGGCGTGCAGTGGCCGGCGTTGGTGAACACGAGCGCGCGCGTGTCGAGGTCGTAGACGCAGTAGACGAGGGTCGCGAACATCCCGTCGTCGCCGAGCGCGACGATCTCCTTGTTGACGCGGCGGAGCAGGCGTGCCGGCGTGCGCGCGATCGCCGCGCGCGAGCGCAGCTCGGACGTCAGCCGCGCCATGTACAGCGCCGCGCTGATCGCCTTGCCCGCGACATCGCCGACCGCGACACCGAGGTGCGCGGTGTCGTGCCAGATGAAGTCGTAGAAGTCGCCGCCGATCTGATACGCGGGCTCGTAGTGGACCGCGAAGTCGAGGCCGACGACCTGCGGCACGCTCGCCGGCAACAGGCTGCGCTGGATCTGGCGGGCGACGCGCAGATCGCGCTCGAGCTGCTCGCGCCGCGCGAGCTGGGCCTGCACGCGCGTGGCGTGGATCGCGAGCCCGGCCTGGTTCGCGACCGCCTGCAGGAGGTCGACGTCGTCCTGATGAAACACGGGGCGAGGCGCCTCGACGTAGACGACGCCGTAACGCGCGCCGTGCGAGATCAGCGGCGCGCCCATGCGGGTGCCGAGCGTCTCGTCGGCTTCGTCCTTGCCTTCGCCGAGCAACACTCCGCGGCGATCGGTCACGACGTGCTGGATGATCGTGCCGGGAACGCGCAGCTCGCCGGCGTTCGTGCGCTGGCACTGCACGCGCAGCTTGCCCGTGCGCTCGTCCTCGACGAGCACGCCGACATCCGCGGCGAACGGGAACAGCTCGAACAGCGCGTCGACGAGCTTGCGCAGGAGCGCGTCGGGCGTTTCGGAGGCGGCGGTCGCATGGAGGACCTGGGTCAGCGCGTCGAGCTTGCGCGCGATCAGGCGCACGGCTTTCGGATCGGCCGCGCTGACCGTCGCGGCGCTCTCGCGCGAGCGCACGAGGGACCGGCCGGCGACATCGACGATCTTGAGCGGCGGCTCGCTCGCGCGCTCCGCCTCGACGCGAATGCGGTTGTTCGCGATCGAGATCTCGTCGTCGTTGCGCAGCGACGTCGCGGCCTCGACGCGCACGCCGTTGATGTACGTGCCGTTGTTCGAGCCGAGGTCCTCGAGCATCCAGGCGTCGCCGTCCTTGCGCAGGCGCGCGTGCTGGCGCGACACGCCCATGTCGGGGACGAAGATCTGGCAGTCCGAGCGCCGCCCGATCAGGTACTCGCCGTCGCCGAGCCTGTAGCGGCGGCCCGCGATCGGCCCGGCGAGGAAGACCAGCGACGGCACGTCGCGGTCTAGCACCCGGGCCCGAGCCGACCACGCCTAACCCCGCGATTCGAGGTGCTCCCGCGCGAAGATTTTGTGGTCTAGTTAGCCCGTGCGCGCGCTCGGCAACTACATCGGCGGCGAGTTCGTCCCGCCCTCCGGAACGGCACTCGTCTCGCGCAATCCGGCCGCGGACGGTGCGGTCGTGTTCGAGACCGGCTGGTCCGCCGCTGCGGTCGGCGCGGCGGCACACGCCGCGGCCGCGGCCCAGCCCGCGTGGGCGCGGCTGTCGCTTGCGGCGCGCGCGGCGCACCTCGAGCGATTCAAGACCGAGATCGCGGCACGCGCGACCGAGCTCGCCGACGCGATCGTGCTCGAGACCGGCAAGATCCGGAGCGAGGCCAAGGCCGAGATCCAGACGCTGCTCAATCGCTTCGAGCTCGCGCGCGCCGCGATCGCCGGCGATCTGCGCGAGGGTCCGGTCGAGACCGGTGCGTCGCTGCGCTACGCGCCGTTCGGGGTGGTCGGCGTGATCGGGCCGTTCAACTTCCCGCTCCACCTCTGCCACGCGCACGTGATCCCGGCGCTGCTCCTCGGCAACGCGGTCATCGTCAAGCCGAGCGACATCACGCCGCTCGCCGGTCAGCGCTACGCCGAGGCCGCGCACGCCGCGAAGCTGCCGGCGGGCGTGCTCAACGTCGTCGCCGGCACCGGCGAGGTCGGCGCCGCGCTCGTCGCGGACGCCCACGTGCGCGGGCTCGCGTTCACCGGAAGCTGGGCGGTCGGCCGGCGCATCCTCGAAGCCGCGCTCGATCGGCCCGAGCTGCTGCTCGCGCTCGAGATGGGCGGCAAGAACGCGTGCATCGTGCTCGACGACTGCGCGCTGCGGCAGGCCGTGCACGAGGTCGCGCTCGGCGGCTATCTCAGCGCGGGCCAGCGCTGCACCGGCACCGAGCGCGTGCTCGTGCACCGCAAGATCGCGGATCGCTTCGTCGATGCCTTGGCGAAGGTGGTGCGCGAGCTGCCGTTCGGCAACCCGGAGGATCCATCGGTGTTCGCGGGGCCGCTCGCGACCGCGGCCGCCGCCGCGAAGGTCGACAGCGCGCTCGACGCTGCGAAGAAGGCCGGCGCCGAGCCGGTCGTGCCGGGCGGCAAGCTGCCGGGCGGCGCATTCCGGACCGCCTCGTTGCATCGCTTGCCCGACGGCGTCCACCACGTGCCCGGCTACACCGACGTCGAGGTGTTCGGGCCGGACCTGTGCGTCGAGGTCATCGACGGCGACGACGAGGCAATCGCCGTGCTGGACGCGTCGCCGTACGGGTTCGTGCACGCGGTGTTCACGGCGTCGCGCGAGCGCTTCGAGGACTTCTACGCGCGCACCAAGACCGGCATGCTCAACCGCAACCGCTCGACGAACCTGGCCAGCCCGAAGCTGCCGTTCGGCGGCGTCGGTCGCAGCGGCAACTATCGCCCCGCCGGCGCGTGGGCGCACCGAAACCTCGCGCATCCGGTCGCGATCCTCGAGAACGTGATCGGCGCGGTCACCGCGCACGAGCGGCTCGCGCCGTACCTGCCGCCGTTCGATCTCGATCGGCTCGAGGCCCAGCACGCGGCGGAAGAGGTGGCCGAGTGCGGGCGCTCGCTCGTCGAGACGCCGCGGCCGATGGCGCTCGCCCGGCCGGCCGGCGGCAAGCTGCCCGACAGCGAGGCGTACCTCGCGCGGCTCTACGCCGGCGATCGCGTGCCGAAAGAGAAGAAGCCGCCGGTGTTCGATCACCTGCGCTCGGCCGGGCCGTGGATGGTCTCGATCGATCGCGAGCCGCTGTCCGTGCTCGACGGCATGAGCCAGACCGCGACCGTCGTCGGCGGGTTTGCCGAGGATCCGGTCGTGCGCGCGTACACCGAGGGCGAGTTCGGCGACACGCTCGTGGCATGCGCCGACACCGCGGTCGCCGAGACCTGGCCCGCGATCGAGTACGCGAACGTGCTGCGCCAGCTCGTGCCGGGCTTGCCGCACGTGACGTTCGTGGCGAGCGGCGCCGAGGCGAACGAGAAGGCCTACGCGCTGTGCCGGATCAACTGCGGTCGGCCGCAGGCGAACAAGGTCCTCGCGTTCGACGGCAGCTTTCACGGCCGCACGCTGTTGTCGCTGCACGCGACGCACTCGCCGAGCAAGCGCGCGCCGTTCGAGCTCGCCGGTTACACGACGGTGTTCGCGCCGTTTCCGGTGTGGGAGACGCCGAACCCCGACGCCGAGCCGGCCGCGCCGAGCGGGTTCTACGCCGCGGCCGCGAGCGGCGACCTCGCCGAGCTGAAGCAGCGGTTCGGCGATCCGAAAGACGACGCGCTGCTCGCGGCCGAGGTCGCGTCGCTCGCGGCGGTCGATGCCGCGCTCGCGACCGGCGAGTACTTCTGCTGCGCGATCGAGCCGATGCAGAGCGAGGGCGGGGATCGCTACGCGACCGAGCGGTTCTTCCGCGCGCTGCGCCTGCTCACGCGCTTCCACAAGACGTTCCTCGTGTTCGACGAGGTCCAGGTCGGGTTCGGGCTCGGCGGGCCATTCGCCTGGCACTCCAAGTTTCGCCTGCTGTCGGCGCGCGGCCAGCAGGACTACCCCGATGCGGTCACGTTCGCGAAGCGCGCCCAGGTCGGCGTCGTGATGTCGCGGTTCGCCGATCCCGAGCCGGCGAGCGTGCACGAGGCCTCGCTCGTGCGCGGCCGCATCCACGCCGACATGGTCGCGACGTCGCACAACGCCGAGCGCATCGAGAAGCTCGTCGCGCCGCGGCTCGCGCAGCTCGCACGCGCGTACCCGCAGCTCGTCGGCTTTCCACGCGCGCGCGGTTATGCGTTCGCGTTCGACCTGCCGACGCCAGCTGCCCTCGACGCGTTCATCGCCCAGCGGTTCTGGCGCGGCGCGATCGTGTTCGCCGCCGGCACGAAGACCGCGCGCTGGCGGCTCAGCGACTCGTTCCTCGCGCGCGAGATCGATCAGCTGTTCGAGGCGATCCGGCGCTCGTTGTCGTGGCTCGACGCGCACGAGGGCGGCAAGCCCCCTGCGTGGGAGGATCAGGCGTCAGGCGTCAGGCTGCAGGCTGCACGCGAAGACGCGAAGATCGCCTACCGGCGCGTTCCGCACGGCGCTGTGATGGAGCAGCTGCCGGCGATCTTGGATATCGAGTACCAGGTGTACGAGCCTGCGCGCCGCACGCCGCCGGGCGAGATCCGCGCCGCGATCGAAGATCCGGAAGGGTCGCTGATCGTCGCCGAGGCACCGAGCCCGAACGGCGGCGTCACGCTCGTCGGGTTCGCGATCGGCGGCCCGCTCGAGGCGAGCAAGGACGTCGAGGGCTGTGACGACGACCCGATGCTCGGCAAGCGCAACACGATGTACTCGGTCTCGATCACGGTCGCGCCGGGCTACCAGAACCACGGCATCGGCCGTCACTTGAAGGAGATGCAGCTGCGCGACGCGGCGGCGCGCAAGATGACCGACGGCAGCCCGCGCTATCGCTACGTCACCGGGCGCAACCGCGTCGGCCGCACCGCGCAGATGACGCACCTCAACCGCGTGTTCGGCGCGCACGTCGTCAGCGTGCTCACCGGCCAGTACGAGGATCCGGAAGGCCAGGCGATGTACTACCGGATCCCGCTCGCGCCGCTCGCGCCCACACGGATCGATTCGCAGATGCGGCGCGCGCGAGCCAGCGACGACCACGTCGAGCTCGATCTCGCGAGCGGGCTCGTGCGGCCGTTCGCGACGCCGCCGCGCACGCTGTGCGAGCTCGAGGAGCAGGGCGCGCTGTACGGGCCCGCGGTCAACAAGCTGACGCTCATGAACTACGTCACGCCCGGCGTCGTGCGCGCGCTCGAGTGGCTCGGCGCGCTCGTGCCCGAGCTGCCGCACCTGTACCTGACGTCGAGCCGCGACGAGGCCGTCGACAAGGCGCTGCGCCTGGTGCGCTGCACGAAGAAGGGCGCGCAGGTCGCGATCGGGGTGCAAGGCGGCTACTACGGTCACACGGCGGCGAGCTGCCGCTCGCTGTCGGATCCCGACGTGCATGCGGGCGGGCCGGCGCACTTCGCGTGGCCGCGCGTGCCGCACCCGGCGATCGCGGGCACGGCGGAGACGATCGCGGCGCTGCGCGCGGCGGTCGCGGCCGCCGGCGGCCCCGACAAGGTCCTCGGCTTCCTCTACGAGCTCGTGCAGGAGCGCACGGGCTGGGTCCTGCCGCCCGACTTCGTCGACGCGCTCGCGAAGCTGCGCGTGGAGCTCGCGCTGCCGCTCGTCGCGGTCGAGGTCACGACGCAGACGTATCGCTCGGGCCGCGGGCCGTTCCTGTCGCCGGCGATCGGGCTCGTCCCCGACGTGCTCGCGTGGTGGGGCGGCGGCCAGACCGGGTATCTGCACACCAGCGCGCGCTGGTTCATCGGCTCGCCGCTGACGCTGGTGTCGACGTGGGACGGCGACGAGCTGTCGCTCGTGCGCACGCATCATCAGCTGCGCGCGGCGCGCCATGTCGACGTCGTGGCCGGCGCGGCCGCGCTCGATCGCGTGCTGCCGGCGAACGCGCACGGGCTCGGCGCGTATCGCGTGGTCGAGGCCGGCGATCGCGCGGACGCGATCGCGCACGCGCTCGCCGGCAAGGGCGTGCGCGTGCGGCGGTTCCTGCGCGGCCGGCTCGGCATCGCGCCCGCGCTCGACCAGCTCGACGCAGCGGCACGCGCGCTGGCGGGAGCCTTGTGATGCGCGTGCTCGAGCTGCCGGCCGGCAAGTCGCCGCGCGAATGGGGCCGGATCCACGGCGAGAGCTTCCGCGGCGAGGTGAAGGCGCTCGCGCAGATCCGGATCTACCTGTGCACGAAGGTCGGCGGGTTTGCGGGCTCCGATCAGGTGCTGGGCGCGGCGCGGGCGCACCTGCCGGTGCTCGAGCGCTACGACGCGGCGCTGTTCGCCGAGCTGTGCGGGATCGCGGAGGGCGCCGCGGTGACGCCCGAGGAGATCGTCGTCGCGAACCATTACACCGACCTGCGCGATCTCGATCCCGATCCGAAGACGTGGAGGCCGGCGCCCGAGAGCGATGCCGATCCGGGCGGCTGCTCCGTGATCTTCGCGGAGACCGCAAGCGGCCGCGTGCTCGCGCAGACCTGGGACATGCACGCGACCGCGATCCCGTACGTGATGCTGCTCGCGCTGCCCGACGCGAAGCTGCTCACCGTCACCGGCTGCCTCGGCATGGCCGGCATGAACCAGGCGCGGGTCGCGATCGCGATCAACAACCTGTTCTCGACCGACGCCACGCTCGGCGTCGTGTGGCCGGCGATGGTGCGGCGCGCGCTGCGCGAGCCCACCGCCGTCGCCGCGCGCGACCTCATCGTGCGCTCGCCGATCGGCAGCGGCCACCACTACTTCGTCGCCGATGATCGCCACGCGTTCGGCATCGAGGCCTCGGGCACGAAGCGGCGCGTCGTCTACGACCGCGATCCGGCGCTCGATCGCGAGGTGCCGGCGCGCTACTTCCACACCAACCACGCGCTCGATCCCGACATCGCGGCCGCGAGCAAGGTCCCGCCGACCTCGACGACGTTCGATCGCATGCGGCACCTCGAGGCCGGCCGCCACGCGCGGCTCGACGGCCTCGACGACGCGTGGCGCGCGCTCGGCAGCGAGGATGGCTGGCCGAAGAGCGTGTGCACGAACATGGCCACGCCCGAGTCACCGCACGGCGCGGCGACGTGCGGAGCGATCGCGATGAACATCGCCACGGGCGAGGTGTGGGCGCAACAGGGCTTCGTCCACAACGTCGCGCCCGAGAAGTTTCATGTCTAACGACTATCCGTTTTACTTCACGTGGACCGCGCAGGGCGCGGCCAAACCGCTCGAGCTCGCGGGCGGGCAGGGTGCGTGGTTCACGACCAAGGACGGCGCGCGCTGGCTCGATCTCGGCGCGCTCAGCTACCAGGTCAACGCCGGCCACGGCAACCGCCGCATCGTCGACGCGATCAAGCGCCAGGCCGACGAGCTGTGCGTCACCGCGCCGAACGCGGTATTCCCGGCGAAGACCGAGCTCGCGCGCCGCCTGCTCGACATGGCCGGGCCCGGCTTTGCCCGCGGCAAGGTGTTCTTCACGCTCGGCGGCGCCGAGGCCAACGAGAACGCGCTCAAGATCGCGCGGCTGGTCACGGGCAAGCTCAAGAACGTCGCGCGCTATCGCAGCTATCACGGCGCGTCGATGGGCGCCCTGTCGCTGACCGGCGACTGGCGGCGCGCGCCGCTCGAGCCCGGCATCCCGGGCGTGATCCACGTCCAGGACTGCTACTGCGATCGCTGCCCGTTCGGCAAGGAGCTCGCGACCTGCGCGCGCGAGTGCGCGACGAACATCGCCGACACGATGCGGCTCGAAGGCGGCGTCGCCGCGGTGTTCCTCGAGCCGGTGCCGGGCGCGAACGGCGTGCTCGTGCCGCCGCCCGAGTACTGGCCGCTCGTCCGCGCCGGCTGCGATCGCGAGGGCGCGCTGCTCGTCGCCGACGAGGTGCTCACCGGGTTCGGCCGCACCGGCAAGCCGTTCGGGTTCCAGCACTGGGACGTGGTGCCGGATCTGATCACGGTCGCGAAGGGGTTGGCCTCGGGCTACCAGGCGATCGGCGCGGTGCTCGTCCACGACAAGCTCGCGCGGTTCTTCGACGACCGCGTGCTCGCGTGCGGCCTGACCTACTACGCGCATCCGACCGCGTGCGCGGCCGCGGTCGAGACCCTGAACGTCTACCGCGACGATCAGATGTTCGAGAACGCGGCGAAGCTCGGGCCGGTGTTGCGCCGCGAGCTCGACGCGGTCGCCGCGCGCGTCGGCGTGCACGCGTTCGTGCGCTCGCTCGGCCTGCTCGGCGCGCTCGAGCTGGAAGCGGAAGGCGCGCAGTGGGCGAAGCTCGGCGGCGAGCTCGCCGCGCGCAAGCTGTCGCTGCACGTCGACGGCAAGCGCGGCACCGCGATCTTCTCGCCGCCGCTGTGCATCGCCGAGGACGAGCTCGTCACCGGCATCCGCGCGTTCGGCGACGCCGCGGTCGCCGCGTTCGGAGCCGCGTCGTGAGGAATCACAACGACAAGGTCGTCGCCAGCGTCGCCGCCGCGCTCGAGCCGCTGCGCGACGGCATGACGATCCTCGTCGGCGGCTTCGGGCTGTCCGGCAACCCCGAGGCGCTGATCCGCGGCGTCGTCGCCCGCGGCGTCCGAAACCTCACGCTGGTCTCGAACAACGCCGGCAACCTCGGCAAGGGCCTCGCGACCTGGCTCCAGGCCGGCATCATCGCGAAGGTGATCTGCAGCTACATCGGGAACAACGAAGATCTCCACACGCGCATGGCATCGGGCGAGGTGAAGGTCGAGATCACGCCGCAGGGCACGCTCGCCGAGCGCATGCGTGCGGCCGGCGCCGGCATCCCCGCGTTCTACACGCCGACCGGTGCCGGCACGGTGGTCGAGGACGGCAAGGAGACGCGCGAGCTCGACGGCCGCCGCTACATCCTCGAGCGTGCGCTTGCCGGCGACGTCGCGCTCGTGCGCGCGGCCAAGAGCGATCGCTTCGGCAACCTCCGGTTCTGGCGCACCGCGCGCAACTTCAACCCGGTGATGGCGACCGCCGCGAAGCTCGCGGTCGTCGAGTGCGACCAGCTCGTCGCGAACGGCGCGATCGATCCCGACGACGTCCACCTGCCGGGCATCTTCGTGCACCGCATCGTGCACGTGCCCGAGCACGAGAACGCGTTCGAGTACAAGACGACGAGGAAGCGCCCATGACGTGGTCGACGGAGCAGATGGCCCGGCGCGCCGCGGCCGAGATTCCCGCCGGCTCGATCGTCAACCTCGGCATCGGCCTGCCGACGCAGGTCGCCGACTACCTGCCCGAAGGCCACGCGTGGCTGCACTCCGAGAACGGATTGCTCGGCACCGGGCCGTTCCCGTTCGAGGGCGACGAGGATCCGAACCTCATCAACGCCGGCAAGCAGACCGTGACCGTGCTGCCCGGCGCGTCGACGTTCGACTCCGCGTTCTCGTTCGCGATGATCCGCGGCGGCCACGTCGATCTCGCGATCCTCGGCGCGATGCAGGTGTCGGCCGGCGGCGACCTCGCGAACTGGGCGGTGCCCGGCGGCAAGGTGATGGGCATCGGCGGCGCGATGGATCTCGCCGGCGGCTGCCGCCGCGTGATCGCGATGATGCAGCACGTGACGAAGAAGGGCGAGCACAAGCTCGTGCGCGCGTGCGACTACCCGCTCACGGCGACGCGCGTGGTCTCGCTCGTCATCACCGAGCTCGGCGCGTTCGAGCCGACCGGCCACGGGTTTCGCGCGGTCGAGCTCGCGCCCGGTGTCACGCGCGAGCAGGCGGCGGCGGCGACCGGGGCGCCGCTCCTGTGACCGCGGCCGACGTCGCCGCGTTCCGCGACGAGTACCGCGCGACGATCGGCCCGCGCTACCGCGGCTGGCTGCACTTCGCGACGACGACCGTCGCCTCGCTCGCCGCGATCGCGTTCGCGATCTCGCGCGTGCGCGCGCCGAGCGCCGGCGAGCTCGCCGCGATCCCCGTGTTCTTCGTGGTCGCGAACCTCGGCGAGTACTTCGGCCATCGCGGGCCGATGCATCATCGCCGGCGCGGCCTCGGCCTCGTGTTCCAGCGCCACACGCTCGAGCACCACCGCTTCTACACGCACGAGGTGATGGCGGCGGACTCGCCGCGCGACTTCAAGATGGTGCTGTTCCCGCCGATCATGTTCGTGTTCTTCCTCGGCGCGATCGCGACGCCGATCGGCCTCGTGCTCGGGCTCGTCGGCACGCCGAACCTCGGCTGGCTGTTCGCCGCGACCGGCGTCGGCTACTTCCTCACGTACGAATGGCTGCACTTCGCGTATCACCAGCCCGAGTCGTCGTGGATCGGCAGGAACCCGCTCGTGCGCCGGCTGCGCCGCAACCACCAGCGCCATCACGATCCGGCGCGCATGACGCGCGTGAACTTCAACGTGACGTTTCCGATCGCGGATCGATTGTTCGGCACGTTCGAGTAAGCGCCCGGTGGCCGACGACCCGACCTGGCAAAACACGGTCTACATGCATCCGTAGCGCACCCGTGCGCGGGGCTGCGATACGCTGAGGCATGCGCGCTTTCTCGTTGGCGGTGTGCTTGGTCGCGGCGTGTGGCTCGTCGTCGAGCTCGTCCGACAGCCTCAACTGCTCGTTCCTGCTCGGCGACAACTGCTGGAAGACGACCGCATCGGCGGCCGCGAGCTGCCTGCCGATGTCGAGCGAGCAGGGCACGTTCAGCGCGGACCACAGCACGTGCACGTACGCGAGCGGGGACCTCGTCACGTTCACGCCGGCGCTGACCCTCCCGCTGCCGCAGACACCGGTGTGGAACTTCGCGGTCACCACGGGCGGCGCGAGCTGCCTGGCGTACAAAGAAGACAGCACCGGGTTCACGCTGACCGTTCAGGGCCAGACCGTGACCGAGACGAGCCTCGGCGGGATCACGCTGACCTGCCCGGGCGGCCAGACCTACTCGAATTCGAATCCGCTCGCGCTGCTCGGTTGCGGCGGCGACGCCGGCGCCACGTTCGGCGACTTGCCTGGCACCGAGTTCTCGTCGAGCGGCAACGAGGTGCTGTTCGGGCTAAGCGCGACGTCGACCACCTCACCGGACGAGCTGGTCGTGTTCGACTGCTTGTAGCCGCGCGCTACGCGACGAGCGTCGTGCCGACCGAGCCGGGCTCGCGCACCGCGCGCACGAGATCGCCCGGGCCGAGCTTGCCGAGGATGTGGATCGCGCCGACGCCCTGGTCGACGACCGCCATCGCCTCCTCGAGCTTCGCGATCATGCCGCCGGTCACCGTGCCGTCGGCGATCGCGGCGCGCGCCTCGGCGCACGTCAGCCTGGTCAGCCGCGATGCCGGGTCGTGGACGTCGCGCAACACGCCCGGCGTCGACGTGACCAGGAACAGCCGCTCGGCCCGAAGCGCGGCCGCGAGCTGGTTGCCGACCATGTCGGCGTTGATGTTGTAGACGCCGCCGTGCTCGTCGGCGCCCAGGCACGCGATCACGGGCACGTGGCCGGCGGCCCACAGCGTGTCGAGCAAGACGAGGTTGAAGCCGACGACATCGCCGACGAGCCCGAGGTCGACCGGATCGGGGCCGGCGCCGGCGTACACCTTCGGCGGCCGCTTGACCGCGCGCACGACCAGCGCGGAGGCGCCGTGCAGGCCGACCGCCGACACGCCGGCGGCCACGAGCGTCGCGCACAGATCGACGTTGAGCTTGCCGGCGACCACCATCTTCATCACGTCGAGCGTGGCGGCGTCGGTGACGCGCCGGCCCGCGACCTGCTTGGTCTCGATGCCGAGCTGCTTCTGCAGCGCGGTCGCCTGCGGGCCGCCGCCGTGGACGATGGCGATCTTTCCACCCAGCGCGTGCACGTCCTTCGCGAGGACCGCCGCTTCTCCGGACCCCACCACCTCGCCACCGATCTTGATGACGATCGCGCCCGTCACGGCCAGTTGCCGGTGTCTTCGAGGCTCGCGCGCTCGTCGCAGCCGAGCACGAGGTTCATGTTCTGGATCGCCTGGCCGGCGCCGCCCTTGATGAGGTTGTCGGTCGCGCCGAACAGCGTGACCGTGCGCTTGCCCCCGCTCGCCGGGCCGACCGCGAAGCCGACCTCGCACCAGTTCGAGCCGTGCACCGCGACGACCTCGGGCAGGCGCGCCTTCGGCCGGCGCACGAACACCTCGCGGCCGTACTGCTCGTCGTACATCGCCGCGAGCTTGGTCGCGTCGTAGTCGGCCGGCAGCTCGACGAAGCAGGTCGCGAAGATGCCGCGCGTCAGCGGCGCCGACACCGGCACGAACGACAGCTGCGCGTGCTTCGCGCCCGCGTCGGCGAGCGTCATCGTGATCTCGGGGACGTGCTGGTGATCGAGCGGCTTGTACGTCTTCAGGTTGTTCGCGCGGCTCGGGTGATGCGTGCTCGCGCTCTCCTTGATGCCGGAGCCCGACGAGCCGGTGATGCCGATGACCTGGACGTTCTTGCCGTCGAGCAGGCCGGCGCGCGCGAGCGGCAGCAGCGCGAGCTCGATCGTGGTCGCGAAGCAGCCCGGCGACGCGACGTACTTCGCGGCCTTGATCTCGGCGCGGCGCAGCTCGGGCAGGCCATACACGAACGTGCCGAGCAGCTCGGGGTGCGGATGCTTCGCGCCGTAGTGCTTCTCGTAGGCCGCGGCATCGCGCAGCCGGAAGTCGCCCGACATGTCGACGATCTTCACGCCCGCGGCGATCAATTCCGGAACCTTCGCAGCCGTCACCTTGTGCGGCAGCGCGAGCAGCGCGACGTCGCAGCCCTTCGCAGCGGCCGCGGGCGCGAGATCCTCGAACACGAGATCGGTCGCACCTTCGAGGTTCGGGTGCACCGCGCCGAGCGGCTCGCCGACGTGATCGATCGACGCGACGCGCACGAGCTCGACGTCGGGGTGCATCAGCAACCTGCGCGCGAGCTCCGCGCCGCCGTAGCCGCTGCCGCCGATGATCGCTGCCTTGAAGCGTTTCGCCATGGCCGTGGTTTACTCTGCCTCGCGATGAAAAACGAGCCATCTCTGGGCGCCGCGCTCACCGCGCTGTACGGGCGCCAGTACCAGCTGGTCGCGCTCGCGCGGCAATGGGTGGAGATCAACAGCTACACCGCGAACGTCGACGGCGTGAATCGGGTCGGCGCGCTGTTGCGCGAGGCGTTTCCGCTGCCGTGCACGGTGATCGCCGGCGGGCCGAGCTACGGCGATCACCTGGTGTGGCGCACGACCGTGGCAGGCGCGCCGATCGTGCTCGTCGGCCACCACGACACCGTGTTTCCGCCCGGCCACTTCGAGACCTGGACCGAATCCGGCGATCGCGTGGTCGCGCCCGGCATCCTCGACATGAAAGGCGGGCTCGCGATCGTGCGCACCGTGCTCGCCGCGCTCGCCGACGTCGGCGCGCTCGACTTCCCGCTGATCGCGATCTCGGTCGCCGACGAAGAGGTCGGCTCGCCGAGCTCGGCGCCGCACCTGCGCGAGCTCGCGAAGGGTGCCGCGTGCGCGCTCGTGTTCGAATCCGGCCGCGCCGGCGACGCGATCATCACGCGCCGCAAGGGCGTCGGCGCGATGACCGTGATCGCGCACGGCAAGGCCGCGCATGCCGGCAACAACCACAAGGACGGCGCGAACGCGATCCGCGCGCTCGCCCGGTTCGTCGAGGCCGCCGAGCAGCTCACCGACTACGCGCGCGGCGTGACGGTCAACGTCGGCACGTTCGGCGGCGGCACGTCGAAGAACACGGTGCCGGAGCGCGCCGAGTGCGCGCTCGACCTCCGCTACGAGACGGTCGCCGACGCCGAGGCGCTCGTCGCGAAGCTGCGCGCCGCCGCCGAAGCCGCCGCGCTGCCCGGCACGCGCCTCGAGGTCTCGGGCGGCGCGAACCGGCTGCCGCTCGAGAAATCGCCGGCCTCGGCCGCGCTGTACGCCGAGTACGCCGCGTGCGCGCGCGCCGCCGGCCTCGGCGACGGTGAGGCCCCGCTGATCGGCGGGGGCTCGGATGCGAACACGGTCGCGCCGCTCGGCGTGCCCGCGATCGACGGCCTCGGCCCGCGCGGCGCCGGCTTCCACACCACGCACGAGTACGTCGAGCTGTCGTCGTTTCTGCCCAAGGCCGAGGCGCTCTTGCGCTTCTTGTGGGGCCGGCGCGGGGCGTGACGGTACGGAGCCGGGTTGCGTCAGCCGGCGATCACGGCCACGGCCACGGCCACGATTTCGTTCCCGTTCACGAGCGCGGCCACGATCACGGGGTCGATCACGGCCACGGCCACGATCACGGTCACGGCCACGGCCACGTCATGGGGATCGATCGTCCGTTCGTTGTCTAGTGCACGAGCACGCGCGAGATCTGATCGAGCGTGGCCTCGACGTCGACGCGCGCGTCCTCGAGCGCGATCTCGAGATCCGCGTCCTGGCCGCGCCAGCGCTCGCGCTCGAGCTCGAGATCGGCGAGGCGGCGCGCGCACCGCTCGTGCAGCTCGGGAAGCAAGTGCGCGACATCGACCGGCACGTGCTCGACCGCGGCGAGCCGCTGGCGGATCGCGCGCAGCCAGTGATCGTGCGGCTCGGCGAGCGTCGCGCGCACGAGCGGTTCGAGCGGCACGCGATCGAGCTCGGTCGCGTCGCGGCGAAGCAGCGCCGCGAGCAGCTGCGGATCGGCGCCGATCGCCGCGCCGAGGTCGCGCCACGTCGCGGCGCGCACCGACTCGACGAGTAGCCGCCGCAGTCGCCGCGACGCGCTCGACAGCGCCTCGGCGACGACGCGCGCCCGGCTTCGCGCGCCGGGGATCCCGGTGCGCGACGCATCGAGACTCGGTGGAGCGGTCCACCGCATCAGCGCGAGCCGCGCCTCGCCTTCGGGCAGGTCCTCGAGCCAGCCGCGCGCGCTCGCGAGGTCGCCGGCGCGCACGAGCGCCTCGAACGCCTCGTAACGGACGTCGGGGTCGCGATCGTCGAGCAGGTGGCGCGCGAGCGCGTGCAGCCAGTCGGGCGCGTTGGCGAAGATCGTGCCGAGCACGGCGATGCGCACCTCGGGGCCGTCGTGGCGCACGCGGTCCGTGACCAGCTCCGGGTCGAGCCGGCCGTCGATCGCGAGGCGCGCGACCAGCTGCATCGCGCCGGCGCGGACCTCGATCGCCGGATCGCGAAGCGCGAGCGCGACCAGCAGCTCGAGCTCGCCGTGCCCGGCGAGCACGATCGCGAGATTCCGGCGCACGCCCGGATCGGGATCGCGATGGTGCGCGAGCTCGCCGATGTTGGCTGCCGAGCGCAGCGCGAGCGCCCAGATCGCCCACACGCGCTCCTCGGGGCGGCCGCGCTCGAGCAGATCGCGCAGCTCGTCGTCGCCTAACCCGCGGACATCTTCGAAGCCGGCGATCGCGGCGCTCACACCCGAGTGTAGCCCGTCCGGCGCGGCCCGGCCCTAGCCGCCGAACGCGGCCTGGACGCCCAGGTTGACCTCCAGGAACTGCGCCTTCGCGTCGGTGGTCGTCCCGTTATCCGAAACGCTCTGGAAGCCCACCTCGTAGCCGATCTCCCCGAACGCGCGAAACCGCGGATTCAGCGCGTACGCGGCACCGCCGCCGCCGCCGACCGTGAGGCCCGACGAATTGTCGGTCGTCATCGCGCTCGACGGCGGATAGATGATCGAGTAACCGACCGTCGCGAACGCGAACACGCGGATCTGCGGCGCGACGTCGACGCCGGCCGACACACGCGCGCGCAGGTCGAGCATCGAGCTCGAGTCGGATCCGGAGGGGGCATCCGACTCGAGCACGTTCAGCACGTAGCGCGGCATCACCCCGACCGCGATCATCCGCGTGATCTGCAATTCGGCGATCGCGTTCAGCGAGTACGCGGTCGCGAGCGCGCCGCTGACCGTCTCGCCGCCCGTGACACCGGTATCGAACGAGCCCTTCGGCAAGAAACCGAGCGCCCCGCCGATCCAGATCGTGCCGGGGCCGGGAGCCGCGGCGAAGACCGCCGAGGCACCGCCGGGAGGTGGAGGAGGTGGCGGCAGCGGCGCACCTTGAGCGTGCGCGGCCGCAGACATCGCGAGGACCAGGAGCAGGGCGAGGCGCGTCATCGCCTCGACGCTACTACATGTCGACGTGGCCGCGGTGCTCGCGCTCGAGGGCGCGGTTCACTCGGCTTGGCTACATATCGACGTGGCCGCGGTGCTCGCGCTCGAGGGCGCGCTTCAGCTTGTCGAGGGCCGAGTTCTGGATCTGGCGGATGCGCTCGCGCGACAGATGATACTGGTCGCCGATCTCGCGGAACGTGCGCTCCTCGTCGTCGCCGAGCCCGAAGCGCTTGGTCAGCACGTCGGCCTCGATCGGCGACAGGTGATGCATGAGCCGCTTGACCTGCGAGGTCAGCGTCTGGGTCGTGAGGTTATCCGCCGGCGAGTGTTCCTCGCTGTCCGGATCGGCCATCGTGTCGCCGAAGCTGCGATCGTCGTCGTCGTGGACCGGCCGGTCGAGTGACATCGGCTGGCCCATGATGTAGCGATGCATCTGGTTCAGCTTCGCGAGCGGGACGCGCGCGGCCTTCGCCAGCTCCTGCGGCGTGGGCGGACGGCCGAGCTCGCCGACCAGCTGCTGGCGGACCTTCTCGAGCTGCTGCTGCGCCTCGAGCATGTGGACCGGGATGCGCACCGCGCGCGCCTTGTCGGCGAGCGCGCGGCCGATCGCGTGGCGGATCCACCAGCACGCGTACGTCGAGAACCGCAGGCCGCGGCGATAGTCGAAGCGCGCCACCGCGTGCATGAGCCCGAGGTTGCCCTCCTGGATCAGGTCCGCGAGCGGCATGCCGCCGCGATCGTAGCGGCGCGCCATCGTCACGACGAGGCGCAGGTTCGCGCGCACGAACTCGTCGCGCAGGTTCGCGGCATCGCGATACGCCTGGCGGAAGTCGTCCATGTAGACCGCGGCGTCCTTGCTGTCCGCTTCCGCCCACCACGACGGCTGGCCCGCGAGCGCGGCGTCGTACGCGCGCTGGAGCTCGCGCATCACCGCATCGATGTGCACGCGATCGAGATCGAGCGCGCGCAGCGCGAGCGCGGTCTCGCGCGCCGAAGCGGCGAGCCGCTTGACGAGCTTGTCGTCGCGTCGCGCCTTCTTGGTCTTCAGCATGTCCTCGGCGGCCTTGACCAGCTTCGGGAACTTCTGCGGCTGCTCGAGGTTCGGCTCGACGAGGGCGAGCACCGGCTGCACGATCTCCGGACGCGCGAACACGCGCTCCCACGTCAGGATCTCGGTGTCCTCGATACCTTGCGAGAGCTCGCGCTCGTCCTCCGGCGTGAGCAGCTCGTGCTCGGCCAGCTGGCGGAAGTAGGCCGCGAGGTGATCGTCGGCATCCGGCGACCGCATCGGCTTCTGCGCCGGGGCCGGCGCGACGCGCGGCTCTTCCATCTCGTCGGCGATCGCGAGCACCGCCGAAGCCGGTTCGCGAGCGGGAGCGGGCGAGGGCGTCACGTTGGCCAGTGCGCCTGCGCGATTTCCGCGCACGGCGCTGCCGCGATGAGCCCGCGCATGAGCCGTGCTCGCACCCGTCCGGCGCGCGGGGCGCTGCCGGCGTGAAGCGGTGTGGTGAGTGGCCATGGCGGGTTTACTCCTGATTCCAGATAAGACGTGGTTTGTTCTCGAACCGTTGCACCCTCGGTGTGATTCCCTCCACGGGAACTACGATCGAGGTCCTTGGGAGGTTTCCTTGCAGGTTGCGCACCGGATCGCGGTGCAGCAACCCACCGTCCGGCCAGGTCAGGAGCGCCTACCGCATTTCAGCGGGTTGGCGCGACGCACTGGTCGGGAAAGGAAAGACTACGGCAATGGATTGTTGCCATGGCGTGCGGTTTTGTCGAGCCAAAACGACGCGCGTGTCAGTCCGGCCGACAGCCTGTCGAAGCCGGGGTCAGGCCGAGGTCTTCTCGGCACTTGTGCCGAGGTGGCGTTCCAGCCGGTCCAGGAGCGCAGCCTGGTCCGGGTGAATGATACGCCTCGCCCGGGTGATCTCGATGAACTCGGCCTTGTCGACCTCCCACGACGCACACCGGGGCGCCGCGCCCTCGGGGGCGGCCCCCGCGAACGCGTGCACGCGCTTCTTCGAGCGCGTGTAGTCGACGTGGCCGAGGTCGGTGAGCGGACCGGCGACCTCGACGCCGGTCTCTTCGAGCGTCTCCCGCCGCGCGGTCTGCTCGAGCGCCTCGTCCGAATCGGGTGCGCCTTTCGGGATTCCCCACGGCGCGCGCCGGTTGTAGTTGCCCGCCGGATGGACGAGCAGCACTTCGATCTGTCCGTCGACGATCCGGTAAAGGACGGTGCCCGACGAAAGCTTGCCGCGCGCGTCGGGCATCAACCGGAGACCGTGCAGGGAAATCGGTGTACCGTCAAGAGATGTCCCCCGATCAGCGCCGCGCTTGGTTTGCTCGCGTCGTCGAGTCCGGTCTCGAGAACAAGATGTTCGCGCCCGCCGACGTGTTGCAGCACGCGACTCCCGACGTGCTCGCGAATCACCTGCCGCCCGAGCTGCTGAGCAAGGTGCTGGCCGCCTCGCTCGCCGCCGGATCGATGACACCCGAGCGCGTCCTCGATACGGTCACGCCCGAGCTGCTCGCCCAGCATTTGCCGCACGACGTCTTGTGGCAGTGCATCGCGGCTGCGGCCGCGCGCGCCGGCGTGACGAACACGCCAGGGAAGCCGTGAACGTCAAAGGCTTCCTTGCAGCCGCGCTCGGCAGCGCGATCGAGCTCGGGATCGGCACCGCCGATGACGTGCTCCGCCACGTCACGCCGGACGTGCTCGCGGCCCACCTGCCGCGCCCGCTGTGGGCGCGTCTGCTCACGGCGTGCCTCGGCGCGCCCAAGGTCGATGCCCAGCTCGTCGTCGAGACGGTCGGCATCGCGAATCTGTGCGAGCACGTGCCGGCGGCCACGATGTGGAGCTGCCTCGCCGACATCGCGGTGCGCGCGCTCGGCAAGCCGGGCGAGCAGCCGGCGGCCGTGCCGACGCCGATCGCCGAGAGCAAGTCGGCTCCCGCCGCGAAGGGAAGCACGCGCGTGCCGCTCGCGCCCGCGCCGCCGCCGGCCGAGGCGCCGCGCCGCCCGACGCCGCCGCCGCCGTCTCCGGCCGCGCAAGGCCCGGCGATCCCGGCGCCCGTCGAGCAGCACGCGGCGGACGACTCGCGCCCGCCTCCCGGTCAGCGCTTTCGCCAGGCGGCGACCGGCATCGGCCGCGGCCTCGGCGCGAACCAGGTGCGCCGGCCGCAGGCCCAGGCCGCGCCCGCGCCGGCGGCGGCGGCGGCGGCCGCGGCAGCCACCACCGCGCCGCGCACGCCCGGCCGTCGCGGCCAGACCGAGGCCGAGACCGAGACCGAGACCTCCGTCGAGACCGGCGACTGGCGCGGCAAGGAGATCGCGGTCGACGACTCGCAGCTCGTCGACTGGTCGAGCGACAACACCGAGTCGCGCGACGAAGACTTCGGCGATTTCAGCCGGAAGCGCTGACCGCGAGCGTCAGCTGGAAGCGCGGCACGCGCTTGGTCGTCGTGCGCGAGCTCGGCGGCGGAGGCGGGGGAGGCACGCTGAGGATCACGAGCTGGTGTTGCCGGCGCGAGATCGCGGCCCGCAGCTGTTCGAGATTGAGCCTGAAGTCCATGCCGCCTCCACCACAGAATGCGCGCTTCTCGCGCCGACGACGGGTATGAATGGGGTATGGCTCGGTTGGTGTTCGAGGTCTCCGCGGTCGCGGGGCTCGTGCTGGGTGGCGCCGCATTGTGGATCGCGCTCGATCACCGGGGCAGCTCGCCGCCCGCGCCGCCGTCCGCCCAGGATTGCATCGAGCTCGAGGCGTACGATCCCGCGCTGACGCGGGTGCCGCTGGCACAGCTCGAGCACGATCTCCTCGGCGAGATGTCACCGGCGATGCAGCGGACCGAGCTCGATCTGATCCGCGGCAAGCTCGAGCAGTATCGCCCCGAGCATCGCGAGTGCATGTACCGCGCGATGCTGCTCGCGATGGTGCCGTCGCGCGGCAATCCGGCGCTGCACTGGGGCATGGATCGCAGCGCCGACGAGCTCGGCGAGCTCTACCTCCGCATCGAGACCGATCCGCCGCGCGACTTCGAGGCGCGCCATCGCGTGCTCGGCTACGTCGACACCGCGGTGGCCTCGATCGGCACCGGCTCGAGCGACGAGGAGCGCGACTGGTGGCGCCGCATGTACTTGGGCCTGGTGATCACGTGTCAGGCCTCGTCGGCGGAGCTGGCCCGGCTCGCCGCCACTCGTCCCGCACCGAAGGACTGCCCGAACTGGTAGGATGGAGGTGATGGCCCGCTGGGTGTGGCTCATGGTCGTCGGTCTCGCGGCTTGCTCGGGCGGAGTGCCGCGCGAGACGGGCGGCGACGGCGGCATCGACGCGCCGCCGGGCTGTGGCGACGGTGTGCGCACGGGCGACGAGCAGTGCGACGGCACCGACCTCGGCGGGGCGACCTGCGCCACCGCGGTCGCGCCGGGCTGGGTCGGCACGCTCGCGTGCACGTCGTCGTGCGCGTTCGACGTCGCCGCGTGCAACACGCCGAGCACGACCTGGACCGGCGGGTTCAACAGCGGCGCGAACTGGGGCGAGTTCGATCTGACGACGATCAACGCGAACGCGCACGGCTTCGCGTCGAGCGTGTTCGACGGCCGCTACATGTACTTCGTCCCGGGCGACTCGAGCGTGCTCGCGCGGTACGACACCAAGGGCTCGTTCACCGATGCCGGCGCGTGGACGATGTTCGATCTGACGATGGTCCGCGCCGGCGCGCAGAACTACCAGGGCGGCGCGTGGGACGGCCGCTACCTCTACCTCGTGCCGTACGGCGGCGGGACCGACGGCGTCGCGCTGCGCTTCGATCCGCAGAATCCGAGCGGGTTCGCGAACGTCGCGTCGTGGGAGACGTTCGACATCACGACCGTGAACGCGAACGCGAAGGGCTTCGTGCGCGCGGTGTTCGACGGCCGGTTCATCTACTACGTGCCGTACTACCAGATCATCGGAGGGACGCCCGTCTATCACGGCACGACCGCGCGCTACGACACGCAGGGCGACTTCGCGGCGGCGACCTCGTGGCAGGTGATCGACCTGACGACGGTGAACGCGAACGCGCGAGGCTACCTCGGCGGCGTGTACGACGGCCGCTACATCTACTACGTCCCGTACTACAACAACACGACCTGGCACGGCCTGGTCGTGCGCTTCGATCCGCAGGCGTCGGGCGGCTTCGCCGACGTGGCGTCGTGGACGACGTTCGCGATGGGCTCGGTGACCAACCAGGATGTCGGCTTCTTCGGCGCGACGTTCGACGGCCGCTACATCTACTTCGCGCAGCACTACGACGCGAACGCGACACCGGCGGCGGTCTACGGCCAGTACATCGCGCGCTACGACACCCAGGCACCGTTCACCTCGATCTCGTCGTGGACGCAGTTCGCACCGTTCGGCCCGGCCGCGTACACCGGCGCGGTGTTCGACGGCCGCTTCGTCTACTTCTCCGGCTACTACAACGGCACGGCGTACACCGGCGTCACGGCCTGCTACGACACGCAAGGCGCGGGGTTCGCGAACGCGGGGGCATGGGTGAGCTACGACCCGTCGGCGCTCGACGCGAACGCGAAGGGCTGGGATGGCACCGGCTTCGACGGTCAGTACATCTACTTCGTGCCCGACTACAACGGCACGGCGTATCAAGGCGTCATCGCGCGGTTCAAGGCGAAGACGCCGGGCTGGGAGCCGCGCGGCTGGAACGCGACGTTCGAGTGAGCGCGACTACTGCACCGTGAACACGGCGCTGTCGAAGTAGCCGACCGACATCGGCAGCGAGCGCGTCACGAGATCGCCGGTCGCGAAGCCGGGCTCGCCGCCCGCGATGCACGACGCGCGGATCACGTACGTGTGACCGGTGTGGAACAGCTCCGCCGGCACGACGAAGTCGGTCGTCGGGCCGACGTAGTCGAACACCGGCGCGTGCGTGACCGTCGTGCCGGTCACGACGATGTCGTACATCGTCAGCTCGTAGCTCGTGTTGCTCTGTTGATCCGCGATGAAGCTGACGTCGACCGGACCGGGCGCGAGCGCGAGCGCCATGCCGTCGGTGTTGAGCGGCATCTGATCGATCGTGACGAGCTCGGGCAGGCCGACCGGGAGCGACAGGTTCTGGTTCGCCGACGTATCGGTGACCGTGTAGATGCCGGCGCCAAGACCGATCGTGATGCCGCCGGCGACGGAGCTGCGATTCGCGCTCGTCACGTATTCGAACAGCGGCGGCCAGCTCTGCGCGGTGAACGGGTTGCCGTAGCTCGCGGTCAGCGACGTGTCGGTCATCGCGGGCGCGCCCGACGCGAGGCGGATGCCCGCGCCCGAATCGATCGTCGCGCCGGGTGCGGCGTAGAGGCCCCACGTCACGGCGAAGCCGGTCATCGCCGGGCGGAGCGCACCGTAGCGCGCCGCGGCCGTGGTCGGATCGATCGTCGCGGTGAAGGTCTGATCGGCGGTGACCGCGGTGAGCGTGCCGGTGAGCGGCGCCGGGCTGCCGGTCTGATCGAACGCCGGGAACACGAGCGCGCCGGTCAGCGTGCCGCTGGTGTAGCGCACCATCGCGACGAGATCGGCCGACGTGATCGCGGCGGCGGGCGACGGCGTGCTCGGCGCGAACTCGGAGTAGTCGATCGTCTCGGGCCCGATGCTCGTGGCCGTGACCGGCGCCTCCGTCGCGCTCAGCACGTCGGTCATCCACGCGCCGACCGCGGCGATCTGGTATTGCTCGGTCGCGGCGATCGGGGTGGGCAGCACGACCTGCACCATGAACGATGCGCCGCTCGGCGGCGGCGTCGCCGACGGGTGGCCGTAGAACACCTCCGGATACGTCACGTCGCGGCTTCCGCTCGCGACGAGGTGCGTGTACGGCGTCGGCACATCGGGCAGCGTGAACTGCGCGACCGGCGAGCTCGACGCGACGTCCGCCGACCAGCCGTTGGAGTCGGTCTGCGTGGCCGCGTACGTGTCGTCCGTCGTCGAGTCGAACCAGCTCGCGGTCTGCATCGTCACGTCGAGCGGCTGCTCGACGACGGTCGCGCCGTCGTAGAGCGCGGTGACGTGGAGGGTGACCAGGCCGTTGCCGCCGGTCGTGTCGTCGATGCCGGCGATCTGCGCGCAGCCGGCGACGAGCAGGGTAGCCACGACGGCCCCGCGGACCATTCGTTGACGATAGCACCGAACGCGAAACGCGAGCTTTCCCCATGGCACCGCGCGTGCAGCACCGATCGGCCATGGCGTCCGCGCACGGCCCGGACGAGGTGTTGCCGGGCGCGGTCGAGCCCGACGGCGACGACGAGCGCTTCGTGCGCGTGCTCGATCGGCTGATCCACTGGGCCGTTCGCCTGCTCGCGGTGCTGATGGTCGCGATCATCTTCCTCGGCATCGCCGAGGCCGCGTACACGCTTTACCGCAAGGTGCTCGAGCCGCCGGTCGGTCTGCTCGACATCAGCAACATCTTCGCCACGTTCGGCGGCGTGATCGCGGTGCTGATCGCGATCGAGATCTTCCACAACGTCGTCCTCTACCTGCGCAAGGAAGTGATCCACATCCGCATCGTGATGGCGACCGCGGTGATGGCGATCGCGCGCAAGGTGATCGTCCTCGATTTCCACGACGTGTCGGCGACCTACGTCTTCGGCGCGGCCGCGGTGATGCTCGCGGTCGGCGTGTCGTATTACCTCATCGTCGTGCGCGCCAAGCCGTCGGCGCGGCCGTGAATCCGGCTTACTGGCGTTTTCGCGCGAGCCTCTGCTAGGGTCCGCGCGCCATGCGACGCCTGCTCGTGCTTGCCCTCGCCGCGTGCGGCCATTCGGCCGCGCCCGCGAAGTCGGTCGCGAGCGCGCCGGCGCCGGCCGCCGCGAAGCCCGCGCTGGCCGCCCCATCGGCCGTGCGCGACGCCTGCGCCGATCCGCAGAGCGAGCTCGTGATCGACGGCGACGTCACGACGATCGATCCGGACGGCGTCGTGCGCGCGATCGAAGGTCATCGCGGCGAGCTGCGGCGCTGCTTCGAGCGATTCCTGAAGCGCGACGCGCGCTCGGGCAGCGTGATCGCGACGTTCGCGGTGCGCGACGACGGCTCGGTCGCGCAGGTCCAGGTGCAAGGCCTGGCGGACTCGCTCGATCGCTGCCTGTGCGGTGTCGTCGCGAAGGTCCAGTTCCCGCCGCCGCACGGCACCGCGATCGTCAGCTATCCGATGCGATTCTCCGGCGCGATGTAGCATCGCGGCGTGGCCACACGCCGCCGGCGCACCGCGCAACGGGACGACGCGTTCGGGCTCGCGCGCCAGATCGTGCTCGCGCCGATCACGCACGCCGAGGCCGGCGCGCCGGATCGCGCGGGCGACCTCGTCGAGCCGGCGTGGGACGGCCACCGCGTGCTCGCGACGCGCGTCGGCGACGACGTGCGGCTCGCGGCGCTCGATTTCCGCGAGTGGACGAAGACGTTTCCGGGCATCGCGCGCGCGCTCGGGAAGCTCGCGCCCGCGCGGCTCGCGCTCGACGGCGTGGTGTGCGTGCTCGAGGGCGGCGTGCCGTCGTTCGACGCGCTGCGCGCGGCGGTCGGCAAGGGCGTGGTCGCGAGCGCCGTGCTCATCGCGTGGGACCTCTTGTGGGACGGCGACGACGACCTGCGCGCCCGTCCGCTGGCCGAACGGCGCGCGCGGCTCGCCAAGCTGCTCGCGGGTGCGCCGGCCGCGCTGATGCCGTCGCAGGCGCTCGCCGAGCCGGCGTCGCGCGTGGTCGCGGCCGCGCGCGGCCTCGGGCTGCGCGGCGTGGTCGTGCGCGCGCTCGATGGCGATCATGCGGCGCCGTGGCGCGCGCGGTCGTGCACCCGCGCGCCGATCGAGTGGCAGCGCAGCCTGTCGCCACCGCCGCCGCTGTCCAACGCCGACAAGGTGCTGTACCCGCGCGACGCGATCACGAAGCACGCGATCGCGGCGTACTACCGCGCGATCGCGCCGACGATGGTGCCGTACTTGATCGATCGCCCGGTCGTCGTGCAGCGCTGGCCCGACGGCATCGACGACTTTCACTGGTACCAGCATCGCGTGCCGCCGCGCGCGCCCGATTACCTGCGCGCCGCGTGGGTCGACGGCGTGCGCCGCATCGTGATCGAGAACGGCGACGCGCTGCTGTGGATGGTCAACCAGGCCGGGCTCACGTACCACGTGTTCGGCGCGCGCCTCGCGAGCGCGCTCGAGCCCGACTGGGCGATGATCGATCTCGATCCGGGCGATCGCGCGACCTGGTTCGACGATCTCGTCGCGGTCGCGCTCGCGGTGCGCCGCACGCTCGAGCTGCTCGAGCTGCCGAGCGTCGTCAAGACGAGCGGGCAGCGCGGCCTCCACGTGTACGTCCCGCTCGCCCGCGGCCACACGTTCGAGCAGGCCGAGGCGCTCGCGCGCGGCATCGCGGTCGCGCTCGCGCGGCTGATGCCGGACACGGTGACGCTCGAGAACGACAAGGCGAAGCGGGCGGGGCGGTTGCTCGTCGATCACAAGCAGTTTCCCGCGAAGACGCTGGTCGCGCCGTACTCGCTGCGTGCCGCCGACGGCGCGACCGTCGCGACGCCGCTCGCGTGGGACGAGGTCGGCAAGCACCTCGATCCGCGCGCGTTCACGCTCGCGACCGTGCGCGCCCGCGTCGACGCCCGCGGCGACCTCGCGGCGCCGCTGCTCGCCGGCACCGCGCAGCTCGCCGGTGCGCTCGCGCGGCTGCGCGCGATCGGGTGATCGATCGCGCGCCGCGACGGCGCGAACTATTCGTTGAGCGCTCGCGGCGGGACGTGATGTGACTGCGCCATGAAACTTTCATTCATCCTCATCGGGCTCGCGGTCGTGGTCTCGTGCAAGAAGTCGGCGGAGGTGCCGCCGCAGCCGTTCGCTGGAAAGCTCACGCCGGCCACCGTCGAAGCCGCGAAAGGCACGGTGCACCCGATGCAGGCGTGGGACGAGGCATTCGCCGCGTTGCAGACCAAGCTCGGGACGCCAACTCACGTCGAGGACAAGGGCAAGGCGACGCGCTTCTCGTGGGCGGCCAAGGACGGCGAGCATTGCGCGTACATCACGGTCGAGCGCATGGACGGCACCGAGCACGGCACGCCGGGGTTGGTCGTCGGCGAGATCAAGCAGGCGTCGGGAGATGCGGTCGGCAGCTCGTGCACGGAGCTGCTCGCGTCGCGCTGACCGTCACCGCGCTTCAAGTCGCTCGCCGCGCGCGATACCATGGTCGCCGTGAGCGGGGAGTACGACCGGTTCGGGGCGTATCACGTGTACGAGTGCCTCGGCGCCGGCGGCATGGCCACGGTGCACCGCGCGGCGCTCGAGCTCGAGGACGGCGGCACGTACGAGGTCGCGCTCAAGCGGCTCCTGCCGCAGCTCGCCGACGACCAGCGGTTCGTCGGCGACTTCGTGCGCGAAGCCAAGCTCGCCGCGCACCTCGATCATCCGAACATCATCCGGATCCTCGAGCTCGGCCGCGTCAACAAGATCTACTTCATCGCGATGGAGCTGGTGCGCGGCACGCCGCTGATGAAGCTGATGCAGCGCGCGTATCGCCACAAGCGCGCCCCGTCGATCGGCGTCGTGCTGTCGATCGCGCGCGAGGTCATGGCGGCGCTCGAGTACGCACACGATTCCACCGACGAGCTCGGCTTCGCGCGCCGCATCGTGCACCGCGATCTCACGCCGTCGAACCTGCTCGTGACCGAGACCGGGCACGTCAAGATCATCGACTTCGGCGTCGCGAAGGCGCTATCGGGGCAGTTCGCGACCAGCTCCGGGCTCGCGAAGGGCAAGCTCGGGTACATGGCGACCGAGGCGATCGCGGGCAAGGACATCGACGCACGCGCCGACGTGTTCTCGGCCGGTGTCGTGCTGTGGGAGCTGGTGTGCTGTCGCCGGCTGTTCAAGGGCCGCAACGACTACGAGGTGGTCGCGGCGATTCGCGCCGGCAACGTGCCGGTACCGTCGTCGATCCGGGAGGATTGCCCGACCGAGCTCGACGAGATCGTCCTGCGCGCGCTCGCGCCGCAGCGCGACGACCGCTGGGCCTCCGCCGCCGCGATGCGCCGCGCGATCGACAACGTCGTGCGCTTCTACGGCGACCGTGCCTCGGCCGACGAGGTCGCGCGGTGGAAGCGCGCGCTGCCCGCCGAGGTGCCGGCGGCGGGGCGCCTCGAATCCGACGCCGAGCCGACCGCGCAGCGCCTGTCGACCGACGACCTCGCCGCGCCCGACACGCTCGGCGACGGCTCGGGCCGCGAGCAGCCGTACGACTACCCGGCCGATCCTGGTGACAGCGCCGCCTACGAGCATTTTCTCGTCGACGGCGATGACTTTCTCGTCGACGCGCCGTCGATCGAGCTGACCTACGGCTCGGGGAGCTTCGAGCGCAGCGACGACGGCGACACGATCGAGAGCATCGTGTCGCACTTCGAGCGGCGGTCGAGCAGCTCGGGCGAGCTGTAGCGCTAATCCACGACGCGCGCGCTGGGAATGCGGTCCTCGACGCGCATCTTGCCGGGGATGTAACGCACGAGCCGCGCGGTGTAGTGAACGCGTACGGTCTCGCCGGCGGCGACCTCGACGCTGACCTCGTTTCGCCCGGCGCGGCGCGCGAACGGCAGCCACGGATACGAGACCTCGACGACGTGGCGGCCGGGCGCGACCGGGATCGCGTGCGTGCCCCAGCCGCGCCGCACGACGGCGCCGTCGATCGCGATCGTCGCCTTGACGAGCGCGTAGAGGTACGCGAACGGCGAGTAGCCCGCCACCACCTCGATGATCGCCTGTTCCATGGTGCCATCGTAACCGCGTTGCTCGGCCGGCGAGTCAGAACGAGACGCCGAAGCCCAGTCGCTCGGTCGTCAGCGTCCATGTGCCACCGAATCCATCTGCTCCCTGGTCGATCTCGACGAGCCCGAACAGTGAAGCTCGCCGCCGCGCAGGTGATCGATCTCCTCGAACGCATCGGCCGCCGCTCGCGGCGGTTGTCGCCGGGATCGGTCGGGAGCGACCACGCGCGCCTCACCCCCCGTCCCCGTGGTACGCCACGCCCATGCCGGGCCCGTTGCTTCCGCGAGCTCCGATCGATGAGGTCGTGTTCAGCTTCGTGCTGAGCACGCCGACGGGTCTGGACGCAACCGAGGCCGGCTTGTACCTCGCCGAACGAACGGACCGCTTCCCGCGGCACGAGGTACACGAGCCGATCGTGAACGTGAACGAACCCGGCTGGATCGAGATGCCGCCGCCGGTCCGAGTCTGGCTTGTGAGCGCCGACGATGGGTGGTTGGTTCAGCTCCAACGCGATCGCTTTCTCGCGAACTGGCGCAAGCGTGGCACTGCTGCTTATCCGGGCTTCACGCGCAGCGGCGGCGCGATGCAGTTCGCGCTCGACGAATTTTCACGTTTCCAGGCGTTCTGCCAGCGAATTCACGGTGGCGAGAAGCCCGTTGCCGCAACCGTCGACGTGTCGAAGATCGACCTCCTGGTTCAGGGTCGCGAATGGCACGAGGTCGCAGAAGCACTTGAGATAGCGCCGGCCTTGAAATCGGCGGCCCGGTGGTTCTCGAAACCGCCGACGGAGAACATCGCAATCCACACACAGGAACAGATCGGCCCGGTCACCCTCGTGACGTCGATTGCGCCGGCGCGCCTGAGAGCGAACCCTCTGATGGCGGCGTTTCGGCTAGAATTTAGGGCGGTGCAGCCGGCGGGTGAAGATTTGGCCGCGCAGTTCACGGCGATCAACGCGATGCTCAACGATGCGTTTGGTCGCGTCATCCCCGACTATGCTGCGAGGTTCGCGTGAGCTTCGACGGCGGCTTCAATGGCCGTGGCTCGTCCACACTGGGTGACGTCGTGGAGGGAACCATGGGTGCTGCGCCGCAGAAGCCCGCGGTGCGGCGACGGCAACGCAAGGGCGAAGCAGCGACGGTCGACCTCGATCTCACGCGCGATACGCTCGAGCCGTCCACGGGCTCCGTACTCGTCGATACACTCCTCGATCAGACGGTTGTCGTCGAGGGCGATGTCCGCGGTTTCTTGCACTGGATGAGACAACGAAACCTGGGCCCGCTCGTATGGGCCATCGCTGAGCGATTCGCGATGGCGATTAGCGCAGCGACGGTGAAAATCTCGCTCGAGACCGATCTCGAGGAGGACTACACCGCCCAGCGCATCATGCTGATAGGCGTCGTCGGCGCACAGGACGAGCATGCGCTCGACCGGTTGCTCGAGTTCACCGCATCGCCGTGGTGGCTGGGGATCGTGCGGGGCACGAGAAACGAGATCGTCGTCGACATCGAACGCGGATAACGACGATGAACGACTGGGCCGGGTTCCTCGCGCTCGCGCGCTCTCTCGCTGAGGCCCCGCCTGCCGAAGAGGCGAAGCATCGCTCGGCGATTTCTCGCGCCTACTATTCGGCCTACAACGATGCGCGCAGGTACGTTCGGGAACGGGACCTCGCATTCAACTTGTCGAGGTACGACTCCCAGCACGACAAGGTCTGGGCCTGGTTCGCGAGTACGTCGGGCGCGCTTACGCAGGTCGCAACGCTAGGTCAGGGGCTTCGCAGGAAGCGGAATCAGGCCGACTACGACGTTTACGCGCCGATGCCGAACGTGAAGTACGAATCTGGCGATGCCGTTCAGAAGGCCAACCGGATCCTCACGATCCTCGACGGGTCGCGAGGCCCGACCAGGCCGCCGCGCCCATAGCAGTCAGAGCATCTCCTCTTCGTGGATCAGCATGGCCATCGGGGTGATGGTCGCGATCATCGACACGACGACGCCCGGCCCGCGTCGCCATTCGCTCGATTTCTCGTCGGAATTTCGTGGGCGCTGTAGGGATTGAACCTACGACTTATTCCGTGTGAAGGAATCACTCTCCCGCTGAGTTAAGCGCCCGAGAGGCACATTCTCTTAGCAATCGCTCCCGGCGGGTGTCAACGGTGACCTGTGATACGAACCGGGCATGCAGCGAAACATCGTGAGGACCGCGGCGGCGCCGGCGGCGATCGGGCCGTATTCGCAGGCGGTGGTCGTGCCACTCGCGGGCGGCCAGCGGATGATCTTCTGCAGTGGGCAGATCGCGCTCGATCCGGCGACCGGCGCCCTCGTCGAAGGCGATGTCGCGGCGCAGGCCCGGCGCGTGCTCGATAACCTCACGGCCGTGCTCGCCGCGGCGGGCGCGTCGCTGGCCGACGTCGTCAAGACCACGATCTACCTCGCGAGCATGGACGACTTCGCCGCCGTCAACGCGGTCTACGGCGAGCGGTTCACGAGCGAGCCTCCGGCGCGCGCGACCGTGCAGGCGGCGCGGCTCCCGAAGAACGCGCTGGTCGAGATCGATGCCATCGCGATCGCCGGATCGTAGCCATGTCGAGCCAGCATTCGATCGAATCGGTGCTCAACGAGACGCGTAGCTTCGCGCCGCCGGCGGCATTTGCCGAGCACGCGCGCGTCAAGAGCTTCGCCGAATACGAGCGGCTGTATCGCCGCGCGGCCGATGATCCCGAGGGCTTCTGGGCCGACATCGCGGCCGAGCTCGCGTGGGCCGAGCCCTGGCAGCGCGTGCTCGACTGGGACTTGCCCGACGCGAAGTGGTTCGTCGGCGGGCGGCTCAACGTCAGCGTCAACTGCCTCGACCGCCACGTCGCGAGCGCGCGCAAGAACAAGGCCGCGATCCTGTTCGAAGGCGAGCCCGGTGACACGCGCGTGCTCACCTACGCGCAGCTGCACCGCGAGACGTGCAAGGCCGCGAACGCGCTCGCCGAGCTCGGCGTGCGCGCCGGCGACTTCGTCGCGATCTACCTGCCGATGATTCCGGAGGCCGCGATCGCGATGCTCGCGTGCGCGCGGCTCGGCGCGCCGCACACCGTCGTGTTCGGCGGGTTCTCGGCCGAGGCGCTCGCCGATCGCATCAAGGATTCGCGCGCGAAGGTCGTGATCACCGCCGACGGCGGCTGGCGGCGCGGCGCGATCGTCCCGCTCAAGGACAACGTCGATCGCGCGGTCGAAGGCACGACGGTCGAGCGCGTGCTCGTGGTCCAGCGCTGCAAGAACGAAGTTGCTTGGCACGCGCGCGACGCGTGGTGGCACGACACCGTCGATCGCGCGTCGCCGCGCCACGAAGCGCACAGCTTCGACGCCGAGCACCCGCTGTTCTCGCTCTACACGAGCGGGACGACCGGCAAGCCGAAAGGCATCCTGCACACGACCGGCGGCTACCTGGTCGGCGCGAGCTACACGACGCGCATGGTGTTCGACCTGCGCGACGACGACATCTTCTGGTGCACCGCCGACATCGGCTGGGTCACCGGCCACAGCTACGTCGTCTACGGGCCGCTCGCGAATGGCGCGACGGTCGTGATGTACGAGGGCGCGCCGAACCAATCCCGCGCGCCGGCGTTCGCCGGCGGCGCTCCAGCTGGGCCCGCGCCCGATCGGTTCTGGGACATCATCGCGCGCTGGGGCGTGACCGTGTTCTACACGGCGCCGACCGCGATCCGCGCGTTCATGCGCTGGGGCGACGAGTTTCCCGCGAAGCACGACCTGACGTCGCTGCGGCTACTCGGCTCGGTCGGCGAGCCGATCAATCCCGAAGCGTGGATGTGGTACCGCAAGACGATCGGCGGCGATCGCTGCCCGATCGTCGACACGTGGTGGCAGACCGAGACCGGCGCGATCATGATCTCGCCGCTGCCCGGCGCCACGCCGACCAAGCCCGGCTCGGCGACCCGCCCGCTGCCCGGCATCGCCGCCGATGTCGTCCACAAGGACGGCTCGCCGTGCGTCGCGAACGAGGGCGGGTTCCTCGTGATCAAGCGACCGTGGCCGTCGATGCTGCGCACGATCTTCGGCGACCACGAGCGGTTCGTGAAGACGTACTTCGGCGAGGTCCCAGGCGTGTACTTCGCCGGCGACGGCGCGCGCAAGGACGACGACGGCTACTTCTGGGTGATGGGCCGCGTCGACGACGTGATCAACGTCGCGGGCCACCGGCTGTCGACGATGGAGGTCGAGAGCGCGCTGGTCTCGCACCCGAAGGTCGCCGAGGCGGCGGTCGTCGGCCGGCCCGACGACCTCAAGGGCCAGGCGATCGTCGCGTTCGTGACGCCGCGTGCCGGCGTCGCGGCCGACGACGCGCTCGCCAAGATCTTGCGCGAGCACGTGAGCGAGCAGATCGGCGCGCTCGCGCGGCCCGAGGAGATTCGCTTCGCCGAGGCGCTGCCGAAGACGCGGTCCGGCAAGATCATGCGGCGCCTGCTGCGCGAGGTCGCGAGCGGCAGCAAGGCGCGCGGCGACACGACGACGCTCGAAGATCAGAACGTGCTCGAGCGACTCGCCCAGTCGTTCGCGCAGGACGAATAGCGTCAGCCGCCGAGCGCGCGCGCGATCGTCGCGAAGCACTCCTCGTGCGGCTTCGCGGCGTACCAGCCGGCGACCGTGTGGCGTAGCTCCTTCGCGCGGTCGTCCCGGCGCACGAGCCGGTCGCCGTCGATCGCGTAGACGACCGGGAACAGCGCGGTCTGGACCGCGGCGTCGCCCCACGCGAGCGGCTCCCACACGACGAGCTCGCTCGCGCCGTCGTGGTCGAGATCGGCGAGCCACGGCATGCGGCCGAAGCCGTCGGGCGTGCCGCCGAGCGCGCGGATGCCGACGGTGGAAGCCGGTAGGCACGCGAACCTCGTCGGCGTGCCGTCGACGGCCAGTCCGAGCGCGAACAGGTGCTCGGATCCGTTCGGGCCGTCGATCACGAGGCGGACGCGCCGGCCGTCGTGCGTGCGGCCGGACTCGCAGCCGCTGCACGCGGCGGAGTCGGTCACCGTCGCGACGAATCCGGTCGGGCAATCGTCGCCGCCGCCGGCCGGCGTCCACGCCGCCAGCGCGATCACCGGCGGGGCGACCTCGTCGATCTCGTCGCCGCGCAGGTGGCAGGTCTCGTCGCCGCGCGGCGACGGCACGACGAACGGCTCGAGCCGCGGCGCCGGCGCGCTGGTCACCGAGTTCGCGACCGGCGAGCCGTGCGCCGGTTGCGGTGGAACGACGCCGGGTGCGCCGCACGAGGCGACGATCGCGATCGCGGGCAAGCTCTTCAACATGAGATGACGACGCGCGACCGCGCGGGTTTGTTCATCGCGCGGGCAGGTATACATCGACGACCGTGCCGGTGTGAACGCCGGTCAGGTCGCGCCACGTGATCCGTGCACGGGGGCCTTCGCAGTTACCGCGGACATCGCAGCGCGCGTCGGCCTTGGCGGCGAGCGAGATCGCGACCACCGAGCGCGCGAGCGGCTCGAGCTCGTCGCCGCGGCCGACGCCGTCGCGATCGCGATCGAACCACAGGACGAGCGACGCGAACGCCGGATCGCGCGCGTCGATCACGCCGTCGCCGTTGCCATCGAGCGCGGCGAGCGCCTCGAAGCCGTTCGTCGCGGTCGTGCCGCCGGGCAGCACGCTCGAGGAGCCGAACAGCTCGGCGCCGCTCGTGATCGCGCCGTCGCCATCGCGATCGAGCGCGATCCACGGCGTCGCCGCGGTCGGCCAGTCGGTCGCGGTCGGCGCGCCCGGCGAGAACGCGAAGCGCGCGCCTTGCGAGTACGCGACCGGCGCGTCGTCGAAGGACACCGCGAGCGGGGTCTCGCAGCGCTCGACCTTGTAGGGGCCGCACAGGTCGCTGCCATAGCCGCGGCCGCCGCGGCATTTCTGATCGACGTACTTCTTCTGCTCGTCGCTGAGCTTCGCGCGCCACTCGGCGCGCGTCGGCTCGTGATACGGGATCTCCTTGCCGTTCGCGTCGTGAGGCAGCGGCAGCATGCCCTTGCACGGATCCGGTTTCGGAGGCTGCGGGACATGCAACGGCCCGATGTCGCCGCACCGGGCCTGGTAGTCGCGCGGGTGCGCACTGCAGAACTCGGAGACGCGCAGCTGATCGTCCTGGCTCAGGTTGTGGAGCCAGTCGAAGTACCTGGAGTGGTCATCGCCGAAATACACTTCGGGGACCGGTAACCGATGGGGGCCAGACAGCGCGGGCGCGGCGAGCGCGCAGACGGCGAGCAGCGGAGCGAGTGTTCGCATCACGATCGCTACGCGCGAGCACGCGTCACGATCAAATGAAGCAGCGCGATGAAGCGATCGGGCTCGTCGATCGACAGCGCGATGCGACAGCTGGTGCGGCGTCGGCCTAGCAGGCCGTGCAGCGTGACCGGCTCGCGCAGGTGGAGAATGACATTCGGCGTGAGGATCGACACGTCGAGTGAATTTTCGGCGGTCGTCGTGCGCTCGACGCGCGCGATCGCGGCGCGCGCGATCCGGCCGCGCCAGCGCACGCCGACGCGCAGCTCGATCGCATCGGCGCCGACGACGACGCCGCCATGCCGCAGCGCGAGCGCGTCCCCGACGAACCAGATCGCCCCGTACAGCGACAGCGCGGTCGCGATCCACGCGGCGGTCGGATGCCCGAAGCCGACCAGCGCGACGTGCACGACCGGCGTCTCGACGAGCGTCAGCGCGACCAGCACGCCGGCGTAGAGCGGCCAGCCGTTCGCGCGATGCACGGTGAACGTGCGGGCGTCGCGGCGCGGCGCGCGCCAGCCGGCGATCGCGTGGCCGAGCACGCGGAGCTCGCTGGTCAGTAGCTCCGTGACGCGCCCGCCACGGCCAACCACCATCGCGATCGCGAACGCCTCGATCACCGCGGCGCTCGCGATACTCGCGTGCGCGCCCGCGAGCAGGACGCGCGCGGCGATCGCGCCGGCGAGCGCGACGATCGTCAGCACCCAGCGCGGCAGGTGGCCGCGGCGCACCGCGATCAGATACACCGCGAGCGAGCACGTCACGGTCAGATCGAATGCGGCCGCGACCGGCACCGCCGGGCGATCGACCGTCGCGACGATCGCGAGCACGGTCGCCCAGATCGCGGCGGCGACGCCGAGCGCGGCGAATGCGGGCGCGCGGCGGCGAGCTGCGGTGGCCATGCGCGTTCGATGCGCGCTACGGCGCCGGCGTTGCAGCCGATCCCGCGGCGTCGCCGTCGAGCAGCGGATCGGGCTCGGTCTCCTCGAGGTCGTCCGGAATCGTCGGGTGCACGACGGCCGGGGCGTCGGCCGGCGGCGCGGTCGCGGCCGGGGTCTTCGCGGTCTTCGCGATGTACTTGCAGATGAGCCCGACGACCTGCTCGTGGGCCTTGCGCACGTACGCCTTCGCGAGCGGCCGGTCGCCGTTGGTCACGATCGAGAACGCGAGCGGCCGGGCCGGGTCGAGCGCGAGCACGCCCGACAGCGCGATCACGGTCGACAGCGTGCCGGTCTTGCCGTACAGCCGGCCGCGCACCTCGGGCGTGCGGAAGCGATGGCCCAGCGTGCCGTCGTTGCCTCCGACCGACAACGAGTCGACCCACGCGCGGGCCAAGGCGGGATCGACGTCACTCGTGAAGCCGGCGGCGCCGCGCACGACCGAGACGAGCTCGCGGGTCGTGATCCGCGTCTTGTACGACAGCCCGGAGCCGGTATCGAGCGTGGCATCGCCGCGATCGACGTGCGCGTGCCTCGCGAGCCAGCCGTACATCGCGTCGAGCGCGAGCTCCATCGACGGCGCCTCGCGCTTCGCGATCGCGGCCGCGCTGATGATGACGCGGTCGGCGAGCCAGTTGATGCTCCACTTGTTGACGTGCGCGACGATCTCGGCGAGCGGGGCCGACTGGTGACGCGCGAGCTCGATCGGCAGCGTGCCGGTGAGCGTGGCGTCGCTGATGAAGTCGCCGAGCTCGGCGACCGCGACGTCGCCCTTGATCGCGACGCCGTGCGCGCGCAGCGCGGCGCGCAACAGGTGTGCGGCGGTCTGCGCGCGCTCCGGCACGAGCAACGAATACGTGGTCTTGCTGCCCTTGCCGATCGCGCCGGCGATCGCGAGCTGGACGCGCACGTGGCCGGCCGCGTCCTTCGTCGTCGTCGTGGTGTACGTGAGGTGCGCGCGCGCCGGCGCCTTGCCGGTCTTCGCGGCGACCTGGAACGTGACGAGATCGAAGCCGGGCGGCGCGCTCGCGATCGCGGGCTCGCCGGCCGGGCCGGCCGTGACCTCGATCGGCACGACCGCGCGGAAGATGCCGTCGCGCGTCGCGTCGCTGCCGATCACGACGTCGCCGTCGAGCTGCTTGACGCCGCGCGCGGCGATGCCGAGCGCGAGCTCGTCGAAGTCGGCGGCGTCGAGCGTGGGATCCCACGAGCCGAGCAAGTAGATCGAGCCGTGGATCTCGCCCTGCGCGTCGGGCTCGGAGCCGAGCACGCGCGTCGCGTAGCGAAAATCCGGCCCGAGCAGCTCGAGCGCGGTCGCGGTCGAGATCATCTTGACGTTCGACGCCGGGTTGAGCGCGTCGTCAGCGTTGACCGCGAACAGCGGCTCGCCCGTCTTCGCGTCCGCGACGTACAGGCCGGTGATGCCGGAGCGGAGCGGCCCGCGCAACAGGCGCTCGATCTGCTTGGCGGTCTCTTCTTCGGCGGTCAGCGGCTCTTCGCGCCGCCCGACGACTTCGCGCGCGGGCCGGAGCTCGCCGGCTCTGCCGACCGCGACGCGGGCGTGCGCGCCGTCCTGACGCGTGGTCGGCGGCCCGGCCGCGGCCGTGCCCGCCAGGAGCACCATGGCCACGACCGTGCGCGAGACCGGCACCATGCTTCATTGTGTACGCGCAGGCCGGCGAAATCGCCACAAAATGTTAGGTTCCGACCCGATGTTGCCGTGTCCACGCGTCGCGTACTTCTGCATGGAGTACGGGCTCGATCCGACCTTCCCGATCTATGCGGGAGGGCTCGGCATCCTCGCCGGCGATCACATGAAGTCCGCCGGCGATCTCCATGTCCCGCTGGTCGGCATCGGCCTGTTCTGGGACGAGGGCTACACGCGCCAGGTCATCGGCGCGGGAGGGGCGATCGAAGACCAGTACCCCAAGACGCCGCGCGACGCGCTGCGGCGCGTCGATGCCCGGGTCGAGGTCACCGTGCGCGGCAAGCGCGTCCCGCTGCGCGCCTGGAAGGTCGATCGCTACATCCGCTCGACGCTGTACTTGCTCGAGCCCGAGCGCGAAGAGGACCGCTGGATCACGCAGCGGCTGTACGGCGGCGCCGCCGAGGAGCGGCTCGCGCAGGAGATCGTGCTCGGCGTCGGCGGGGTGCGGCTGCTCGCGGCGCTCGGCCACGCGGTCGACGTCTATCACTTCAACGAAGGCCACGCGGTGTTCGCGGGGCTCGAGCTGCTGCGCCGGAACACGTTCGGCGGCGGCACGCTGACCGAGCGGCTCGGCAAGCTGCGGCCGCACGTCGTGTTCACGACGCACACGCCGGTGCCGGCCGGGAACGAGGTCCACGATCTGGATCTGGTCCGCAAGATGGACGCCGACCTCGGCTTCGCCGATGCCGAGCTCGAGCTGATCGGCGGCGATCCGTTCTCGATGACGGTGGCCGGCCTGCGCCTCGCGCGGATCGCGAACGGCGTGGCCGAGCTGCACGGCGAGACCGCGCGCGAGATGTGGGCGAACGTCGAGCACGCGGCGCCGATCATCAGCGTGACGAACGGCGTGCACCAGCCGACCTGGCAGGACGCGCGCATCCGCGCCGCGCTCGTGCCCGACAAGCCGCGCGAGCGCCAGGACGCCGACCTGTGGGCCGCGCACCAGGCGATGAAGCACGAGCTGATCGCGGAGGTCGCGGCGCGCGCGAAGATCGCGCTCGCGCCGGATCGGCTCGTGATCGGCTTCGCGCGGCGTGCGGCGGCGTACAAGCGCGCCGACCTGATCCTCGGCGACGACAAGGCGCTGCGCCGGCTGTTCGACCACGGCGTGCAGATCGTCTACGGCGGCAAGGCGCACCCGCGCGATCTCGCGGGCAAGGCGCTCGTCGGCAAGCTGCTCGCGGCCGCGGCCGCGCATCCCGGCTCGATCGCGTTTCTCGAGAATTACGACATGCGCATCGGCGCGTTGATGACGCGCGGCGCCGACATCTGGCTCAACAACCCGCGCCGCCCGCTCGAGGCCTCGGGCACGAGCGGGATGAAGGCGGCGATGAACGGCGTGCCGAACCTGTCGATCCTCGACGGCTGGTGGCCGGAGGGCTGCGAGCACGGCGTGACCGGCTGGAAGATCGGCGACCCCGATCCCGACGACGATCCGTTCGACGAGAAGGACGAGGCCCGCGTCGACAAGCGCGACCGCGAGATCCTGTACCGCGTGCTCGAGCGCGAGGTCCTGCCCGCGTATGCCGAGCGCGCCAAGTGGATCGCGATCATGCGCGCGTCGATCGCGATGTCGCAGTGGCGGTTCTCGAGCGATCGGATGATCGAGGACTACGTCGCGAACGTGTATCAGTCCGGGCGATAGAGGATCTCGCGGCGCTTGCCGCGCCACTCCAGGATCACGAAGTCGCCGATCTGCTCGGCGGTGGCTTCGTCGAGCGTGCGCCTGGGCGTGGCGCGCAGGCACGGGTGATCGCCGGGCTCGACCGCGAGCTCGTGGAAGTGCCAGTGCTCCTCTTCGCGCTGGCCGTCGAGCACGTACGCGTCGTCGAAGCTCCACGACGGCGCGTTCGCGCACGCGATCGGCGAGCCGTCGGGCGAGCGCACCGTGACGCGCCGACGATAGGTCGCGTCGAGGCGCGTGTCGCTGCGCCGCGTGATCTCCCACCACTCGTGCTCGTCGCGCACGTTGCCGTCGCTGTCGAACGAGGTCGCGTCCCACCGCCACGGCCCGACCGGCTCGTAGTGATCCGGCCACGGCGTGGCCGGCAGCGGCCCGACCGCGTCGTCGGTCTGCCACAGCGTCTGGCTGCCGTCGGCCCAGCGCAGGGTGAGCCGGTTGCCGCGCGGCTCGGCCTGGTAATCGCCGAGCTTGCGAAACGCGTGGTCGCACGGCGATGGCTCGGTCGTGTAGGCGGTCTCGTGGACGTCGAAGCCGCGGTCGCCGAGCGAGACGACGACGTCGTACGCGCTGCGCTGCCGGTACCACAGCCGCTGGTTGCACGAGAACGGCACGCGATCGAGCGACCGCACCTCGACGGTGCGGACGTAGCGGCCGATCAGCCGGCCCGGTCCCGCCGGATCGGGGTTCAACCGCCACTGCTCGTCTTCGACGCGCGACGTGGCTTGCTCGGTCGTGTGCAGGATCCACCGCCAGCTGCCGACGAGATCGGGCAGCACGAACGGCTGCGCGGCGGGCGCGGGGCGCGTCGTCGGAGTGCCGGCGCCCGGCGGCTGGCAGGCGAGGGCGAGCGCGAACAGCGCGGCGTGGCGTGCGGTCACCACCCGCCCGGCCGGCGCGCGTACGTGTCGGCGACGATCTTCGCGATCGCGGCGTCCGACAGCGCCTCGGGGCGGCGGTGCGGGCCGCGTTTCGACGGCGGGTCGTACTCCCACGCGACGCGCGCGGTGAGGCGTGCCACCGCGGCCGCCTGCGAGAACCCGAGCCGGAACAGCGTGCCGGCGCGGTCGGCAAGCTCGGTCGCCGCGACCCTCGCGCGCAGCTGCGCGCCGTTCGACCGGCCGGGCGTGCACTCGAACCATTCGAAGGACATGGCGGCAGTATACTCGTACCTGAAGGTGGGGGCCGGTTCGCGGCATTCCCTCCGCTCGAGTTCTTCGTGCTTCGCCCTCGCTCGATCGCTACGACCCCGCTCGTGTGCGCGCTCGCGCTCGCGCTCGCGATCTCGCATGCCGCGCATGCGGACGGCACCGGCGTGATCGCGATCAGCGTGTCGCAGACCGACCGCGGCGCGGTGACCGACGCGATGGTCGCCGCGATCGCGGAGCGCGGACCGCGCCGGCTCGTGCCCGACGCGATCGCGCAGGCGCGCGGCGCGGTCGGCGAGGGCGCGGTGCCGATCGAGGTGCTGGAGCGGTTTCGCCGCGTGCGCGATCTGATCGAGGAAGGTTGGCGCGCGTACCTGCGCGTGTCGTTCGAGCTCGCCCAGTCGCGGCTGGCGGTCGCGCGGACCGAGGCGGAGAGCATCGCGGCGCTGCCCGGCGGCGCCGAGCTGTACGCCGACGCGTCGCTCCGGCTCGGCATCGTGCTCGGCCAGCTCGGCCAGACCGCGGAGTCGCAGGCGGCGATCGCGCTCGCGCTCGCGCTCGATCCCGATCGGCCGATCACGAGCGCCGAGTTCTCGCCCGACGTCATCTCCGCGGTGAACGCGGTGCGCGCGGTGACGCGGCCGACGACCGAGGCCACGATCGACGTCACGCCGGCCGGCGCCACGCTGTCGATCGACGGCAAGGACGCGGGCGCCGGGCCGAAGCTGCAGGTCGCCGTCGGCCAGCACGTCGTCGTCGCGCGCGCGCCGGGCTTCGTGTCGCGCGCGCTGGCGATCGACGTCACCGGTCCGACGTCGGGCGCGCACATCGCGCTCGAGCCCGACACCGCGTTCGCGCGGCTCGACGGCGGCGCGCGCGCCGGCCTGCCCGATCCCGACGCGCAGGAGCTCGTCGACGCCGCGATCCGGTTCGCCGATCTCGACGAGGTCGTCGTCGTCGCCGACAGCGATCGCATGGGCGGCGAGGCGCTGCTCGTGCAGCGCTGCGCCGGGTTGCCGGCGCGCTGCACCGCGGTCGTCGAGCTCGGCTACGGCGATCGCAGCGGGCTCGCCGCCGCCGCGCACGAGGTGTGGCAGGCGGTGCGCGCGGCCGATCTGCGCTATCCGCCGAGCGTGCTCGGCGACTCGCGCGTCGCGGGCGAGAAGATCGTCCATCATTGCGAGGTTTGCCGCAGCCCGTGGCTGTGGACCGGCATCGGCGCGGCGGTGCTCGTCGGGACGATCACGGCGGTCGCGGTCGCGACCGCGAGCAAGCCGGCGCCGATCGTATCGACGAATCCGGGCGGCTACGTGACGCGCTAGCGAACCGGTCGAGCAGCCGGCTAGAACTGCGCGAACAGCGGCTTGGTGTCACCGGCCGCGAGATCGACCGCGAACGTCTGCGTGCGTGGCGGCGCGTTCTCCGGCGAGTACACGAAGCGAACGGTGTGGTGACCGGCGGGCACGGGTTTGCCGTTGATCGGGGTGCGCCCGTAGGACTTGTCGTCGATGAACACCTCGGCCCACGGATCGGCACCGAAGCTCAGCGTCGCGATGCCGGTCGCGACGGGCGCCGCATCGACCCGCACGACCGCGACGCCGGCATCGACGCGCAGCGGTGGATGCACGATCGCGATCGCCGCATCGGGCGGCGGCACGGGCGGGGCATCGGGCTCCAGATCGGCCGCGTCGATCGGTGGCGTCGGCGCGTCGCGCGGCGCGGGCGGCACGACCGACTGCGCGGCGGCATCGAGCTTCATCGCCGTGGCCGCATCCTCGGCGAGCACGGCCCCGCGCCCGCGGAAGAACACGTAGATCGCGGCAGCGCCGAGCGCGAGCGCGAGAAACGCCGCGACGACGAGCATCCTGCGGCTCGGGGGCTCGCGCGGGATCGACAGCCGCGGCGCGATCTTCCCCGCGCGCGACTCCGCCGTCTCCTCGGGCTGGCGCGCGGGCGCGGGCTCGGGGTCGATCTTCTCCTCGACGTAGCCGAGCCGCGGCTGCGACCGGCTCGGGTTCGTGATCGGCCGCGCCTTCGAGCGCGCCGCGTCCTCCTCGGCCATCGCGACCGGATCCGGCCGCTCGCCGTCGTCGTCGTCGTCGTCGTCGTCGTCGTCTGCGGTCGGTCGCGGGATCACCGAGGTCGTCGGCGGCGCCGGTGCCGGCGGATTCGCCAGCTCGAGCGCCCCGGCTTCGCCGGGGTGCGCCGCCTCGCGCAGCGACGCGGAGTTGCGATCGAGCATGCCCTGCAGCTCGACGTGGGTCGCGAACGTCTGGTGGCGATGCGGGCGCTTGCCTTTGGCTTCGACCGCGGCGCCGCTGTCGCGATCGCGCGGCACGACGGCGGTGCGCGGGCCGCTCGGGACCGGGCGGTCGTCCGCACCCGGTTCGTGCGCGGCCGCCTCGAGGTGCGTCGGCAGCCGCCGGGTCTCGGGCGGGCAGAACTTCGCGACCAGCGCCGCGGCCTCGCGCGGCCCCGGCGTCGCGTCGAGCGCGTACAGGTAGCGGTTGAGCGCCGCGAGCATCTCGCCGGCGCTCGCCCACCGCGCCGCCTGATCGCGCTCGAGCGCGCGCATCACCACCTCCTCGAGCTTGCCCGCCACCTCGGGGCGCCGGCTCGACGGCCGCGGGATCTCGCCGCGCAGGACCGCCTCGAGGGTCGCGTCGGGCTCGGCGCGCGCGAACAGGCGCTCGCCGACGAGCATCTCCCAGCACAGGACGCCCGCCGAGAACACGTCGCTCTGCGCGGTCAAGGGCTCGCGCCGCACCTGCTCGGGCGACATGTACGGGAACGATCCGGTCGGCGCCGACTGCGTGCCGGCCTCGCCGGGCTCGCCGAGCGCGACCGCGATGCCGAAATCGACGAGCTTGACCTCGCCGTCGCGCGACAGCATCACGTTGCGCGGCGACAGGTCGCGGTGGATCACGCCTTCGCCCTTGCGATGCGCGTAGTCGAGCCCCTCGAGGATGCGCGCGCTGATCCACGCTGCCAGGCTCGGATCCATGCGCGCGTCGCGGCCGGCCATGGTCTCGGTCAGCCGGTACAGCGTCGGGCCATCGATGTACTCCATCGCGATGAAGTACGTGTCGTCGATCACGCCGAGCTCGTAGACCGGCACGATGTTGCCGTGCGCGAGCGTGACGAGCGTCTTGGCCTCGGCCACGAACAGGTCGACGAAGTGGCGCTGGCCCGTCAGCTTGGGATGGATCTGCTTGATGACGAGCTGCTTCTCGAACCCGCCCGGGCCGATGAGCTTGCCGAGGTAGATCTCGGCCATCCCGCCGGTCGCTAACTTCTCCGTCAGGTAGTACTTGCCGAACGCGGCCGGCAATTCTTCCATTACCCGCAACCAGCGTATCATGTGCGCGTGATCGCTCGGGTCCTCGTGCTCGCCGCACTAGCGGCCTGTGGCGATCCGGCGGCCCGTATCGAGCTCGCGCCCGTCGACCTGCCAGGTAACTGCGGCAAGCCGGCGCGCGCGCACGTCACCGGCCTGGACTCGATCGCGTATCACGAGGGCACCGCGGTGCTGCAGACGCTCGATCCGGACGCGTCGGCGAGCGTTCCGCTCGCGGGGCTGCCGAGCGATACCGAGCAGCTCGGCATCGAGGTGGTGGGCGCGAACGGCGTGGTCGCCGCCGGCAAGACGATGCCGCTGTCGCTCGACGCGCTCGCGAACGGCGCCGTGGTTCCGATCGTCGTGCTCCCGCTGCAGGGCTTCTGCGAGACCGTGGGTGCGCCGATCTCCGCGCGCACGGCGCCGGCGGTGGCGGTGGTCGGCAACGGCGTCCTGATCGTCGGCGGCCGCGACGCGACCGGCGCAGCGCTCGCGACCGCCGAGTACTACGACGCCGGGACCACCACGTTCGCCGACGTGCCGGTGCCGCAGGGGCTGCTCGACGCGAACGGCTTCGTCGACGTCTCGGTCGGCGTGCTCGACGACGGCACCGCGCTCGTCACGACCGGCGAGCACGTCGGGCTCGTGTTCGATCCCGTTCACGTCGCGTTCGCGAAGTCGTTCGCGTTCGAGCAGCGCATCGGGCACGCCACGATCGCGTTCGACGCGAACGACGTGTTGATCGCGGGCGGTTGCGAGGACGTGATCGGGACGACGTGCGGCACGCCCGTACAGAACGTCGAGGACTACCCGATCGCGAAGCTCGAGCAGGGTGACGGCGAGGGCGCGGTGGTCGCGACCCAGAAGCTCCGGGTCGTCACCGCCGGCGGTCCGATCTTCGACCTCGGCGAGCAGGTCGACGGCGCGCGCGGATTCTTTCTCGGCGGCGGCTTTGCGAGCTCGTCGAGCGGAGACGTCGTCGAGTGGTCCGGGACCGACACGCCGATCCAGGACCTGCATGCCCAGGTGCTGCCGCTCGTCGGCGGCCAGGTGCTGAGCGCGTTCGATCCCGATGGCTCGCCGCAGACCGGAGACACCGGCGTGCTCGCGCCCGGCTCCACGACGCTGGTCGCGGTCGCGACCGGCCCGACCAACGACATGCAGCGCATCGTCGCGCTCGAGGACGGCAGCGTGCTCGAGGTCGGCGGCGACTCGCTCGGCGCGATCACGCAGTACATCCCGATGACGAACGCGTGGGCTCCGGTCATCACCGTCCTGCCGGGCGATCCCGCGACGGGCAACGCGGTGACCCCGCCGGCGCTCGACGCGCCGACCCTCGCGCGACTCCCCGACGGCAGCGTGCTCGTGCTCGGCGGCAATCCGCCGTCCGCGCAAGCGTGGCTGTACCGGCCGTCGCTGGTGGGCGCGAGCACGGACGTCGTCGGCTACAACGACGCCGGCCACCCGGGCATGCTCGTCCCGAGCAATCCCGCCGCGGTCTCGTCGTACTCGCCGCTCGTGCTGGTCGGCACCGACAGCCAGGCCGGCGCGCGCGCGCTGCTCGGGGGAACTCTGACGACCAACGGCACGGTCACGGCGACCGTGGAGGTCGCGCCGGGTGGCGGCGTCGCGCTGATCGCGCAGCAGCGCGGCCCGGGCCGCGCGTTGATCGCCGACTTCGTGCCGGGCATGCCTCCCACGATCACGCGGCAGGACGGCACCACGCAGACCACGACCTGCACGGGCTCGACCGCCGTGCCCGCGTTCCAGAACATGATCGCCGTCGACCTCGCGCTCGCGATCTCGGGGCAGACGGCAACGGCGATGCTGTCGGGCACGCCGATCTTGACGTGTAGCCTGGCCGGCGATCCGGACGCCTCGGATCGCGGCGCCTGGGGCATCGCGGCCGAGGGCAGCGGCGCGCAGGTGACGATCGAGACCCTCGGCCTGCAGCGCTAGCGACCGCGTGTTACCGTCGGCGCCGTGAACCGGCTCGTCGCAGCGCTGGGGCTGGCGCTCCTGCTCGCGGCGCCCGACGCGCACGCATACGAGTTCTGGCTGCACGCGCAGACGATCGGCCAGGCCTACGACGTGCCGCAGTACACGCTCGCGGGGCCGTACCTGTTGCTCGGGCGGCGCCGGATCACGCAGACGCTCGCGCTGCGCATCGACGACGTCGGCGATCTCGCGGCCGAGCGGCGCAAGTCGCGGCTGCCCGAGCGCGGCCTGCGGATCTCGCTGCAGATGTACCTGCGCGTCGATCACGACTTCGGCGACTTCACGTCGGGCCAGATGATCCTGCCCGGGCCGGTCGTGCGCGACGCGCTCGATGTGATCCCCGAGCTCGGCGAATCGGTCGCCGCGCTCGATTTGATGTACGGCTACGTCCAGCTCGACGGGCTCGTCGACGATCGCCTGCGCATCCAGCTCGGGCGCGTGCTCGCCGACGACGGCTGGGGCACGACCGCGTTCGACGGTGGCGCCGCGCAGTTCCAGGTCGCCGGTCCGATCCAGGTCGGCGCGAGCGCGGGCCTGCGCGTGCGCGCGAGCTCGCCGCTCGGCAACTCGGCGTACGAGCTCGACGGCACGTCGGGCGCGGGCTGCGAGGAATACATCGCGGGCGCGACGCCGGGCACCGGCAGCTGGCAGCTCATCGATCGCAACCGCACGATCACGAACAACACGCTGTCGAGCGACTACGAGTACTGCCCGCAGCGCGACGTCGCACAGCCGTCGGTCGGCGTCACGATCGCGGCGGTGCGCGCGAAGCACTTCTCTGCCGAGCTCGGCTATCGCCGCACGTGGTCGAGCACGGTCGAGCAGGTCGGCCCGGCGCAGGGCGTCGACCAGCCGACGCAGCCGCTGTATCCGTCGGAATTTCCCGGCGAGCTGCCGGGCAGCGGCGTCGACGAGGAGCGCGTGTACGGCCGCGTGATGGCCAAGCTCGACGCGAACGGCGTCGAGATCGATCCGTACGCCGACGCGCGCTACTCGGTCGTCGGCGCGGTGTTCGATCGCGCCGATGCCGGCGTGCGCGTGCGCGCCGGCGGCAGCGTGATCGAGCCCGCGGTCGAGTACTTCTACCCGACGTTCGACGCCGACTCGATCTTCAACGCGTTCTCGATCGAGCCGACGACCGATCTGCGGCTCGACTATCGCTACGACGATCACGGGCCGTGGCGCGCGACCGCCGACGCGTGGGTGCGTCACTACGGCCACGAGGACGGCGAGCCGTCGCTCGCGGGCGGCGGCGATGCCGGCATCGATCGCGCGATCGCGGGCGGGCTGCGCGCGAAGGTCGACGTGCTCGCCGACGACGGCTGGGGCGGCGCGCGCTTCGGCGGCGGCGGCGAAGCGGCGTGGCAGAACGCGCGCGACCTGTGGCTGCGCGGCCGCGTGATCGTGCTCGGCGTGCGCGACGACGACGCCTCGCTGTACAAGGACTACGTGACGAGCTCGACCGTCGTCAGCGGCACGCTGAAGGTCGCCGACTATGTCGCGGTGCACGCGATCGCCGAGGCCGACTACGACGCGGTCCACCAACTCCAGATGCGCGTGATCGGTGTCCTCGATCTCGCGTTCATGCCGGAGCCATGATGCGGCGGATCGCGTTCATCCTGGTCTTGCTCGCCGGCGCCGCGGTGCTCGCCGACAACGGCTCGGACGGCACCGAGTGGTCGCCGGTCGTGTATCCGACGCAGCGGCTGCCGCTCGTGTTCTCGCACCGCAAACACCTCGCGCGCGGCATGCAGTGCATCCAGTGCCACACGACCGCGGCATCGTCGCGATCCGCGGTCGATAACCTGATCCCGACCGAGGTGCCGTGCCGCGCGTGCCACGCGATCGAGCGCGACAAGCCCGACAAGCAGGCGACGCCGGTCGCGGCGTGCACCGGCTGTCACGCCGGCTTTCAGCCCGATCGGCCCGTGCAGCGCGTGTACCTGACGCCGCCGCCGATCAAGTTCGATCACAGCGCGCACGGCAAGTCGCCGTGCGAGAAGTGCCATGGCGATATCCGCGCGGTCGATCTCGCGACGACGCGCCAGCTGCCGACGATGGCGTCGTGCCTCGAGTGCCACACCGACGGAGCCGAGGAGCGCCACTGCGCCGACTGCCACCTGACGAAGCTCGGCGGCATGATCGAGACCCACTTCGAGTTCGGCACGCTCGAGCCGCGGCGCGACGGCCACGGCCCCGGCTTCCTGCGCGATCACGTCGAGCCGGCGCGCGCGCCCGGCGCGACGTGCACCGCGTGCCACGATCGCTCCGAGTGCATCGACTGCCATCAGGGCACGGTGAAGCCGATGGACTTTCACGTCGGAAACTACCTGCTCGTGCACGCGACCGAGGCTCGGCGCGGCACGCCCGATTGCAGCGCGTGTCACCGCTACGAGAGCTTCTGCGTCGGCTGTCACGAGCGCGCCGGTCTCGGCACGCGCGGGCTGTCGGCGTTCGACGCGAACGATCCGAGCAAGCGCTTCCATCCGCAAGGGTGGTCGTCGACGACGAAGAACCTCGCGCTCAACCAGCACGCGCAGGAGGCGCGCCGCAACATCTCGAGCTGCTCGTCGTGCCACCGCGAAGAGGATTGCCTCGCGTGCCACAGCGCCGAGCCGACGAACGCGGTGCAGGCGTCGCCGCATCCCAAGGACTGGCGCGCGAGCGCGCAGTGCCGCGCGCAGTACCGCGGCAACAAGCGGATGTGCCTGCGCTGTCACATCACGCCGACGCAGATGGGGTGCGACTGGTGACCGACCCGGTACAATCGATCCGGATCGCCGCGGTGCTCGCCGAGCGGCTCGGCGTGCTGATGCGTTCGAAGTCCACCGGCGTCGGCGAGGCCGCCAGAGGCGAGCTCGAGCTACGCATCGGCGAGGCGCAGCAGATCTATCCCGAGATCTGGCGGCATCTCGGCGACGCGCGCGCCGCGCTCGCCGCGAAGGGGCGCGACGTGGCGGCGTTCGACGCGCTGCGCGCGGAGCAGGGCGCGCAGACCGCCGTGCTCGGCATCGACTCGTCGCACTACGTCGGTATGGTCGGCGGCGTCGTCGGCGGCATCGAGGCGAAATCCGCGACGTTCAACCTCGCCGGCCACGCACGCGCCGAGGCAGCATGCCGCGCGCTGATGGCAGCGATGCCCGAGGTCGACTTTGCGGCGCTCGCGCGCGCCGATGCGGAGCAGATCGCGCTCGCGGGCGAGCTGCAGCCGAGGCGCTGGATCGCGATCTTCTCGTGGGCGGCGTCGATCGCGCTGGGTCTGCTGCTGATCGCCGCGGTCATCCTGCTCGTGACGCACCGCTGGTCGCGATCTTCCGAGTACGCGCTCGATCACGAGAACCCGACGATCGACATGACCGAGATCCTCAATGCGCCGCCGCCGCCGCCGAAGCGGCCGAGCTGCGGATGGAGCGATCGGGTCGAGCACCGGCTGGTCCAGACGCTCGGGCTCTATCACGACGACGACTGGAGCTCGCACTGCGCGGGCGGGCTGTTCGGGCACCCCGGCAAGCTCGAGGAAGGCCTGGTGCTCGCGGTCACCGCGCGTGTCGCCAGCGGCGAGATACGCACCGTGCGGGGAATCGCCGTGGAGTACGGCGACCGCGATCTGGTCGTGTTCGCGGCCGCGCCCGATGCCATCGACGCGCTTGCCGTCGCCGATCTCGATCGCGACGGCTCCGACGAGATCGTGTTCCAGACAGCACATGGGATCGTCGTGTCGCGCGTCCGCGACGGCAAGTTCGCCGATCTCGCCGGGCCGCCGGTGATCGATCCTGCCCACCAGCGCGGCCCGTGCAGCGGCACGCTCGCGCCGACCGAGAACGGCGTCGAGCTCGTGGTCGACGCCAGCGCGCGCGGCAAGGACTGCCCGAGCCCCGGCCGCCACGCGCTCGCGCTCGACGGCGATCGGGTCGTGGTGCGATAGCAGCGAGCTACGGCTTGACCGTCCCCATTCGCGTCGGCACCGCGAGGCGCGCGTTGCGCGTGCACACGTCGATCGCCTCGCTGTCGCCGACGGCGAGCGCCTCGGCGAGCAGCCACGACGAGATCGCGTGCGAGAGCGCGTATTCCTTGCGTGTGTTCCACAGCCACGCGGCCATCTGCGTGCCGGTCGTGTACGCGTGCGGGAACGCGAGGCGGCGCAGCTCGAGGCCGCCCGCGGCGATCGCGGCGTCGTAGGCCGCGCGCAGCGCGCACCACTCGCGCCACTCGTCGATCGGCGCGCGGACCTCTCCGGTGCTGCGCCGCTCGGCCCAGCGCGTGAAGCCGGCCTCGAGCGAATCGAGGCGGCCGTGGCGGAGCTGGCGGGCGAGCGCGTCGCCGACCGGGCCGCCCGTCGTGAGGGGCGCGCCGAGCGCGGCAGCGTCGGCGATGCGCGCGAGCTCGTCGGCGGCGGCGCGCGCGACCGCGCGCAGCGCGCGATCGACCGCGCCGAGCGGGGCCCCGGTGTCATCCAACGGCGTCGACGACGCTCCGTCGTCGACGCCGAGCTCGAGCGCGCGGCGCGCGAGCCACGTGCGGATCGCGTCGTCGCCGAGCGCGGCGTCCCACGCGCGCACGGCGTGGGCGAGCGAGCGCGAGCTCGCGGTGCCGGTGACGAGCTCGAGATGCGACGCGATCGCGCGCGGCCACGAGGCGCGCTCGCCCGGCGCGGGATCTTCGACCTCGACCGGCTCGGCCGTCGATTCGATCGGCACGGGCGGCACGGGCGGCCCTGGCGGTGCCGCGATCGCGAGCAGCGCGTAGGTCGCGCGGCGATGCGGCGCGAGCAGCCAGCGCGCGATCAGGTCGGCGCGCGAGACGTCGCCGCCGGTGCGGCGCAGCGCGACGCCTTCGAGCAAGTACGCGAGCGACGTCGCCGGCCAGCGCGCGGCGCGGGCATCGGCGGCGAGCTCGTCCCACGCGCCGCGGGCGACGCAGTCGCACGCGAGCCATTCGCCGGCGAGCTCGCGCACCGCCGGGTGAACCTCGACGACACGTTCGAGCGAGCGCAGGAGATCGCGCGCGGTCGCGTGATCGCAGCGTGCGGCGGCGACGAGCGCGGTGGCCGTGATCTCGGCGTCGCCGAGCGGTGCGCGGCGGTCGCGGCGCGCGGCGAGCCACGCTTCTCCCGCAGGCGTCGGGCGGCCGGCGTGGGCCCACGCGGCGCACACCAGGCCGAGCGCCTCGCTGTCGCGGATCGCGACGCTGCGGCCGATCCAGTACGCCGCGCGCACCGCGCCGAGTCGCACGAGCACGCGGCGCTGCACGATCGGCTGCAGCGCCGGCACGACGAACAGCACGACGATCGCGAGCGCGAGCGGCCACCAGCCGACGCGCACGAACGTCGCCGCGAGCGCGAGCGTGACCGCGACGAGCAGGGCGGCGGTCGTGCCCGCGACCACCGACCACGCGAAGTACCGCCACGTGCGATCGCGCCGCCGCGCGTCGAGCGCGGCGCGGTGGATGCGCATGAAGATGAGGTAGGGCAAGGCGTACATGATCAGGGCCTCGGCCAGAGCGACAGGCCGGGAGCTGCAGACGTCGGCTCGGGCGCCGGAGCCGCTTCGCGCGGCGGCGGCGCGTGGCGCGCCCACAATTCGGCGAGCAGCCGCTGATACGGATCGCGCAGCGCCGCGACCGCGGCGCGCACCAGCTCGGCGGTGCGCGGGCGCGGACCGAGCGGCGTCTGGTACGTCTTCGCTGCGGCGAAGCCGAGCTCGAGCATGCCGAGCAGCTTCTGCGCCTCGCGCTCGAGCTCGAGCCGGCTCGCGTCGGGCGAGAGGCCGAGCACGAAGAACGGATTCTCGGCGAGCTGCCTCATCGCACGCCCGAATCGAAGCCGCGCTTGCGCGCCTCGCTGTCGTCGGGCAAGAGCTGCCACAGCGCCTTGACCACGCGGCGCAGCTCCTCGGTGTCGCCGCGATCGACCGCGGCCTTGCCCTCGGTCACCAGCCGCTGCGCGCGCGGCAGATCGCGCGCCTTGCTCACCTCCGACGCCGCGTCCTCGAAGTACCACTCCCACGCCTCGGGCGTGCGGTTGAACGCGGCCGAGCTCAGCCGGTGCGCGAGCCGCATCTGGCGCTCGAGCTCGGGCGCATCCTTGTCCTTGCGCGCCTTGTCCATCGCGGCGAGCACGTCTTGCAAGAGTGCGCGCTCGGGGTCGGTGCCGTGAAAGCCGACGGTGGAGCTCGCCGTGATCGCGGCCTGGCGCGCGGCGCGCTCGAGCTCGGGCCACTTGCGCGCGAGATCGGCCTCGGCCATGGTCGCGTCGACGTCGATCAGCGCGCGGCGCGCGCGCTGCGCGGCATCGGCATCGCCGCCGTGCGAGGCGTCGATGTCGACCTCGGCCTCGGCGAGCCGCGCCTCGAGCCGGTCGAGCTTCTCGATCACGTGGCCGAGGCCGTGGCGGAACGCGTCGGTGCGCAGCTCGGCGAGCTGGCGGCGCAGGTCGCGCAGCGCGGAGTCGAGCGCGTCGGGCGCGGCGTCGGGCACGAGCAGGTGCGCGACGTGCTCGAACACCTGATCGATCGCCGGCACGAGCGCGCGCGCCGACAGCCGGCCGCCGCGATCGAGCTCGATCGTGACCTCGACCGGCGAGCCGGTCGGCACCGTATCGGCGACGACATCGCCGACGAGATCGAGCGTGCCGACGAGCCGGCACAGATGCGCCTGCGCGAGCTCGCCCTGCACGATCGGAATGCGCAGCACGCTGTCGCGGCTGCCCTTCGCGATCGTCTCGACCGTGTGGTGCGTGAACGTGCGGCGCGCGGGCAGCGGCGCGCCGCGCTCGATGTAGACCTGGACGTGACCGCTCGCGAGCGCGACGCCGATCGTGCGCGACAGCGGCGGGTCGCCGATCGTGAGGCCCTGCACGATCGTGAGCGACGGCGGCGACACCGCGACGCGCTCGCCGGTCTTGCCGGTCGCGACCAGCTCGAACGTGCACGCGCGGCGCGGCAGGAGCGTCACGCTCGCGAGGAACGTGCCGTCGTCGCCGACCGTCGCCTCGCTGCTCGTCCAGCCGTCGTTGCGCTGGAGCTTCACCTTCACCGGAGGCTCGGCGCCGACGAACTTGCCGACGACGTGCGGCGTGAGATCCGCCGACACCGCCGGATATTGCAGCCACACCTGGCGCCCGGCCGCCGGCTCCTTCGGCGCGGCGCGGCCGTCGAGCCCGGCGGTCGCCGCGTACAGCGCGGCGCCTTGCGCGACCAGCGTCATCGGATCGTGGCCCTCCGCGATCGGCGCCTCGAGCCGCGCCGCGACGCGCGCGCGCACGATCGGCATCACGGTCGGGCCGCCGACCAGGACGATCTTCGCGAGCCGGCCCGGCCCGGCATGGAGCGAGGCCGGCTGTGCCCGACTCGCGGGCCCGGAATGGAGCGAGGCGGGCTGTGCCCGACTCGCGGGCCCGGAATGGAGCGAGGCGGGCTGTGCCCGACTCGCGGGGACGATGCCGTGCGCGGCGAGCAAGCGCACGCACACCTCGAGCGCGCGATCGACCAGCGGTGTGCACAGCCGCTCGACCGTCGCGCGCGTCAGCTCGAGATCGACCTCGACGTCGGTGCCGTCGATCGACAGCGGCTGGGCGAGCGCGACCTGCGCGCGTTCGCCGCGCGACAGCTCGATCTTCGCGTCCTCCGCGGCGAGCCGCAGCGCGCGCAGCGCGCCGGCGTGCGCGGGGTTCGAACGCGCCGGCACGACCGCGAGCTGGCTCGCGAGGTGCTCGGTGATCGCCCAGTCGAAGTCGCGGCCGCCGAGGAAGTTGTCGCCGTCGTGGCCGACCACGCGCAACAGGCCGTCGCGGGTCTCGAGCAGCGACGCGTCGAACGTGCCGCCGCCGAGATCGAACACGAGCCACGTGCCGGCGCCGTCGTCATCGGCGCGCCAGCCCGCGGCGAGCGCCGACGCGATCGGCTCCTGCAGCAGCTCGACGCGCTCGAACCCGGCGAGCCGCGCCGCCTCCGACGTCGCGGCGCTCTGCGGCAGCTCGAACAGCGCGGGCACCGAGATCACGGCGCGCTCGATCCCGGAATCGGTCAACCCGAGCTGATCGGCGATGTCGGTGCGCAGCGCGCGCAGCACCTCGGCCGACAGCTCTTCGGGCGTTTTCGTCACCCCGGCCGCCGGAAACTCGATCCCGTTGGCGGTGCCCATCAGCCGCTTGAACTCGGTCGCGGTGTTCGCCGGATCTTGCTCGATGAACCGGCGCGCGCGCGTGCCGACCGTGACGCGCCCCTGCTTGTCGACGCGCACGACGCTCGGGGTGACCGTGGCGCCCTGCGCGTTGCGCACGACGCTCACGCGCTCGCCGTCGAACACCGCAGCCGCCGAGTTCGTCGTGCCGAGGTCGATCCCGACGTAGAGCGGCGTCTCGGCCATGCTGCTCAAGCCTAGCACTTCGGACACTTGCACAGCTTCGATATACTTGCCGCGAGGTGCGCGATGTTGAACACCATCATCGACGCCCTAGAGGAACTCGAGACGCATGCTGGCTCGGCAGACTTCGCCGTTCGCTGGCGAGCTTTTCTGCGCGAGTGCGCACTCGCGCTCGCCGATCGGCTACCGCTCGAGGTGCGCCCGTGGATCGAAGCGGCCGACGCGTACGAGCAAGGTGCCATCGACGCTTCCGAGCTCGAGGTTGCTCGCGTCGCTGCGTGGCGCTTTCACGACGGGATGCGCGCGCAGCTCGCGGCGCCGGTGATCGCGGGACTGCGCGTGGTGATGTATCGGCTCTGGCCCGACGACGGCACCGACTGGTTCATGTCCGCGCGCCACTTTCTCGATTTCTTCCTGGAAGCGGGGCTTCCGGTCGAGCTCTTCCATGCGCAGTTGCAACGCCGGTTTGGTGATCTGCTCGCGGGCGCCACCGCTGGCCGATGACGGCTGTTACGGGCACCAGCTCTTGTCGCCGGACGCGATGGCCTTGCACTGCGAGCTGTTGCACCACGACTTGTCCTTCGACGCCACGCCCTTGCAGTCGCTGCCGTCGCACCAGCTCTTGTCGCCGGTCGCCCAGCCCTTGCACAGGTTGCTCGAGCACCACGACTTGTCGTGCGACGCGACGCCCTTGCAGTCGGACGAATCGCACCAGCTCTTGTCGCCGGACGCGATGCCCTTGCAGTCGTTGGAGTCGCACCAGCTCTTGTCGTGCGACGCGATCCCCTTGCAGTCGCCGCTGGACAGGTGCGCGATCCAGCCGTCGCTCCACTGGCCGCCCGCGATCGCCGCAGGCACACCCACCACCACCGCGAACACCAGCGCGACGATGAAGCGCTTCATCAGCGCTGACGGTACACGATAAAGCCGCGCGTGGGGTCGTACGGGCTCACCGCGACGGTGACGCGGTCGCCGAGCACGACGCGGATGCGGTGGCGCCGGACCTTGCCGGCGAGCTTGGCCAGGACCTCGTGGCCGTTGTCGAGCTTGACGCGAAAGTTGCCGCCTTTCGCGATCAACACGACCTCGCCATCGAGATGGACCAGCTCTTCCTTGCTCATTCGCTATCCTTAGCCGGCCTTGAGTAGCACTAACCGGGCGCTAGGAAAAGCGCTTGGCGCCGCAAGGTGATCTACGCTCGCCAGGTGGACCGGCAACCGCCTCGCGCGACGAGCGACGAGATCGACCTCTATATCCGCACGTACTACTCGCTCCTGCGCTCGAGCGGCGACGTGCGCGTGCGCGCGTTCGAGGAGGCGCACCTGTACTCGCGCTCGAGCCTGCACCTCGGCGCCGAGGATCCGGATCCCGACCTCGCGGCGTTCGCGTACTCGGCCGCGCGCTTGCCGGATTGCATGCCGAAGATCCGCCGGATCGTGCTCGGTCAGAGCGTCGCGCAGTTCTCGGCGGCCGGGCTGCCGATCGAGCGCTGGCAGATCGTGCGCACGCGCGGCCGGCGCCGCCCGCTGCGCTGGGACGGCGGCGATACGCTCGCCGCGTTCATCGCGAGCGCGTCCGACATCGACGACCTCGTGCCGATCATGACCGCGTATCAGATCGAGTGGAACAAGCTGCGCGGTCGCCTGATCAGCGCGCACCTCGCCGACGTTCGCGACAACATCGCGCTCGCGACCGCGCTCGGCATCGACGAGGCCGGCGTCGCGCGCCTGCGCGGTGCGCTGGGCCCGCGCTCGGATCAGATCCTCGGCGACCTGGTCGCGCACGAGTGCGACCTGTTCGTGCGCTTGCTCGACGGCTCGTTCCGCGAGTACCAGCGCTCGGCGCAGCGCTGGTGGCACGCGATCGCGCCGCACGTGCCGCCGGGCCGCCCCGTGTACTTCGTGTCGTCGAACAGCCACTCGCTCGCGAATCTGCTCGGCGGCTACGCGCGCGCGCACGAGGGCGAGATCGTCGAGTTCTTGCGCCGGCGCAACTTCGAGGGTCTCGCGCCGCACTACGACGAAGCGCTCGCGGCCAACGATCGCGACGGCGCGACCAACATCCTCTATTACTCGCTGCGCGCGTTCCTGCACGAGCCCGGCGCCACCGGCCGCATGGAGGTCATCCAGGATTTCGACCGCGCGGCCGGCATCCACGCGATCGCCGCGCCCGGCAAGATCGACGTCGACGCGCAGGTGATCGATCTGTCGAAGCTGCGCGCCGAGAACCTCGATCCACGCGTGCGCGTGCCGGGGATCGAGCGGATCGCCGAGAGCCGCGCGGTGCTCGTCAACATCGACTATCCGCTCGGCATGGCCGCGTACCACCACATGTCGGCGGTCTCGCTCGGCGTCGAGGAGCTGCGCGGCGTCTACGTGATGGGCAAGGCCGCGACGCTGAACGGACGCGTCGGCGACGTCATGATCAGCCGCGTCGTCCACGACGAGCACTCGTCGAACACGTACATGCTGCGCAACGCGCTGGTCGCGTCCGACGTCCAGCCGTTCATGCGGCACGGCACCGTGCTCGACAATCAGAAGGCGCTGACCGTGCGCTCGGCGTTCCTGCAGAACCGCGAGTACATGGACGTGTTCTATCGCGAGGGCTACACCGTGATGGAGATGGAGGCCGGGCCATACCTGTCGGCGACGTACGAGGTCGCCGAGCCGCGCCGCCACCCCAAGGACGAGATCGTGTCGCTCGTCGATCGCACGGCGATCGACATCGGCGTCATCCATTACGCGTCGGATACGCCGTACTCGCGGCGGCAGTCGCTGCTGTCGAAGAGCCTGTCCTACTTCGGCGTGGAATCGACGTACGGCTGCGCGATCGCGATCGCACGCCGGATCTTCACGAGCGAGCTCGCGCGGCTGTGAGCGACGAGACCGCCGATACCGTCGTGATCGGCGCCGGCGTGTCCGGCCTCGGCTTCGCGAACTGGTGGCGCGCGAAGCGGCCGGGCGCGAGGGTCGTCGTGCTCGAGGCGGCGGGCGAGCCCGGCGGCTACTGCCGCACCGTCGAGCAAGCCGGCTTCGTGTGGGATTACTCGGGCCACTTCTTCCACTTTCGTCATCCCGAGATCGAGGCGTGGCTGCGCGCGCGGATGCCGGGCGAGGACGTGCGCACGGTCGAGCGCGTCGCGAAGATCCGCTACGCCGGCCGCGACATCGAGTTCCCGTTCCAGAAGCACATCCACCAGCTTCCGCTCGACGAGTTTCTCGAGTGTCTGGTCGATCTGTATTTTCGTCCCACGGGTGACGCGCGGAGCTTCGGGCAGATGCTCTACACGCGGCTCGGGCGCGGCATCACCGAGAAGTTCCTGCGCCCCTACAACGAGAAGCTGTACGCGACGTCGCTCGATCGCCTCGATCCCGATGCGATGGGTCGGTTCTTCCCGCATGCCGACGTCGCCGACATCATCGCGAACATGCGACCGGGCGTCGTGCAGAAGCACGGCTACAACGCGACGTTCACGTATCCCGCCGGCGGCGCGGTCGCGTACGTGCGCGCGCTGCTGCGCGATCTGCCGGCCGATTGCGTCGCGTGCGACGAGCCGGTGACCGCGATCGATCTCGCGACGCGCACCGTGGCGACACCGAAGCGCACGATCGCGTGCCAGCGGATCGTCAGCTCGGCGCCGCTGCCGCAGCTCGCGCGGCTCGCCGGCGTCGCGCACGACGCGGCGGCGTTCACGTCGAACCAGGTGCTGGTGTGGAACCTCGGCTTCGATCGCAAGGGCGCGCGCGACATCCACTGGATGTACTTTCCGGACCCGGCGCGCGTGTTCTATCGCGTGGGCTGGTACGACAACATCCTGGATCGCGACCGCATGAGCCTCTACGTCGAGGTCGGGGCGCCGACCGGGCCGTACGACCAGGCCGCGCTGCGCGCGCGCGTGCTCGCCGACCTCGCGGCGGAACGGATCGTGACCGACCACCGGCTGGTCGCGGAGCATCACGTCGCGCTCGATCCGGCGTACGTCCACATCACGCGCGCGTCGCTCGCCGAGACCGCGCGCGTGCGCGATCTGCTCGCCGCGCGCGGCGTGCACTCGGTCGGCCGCTACGGCGGCTGGACGTATTGCTCGATCGAGGACAACCTGGTCGAGACCCGCGAGCTGGCGAACAAGCTGGCGTGAATGTCGCGATCGTCGCGCCGCGCGGCCGACTCGCGCCGCGCAAGTGACCGAGATCGCGGTGGCACGTTGCTTGATAAGGGGTCCGGCATGCGTTTCGCGTTGCTTGCCCTGATCGTCTCGGCCTGCGGTACCGATGGACGCGGAGCCGTGTCGTTCCCGCCGCCCGACGCGTTCGGCTGCATCACCGGAATGTTCCAGATCGTCGCGCCGGTGGAAGGCCAGCACTACGATCCCGCGCTCGCGGTGCTGATCGACTTCGCCGAGCTCGATCCCGACTTTGGTGATGTCTCGCTGACGATGGTCGACGACACCGGCACGTCGTACGCACAGGTGTCCGACACCGAGGAGGGGCCCAGCCCGGGCGCGGGCAGCTCGCCGTACTACCGCTGGCGCTTCGACTACACGCTCGCGCCGGCACACCGCTACGAGCTCACGGTCACGCCCGACGCGCCGCTGTGCGACCCGCCGAGCACGCCTTCGGTCACGTTCTTCACTTCGTCGCCGTGACCGGAACGCGCGCGACCGCGAAGCCGTGGTCGAGCTGGACGAGCACGTCGATCGACTTGCCGTCGCAGAGCGCCATCGCGGCCCAGGTCGGCGTCGAGGCCGGGTGCGCGCCGGCGGGCAGCGCGTAGAACGCGCTCGTCCCATCCTCGCGCCACGCGCCGAGCACGCCGCCGTGCTCCGTCATCGCGACGACCTTGCCGCCGACCAGCGCGAGCGTCGACTCGTCGGGCGCGTTGCTCGGCATCTCGAGCGTGCGGCACGCCGTCGTGCATACCGCGAGGGCGCGCCGCTCGTGGAGCGAGCGCGCGATCGCGCCCTCGGACGTGCAGCCGACGAGCTCGCCACTGTCCAGCGTGCCGTCGACGCGGCCACCCCGACCGAACCCGACGATCGCGTCGTCGGCGACGACCCACGCGCGATCGCGCGACAGGCACGGCGGCGAGACCTGCTGCGGCGGCAGCTCGATCGACGCGTCGTCGGCGCCGGGCGCGAGCAGGCGCGCGTGCGCCGGGTTGGCCATGCCCTCGCTCCACACCACCACGGCGCGGCCATCGAGGTCGGTGCCAGCGACCGCTTGGTCGATCTGGGCGGTGGTCGTCGTGGCCTTGCCGGCGTGCACGTGCGCGATCGCGAGCCGCGCCGTGCCGCCGTACACGACAATTCCATCGGCAGCCGTGCCGATCGCGGCCGCGATCGTCGCCGGAGCGTCGTCGGATTTCGACGGCGGAAGCGGATCGAGCACGAGCGGCGCGGCGATCGCGCCATCGGGGTCGGCGCTGCCGGCGACCGCGCCGGGACCGCGCGCGAGCGCGGCCCAGCTCGCATCGGGAACGGCGCGCACCTCGCCGGCGGTGACGCGCGTGACGGCCGGCGCGCCGCCGGGGACGAGCGTGACCTGCACGCCATGTCCCGCGGTCGCGCCGAACACCACGATGCCGTGCGCGGACGGGATCGCGTCGACCTCGAGCGAGACCAGCGGCTCGGCGCCGTCGCGGATCGGGATCAGCTGCGCGGCCGGCAGCGCGCGGCCCGCGGTGTCGACCGTCGTCAGCGACGCCGCCGCGCGCAGCGCCACGCGCGCGGTGTCGAGCTCGTCGAGCGCGTCCGGCAGCGGATCGGCCGTGCCCGTGGTCGATGGATCGAGGTGCGCGGCGAACGCCTGCGCCGCCTTGCTCGCGGCGGTGTCGACGCCCTGCCACGCGCGCTCGATCGCCGGGATCCCGGATTCCGGGCCTTCGCCACGCGCCAGCTTGCCCATCATCGCGGTGCAGCTCTTGCGATCCCACGGATCGGGCGACATCTCGCGCACCGCGAGCGCCTCGCGCGTCTTCGACGACGCGGGAGTCTTGCCGAGCACGCACGTGCGCGCCTCGTCGAAGCGCATCTCCCACTTCGCGATCTCGTCGCGCGCGAATCGCAGCCGGCGCGCGGGCATGTACACGCCGACGAAGTAGTAGCCGAGGCCGCCCAGGAGCGCGACGAGGGCCGAGATGATGGCGATCACGCGACGCATGGCTCGCGTCTATAACACTCCGCGGTAAGACTCGCCGTATGCAACGCGACGCTTACATCGACGGCAAGTGGCACGCCACGCGGCAGCGCTTCGCGGTGATCGATCCGTACGACGGCGCGACGATCGCCGAGGTCGCCGATGGCGACGACGCGACGATCGACGCCGCGGTCGACGCCGCGGCTCGCGCGTTCGCGACGTGGCGGCGGCGGCCCGGCGGCGAGCGCGGCAAGCTGCTCGCACAGCTCGCGCGCGAGATGCTCGGCGACGAGCGCGCGCTCGCCGAGCTGTGCGTGCGCGAGAACGGCAAGCCGATGAAGGAGGCGATCGCCGAGGTGCGCTACGCGGCGAGCTTCTTGTCATGGTTCGCGGGCGAGGCCGAGCGCGTGTACGGCGAGCTGATCCCGGCCAGCCACGTCGGCCAGCGCCTGGCCGCGACCCGAGAGCCAGTCGGCCCGTGCGCGCTGATCACGCCGTGGAACTTTCCGTACGCGATGCTCGCGCGCAAGCTCGGCGCGGCGCTCGCCGCGGGCTGCACGGTCGTCGCGAAGCCGGCCGAGCAGACGCCGCTCGGTGCGCTCGCGCTCGCCCAACTCGCCGACGCGATCGGCGTGCCGGCCGGCGTCATCAACATCGTGCCGGCAGCGGACGGCGCGCGTGCCGGCGGTCGCTTGGTGCGCGCGCCGCAGATCCGCAAGGTCGGCTTCACCGGCTCGACCGAGGTCGGGCGCGCGATCATGCGGGCGTGCGCCGACGACCTGAAGCGCGTGTCGCTCGAGCTCGGCGGCAACGCGCCGTTCGTCGTGCTCGCCGATGCCGACGTCACGGCGGCGGTCGCCGGCGCGCTCGTCGCGAAGTTTCGCAACACCGGTCAGACGTGCGTCGCGGCCAACCGGTTCGTCATCGAGGCGCCGGTCGCGCGCGCGTTCGAGCAGGCGCTGTGCGCCGAGGTCGGCAAGCTCCGGCTCGGGCGCGGCAGCGAGCCCGGGATCGAGCTCGGCCCGCTGATCGACGACGACGCGGTCGCCAAGGTCAAGCGCCTGGTCGACGACGCGCTCGCGCGCGGCGCGCGGCTCGTGCTCGGCGAAGCGCCGAGCGGGCGCACGCGGCTGGTCGCGCCGGTCGTGCTCGCCGACGTCACCTCCGAGATGCAGCTGTGGCGCGAGGAGATCTTCGGGCCGGTCGTCGCGCTGCGCACCGCGCGCGACGAAGCCGACGCGATCGCGCTCGCGAACGACACCGACGCCGGGCTCGTCGCGTACGTCTTCACGCGCGATCTGTCGCGCGCGGCGCGCTGCGCGGAGGCGCTCGAGGCCGGCATGGTCGGCGTCAACGAAGGCCTGGTGTCGACCGCGCAGGCGCCGTTCGGCGGCATCAAGCACAGCGGCTTCGGCCGCGAGGGCAGCCGGCACGGCCTCGACGACTACACGCAGTGGAAGTACGTCGCCACCCGCTTCGGTTAGCGCGGCGCGCCGACGGCACATAACGAGGTCGGCAGCCCGGGCCACGTGGGCTACGATGATGCGGTGTCTCCGCGCGCGATCCTGCTACTGGGGCTTCTTGGCTGCGGCAGGATCGGCTTCAGCGTCGCCGGCGCCGCCGTGGAGGCGGGAGACGGCGGAGACGGTGCGGCGGGCCATGACGAGGACGGCGACGGCATCCCCGATGTCGTCGACGATTGTCCACATGTCTCCGATCCCGAGCAGATCGACAGCGACGGCGACGGCGTCGGTGACGTCTGCGATCCCAATCCGACCGTCGCACGCGACCACATCGCGTTTTTCGATCCGTTCGTCGGCCCGCGCAGCGAGTGGACGTTCCTCGACAGCGCGGCGACGTTCGCCGACGACAGCTTGATCGTGGACACGACCGGCAGCGGGCAGGACTTCCTCGCAGAGCTGCCGACGACCGCAGGCCAAGACGACGTGTACACGTTCGGGGCTCACATCCTCGCGATCGAAGCGGGCGCTCAACAACATCTAGCGCTGGGGCTCGGCGAGAACCCGCTGTTTCCAACCCAACCGGCGAGTGGGGCCTACTACCGCTGCGAGATCTGCAACGGAGGGCCGTGTGGCGGCGCGCCGTTCTACGCCCTCACGTACACGACCGACAACGTGTCGTTCACCCACGTGCAGGACGTCACGGCTCAGCCGTTTGGGGTCCTGGCGTTCACGCTCACGTTCCAGCAGGCGGTCCCCACCATGAGTTGCGCGACGACGTTTCCGACGGCGATGTCGTCGCTGAGCGGTCCGGTCCCGAACGGCATCACCCCGGTGTTCGCGGGCTTCAAGATCATCGGCCTCGAGGTCGCCGTCGACTACTTCGTCCAGATTCACAGCGATTGAGAACGCTCTGCCGACTCGCTCGGGGGTAGTTCGAGGCCATACGCGGTATGGTCCGCGTGATGTCAGAAGGTCCTCGCACCGATCGCGCGCCGCGCGATCCTTCGGCGCCGCTGCAAGGCGCGCGCATCGTCGTCGGCGTCGCCGGCGGCATCGCCGCGTACAAGGCGGCCGAGCTCGTGCGCCTGCTCGACAAGGCCGGCGCCGCGGTTCACGTCGCGATGACGCCGCGCGCGCAGGAGTTCGTGCGGCCGATGACGTTCCAGGCGCTGACCCGCCACCCGGTGTTCACCGATCTGTTCTCG
>Ga0335083_10000468_pt1 | contig 62204 bp, 48 predicted proteins | sample Lox_Sample_42_FD_206716 | JGI IMG/M metagenome (GOLD analysis project Ga0335083, IMG submission 206716) | Soil microbial communities from Loxahatchee National Wildlife Refuge, Florida, United States - Lox_Sample_4.2 | ecosystem: Environmental > Terrestrial > Soil > Wetlands | place: USA...
AAACAAGTGCTTCGCAGCCACGCAGCCCGTACCGACGAGGAGTTGCTCCTGGCCGCGCAAGCTGCCTTCCAGACCATTTCCTCCGCCGATTGCCGAGGCTTCTTTTTTAGCGCCAATTACGCTACATAATATATGGAAACGCTCTAGCGGCCGGCCTCTTATCCCATTCCCCATCCTCTGCACACAATCGGAAGCTGAATTGATTGTTTGGCGTCGTGCCAAAGGGTATCCTGCTACTTCGGGAGGATCGGCGTGCGACAGTCCCCGTTGGCACGATTTCTGATTGGTGCGTCCGTTATCTACTTCTCGGCGTCCCTGTGTCCTTCCGAGGCCAGGCAGCGACCCCTCTCGCAGCAAACGCAGGCGCAACAGCCGCCAGCGCGACCAGGGACCCAATCTCCCAAGCCGTCCCCACAAGCCAATAAGCCTCCCATCGAGCCCGTTGGCCCCCAATCGACCCACTTTCCCATCCTCTTGCTGATAGAGGGCAAAGATCACACGTGGAGCCTTCGCATCGGCCAAAAAGGGCCAGAGCGGCTGGATCGGGTTGGCTATCCCCCGATTCCGCTCGATCCAGTCGATGTCGTCCGTGAAGCGACCGCCGATAACTGGACTTACAAAGCGAAAGACTCGCAAACTGACGCCGCAGTCGCAGTGCATTTAACGCGGGAGCCCTGCACCGATACCGCGGGCACGACGAAATACGGCTTTAGCGCCACCGTCGAGCACGCTCAAATCGGTTCTCTGCAGGGCTGCGCCAGGGTGGCGACGGAGCTTTTTCCGAGAATCAACAATCAGCCCCTGGACGATGATGACGACAGCAAACCGAAGCCAGCGCCTCCCACGGTGACGCACTACAAATCTCCCGTGGCGGTTGCTTACATCACGGATACGGACCGGATGGTCCTCAAGCGGGGCAGCATCACCCGCGCAGTTACGGGGAGAGCAGGGTCAGGTCTGTCCCTCTCGCACGACGGAAAAAAGCTGCTCTTCTCACGCGATGAGCTACCCTTCCCGCTTAAAACCATCAATGAATTCGATTTTGATACACGCAAGGTCACGGAACTGATTCGAGCCGATGCCTCTGAGCCTTTCTGGTCGCCGGATGACTCGCGGATCGCGTTCCTCGAAAACGTGAATGGAAAGTTGCAGATCTGGGGCATGCCAGCCGGTGCTCCGGACAAGGCGGCTCCGCTCTACGCGGGAGAAGTGGTGGGCCTCCAGGGATGGGCGGACGCACATACGATTCTCGCGAGCGACTCGCAAGCGCTCTATTGGATCGGAGACGACGGGACTATAAAACAAACCCTCCCGAATGCGGATTTGTACGGGCAAGATCAGTTCAGCTCGTCACAAGCCAATCCTGTGCGCATTCATCCACTGACGCCGGATTTGCTGCTGGTTTCCGCCAACTTGCTGCCGGCTGCCGCCGCCGCCATTTCGAAAGAGGCCGCGACTCGAGAAGCTGCGCTGAAGGAAGCAGCGATCAAGGAGTCCCCGAGCAAACAGACACCCAGCAAGAAAGCGGAGAGCCCAGTCCCCCCTGACGACAGAGCCAACACGCAAGCGGGACCGGCCTTTTTTCTCTACGAGATACGATCGAAGCGCCGGGTGCTTATTAGCCCTCCGAACCTTTCTTGCGCGCACGCGGAATGGTCCGCCGACGGCCTGCAAATCTTCTTCAGCGGCAGCGAGGCTGCCGGCAAGACCACGACGATTTACAGGGTGTTCTGGGACGGAACCAGCCTGGTCAAGGTTCACGAAGGCCATGACTACGTCATCGGCCAGTAGGCTGAGAATCCAGGGCTGAGAGGTGAATTTCTTGCTTCCGGTCAGACGCTCCAAGCAGACAGCCTTGACTGCGCCAACTCTATTCAATTCTTTGAAATCCGGCCATATCCAAGGGGTCCTCGACGACCTATCGGACTGATTTAGTCCGGTATTGGCCGATACGCAGCAGGCTCTTGCTTGTTTGACTCGCCCGGTCGAGCCGGGCGCTATACTTCGTTAATGGCGCCCTCTCCTCCCGAACCAACGAAGCAGGTCGGCATCCTTATTCTGGACGGCGACGATCAGAACCAGGGAGCCCTGCGGCAAATTCTGGATTCCGAAGGCTGGCGCGTCCGCTTGGTGCAAGACCCCAAAGTGCTGCTCACGGAGCTGAAGTCCGGGGAATGGTCCTTGGTTATTGCCAACATCGCCCTTGCGGGCCTCAACAGCCCGGTTTTCATCACACTCCGCGAACTTGCCAGTGTTTCTCATGAAGAGGGAGGGCGTATCCGCGTGTTGTACCTGGTGCCGGAGATGACCGGCAGCCAGTTCGTGGGGCCTCTGGAGCAAGCACGAGCTCCCTACGTGGTTCGTCCATTCCATCTGCATGATTTTCTCGAGAGAGTCAGCGACCTCCTGGTAGAAGTAAAAGCGATTGAAGGACCGATCCGGCAGGTGCGACGGGAGTTCGGGGCGCTGCGCAAAAAGAAAAAACAAGCGGGTCGTTCGACGTCGATGTTCGCTTCACGTGATTCCTACTCGTATAGCGACGAAGAGCTGGCTGAATATGAAAAGCAGGAAGCGGAAGCCTCCTCAACAAAGCGCCACAAACCGCGCACGAACCTTGGCGGCTCCGATCGCTGACCCTCTCTAAGCTACAAAAAGTATCTTTCCTAATGGGCGGTACGTGGCGCATTGAGCTGGCCGTCCAGCTTCAGGAGGGAGCGGTAGAGTACCTCCGCGCCGTTCGCAACTTGTTCGGGTGAGGTGTATTCGAAGGGCGAATGACTGATCCCCCCTTGGCTCGGAACGAAGATCATTCCCGCGGGCGCGAAGTGAGCCGCATTCTGAGCGTCGTGTCCGGCACCGCTGGGCATATCGAGCGTCGCTAGACCCGCTTCGTGCGCCGAGCTTCGGATGGCCTCCTGAAACGCCGGCGCAGTCAGTGCGGGAGCGAGCAAATCCGGCGGCCCGCAGCTGATTTGAACATCTTCCTGCCTTTCAATTTCATCGAATCGCTTCAAGATACTCGCCGCGATCCGCCCGATTTTTTCCGTGCTCAAATCGCGCAGCTCCACGGTAAACGTTACGCGACCCGGTATGACGTTGCTGGCGCCGGGTTCAACCTTCATCCAGCCGACGGTGCCGACCTGCCTTCCGGATTCGCTGCGTATCTCATCGCGCACAGCCAGAACGGCACGCGAGGCTGCGGTCAGCGCATCCCTACGACGGTTCATCGGGGTCGTGCCGGCGTGATTGGCAAAACCGGCGGCGGTACACGTTCGCAGGCTGATTGAAACAATCCCGGTGACGACACCGATCGGTATTTTCGCTTCCTCGAGGACCGCGCCCTGTTCGATGTGCAATTCGAGATAGGCGGCCACGCTGCCTGGTGCTATTTTCGCGTCCGCGATCCGCGAGGCATCGCCCCCCATGCGGGAGAGCCAATCGCTGAGTTTCTCTCCCTTTTCGTCTTGCCGAGCGGCGATATCCGCCGGCAGAATCCCCGCCGCAGCCGAGGAACCGAACAGCCCAGCGTAGAATCGCCCGCCCTCCTCGTTGGTCCAGATGACAACTTCCAGCGGATGCCGCGACGTCAGATGCTCATCGTTCAGAGCTCGGATTACTTCGATGGCGCCGAGGCTTCCTACATCGCCGTCGTAATTTCCGCCATGCGGCACGGAGTCGATGTGTGAACCGAAGAGCATCACCGGCAGCTTTTCGGATCCGGCGCGCCGGCCAAAAATATTTCCCGCAGGATCGACGCGCACCGTGAGGCCCGCTTCACGCATTAAGCCGATTACGTAGGCGCGGCCATCGAGGTCCGCTTGGGTGAATCCGACACGGCTCACCCCGCCTTCCGGATTTTTCCCGAACTCGCCGAGCTTTTGAAGAGTAGCCCAAAGCCTCTCCTGTTTTACATGACGGTTTGCTGCGACCGGCGCAGGGCTTGCCTTGTTTTCCTGCCCCGTGCTGGAGCTCACCCCCAACAAACAAAGACAAGATCCAACCAGGACGATTCCGCCGCGACAAATCCTCATCGGCACCCTCCGCGCCCGCAGTCTCGCACAGAGCTTGAAAACATGCTTGAGAAAAATCTCGAAAGTCTGCCGCATTTTGAACGACGAAGGCTTGCGCTCCGCTTGACTTCCGCGCCTTGCAAGCGCAATCCTACCGCGTCCAAAGTTACGGTGGACTTGCCTACAATTCAGCCAATTACGAGGATGCGAATGAGCGCTCGCGCTAGAAAACTGTCTAATGTATTTCGATGGACGCTGATGCTTGCCGTGGCCGCGAGTTTCGTGCCGCACTGCACGGCGCAGCAAAACGCTGCCGCGGCACGCCGCGAGATGACGGCCGCCGATTACCAGCACGCCGAGAAATTCATGTCGTACAACACGCGGCCGCTTGTTTACCACGAGGTGCGTCCGAATTGGCTAACGGGAGACCGTTTTTGGTACCGGGATGCCGGGCCGGATGGATTTCGATTCGTGATTTATGATGCCGAGCGCGGGACTCGGCACCCGGCTTTCGATCATGAAAAGGTTGCCGCGGCGCTCTCCACTGCCGCTGGAAAATCCTACACTGCGGCGCACCTGCCGTTTACAACTTTTGAGTTTTCTCACGATGAGAAATCCATTTCGTTGCAACTCAAAGGCCAGGAGTGGAACTGCGATCTGCAAGCGGATCGCTGCGCGGCCGTGGCGAAACCTGCAAAGGGCGAGGCTGCGCCTCCGGAAGAGTTGTCTCCCGATGGCAAGCACGCGGCTTTTATCCGCGATTACAACTTGTGGGAGCGCGACGTCGCAAGCGGAAAGGAAACACAGCTCACGACGGATGGCGTGAAGGATTTCGGCTACGCCACGGACAACGCCGGATGGATTCACAGCGACCGGCCAATTCTGCTGTGGTCGCCGGATTCCAAAAAGATCGCGACCTTCCAGCAGGACCAGCGCGGCGTCGGCGAAATGTACCTTGTGGAAACGAAGGTTGGGCATCCCGTGCTCCAAGCGTGGAAATATCCGCTGCCGGGCGATGCGGTGGTGACGACGATCCAACGCGTGATCATCAACCTCGATGGGCCAAAGGTAATTCGGCTGCAAATGCCACCCGATCAGCATCGGTCGACTTTGTGCGACGACGTGGAGTGCCGGGGCAGCGATTGGGATGACGTAGAGTGGAGCGCGGATGCCAAACATCTGGCGTTCGTTTCGACTTCGCGCGACCACAAGGACGAGCATTTGCGCGTGGCGGACGCGGAAACCGGCGCGGTGCGGGACGTGCTCGAAGAAAAAGTAGCGACGCAGTACGAATCGGGCTGGGGCCGGGTGAATTGGAGGTATTTGCCGGAGTCGAACGAAGTCATCTGGTTTTCCGAGCGGGATAACTGGGGACATCTTTATTTGTACGATCTCGCGACGGGGCAGTTGAAGCATCAGATCACGACGGGCGACTGGGTGGTTACGCAGTTGCTGCGCGTGGATGAAAAAAATCGCTTGGTGTATTTCTTGGCGAATGGCCGGGAAAAGGGAGAAAACCCTTATTTCGCGCACTTGTATCGAATCGGATTCGACGGCAAAGACCTGACGCTGCTGACACCGGAGAGCGGGAATCATGCGGTGAGCTTTTCGAAGTCGGGGCGGTATTTTGTCGATGATTTCTCCAAACCGGACGTGCCTGGAGTTGCGGTGGTGCGCAATGATTCCGGGAAACTGCTTTCGACCGTGGCGAAAACGGAGATTTCGCAACTGCTGGCGACGGGATGGCAGCCGCCAACGCCGATCACGGTGAAAGCGCGAGACGGCGTGACTGACATTTACGGGCTGATGTACAAGCCGACGCATTTGGACCCGGCAAAAAAATATCCGATCGTGAATAACATCTATCCGGGGCCGCAGGGCGGGAGCGTCGCTTACTGGGGCTTCTCTCCCGCGCGGGGGGACTGCCAGGCTCTTGCCGAGCTTGGTTTTGTCGTCGTGCAAATTGAAGGCATGGGGAATCCGGGGCGCTCGAAAAAATTCCACGATTTTTATTACGGAAATATGGGCGACAACACCTTGCCCGACCAGATTGCGGGGATGAAGGAGCTGGCGGGGAGATATTCGTGGATTGATATCGACCGCGTGGGGATTTACGGGCATTCCGGCGGGGGATACGCGACGGCCGACGCCATGTTCCGCTACCCGGACTTTTTCAAAGTCGGAATTTCCGAATCCGGAAACCACGACAATCGCGAATATGAAGATGATTGGGGCGAACGGTATCAAGGGCTGCTCGTGAAGAACGCGGATGGGAGCAGCAACTACGATGATCAGGCCAACGAAAACCTTGCCAAGAATTTGAAGGGACACCTTTTGCTTGCCCATGGAACGACCGACGACAACGTACCGCCATACAACACACTGCTGGTGGTGGACGCGCTCATCAAAGCGAACAAGGATTTCGATCTTCTGCTGCTGCCGAACCAGCACCACGGGTACGGCAGCGAGACTCTGTACATGACGCGGCGGCGGTGGGACTACTTTGTACGGTATTTGCTGGGCACGGAGCCGCCGCACGAGTTCAAGCTTCAGCCGCCGGCCCAATAAAGTCTGCGCACGCGCAGAAAAATCAGCCAGAAACCTCGTACGAGGTCAGATCAAGTGTTGGGCCGTTACGATTTCCCCCTTTCTTGGGCTGCAAGAAATTTGATCCCATTCGTTCTAAGCCCGAGTCGCGTGTTTTCCGTTGACGCGAGGGAGGGCTTCATGGATCGGACGATACTCGGGGCGATATTTGGGGGCTTGTTTGGATTTGGGGCGCTGGGAGGGTTGGCATTTCTTGGAGCGGCGCCGAACGCAGTGCCAGGGAAGCCGGAGGGCAGCTGGCGGCTGCTGGACCCTGTGGCGTACGAGAACATCACCATTTTTCCGGTTGTAAGTACTTCGAGCCAGGACACTTCTGTGTTCTTGACGCTGGACGAAGGGCTTTCGAGTGGAGAAGTGATTGTGAGCGAACAGGGAACTGCGGGGCTGGCAAGGACACGGGATGGGAGGCCGATCCCCCTGCCTCCTCAATACGGCGGCCGAGCGAGCGTCAACCAGTTGGTGCTGATCAACCGGGGCAAGCGACCGCTGCTTTTGCTGGCGGGGGAATTGGTGAGCGGGGGGAAGCAGGACCGGATCATCGGGAAAGACCGGATCGTGCCAGTTGGTTCGGAGCCGCTGCCGCTGGATGTGTTCTGCGTCGAGCATGGGCGCTGGACGGGGGCGAGCGCGCAATTCGGGGCGGCCAAGACGATTGTACATCCCAGTGTGAGGGAGCAGGCGGCCGTGGCCCAGGATCAGGAAGAGGTTTGGGACGCGGTCAGATCGGGAACTCTGGCAAAGGCACCGCCACCGCCGGCATCCGCGGGCCCTGCGGACGGCTACGCCGCCCCACGAATCAGCCCGCGAGCCGTGGAAAATGCAATAGCTTCTGCGGCGCCGACGCAGTCCTACGAGAAAATCTACGCGCAGAGCCGCGTAGGAGCTTCCGTGGATGATTTCGTGGACGAATTGCGGCGACGATTTGACCGGGCAACGCTGGGGTTGAAGGGAGAACGCGTGGTGGGAGTGGTGGTGGCGTATGGCGGCGAAGTGGCATGGAGCGACATTTTCGCTTCGGGTGACCTCTTTGAAAAGTATTGGGGCAAATTGCTGCGGAGCTATGCGGTTGAAGCGCTAGCGCGGCCCGGGTACCGGGAAACGGCAGCGATCAATGATGCGCGAGAGTTTCTGCGGAATTTGAACGGACGGGAAATCGTAGAGAGCGAACCAGGCGTTTACCGGTGGCGGGAGATCACGGAGGGTCGGCTCTCCTTGATTGAGCTGGAGTCCATCGAGCCGAAGGCGATCATGCTGCATCGGCTGTTGCTGCACAGGACGTCGTGAAGCGGAAGCGGGCTAAAAGCGTAGGGGTACGACATGCGGTATCCGTTCGAAGGGACGCTAGCCGAAGAGAACTAAGGCGAATCAATCCGCTTGACCTGGCTTGAATCCACGAGTTCGCGGAGGAAATCGGCCGCCGTGGCGGGCCAGGACGGATGCTTGAGAGTTGGGGCGATTTCGGTTAGCGGGACCAAGACGAATCGGCGATCCAACATGCGAGGGTGGGGGATTTGCAGGGCGAGAGTGTCGATCGATTCCGAGCCGTAGAGAAGGATGTCCAGATCGATTTTGCGGGGACCTTTTGCGAACTCCTTTTTGGAGCCTAGTTGCGATTCGATCGACTGCAGGGCTGCAAGGAGTTCGGCCGGTTTTAGCTCCGTTTCTGCTTCCACGACACAATTCAAAAACCAAGGTTGGGTGAGATAGTCCACAGGCTCGGTCTCATAAAACGAAGAGATCTGCCCCACATTCACGCCGGCCGGCCTTAAAGCGTCGATCGCGGAACGGAGATTTCCTTCGCGTTCACCAACATTTGAGCCAAGCGACATGTAAATGATGGGCATGGGGAGAGTGTGCGCCTGCGCAGATTGGAATCGTTGAGAATTGCGCCGCAACGGACTTTAGATTGTCCATCGAGTGCTTTCAACTGATAACTGAGATTGGCGGGGTTAAGAATGGCTCTGGGATCGCGTCCTGTATGGGGAAGGCGACGGATCGCGGTGAGGCTACTGACTTGGGGGAACAAAAGGGGAGTGAAGGGCGTATCTCTGGGTGCAAGGCGGAAGTCCGAGCGGAATACACCACGGGGGTCGAGATGAGCTTCTGGCAAGACATTCGATACGGATTGAGGATGTTGTTGAAGAGCCCTGGATTCACGGCGATCGCCGTGCTAACTCTTGCGCTGGGAATTGGCGCGAATACGGCGCTGTTTTCGGTGGTGAATGGAGTGCTGCTGAATCCGCTGCCGTTCCCGGACCCTGACCGATTGGTGGCGGCGTACTCTAAGACGCCGACCTTCCCGGAAAGTTCTATAAGCTATCCAAATTTTCTCGACTGGCAGAGAGACAACCACAGCTTTGCGCAGCTTGGGGCCTTTCGCTCCGAAGATTACAACATGACGGGACAGGGAGAGCCGGAACGGCTGCACGGGCATATGGTTTCGGCGGACTTTTTTGCGGCGCTGGGGATCAATCCCTTGCTGGGGCGGAATATCCTCCCGGAAGAGGATAAACCGGGAGCGGCCCCGGTGGCGTTGATAGGAGACGGGCTGTGGAAGAGGAAGTTTGGAAAGTCGCAAGACGTTCTGGGAAAGAGCATCACGTTAAACGGGAAGGAGTATACGGTGATCGGTGTCGCACCCGGCGAAATTGCCGCTGGTTTGAGCCCTTCGGATGTGTACGTGCCGATCGGGCAATGGACGGACCCGACGTTTTTGAACCGCGGAATCAGTATGGGAATGAACGCGATCGGCCGGCTGAAACCCGGAGTGAGCTTTGCACAGGCGACCGCGGATATGAACGCAGTCGGAGCAAATCTGGCGGCGGCATATCCGGACACCAACAAGGCGACGGGAATCACGCTGGTGCCGTTGAAGACGGATGTCGTGGGAAGCGTGCGGGGAATTCTGCTGGTGCTGCTGGGAGCGGTGACGTTTGTGCTGCTGATTGCGTGCGCGAATGTGGCGAACTTGCTGCTGGCGCGGGCAACCGGGCGTTCGCGCGAGTTTGCGATACGGTCCGCACTTGGGGCGAGCCCCGGGCGCGTGATTCGGCAACTTTTGACCGAGAGTGTAATGCTCGGCATTGCGGGCGGCGGGATCGGATTGCTGCTGGCGAAATGGGGAACGCGAGCGTTGCTTGCGGCGCTGCCGCAGACGTTGCCAAGAGCGGGAGAGATTGGGATTGACGGCCACGTGTTGCTGTTTACGGTGGGAATTTCCGTGTTGACAGGGATTGTTTTTGGGCTCGTGCCGGCGCTCAAGACGCTGCGGCCGGATATGCATGAAACACTGAAGGAAGGCGGAAGAGGAGGGAGCGGCGCGAGACACCGGACGCAGAGCGTGTTTGTGGTGGTGGAAATGGCGATGGCGGTGGTGCTACTGATTGGCGCCGGGCTCATGATTCGCAGTCTTGCGGCGCTATGGAGCATCGATCCGGGATTCAATCCGCGAAATGTTCTGGAGTTCAGCATCTCCTCGACGTCCAAGCCAGGGGTAACCGCAGACCAGTTGCGCGCCAAGTACCGCGAGACTTTGCGGCAGATACAAAATGTTCCGGGAGTGGAAGCTGTGTCGATGACGGGAGGATCGCTGCCGATGTCGGGCGATTCTGAAGTGCCCTTCTGGGTGGAGGGAAAACCGAAGCCGGCGACTGAACAAGAGATGGCGTTCACACTGTTTTACCTTGTGACGCCGCAGTACCAAGACGCGATGCGGATTCCGTTGCAGCGCGGACGGTTGTTTATGGACCTGGATAATGAGCATGCGCCGATCGCTGTGCTCATCGATTCCGAGTTTGCAAAGATGTATTTTCCGAACGAGAATCCCGTCGGAAAACGAATCAACTTTGGACTGCTGGATTTCCAAGCGGAAGTGGTCGGGGTGGTTGGCCACGTGGAACATTGGGGGCTGGGCTCGAACCGGCATCAGAATCTGCAGGCACAGGTATATCTCGATGTGTGGCAGATACCGGACCGGTTCTGGACGCTGTTGGCGAATGGAGGAGAATACGTGGCGCGAACGGCGGGCACGCCTATGGAAGTCGTGAACTCGATTCGCGAAGCGGCGGAAAGAGCGGACGCAAGCGCAGTGGTCTATGGAGTGAGGCCGATGGAAGAGATCGTGGCGAACTCGATTGCCACACAGCGGCTGGCGATGATGCTGCTGACGGTGTTCTCGGGACTGGCACTGGTTCTTTCTGCGATCGGGATTTACGGAGTTATTTCCTACTTGGCTGGGCAGCGGACTCGGGAGATTGGAGTGCGCATGGCGCTTGGAGCGTCGAGCCGGGATGTGCTGGGCATGGTGCTGGGCGAAGGAATGCGCATTACGCTGGTTGGAGTGGGAATCGGGCTGGCGGCGGCGCTGGGTTTGACCCGACTGATTACGAAACTCATTTATGGAGTGGGAGCGACGGACCCGATCACTTTCGGCGGAGTTGCGATTCTGTTGACTGGAGTAGCGCTGCTGGCCTGCTACATCCCAGCGCGGCGGGCGATGCGCGTGGATCCGATCGTGGCGCTGCGATACGAATAGCCACCGCTTAACGACGGGATTTATCAAGACCGGGTCTCATACAACCCCGCGATTCAACTGCCCATGATTTCGCGCAGGCGGCCGGTGGTCACATCGTAGACGAAACCGCGCACCGTAACTTGTTTTGGGATCCACGGATGGGTGCGCAGTTTTTCTAACTGATGGCGGACATTTTCGTCGATGTTCTTGAACGCGTAGAAGAAGGCGGGCGCAACAGCCGCGGTTCCCGTACGGTTCTGGATTCGATTGCGTAGGTCCTCTTCGGTGGCGTGGGTTAGCCCACAATCGGTGTGATTAATGATCATGAATTCCTGCGTGTCCAGCAAATAATGGGAAACGATGAGAGAGCGAAGAGCATCGTCGGTGACGATGCCGCCCGCGTTTCGGATGATGTGGGCGTCGGCGGCTTTGAGGCCGAGAGTGAGAATGGAAAGCCGCGTATCCATGCAGGTGAGCACGGCGAGATGGCGTTCGGGGCGCGGAGTGAGCCTCCGCAATTCATGCGTACGGGAGTAGAGTTCGTTGGCTTGGAGGACTTCGTCGATTACGCTCATGGCCGGACTAGTCTAGCAAATCAGGGTGGAGGGACTCGAATGGGGCACACGAACGGCGAACTCAGAGCGCACGATCAAAAAAGACGTGGCTGGCGTTTGGGAAGTTCCTTGCCGAAATATTCGTAGGCGCGGGCGGTGGCGACGCGGCCGCGCGGAGTGCGGTCAATCATTCCAATCTGCATGAGGTAGGGCTCGTACATTTCCTCGATGGCGTCTTCTTCTTCCGCGAGCGCAGCGGCCAGCGTGCCGAGACCGACCGGGCCACCACCGTACTTATCCAATAGAGCGAGCATGAGGTTGCGGTCGACCTCGTCAAGGCCAGATTCGTCCACGCCAAGCATGGCGAGCGACTCCTGAGCGACGGCGCGCGTAATGCGGCCGGCGGCGCGGACCTCGGCAAAATCCCGCGAACGACGGAGAAGACGGTTGGCGATGCGTGGTGTGCCCCGGCAGCGTCGGGCGATTTCTTCGGCGCCGCCTTCATCCATTTCGATCTGCAAAATGTTGGCGGAACGGTGAAGGATGATGAGGAGATCCTCCGGATCGTAAAAATCGAGGCGGTGCACAATGCCGAAACGCGAGCGCAGAGGCGCGGTGATGAGACCTGCGCGCGTGGTGGCGCCGATGAGAGTGAAGTGGCCAAGCTGGAGCGGATGGAGGCGCGCGCCGGGCCCTTGGCCGATGATCAAGTCGACGTGAAAATCCTCCATCGCGGGATAGAGGACTTCCTCGATGGCCGGCTGAAGGCGATGAATCTCGTCGAGAAAGAAAACCTCTTTGCCTTCGAGCGAAGTAAGGATGGCGGTAAGGTCGCCTTTGCGTTCGAGAAGAGGACCGGCGCTGGTCTTGATGGGGACATTTAGCTCATTGGCGATGATTTGGGCCAGTGTGGTTTTGCCGAGGCCGGGCGGGCCGTAGAGCAAGACGTGATCGAGCGCTTCGCCACGGCTCCGTGCGGCTTGGATGGCGATGGAAATATTTTCTTTGACGCGCTTCTGACCGATGTATTCGTCGAGGCGCTTTGGGCGGACGCTGGCTTCGATACAGGCGTCCTCGTCATAGGGAGCGCCGGAGACGATTCTGTGCTGTTCGCTTCGGTCGGGCATTCGTTTTGCGCTGGCGTCGGACATTTATTGAGCTTCGTGTATTTATGGCTGTTAGCCGGTCTGAATATCAGCCAGTGTCTCTGCACCCCATACAAATTGTTTATGCACCCGCATGTGTGGTGCGACCCGTAGGCGCGGATAGCGATTGCAACGCGGCACGCAAAAGCCTCTCGAAATTCGAGGTGCCAGCTTCGCGCTTGGCTTCGCTGACAGCGGACTCCGCGGGGCGCGAATCGTAGCCTAGATTGACGAGCGCGGAAATCACATCCGCTTCGATGCCAGCGGGCGAGGCTGCGGTGGGCTTCTCAGCTTCCAGAGCGACTCCATCGAGCTTATCCTTGAGTTCGACCACCATGCGCTCCGCGGTTTTGCGGCCGACACCGGGAATTCTGGTGAGGCGGCCCAAGTCGTTACCTCGAATGGCGGGGACGAGCTCTTCAACACGCATTCCGGAGAGAATTTTCAAGGCCAAGCTAGGGCCAACGCCCGAAGCGGAGAGGAGCATTTCAAAAAGATGTTTTTCGCGAGAGGAGACGAAACCATAAAGGGCCAGTGCGTCTTCGCGGACGTGCGTGTGGATGAGGAGGGTGATTTCGGTGTGCAACTCACCAAGGGCGGCATACGAGGAAAGAGGAACCTGGACGACGTAGCCAACTCCTCCGACATCCACAAGAACCTGGTTAGGGCGTTTTTCAGCGAGACGTCCACGTAGCTGGCCAATCATGGAAGGCCAGTATTGCCGCCTTTTCTTCGCCTGTCAACGATGGAAGGCCCGCAAGAAATAGAAGCCGCCCCGCTCAACCTTTCAGTTTGCGACGCGGGGCGGCCCAATTGTCGTCTGGAAGATTTCTAGGAAGCTTTACCTGCGGTGATCGGCGAATTCCGCGGCTTCCTTGATTTCGCGATCGGCTGCATCCAGCAAGTTCTTCGCTTTTTCGGCGTGGCCCCCCAGGCGGTCTTTATTCTCCCGCTGAGCTTCGTCGAGCTTCGCGAATGCTTGCTGGATGTGATGCTGTGCCTCTGCGAGATTCGGATGCCGGTGGGGATCGACGTTCACGACTGGGCCCTGCGCGAGGGCGAACCCACCGCAAACCAAGGCGACAGCCAGCATGCAACCCAGAACAATATTTTTGCTCTTCATCAAAATCTTCTCCTCAATAAATCGTGGTTTTGAAACTCGACGCCTAATACCGTGGCTAGGGCCGAATGAAACGATTGTATTCGATTCTGAAAGGAATTCTTGTAAAAAGGGCGGTGACGACACCTCAACGCCAACCCAAGTCCTGGAAATTTGCAGTTTGTACATGCGCATTCTAGATTCATTGGCAACTTGTGTTTTTCTAGGATTACGTGAAGATAGAACTGTCCAGTAGTGGGGGCTTCAACCGAGAGGCTTAAGACTTGGAAATCTGGAACTCTCCCGGGTGGGGCTGGCGGCTTTTCCTCTCCATCGCGCTAGCGCTGTTTGTACTCCATGCTGTCGTCGTTTTGGCGGCTCCGCTAGAGTCTGTCAGCTCGCTGCTTTCTAATTCCATTCAATTTGCCTTCGGACTTCTGGCCGCTTTGTCGGCTGCAAACGCCTCTCGCCGAATGAATCGCTTTGGAAAGCACTTTTGGCTACTGATCTCCGCAGGATTTTTCCTGTGGAGCGCGGCGCAAGCAATGGTCACTTACTACGACAGCATCCGCCACATTCCCCTGCAGGAGCCGTGGCCGAGCGATGTATTTTTCTTCTTGAGCATGGCGCCAGCATTCATGGCGCTATTCATTGATACGGAGCGCGGACTTGAGTGGAAGGATTGGCCGCGCATCTTGGACATTGCGCAGGTTGTTATCCTGACGGTGGCGGCCTATCTACTGTTGTTTGCTTCGCCTTCGCACTGGAGGATCGGCGGGGGGGAGCTGGCAAGACTCGCATGGCTTCCGGATACGGGACGAGACGCCTTTCTGGCTGCGGCGTTCGCGGTGCGCGCGATGATGTCGCGGAAGAGACAGGCACGGGATCTGTATGGACGGATGGCCGTCTTTTTCGTTTTTTATCTGGGGGGAGAACTGCCCTATTTGTATCTGCAATCTACGAAAAGCTTGCCATCGGGGACACCCTGGGATCTCGGATGGAGCTTGCCTTTCCTGGCGATCACAGTACTTGCGGCGACATCAGAGCCAGTTGCTGGAGAAGCGGTAAGCGAGGATGCATCGCGCAAGAAGGAAGAAAGTCTGGGCCGATGGGGGGTGCTTCACATCGCGCCAATGATTTTCACGCTAGTCGTGCTGCTGATGGCCGCGGGAATCGCAGAGAGGCAATTGCTGGTGGCCACTGCGATGGTGGTGGCATCGTTCGCGTGCTCCAGCGCCCGCATCATCTTTAGCGAGCGGCAGCGGCGCGAGGCGGATCTTGCGCTGGAAGAAAAGAACGCGTTGCTGAAATCCATTTTCGAAGGAACGGGCGACGCGGTGTACATCAGGGACCTTGAAGGACGATATGTGATCGTGAATCCGGCGTTCGCGAAATACTTTGAGAAGCCGCCGGAACAACTTGTGGGCAAGACCGCGGCTCAGCTCCTTGACTTCACCAATGCACGGCGAACTTCCGAGACAGATCGAGCAGTCATTGAAAGCGGGGAGACTAAGACTTTTGAGTATGAGCTCACCTTGACGGACGGAACTCGTACTTTTTTGACCATGAAAAGCCCTTATCGTGACGGGGAAGGAAAAATCATCGGGGTGATCGCCGTCTCGCGTGACATCACCGAATACCGAGCGATGGAAGGCCGGCTGCGGCAATCGCAGAAAATGGAGGCCATCGGCACACTTGCAGGCGGCGTGGCACATGATTTCAACAACCTTTTGATGGTCATCGCGGGCTACAGCTCGGTGTTGTCGGAAGCGCTGGCGGGAGACGCGAAACTCCGCGGACATGTCGAGCAGATCCAAAAAGCAAGCGAACGAGCGGCGTCGCTTACGCGGCAGTTGCTGGCATTCAGCCGCAAGCAGACGATTCAGCCAGTACCGTTAAATCTTAATACCGCGGTGAGCGGTGTGGAAAAACTTTTGAGGCGGCTGATCAGCGAAAACATTGTGATAGAGACAGATCTCGAACCCAAGCTTGGTGCAGTAAAAGCTGATGCCGGGCAGATCGAACAGGTGATCCTGAACCTGGCGGTGAACGCGCGGGACGCAATGCAGGAGGGGGGGAAACTGACCCTGGAAACAAGACACGCGGAGATTGGCGTGGGAGGTAGCGCTGCCCTGGAATCCATCAAGGCCGGACATTATGTGGAGCTTCGTGTGACTGACTCTGGAATTGGAATTGACCCCAAGATCCAAGCTCACATCTTCGAACCCTATTTCACCACCAAACCCGCCGGAAAAGGAACTGGGTTGGGGCTCTCGACGGTGTACGGCATCGTTCAGCAAGCCGGTGGTTACGTCACGTTTACCAGCAAACCGGGGATAGGGACGACATTTAGCATTCTTCTTCCCCGGATCGGCGAGGCACAAACGACGGCTACGTCTCCTGATCTCTCCGCGACGGCCTATACAGGCGCGGAAACCGTGCTCCTGGCGGAAGACGAATCGGCGGTATGCGACTTGATTAGCGCAATCTTGACATCTCGCGGCTACACGGTGCTCTCCGCGCGGCTGCCTCAAGAGGCTGAGAGAATTTCGGAAACACATCAAGGAAAGATCGATTTGCTGCTGACGGACGTCATCATGCCCGGGATGAGCGGGGCGGAACTCGCAAAGCGAATCGGTATGCGCATTCCAGACATAAAAGTGCTCTTCATGTCAGGGTACATCGATGATTCCGTTGTTCGACAGGGCATCAGCGAAAATGAGACAGCTTTTCTGCAAAAGCCCTTCACGCCCGTCAGCTTGGCAAAAAAAGTGAGAGAAGTACTCGACGGAGCAGCTGTCCGCTGAATATTGCCGTTAGGAGGCAGCTGCAACAGACTTTGCCGGACGGTAATGACCGGGAACGGCCCGCAGCGCGATAGCCAAGCGGTTCCAGGCGTTGATGGTCGAAACTACAAAAGTCAGGTCCACGATTTCTTTTTCACTGAAGTGCTTGCGGACTTCCTCGTAGACGTCGTCTGGAACGTGCGTCCGCGAGACTAACGTCAGGGCCTCCGTCCAGGACAAGGCAGCACGCTCGCGATCGGTGTAGAAGGGCGTTTCGCGCCAGGCATCGAGTTCGTAGAGACGCTGCTCGGTTTCGCCCAGTGCGCGGGCGTCTTTGGAATGCATGTCAATGCAATAGGCACAGCCATTGATCTGCGAAGCGCGCATTTTCAAGAGATGCATGAGGCCGTGTTCAAGGCCGCATCCACTGAGATATTGCTCGAGCGTATACATCGCCTTTTGTGCTTCGGGAGCATATTTCCGTGCATCAATTCTGGGTTCCATAAAATTTCTCCTCGTTTGGTGGCGAATTCACCTAAACCCGTGGTCGCGAACGTACCGGCCAAGTGGTCCGCCGAATTATCCCAATACAATGGATGATCGTGGAGAGCGAGCGGGTGCCCAATTAAAATCAAAAGGGCGGGCCAATTTGGCAGAGGCTAGCGGCGAGCGCGATCCTTGCGAACGGCTTCGTCGATGAGCGCATCGAGCTCACTGCGAGTAAGGGAAACATGCGTGCTCGATGATTCGCCGCTGTCGCTGGTTTCCGGGAGTTCGGCGCCCCCGCCTGGAGGCGGCACGACGAAATATCGCGAGCGAGCGGCCATCAGCTTGGCGACTTCGCGGCTGGATAGAAGGACGGGATTACCAGCCAATTCGGCCGAGAGCAAAATCTTGGCGAAATGCTCGATCGTTTCCATTCGGAAGAATGCATTCAAAAGATCGGGGCCGCAGGTTACCGCGCCATGATTGGCCAGAAGCAGAGCGTCATAATGCGGGACAAAGGGTTCCATTGAGTCGCTAAGTTCCGGAGTTCCGGGAGTCGCGTAACGGACAAGCGGAATCTGCCCGAGGCCGATGATCACTTCCGGCAAAAGAGCTTGATTCAAGGAACGACCGGCAGCCGCAAAACCGGTGGCAGTGGGCGGATGAGCGTGGCAAACGGCATTCACATCGGCCCGCATGCGATAAAATAGCAGATGCATCGCAATTTCGGAAGAGAACTTGCGTTCGCCAGCAAGTTGGCGGCCTTCTAAATCGGTAATCACCAAATCCTGCGGCTCGAGCATCCCTTTGTTCATGCAAGTAGGAGTGGTGAGGATGCGGTCTTCGTCCAGGCGGACGGAGATATTGCCCTCGCAAGCGACGATAAAACGGCGTTCATACATCCACTTGCCGACGGCGCATATTTCGCGGCGGTGCTGTTCTTCGGTCTTCTCGTGGATTGGCAAGGGCGAGTTTGTGTTCACTGCGCACACTCCTTCGCGGCCCGGATTTAATTTCCGGGCATTTAGCTGCCCCCGTCAAAATGAACTCATGGGACCCAATAAACGGAACCCGAGTTGAACTCTATCACACTAGGCGTAAATTCCGCGCAATTTTAGCGCGCTGGCCACGCGGTCAATCGCCAGCATGTATGCGGCAATGCGGTTGTTGACTTTATGGGCTTCCGCGTACCGGACAACGCCGTCAAAGGCGTTTTCCATCACATCGAGCAACCGCTCATTAACTTCACTTTCGCGCCAGAAAAACCCCTGGCGGTCCTGAACCCACTCGAAGTAGCTGACAGTGACTCCGCCGGCATTGCCGAGAATATCCGGCACGGTAAAAATGCCCTTGGAATCGACGATGGCGTCGGCCTGCCAGGTGGTGGGGCCGTTCGCACCTTCACAGAGAATTTTGGCCTGCACTTGGTGAGCGTTTTGTTCCGTGATTTGATTTTCGATGGCGGCGGGGATGGCGATTTCGCAGGGTTGGAAGAGCACGTCCTGCGCAGACATTTTCGTGCCGCCGCCGGGAAAATCCGGCAAGGGCTTCTTTTTCGTGTAAACCCAATCGATCACTTTAGGCACGTCGAAGCCTTTCTCGTTGTAGAGTCCGCCGGCGATATCGGCGAGCCCGACAATTTTGTAGCCTGCTTCCTGCATTAGTTCCGCTGCGAGAGAACCGACATTTCCAAAGCCTTGCACAACCACCCGGCAGCCCTGTTTTTGCATGCCCAGCTTGACGAGCGCTTTGTCGCAGCAAATCATCACGCCCCGCCCCGTGGCTTCGCGTCTTCCGGCCGACCCGCCGAGTTCGATGGGTTTGCCTGTCACGACGGCAGTAGTGGCTTCGCCGACGTGCATCGCGTACGTGTCCATCACCCAGGCCATCGTTTGCGCGTTCGAGCCGATATCCGGCGCGGGGACATCCCGCTCGGGCCCGAGCCAGTCGGCTAGCTCAGCGGTGTAGCGCCGAGTGAGACGTTCCAATTCTCCCCTCGATAATTTTCGCGGATCGCAAATGATGCCTCCCTTCGCGCCTCCAAACGGAATGTTCACGACGCCGCATTTCCAGGTCATCCAAGTGGCCAAAGCGCGTACTTCGTCGAGAGAAACATCGGGAGCAAAACGAATGCCGCCCTTGCCCGGACCGCGAACAGTGGAATGAAGCACGCGATAGCCGGTGAAAACGTCTAGCTGACCGTTGTCCATGCCAACCGGAATGTAGAGGGTGATTTCTTTCTTCGGATACTTCAAATACCGGTAAAGGCCCTGCTCGAGTCCTAGCTTTTGTGCGGCTACTTCAAAACGCGCTTCGGCGTTCTGGTAGACGTTCATCTCTTCTGGAACTGGGGCTTGCGGCATGCGGAACTCTCCTTTGAGGCGACCACGGCAGTGAATTCAATAAAAATTTCGCACCTCGGCCCGCGAAGGGAATTCCGGACCGATATGCATTTGCTTGACCAAGAGAGAGTAACGGCGGGCTACCCCAATGCGTAAAAGCGTATTCGAACCGACCCGCCTGACTCGCCTTTTGGCCGGGCCGCCAGTATACCCGTTCCCGGGCCTCGGCGGGAGGGGAGAGGAGACCTGGTTCGCAGCATAGTTGGGGAAGGACGCGTTGTATTGTGGGCACGACCTGCGCGCCATTTGTGCTGTTATAATCCGCTGGATTTTTGGGCCTCCCGGAGATAAAAACATGAAACGAATCTCGCTGCTTGTCTGCGTCGCTTTTCTGCTCGCTTTCCCGAAAATGGCTTTTGGCCAGACCTCCTCCGATTGGCTGTCCCAATTGACGAAGCCGCACGATTACTCTCTGAAACGCATCTCCAGTTACGACCGCACCGGAGGCAACGACGACTATCGCCACCTCGCCGCAGGCGAAACGCTTACGCTGCTTGACGAAGCGGGACCTGGAGAAATCTCGCATGTCTGGATCACCATTGCGGACAATGAGCGGTTTCACTTGAAGAAAATAGTTTTGCGCATGTACTGGGACGGCGAGAGTTCTCCGAGCGTGGAAGCTCCGGTTGGTGATTTTTTCGGATTGGGTCTCGGTCAATACGTACTTTATCAGTCCGTGCCGCTCGCCGTTGGCGCGGACAAAGCGCTGAACTGTTTCTTCCCGATGCCTTTCCAAAAACACGCGCGCATCACGTTAACGAACGATGGCGAGCGGGCTGCGGATGCAATCTACTGGAACATTGATCTGCGCTCCTACAGGTCGTCGCTCCCGCCGGATACCCTCTATTTTCATGCGCAGTATCGGCAGGCCACACCGAACAAGGCGTTCCCTGGGAATAAGATCAATCTGGATGGAAAGGAAAACTACGTCTGGATGGAAGCGAAAGGCCACGGGCACTTCGCGGGTGTGACGATGTCCGTGATTGAAAATCAGGACGGCTGGTGGGGTGAGGGCGACGATATGTTCTTTGTGGATGGCGAAGAGTTGCCGTCCATCAATGGAACCGGCTCGGAGGACTATTTTCTAGGGGCGTGGGATTTTAACGGGAAGCCTTTCGCTTACAGGCTATTTGGAGCGCCGATTGTCGGCGCGGAACTTCAGGGCGGACGCTGGTCAGTATATCGGTTCCACCTGGATTCTCCGATCACGTTTACGAAATCACTGCGTGCGACGATTGAACACGGCCATGCGAACGATCGCGGAGACAATTTTTATTCAGTGGCGTACTGGTATCAAACTGAACCGCACGCGGAATTTCCTGCCATCCCCTCTGTGGAAAGGCGAGTGCCGCGCGTACTTCCCGATTCCAGTCCCCAAGAATGAGGGGACGCTGGCAGTCCGCGAAACACACGCGTAGTGCGCCCATTAAAACCAAACGAGTTTTATTGCATGCGGAACTGCAGGGTGACCGTCAAGTGCATCGCGACTGGTTTCCCATCGAGCGATGCTGGCTGATACTTCCACTGGTGCAGCGCGTCTTTGGCAGCTTGGTGAAGTAGCGTTGGGCCGGAAATTACCTTCATCGTCGTGACACGCCCATTGGGATCGATCAAAGCGTCAATGACCACATCGCCCGTTACGTGCTGATTCTTGGCCATGATCGGATAAAGCGGTGCCACATGGCTGATTAGCCTGGCCGGCTTGACGTCGCCGCCAACGGGAAGTGGAATTTCGGGAGCGGCGGGCTGTTTTTCGCTTCCCGCCGCAAGACCGGATTCGAACCCACCCGAGCCCGCATTTGCGTTCCCCGCGGAAATCGTTGGCGCGACCGCGCCGCTATCCTGTCCGGTCTCCGCACGATTCATGGTGGGAGAGGACAGATGGACTTCGCCCAGCGCCGGTTTTTTCGGCTCCGGTTCCCGTTTCGTGCGTGAAATTCGTTCCGTGACGGCGGCAGGAATCGTGCTCGCGGCCTCCCCCGTGTTCTCTCGTGTGCTTTGGGTTGGTTGCGGATTGCCTAGTGACTTCAGGAACGCTTCGCTGGAAGAGGTCGAGTTTGAACGTGGTGGAGCTGTCGACCTTGATGTTAAGTCGGCCTCGGTCAAAGGATTCCGGGATGCGGAATGCTCCTCAGGCCGGGCTTCCGGATTCTGCGAAGGCATAGCATTTGCTTGCGCGCTTGAAGCTGGCGAGACCGGAGCGGACCTCCCGCGCAACGCGTTCGAAGAATTAAACGCATACCAGGCGCCACTCGCGGCGACCAGAACTGCCGCGGCGATCATTCCAATCCACATACCTTTTCGCGAACCCCCGGACGAATGGTCGCGCGAAGTCAGCACATCGTCCAGGGAGAGCAAGCTCTCCACTCCGGGCTGTTCGTTTGCTAAAGCACTTTCGGTTTCGGCGGCCGGCGCGGTTTCCGTAGAGTGTTCTTCCGCTTCGGTGAACTCCAGAGTGAGTTTGGATTTTTCCTTCTCGACAGACTCTGTTGGCGGCGCGGCGGCAGCGGCATTCCGCGCGAGCGGTTCGAGCCAGGATGGAATCTTCACCTCTTCGCTATCCAGGGACGACTTGATCGCAGACGGAGTTCTTGTTGGGGGTGCAGTCTTGAGGAGGGGCAGTTCCGATTTCGCAATCTCGATAACCTTGGAAGCTGCTTCTGCGCTCGCGTGGGAAGGCGGTGTTTGCGATGTCGGCGCCGGTCTGGCGTCTGCCGCCGGATTGAATAGCATCGAGGAGAGCTGCTCTTGCAGCCTTGCGGTTTGGAGTTTCAGTTCTTCAGTAGAATCGGCGGCGACGTTTGCATGAGTTGCTTTGCTTTCTATCGAAATCGGCGGTGCTGCTGGGCTTGTGGACGTAGGGCTCGCCTGCACCTCAGGAACCCCAAGAAGACTGACGACCGAAGATGTCAAAGAGGCCGATATTGAGGGCGCCGGCATTGCCGCCAATTCTGGCATCTTTTCGGCCGGCGTTGCCGCTGCCGGCGGTTGCATCGAAGGCGCTTCAAGTTTCGGAACGATTGGTGCCAATGCCACGGGATCCGAAGGGCGTGTTTGCTGCGGGGGCTTCATTTCGTCGTGAACAGCAATCGGGCTTGCTAGCGGAATTTTTGGGGCAGCACTCGGAACTGGCGCAACGATCGTCGACCTGGTTGCGGCCGGCGGACCAGCCACGCTCTTGGTCGGCACCGGGGTCTTGACGGGAGGAACTGGTGTTTGCGCTCCGATCCGGTCCGATGGAAAACGCATGCCCCAAAATCCGACCACTGATTCTGTGAACTCCAGTTCGACGTATCCACTCACGTTCCGGTAATTCTTTGATTTGACGACCTGACAAACGACTTCCTTTTTTGTCTTCTCGTTCGTCAGGAAAAGCAGTTGGCCCGCTGCGACCGGCGACCCGAGCCGTATGACGGCTCCATTCCCGAAAACAAGAACAGTCTTCGTCGTTTCAGAAAAGGGCTCTCGCTTGTCGCTTCCCTCAACCGTGCGCGCACCATTCACCGTCACGGGCACTTCCAAAGCCACCGGCTGCGGCCTGCTCGCCGTATCTTCTAGGCGCCCTCCCGGCGGCACACCAGCCGCTGTGGCTGAGTCCGGTGGGGCGGTTAGAATTTCATGATCTTTGCTCATTGGCGCCATAGGATGCTCACTTGCTACGCGAAAGTTTTGTTCAAACCGCAGACACGAAGTGCCGTCCCCAAACATCTATATGGTCGGCTTCACCCATGCTTTGCGCCCATAGTACTTGCGTACCCGCGTGGAAACACCTGTCCTAAAGGACAGCCGTGTTGAGGTTGGAAACTGCTCTAGCGCTTCAGAGGTGGGTGGAATTGCTCGTCGATTTCTACCTGGTAGCCGGTCACCATCTTGTTCGTTTCATTCGCCATCCCGATCACCGCTTGCAATTCCTTGAACATCGCATCCGTCATCCCTTTCTTGAACGCCGAAGCCGTGTGCGACGCGATGCAGTAATGGCAATTGTTCGTGACGCTGACCGCCACATAAATCAGTTCCTTGGTCAGTGGATCGAGCGCGCCCGGCGCCATGATCTGCTTGATGTTCTCCCAAGTACGCTTCAGCGCCGCCGGATCGTGGGCCAGGGCCTTCCAGAAATTGTTGATCCAGTCCGTCTTCCGCGTGGCCATGATGTCGTCATAAATCGCCCGCACTTCCGGACTTGCATCTTTGTATTCGATCAGTCCAAACGTCGACATAGTCTTCTCCCGAAATTCGGTTCTCCTGAATTCTCATGAAAAATCTTCCTTCAAACGTTACCAAGATGCGCCGTTCCCCGCCAGAAGCGATCCTAACGTTCGCATCCACCCCACGCCAATCTTCTCCGCCACCAGCGGCTCCGGCACCTGCGCCAGCCCCACCAGCGGCCAAGCGACGTATACTTACGACTACGACCGCTACGGCAACCGCTGGCATCAGAACGGTCCCTGGTCCACGCAGCTTAGCTTTAGCGGCAACAATAATCGCATGGACAGCCACTCCTACGACGCTGCGGGCAATCTCGTGAACGACGGAACCCACAATTACACCTACGACGCCGAGAATCGCCTCACTCAGGTCGACGCCGGCGCCACCGCATCCTACATCTACGACGCCGACGGTCGCCGCGTCCGCAAAACTACCGCTAGCACCAGCGTCGACTATCTCTACGATCTCGCCGGTCAGGAAATCACCGAACTCAGTTCCGCTGGCGCATGGAATCGCGGCGAAGTCTTCGCCGGCGACCGCCACCTGGCCACCTACGCCAACAGCACCACCTATTTCATTCATTCCGACGGGCTCGGCACCGAGCGCGTCCGCTCCAACGTCTCCGGCGCCGCCTGTGAATCCATCCAGAGCCTTCCCTTCGGCGACGGCATGACCACCTCCGGCTCCTGCTCCGACGTCAACCCCTTCCACTTCACCGGCAAAGAACGGGACTCCGAATCCGGCCTCGATAACTTTGGAGCACGCTACGATTCGTCGAGCCTCGGTAGGTTCATGAGTCCAGACCCGATCTATATCGAAGCTGGCAAGCTTGCCGATCCCCAGCAGCTGAACCTGTATTCGTATGTTCGAAACAATCCGCTCAACCTTACCGACCCAACTGGCATGCTCGTCGATGTAAACTGCCAGCAAGTCAGTGCAGCCCAGTGTTCTCAAACGGTGACGGATTTTAACAACAGGGACGGAGCGCAATTTCAGGTAACGCGCGACGACAAGACGGGGCAGCTCAATGTGAGTGGTGATGTGGACGTCAGCAAACTATCTGACAGTGAGCATGCTCTTTACAACGCGGTCACGGATACAAGCGCGACTGGCACCATAAACGTTGTTGGTAACGACTCAAGCTTTGACTTTGAGAAGTACAGCGGCCCTGGACAAAACACTGTTGACCGCTCCGACTTGAATGCACTCAACGGTGCGGATAAGCGTCTGTCCGGCGAAATCCTCGCACATGCGGCCATTGAATCTTTCCAGTCAGCGTCGCTTGCGGCGACCGAACCTGGCCTAAGTTCGGCAAAAATAGGACAAATCGCTCATGACCGGGCGAGAAAGGCTTTTGGTTTCGCGCTCGACACAGCAGGCTACCAACCGAACACCGCAGGGACTCTCGTGACGGCACTATCGCTCAACTTCAGGGCCACGCGGCTCAACGTAGATTTCAGAGTAACAGTGAAGCTGGTAACACCAATACCGTTGGCTTCCTTCAACTCGCAAAGAATTCCAGGGCCACGTGACGTGACTAACGTCAGTATCCTTCCACCGGAGAAATGACCGTGGATTTCAAAATTCAAGCAGTAATCTTACTTCTGTCGTACGCGCTCCTGGGGTCTCCTGCTTCGACGGAGGAGTTAACGTCTATTGAGGGTGCGGTGGTTGCGATTCAAAGAGGGGAAAAGGACACAAGACTCATCGACCCGCCCTCGTTCGCTGATCTGGCGGAAATTTACATGATGCGCGTTGACCACTGGTCGCAGCCTCACAAAGAAAAGTACGTTCTCGTGGAATACGTTCACCATGACGACCTCATCGGCTACGACAAATTCGACAAAACGGCCTGGAGATTCGAATTCGAGCAGCCCTCAGCCAAAGACAACGACGAGTGCCATAGCTGGATGGCTCGTTCCAAGTCTTCCTTCATCCCCACAGCTTTCGGGCGCCGCGAAAAGCTCCCGGACCCCAAGACCCTCTCCTGTTTCTTGGTGACGAAGCAACCCGTTCCTATTCGTCAGGGCAAAGAGACCTCAAGGGTGGACCCTAAGGACGGCAGCATGCACGTCCAAATCCCGGTCGTGGCGACAGCCAAATCCCGGCAGTGACACGCGGTCAGACCGTTGTGTGAGAACCGTGCCGGTTGCGTTCTGGCTGGCTTAGGAGCACACGTCGGGCTTGGAAGGGCCTGAGGTTCTTTCTTTAGCCGCTGGAGCAATGAGCTTGCAGATTTTACTTGCGCCGCTTGAGGCCAATCACAGCCACAATCAGTTGGGCCATACCTATCAGAAGCGCTGCTAACGCCATAGGGGACGGTTCCTTTGACCCGTCACCAATGGCTCTGGTAGACAAGAAACTTTCAAACGTTGGTGATCCGAGGGTGGCACGCTCGCCGATCCGCCGCTGGGTCTGCCCCACGGTAGCCAGGAAGTGAGCGTTTAGCGGCTGGCGGTGGCGGTAGCCGCTGGTTAACGTGCAGCGCTGTAGAGCGCTTTTCGGAGCGGCGCTGCTGCGCCGGGAGGGGGTAGACACGTCACCCCAAGTTGGGCGCTGTAGAGCGCCGGCTGGCGCTGGTGGTGAACCATCGAGAAATCATAGACTTAGAAAAACAGCGGCGCTCTGGAGCGCTCCCGGGCGCTGAGCGTTAACTTGTTGATTTTCCTGCCTGAATAGCCAACCATCTCCCTTTTGAGGAAATCGTCCCGGAGGGCCTCTTACTCTATGAGCGCCGAGCAAATCCGCAATCGAACGGTAGGGTGCAAGATGACGGACAGCGAGTACGAGCGGCTATCCGCCGTGGTGGAAAGAGAAGGCATGACGCTGGGGGAGTGGGTGCGCGAGGTGTTGCTGGAGCGCGCGGACGGTCGCAAACCAAGCGTGATCGAAGAGACCTTGCTGGCCGAGGTGCTGGCATTACGGACAATCCTGCTCAACGTGCACTTCACGGTGGCGAAGGGCGAGAGCATCACAGCGGAAGGGATGCAGGCAATCATCGACCGGGCTGACGCCGGGAAAGCCGGGTGCCCCACGTATCGGTTTCATACGTGGGTGTTTTGACGTTTCCACACTTCTTGACCGTCTCACCAAACTCCCAATTTCCCGCCAACCCCTTCCATCCACTCCACTTCCCACGTCTCAATTCGAATGATAAAACTACAGTACTGTACCTTGACAGTAATTCCATTCCATGCTACCCTTCCCCATGCTCGCCCTGAGGACTCCCCAACAGAGCCTCGAAGCGTCTCGCACCCCAACTCAGCTCGCCTGTTCCGGCAACCGCCCATTTTCTGCCGCTCGTCTTCGTCTCGCCACTCCTCACTCATCACTTGCCACTGCGCCCCTAGCAACCGTCTCCCACCGCAAATTCCCGCGTCCCATGATATCTCCCGCAACTCCATTAGAATCAACACTTCCATCACCACCTGCAAGTACTCATTCTAAATCACTTACAGCCACTCTCTTCCCTTTAGAATCAACACATACAAGAAAAGAGGGTAGGGGGTATCTATTATGGTTAACCAGACACCCGACGAAGCGTGTCTGTCCCACGGAGCATCGCGACGAGGGATCTCTCTTCGCTCCTACGTCGGATTTCTTTCCTGAGCGACCATTGGGAGCGAGGGACGTGTCTTCTGCCGCGACTGAGCGTTTCTCTCCTGACGACCATCGTGGCGGCCGATGCTTGCCCACGCTTCATCCCCCGTCCTGCCCGATGTCGGGACGGCGCGTCCCAGAACCGGGCATCAATGGCAATTGCCATTGCGAGGCCATCTCACAAATCGTACGAAAATTGTAGCTTGGAGAATTTTTCGCTTGGCAGGGAACGTGCATCTCGACTATAACGTATCACGATATAGTCTTTCACCTGGCGATAGAGAGTGTCCGCCGTCATCCGAACGGGCAGCGAGGAGCATGCGTGACGAAAAAAAGACAGACGGAGCCATTCCTGCCCCTGACTCCGGCGATGTTTCACATCCTGCTAGCCCTGGCTGACGGGGAAAAGCATGGCTACGCCATCTTGAAGGAAGTGGCGCGCCGCACTGAAAATAAAGTCCGGCTTAGCGCTGGAACCCTCTACGGAAACCTGGCACGCCTCGAAAACGCGGGGCTCATTGCCGAATCCAGCCGCCGGCCCGAAGTGGTGCTAGACGACGAACGGCGCCGGTATTACCTGCTTACTGAATTTGGGCGCGAAGTCGCCGTCGCCGAAGCGGAGCGCATGGCAGAAGCCCTCGGTCAGGCGCGCGCCAAAAAACTCTTCCGCAGGCCAAAACTGGCGTAGCCACGGAGACTTGTCATGGCAAAAGAGAGACTTCCTTTCTCGCGGAAACTATTCCGGGCTCTGGTTCGCGTGCTTCCTTTCGATTTCCGGACAAACTACGAAGGCGAAATGGAAGGCGTTTTTCGAGAGCAGCAGCGCGAACTCGAAGAGCGGGGCGGCTTCTTCGAGGCTCTCAAGCTGTGGAAGGAGACGATCCTCGGCATATTCACGACGGCGCCGCGGGAGCATTGGCAGATTTTGAGCAGCGATTGCGGCTACGCAATCCGCATGATGCGAAAGAATCTGGCGTTCACGGCCGTGGCCGTCTTGACCCTCGCGCTCGGAATCGGCGCCAACACTGCCATTTTCAGCGTAGTGCATTCCGTACTGCTGCGGTCGCTTCCCTACCCACAGCCTCAGCAATTGATTTTCATCCGCCAGCAGGAACCAAAACTCAGTATCCAGGATTTGTCTTTTTCCGTGAAGGAGATTGAGGATTATCGCGCACAGAACCGGACTCTAGCCGGGCTGGTGGAATACCACTCCATGTCGTTTACCCTCTTCGGCCACGGCGATCCAGAGCGCGTGCGAACCGGCGTCGTTTCCGCCAACTATTTTGATCTGTTTGGCGTGAAGCCTTTACTGGGGCGCGCGTTCTTGCCCGATGATGACAAATTGGGCTCGGCGCCGGTCTTGCTGCTCAGCTACGAATACTGGAAAAACGATTTTGGCTCTGACCCCGGGATTATCGGCAAGACATTCGAGATGAACGACAAGGTGCATACCGTCGTAGGCGTGCTTCCCCCGGTACCGCAATATCCCAATGAAAATGACGTCTACATGCCTACCTCGGCTTGCCCGTTTCGCTCCAACAAAATGCACCTTGAAAACCGGGATATGCGCATGATGGAAGTCTTCGCGCGGTTAAAACCCGGCGTCACGGTGGCACAGGCGAATGCCGATGTCTCCGCAATCGCTGCCGGACTGCAGGCGGCCTATCCGAAGTCATATCCCGAGAACACAGGATTCGCTTCTTCAGCCTCGCCCTTGCAGGAGGAGCTGACTCATGAAGCGCGGCCGACGCTTCTTCTGCTGCTGGCCGCGGCGGCCTTTGTGCTGCTCATCGCGTGCGCGAACGTAGCTAATCTTACTCTCTCTCGGATGGCCAAGCGCGAGCGGGAGATTGCCGTACGCAGCGCACTCGGAGCCGGACGAAGCCGGCTTCTTCGCCAACTCCTGACGGAGAGCTTCCTGCTGGCTTGTGCCGGCGGCTTGCTGGGATTGCTGCTGGCGTACGGCAGCCTCGAACTTCTGACGGATTTTGTGGCACGGCTGACGCCGCGCGCTCGCGAGATTCACATCGATTCGGGAGTACTCCTCTTCACGCTGATAGCGGCTCTGGGCACGAGCATCGTTTTTGGCACGTTGTCCGCACTCTTCTCACGCGCGAATCTGGCTTCCAGCCTAAAAGAAGGCGCCCCTAGCGCGGGGTGGGGACGAAGGCAGAATCGTGTTCGCGGCGCTCTGATCGTTTGTCAGTTCGCGTTTTCCTTCGTGCTCTTGATTGGCGCGGGGTTGATGGTTCGGAGCCTCGTCAAAATGCAGCAGGTGGACGCAGGCATCGTTCCGCAGCGCGTTCTGGCCGTCAGCACCACTTTCAATTGGTCGAAGTATACTGCAGATGACAAGAGTCGAGTTGTCGTCCAGAAACTGCTCGATCGCGTGCAGTCAGAGCCTGGGGTTCTTTCGGCTGCGATCTCGAGCAGGTATCCCTTCCAGCCGAAGATGGTCCCGGAGTGGGCGTCCTTCTCCTTTCAAATTGAAGGCCGCACCCTGGAACCGGGGCAAGCCCCGCCTGTCAGTACATTCGCCAAAGTATCTCCCGATTATTTCAAGACTCTGGGAATTCCGCTGAAGGTAGGAAGACTGCTTGCCGATACGGACAAAGCGGAAGGGCTGCCCGTTGCAATCATCAATGAGACCGCAAAGCGTCAGTTCTGGCCGAACGAAGATCCGCTCGGAAAGCGAATCTCTCCGGACGGAGGCGATCACTGGGTAAGCATCGTGGGCATCGTTGGAGACGTAAGGGAATTCGGGGTGGAGCATGCTCCATCGCCGGAATTTTACGTTGCCCAGGCGCAAAGTCCGCAGCCGAGTGCGTTAATTGTGCGCACTGCCGCCGAGCCGAGGAGCATGGCTCAAGCACTGACGCGCGCAATCCATGACGTCGACCCGCAAACCGCGGTGACGCACATACTGACTTTGGAGCAGGCACGCTACGAATCGATGGCGCCGCCGCGAGTGACCGCGAGTCTTCTCGCGATTTTCGCGGCGTTGGCTCTCGTAATCGCCTCGGCGGGAATCGGTGGAATCATGGCGCTGATGGTCAGCCAGCGCGTACGCGAACTCGGAATCCGGATCGCGCTGGGTGCAAGTCCAATGAAAATTCTGCAAATGGTTCTGAGTCAGGGCTTGCTCCTTGCAGTTCTTGGGATAGCGATTGGAATTTTCGGCGCCTTGGCTTTGACGGGGCTTCTGAAATCGCTCTTGTTCGAGATTCCGCCTACGGATGTACCCACGTTTGCCGGCGTTGGCTTGACGCTGCTCGCTTCTGCGGCGCTCGCGAGCTACTTGCCTGCGCGGCGCGCGGCAGCCGTTGACCCAAACGTGGCCCTTCGCGCGGAGTGATCCGTATCCTTCACGGCCGTTTAGCTTGCTTGCCGGAGCCGGTCCGCAGAGGAGAGGAACTCCTCGAGCAGCAGCCGCGCGAGGCGCTGCGGATTGTGGCGGATGACGCCATGTTCCTCGAGCAAATTATCAAGGATAACTCTGTAGCCTGATTTTTGAAGCTCCGGCAAGTCGATGTCAACCTGCTCAGCACCCTGGCGGCGATAACGCTTCGCAACTTCTGGGGAAATCGGGCGGCGGTTGGCTACAACCCAGTCCACAAGGTTCCGCGGCGTGTGCCGCCGGATAGCGCGAAGATGTTCTGCGAGTGGGTAAGAAGTGGTTTCGCCCGGCTGCGTCATGAGATTCGCGATGTAGACGCGCGGCGCGGAGGACCTGGCGATCGCGGCAGCTATTTCCGGGATGAGCAGATTCGGGAGAATGCTCGTATAAAGCGAACCGGGTCCGAGGAGGATCAAGTCGGCTTCGTGAATGGCTTCGATCACTGCGGGAAATGGAGGAACGCGACGTGGAGAGAGCGACAGTTTTTCAATCGGCGAGCGGCTGGCGGTAATGCGCGTCTCGCCATGGACGATGCGGCCGTTCGTTAGCCTCGCGACGAGATGAACATTCGACAGCGTCGAAGGAAAAATCCGCCCGCGAATTGCGAGCACTTTACTGCTGACGCGCACGGCTTCCGCGAAGTCTCCCGTAACATGTGTGAGCGCGGCCAAAAACAGATTGCCGAAATTATGCCCCACGAGTCCGCGCCCGGCATGAAATCGATACTGAAAGAGCCGGCTGAGCAGAGTCTCATCCTTCGAGAGCGCCACCATGCAATTGCGGATGTCTCCGGGAGGAAGCACGCGGTTTTCGCGCCGCAGGCGCCCGGAGCTTCCGCCATCGTCCGTCACCGTTACTATCGCAGTAAGTTCGGAAATGGGGCGCGCCGAATTGGGATGCTCGTCGCTGCGCCGGACGACATACTCCTTGAGCCCGCGAAGCAGCGTGGAAAGGCCCGTGCCTCCGCCCAGCGCCACGACGCGGAATCCGCGCGCGAGAGTCTTCGGTTTGGCAGATTTTTTCTTCATCGGATGAGGTAGTGAAACGGGACGCTACGGCGCTTCACGCGAAGCGAGATTCTTTCGGCGGCATTCTTGCTTCGGACTCAGAACCGGCGGCGGAACCCTTTCCAGTCAAGTCACGAGCCACGATCGTGTATCTCAACAAGTCGCGTCTGGGTTCACGAACGCGAAAGCCAAATCGCGGAGAGCTAGCCCGCGGTGCCGTCTTTCTCCGGATAGAGCAACTCCGTAAAGCGAGGATCTTCCTGGAGGAAAGCGAAGTCTTCATCGTTGCGCGCGTGGTAACGGTTTTCGGAGCGAAGCTCGATCGCAACTTTCAGATTCGCCAAGGCAGAATCTGCCTCGCCAGTCAGGCAATCGAGCGCGGCCAGAGCGTAATGAATGTAATCCGATTTCGGCGAAGCCTTGCGTGCTTTCAGAAGACTTTCGCGAGCGTCGTCCCAGCGGCCGATGTTCATCATGGCCACGCCACGCTGGTAGTGCTCGTCGGCGGTGCGCGGGTTCTGCTCGGCGCTCGGCTTCATGCGCTGTTCAGAGATGCGGAGATGCATACGGGCGCGGTCGGCGAGGCCTTGACTGGGGCCTTCGAGAACCTTTTCCAATTCCTGCTTGGCGCGCGCAAATTTTTGCTGGTGGAAGAGGGCCAAGGCTTCGTCGTAGATCTTGAGTTGCGCCTGAACTCGAGGATCGACCAATTCCACACCCCCGCGCTGGGGCGGCGGAGGAGGAGGTAAGTTCTTTTTTTTCTGTGTGTTAGAGTGGCTGTGCCCGGCGCCTTTGCCATGCCCTGTTGAGCCCGAAGAGGCTTTGCGCGCTTTTGCCATGACGCGAATCGTAGCAGACGAGACGAGCGGCGTCAACGAGTCCAAGATGGATCGTCTGAGTTGAGACTGAGTTACCTCGCGGAAGCATGAGGCAAAAAAAGGCATCGCAATTAGCCCCATTTCACGGAAACTGTAAGGAAGTTACCCGACAGCCGACAGGCCCAGTCGGAAGACTGGTCTGTCAGCACCGCGTATGCTATAAGTTTGTGGCCACTTTCTGGTTAGGGACAAGTGCCTTTCATCAATTTTCCTGCGCGCGAAATTAATTGCAAGCTCGTGTACTACGGTCCAGGTCTGGGCGGAAAAACCGCTAATCTCCAGTGGGTCTACGACCACACCGGACAGAACCAGAAGGGCAAAATGGTGTCTCTCGCCACCGAGACGGATCGCACTCTCTTCTTCGACTTTCTGCCTCTGGATCTGGGAACTGTGCGCGGTTTCAAGACGCGTTTCCACCTATATACGGTCCCTGGCCAGGTGTTCTATGAAGCCAGCCGAAAGCTGATCTTGAAGGGGGCGGACGGCGTGGTGTTCGTGGCGGATTCCCAGGAAGAACGTCTCGACGCGAATTTCGAGACCATGGAAAACCTGCAGGAACACCTGAAAGAACACAACCTGAATTTCGATACGATTCCCTACGTCCTGCAATTGAACAAGCGCGATTTGCCCAACGCGATGTCCGTAGCGGACTTAACCAAGCAGCTCCAGAAAAAAGGTGAGCCGGTGCTCGAAGGCGTGGCGATTCAGGGAGTGGGCGTTTTTGAAACTCTAAAAGAAGTCGCCAAACTCGTCCTCGCCGAATTGAAAAAGGGCGGCTGAGCCGGTCTAATAAAGCCGGAAAGTAACCTCAATTGGAACGATGACCGCGACCGCTTCGCCATGTTTGTTGCGAGCTGGCTCGAACTTCCACTGGCGAACTGCCTCGATGGCCTTCCTGGCCAATTCATCATCACTTGACCTTTTCACTACAATGTTGCCCGGATGACCTTCCTGATCGATCACAACCAGCAAAACCACGTCTCCCTGAATTTTTGCGCGCCTCGTTTTGCTCGTATATTCCGGTGACGGGCAGAAGACGCAAGTTGGAACTCCGACGCCATCCATACCAGCTTTCGCGACCCCTTTTGCTAATCCGTGCGGGTCCAGGAAGGTCAGAGTGTCGACATATGCAGGCCTCTTAACCGATTGGCTGCTTGTATTAATCAGGCTGCCGTCCTGCACACGCCGCACGGTGACCTGCACCAAGTACTGTGCAGGCGAGGTCTCTAAAGTCCCAGTCACAATCACGTCTGTGTGGAGAGAGGTTCCAATTTGCTGAAGAGTGTCTGTGGAGCTGAGATCCTTGGTTGAAATTTTTGAATTCGCGAGGGCGGCGGAAAGCTGCTTTTTGTCGTTCACTTCGAAGTTTTTTTTGTGGTGTTCCAAACTCTGAGAAAATTCCTCTGCGAGATAATGTCCCTCAACTGAATCGCGTCCGTCCAGGCCCACAAAATCGGCGACGACGACAGACTTGATCCCGGTATTTGAAATTTCCTTGCTAACGCGTTTAGCAAGGCCATCCAAGTCTCGTCTTTGTTCCTGCGCCGCCGACGCGGACCCCGTGAGAAGGGAACACGCAAGAGCCGCAAACAAGAAAAGGACGCGCCCAAACTTAATCTGTAACTTCACGAAACGTAATATATCATGCGTAACCAAGCAGGGATGCGAACAGCAATAGCTATGAACAGATCATTCTCCGAGTATAAAGAACACTAGAAGTAATGACTCGCTCAGGCGAAGTTGGCGAGGGCGGCGGCTTCGCTCTCAAACGTAGGGATAGCTTCCACAAGGCGCGTGACTGTGAGCGCATCGCGCACGCGGCCGGGCCCGCATACGAGCCGCAGCGCACCGCCGTCCCGCGTTAGCTTAATGGAAATTCGCACGAGCGCGGAAATACCTGAACTATCGATTTGCGGCACGCCGTTCAGCTCGACGATGACTTTCCGCGCGCCGCCTTTGACGACGCTCTCCAGCGCCTGATGTAGCTGTTCGCTGGGTTCTCCAATCGTCAGGCGTCCGCGCACGTCGAGAATCGGGATGCTCCCGGACTCTCGCACATTGATTTCCATGGGGAGATGCTCGCTCATAGAACTTCGCTCGAAAATCTCGTGCCTGCACTGCGGCATCGCCCGCCTGGCCAAAGCTGCAGGGACGGCTGCTTCGGGACCTGGAGGCATTATACGATGGCCGCGCCGCCAGGCAAGTTTTGCGGTCGAAAAGAATTGCTCCGTCGCGGTTTGGAGGACCGGCAGCGTTCCCGGCGAAGTCCGGACCCTTGCTGAATGAATCTGAAAAATCAATTCAGCCAATGAAAATTTCTAAACCTGGGACTGGACAGGCACGCGTATAATCCACAGCGAAAAAGTGGTGGGGCAGTACTGTGGCCCTTGTGAATTGCCCCCGGCCAAACCGGGGATAATCCAGCGGAACCGGAGCGGACATAATCTATGAAGCACCTGGGATGGAAGTGTTGTTTGTTTGTGTCCATGGTGCTCGCTGCTGTCCCTCTTCGCGCCCAACAAACGCCCGCCGCAACTGCTTCTCCCTCAGCCACTTCCGCCGCAACATCGCCCGCCACGCCAGAAATTCCGAAGTCCATAAGCGATAAGTTGGCTCAAATTGAGCAGCATGCCTCGGAAGCGGAATCGCATGCCGATAACGCCTGGATGCTGGTCAGCGCCGCCCTGGTGTTGATGATGACCGGTCCCGGGCTCGCCCTTTTTTACGGAGGGCTTGTTCGCCGCAAAAACACGCTGGCGATCATGATGCAAAGCTTTCTGCTGATGGCCCTCATTAGCGTGATGTGGGCGTTGGTGGGCTACAGCCTGTGTTTCGGTGGAAATGGGCCGGTGATCGGCGGGTTCGAGCATGCCTTTTTGCGAGGCGTTGGCGCGGACCCGAATCCCGATTATGCGGGCACGATTCCGCAATCGACATTCATGGTTTACCAACTGATGTTCGCCATCATCACGCCCGCGCTGATTACCGGCGCGACCGCCGAACGCATGAAGTTCAGCGGCACGGTCCTGTTTCTGGCGCTTTGGTTTCTGGTCGTGTACGCGCCGCTGGCGCACATGGTGTGGGGCAAGGGCGGCTTCCTGAACGCGGCGCTCGGAGGGAAATTTCCGACATTGGATTTTGCGGGCGGGACGGTTGTGCATATCAGCTCCGGAGTCTCAGCATTGGTGTGCGCGCTTTACCTCGGCAAGCGCACCGGCTATCCCAAGCAGCCCATGCCGCCCCATTCGCTGGTCCTCAGTTTCATCGGCGCCTGCCTCTTGTGGGTCGGCTGGTTCGGTTTTAACGCGGGAAGCGCGCTCGCGGCAGGCTCACTGGCAACCAGCGCGTTTATAGCGACGCACTTCGCCACTGCCGCCGCGGCAATCAGCTGGAGCGCAGCCGAATGGATCAAGAATGGCCGCGCCAGCGCCCTCGGGGCGATCTCCGGAGCGGTTGCAGGACTGGTGGCAATCACGCCGGCCGCAGGGTTTGTCGGCCCGATGTCAGCACTGGCGATCGGCTTCATCGCCGGCCTGGTTTGCTACTGGATGGTCACCAAGATAAAAATGATCTTCGGCTACGATGACGCACTCGACGCTTTTGGCGTGCACGGCGTCGGCGGGACGGTCGGAGCGCTCTTGACCGGCGTCTTCGCGCAATGTGCCATCAATCCCATTTTTGGTCCGGGCAAAGCAGTCGGCGGATTGGATGGACATTGGGGGCAGCTCGGCAATCAGCTGGTGGGCGTGCTGATCGCGTGGGGCTTCGCTCTTGTTGGAACCATTGTGCTGCTGAAAATAACGGATATGATTACAGGCATACGCGTCAGCGAATCGGATGAACTTGAAGGGCTGGACATCTCGCAGCACGGCGAAGAAGCGTATAACCTCGAGTCCTGAAAAATATTTGCACGGCAGCATCAGGGATTGGGCGGAGCGAAAACTTTCATGATGAAGATTGAGGCAATCATTCAGCCTTCGCGGTTTGATTCCGTGAAAGATGCCCTACGCGAAATCGGCATTGAGGGCATGACGGTGACGGAAGTGCGCGGGCATGGCCGCCAGAAAGGACACACGGAGGTTTACCGCGGCCGGGAGTATACGGTGGACCTGCTGCCGAAGCTGAAACTGGAAATGGTGTTGCCCGATCCCCTGGTCCAGCGCGCCGTGGACACAATCTTGAAGACGGCCAAGACAGGAAAGATTGGCGACGGTAAGATATTTCTATCGCGGGTTGAGGAAGCCATACGGATCCGTAACGAGGAGCGCGGCGAAAACGCGCTCTAGCTCACGTGACGACCGCAGCGCGCCCAGGCCTTAATCCGGCCAACCGACCCGTAAAAACCATGCAAGGTTCTTTAACTCCCTTGTCCGTCCTCGGTCCGCAAGCCGAGGACGAACGGCAACGCATCCGGCAACAGTTCGAAGCCGGCGGAAGCGCGCAAAAAACGCTGGATGCGCTATGTGAACTCGCCGACCGCATGGCTCAGCAAATTTTTGGCGAAGTTCTCCGCGTTCATAGCACGGAACCCCTTGGCCTTAGCCTAGTTGCTCTCGGTGGTTACGGCCGGAAGCTGCTTTTTCCTTACTCGGACCTGGACATACTCTTTTTGTTCAGCAGCGAAAAATCCGAAGCCGAATTCCGTCCTCTCATTGCCGACTTCTCTCGAACTTTATGGGATCTCGGCTTTCGAGTGAGCTCCGCGGGCCGCACCCTTGAGGAATGCAAGCGCATCGAAGAAGACAACGCGGAGTTTCACCTGGCGCTTCTGGACCGCAGGCTTCTGGCCGGCGACGAAGAGCTTTTCGATCGCCTCACAAAAAAAATCCTCGCCGGGCCTGAAAAACAGGCGCGCCCGTTCATGCTGGCGGAATTAACAAAACTTACGCGCGAACGCCATGCGCGTTACGGAAACACGATCTATCACCTCGAGCCGAACGTCAAAGACGCTCCTGGCGGACTCCGCGACTTCCAGGCGGCGTCCTGGCTGCGTCAAATCGTGAATGGGCAGAAAGACGGCTTAAAGCACAGCGCGGCTGAAGAAGAATTGGCCGCCGGCGCGTTCGACTTTCTCGCTGCGATCCGCTGCTTTCTTCACTACACCAACGCGCGCAACGACAATACCCTCACGTACGAGTTGCAGAGCTCGGCCGCGGAGCGATCTCTTGGAGTGCCCAAGGCTGCGGCTCGCGGCATGAAGTGGAGTCCAGAAGAGTGGATGCGCCTTTACTTCCGCCAGGCGCGCATTCTGAACCGTCTTCTGCTTCGCTACATCGAGCAAAAGCCCGCCGCACAACTTTCACTCCGCGAACGATTGTTCAACGCGGCGCGTGGCTCCCGCTCTGAAATTGGGAAGAGCAAGCCATTCGCCGTTCGCGACGGTTTGCTGGAAGTGCTCGACGAGCCGGCACTCTCCGACCGCCAGGTGACCTTTGCACTATTCACGGAAGCTGCCAGAACCGGCGTGCCGCTCAGTCGCGAAGCCGAACGCGCCATCTATTACATCCTGAAGCATCCCGAGCTTCCGCAGAAAAACACGGAAATTGATTGGTCCACGCTCCGGGAAATTCTAAGTTCGGATTATCCCAGTATGGCGCTCCGGCCCATGCAGCGCCTCTCCCTTTTAATGGAAGTTTTGCCGGAATTCAAAGCCATCGATTCTCTGGTCGTCCGGGATTTCTATCACCGCTATACCGTCGACGAGCACTCCCTCCGCACCATCGAACATCTCCAGGAACTTGCTGATCCGCCTGATGAACGCGCTGCTCATTTCCGCCAACTCTGGAGGACGGTCGAGCGGCGCGACTTGCTGATTCTGGCATTGCTTCTGCACGATGTCGGCAAAGGTATGCCGGTCGAAAATCATATTACCGGCAGCCTTGAAGCGCTCGAGAGCGCCGCGAACCGCCTTAAGCTCTCCGAGTACGAAACCGCCGAAGTCCGCTTCCTCATCGAGCATCATCTGGATATGTCCGCCACGGTGCAACGCCGAGACATTTTCGATCCCGCCACCGTTTCCGTATTTTCCGATACCGTGACGACCCAAGAGCGGCTCCAGCGCCTTTGCCTGATGACCTACGCCGACATCCACGCCGTTAACCCGGAGGCCTTGACGCCCTGGAAAGCCGAAATGCTCTGGCAACTTTTCGTTGCTACCTCCAACCATTTCAGCCGCACACTCGATCGCGACCGCCTGCACGCTTCCGACGAAGTTCCTTTGCTCGAGCAGGTAAGCAGCCAGGCGGGGGGCGCAAATAAAGCGGAGATTGAGCGTTTCCTCGAAGGTTTTCCGCGCCGCTATCGCTCGGTGCACTCCGCCGGGGAGATTGCTGCCCACTTCCTCCTGTACAGAAAATTGGGCGCCGAGCCTGTGCAGACCGAACTAAAGGCCAGGCATCATTCCTTTTCACTGACTTTGTTGACTGCCGACCGCCCGGCTCTTTTCGCCACCATCGCGGGCGTCCTCGCCGGCTGGGGGATGAATATCGTCAAGGCCGACGCATTCGCCAACGCCGCAGGCGTGGTGCTGGACACCTTTCAATTTGTCGACCTGCACCACACACTCGAGTTGAATCCCACCGAGATCGCCCGCCTCCAGAAGAGCCTGGCGGACACGGTAAGCGGAAGAACCCCGCTTGAGCCGCTTCTCAAAGGCCGTGAAAGCGCCAGCAAAGCCCGACCCCCAAAAGTGGCCGTCGAGACGCGCATCAACTACGACGATTCCTCATCGGCCCAAAGCACGCTGCTCGAAATCATGGCGCAGGACCGTCCGGGATTGTTGTATGACGTCGGCTCCGCGTTAGCCCGACTAGGCTGCAACATAGATGTGGCGCTGATCGACACCGAAGGCCAAAAAGCCATCGACGTCTTCTATCTGACCGAGCGCGGAATCAAATTAAGCCAAGCGAAACAGGAACTATTGCGTGAAGTGCTGCAAAGCACGCTGTCCTAAATCGTCGGGCTGCAGTTCAAGAGCATCCGGCCTGGTTTATCCAAGAGTGGGAACTCGCTCTCCAGAACTGAGGCTCTGAACGAAAGTCGGGCGAAAAACCGATTGAAATCCGCGGTCACCGCCCTACTTCCTATTGTCATCTTTGTCCTTCTCGATTTTGTCCGATTGCTCCCGAGAACTCGCTGAGTCGGCGGACCCCGGAATCTCATCACGCCGCAGTAATTCAAGGTACCCCGGTCGCGAATGCTCATAGTGGCTTGCGGGGACTTTTCCGTTTAGCCAAGCCAGGTCCATCGGGTAGACGAGCGGATCGAAAATGACCATATAAAAGTGCCAAAGCAGAATTGAACCAGTCGCAAGCAGCGCCTCATACCAATGAACCGCTGTTGCGGCATCCGTCATCCATTTGGGGAAATGTCTTAGCGTGAAGTTATTGAACCAGAGCAGGAAACCAGATAGCGCCATAATTCCCGTGCCCCAAAGGAACGCCCAATACTCCATTTTCTCGGCGTAATTGAACTTCTCAAATTGAGGCGGTTCTTTTCTGCGTCCTAGACTAAACAGCATGGCGTTCATCAAGTCCTTGGGATCTCTCCAATTGGGCAGCATGGCCCGGAGAAACGCACGGTCGCGCTTGTTCACCGTCAAATGGATGAAGTGATATATGGTCGAAGCGAGAAGGACCACGGCCGCGGCACGATGCAAGTCGCCGCGCAGCAAGTCGTGCCTTCCCCAGAGCACAAATGGCTGCGACCACCAACTGTCCGGGTACTTAAGCGCAAATCCTGTGAACACCAGCGTGGGGAAGCTGAACATTACGCCCCAATGCGCAATCCGAAACCACAAATTCATCCGCACAACATATTCGGCGCTTTCGCGGCGGGGCCGTGGCCGGATTAGTTTCGCAAGCCAATCCAGAAAATTGTGCAAAACCATGAAGCCCAGCGTCAGGGGGATCAGCACAAGGTAAATCCGGCGGATCCACTCCACGACGGGGTGGGCGGGTCCCGTGGAAATCCGGACGTGCACCGGCCCGATCGCAAAGTTTTCGCCAGCTCCGTTGTGGCATTGGCCGCAGGTTTTCGCCAGGTTTGCCGGATTCACCGTGGAACGGGGATCGCTTGAACGAAAAATATTGTGGACCCCGTGACAAGATGCACAGTTCGCTGCTGTTATCGAGCCCTCTCGTCTTGCCAATCCGTGGAAGCTTTCGGCATACGATGGCAGGCGATCCGCCGGCAGGTCATATCTCCGCGCCAATCGCGCATCTCCGTGGCACCGCCCGCATGTCTCTATCGACACGCGAGACGCATTTACGGGAGAGGCGGGATTAGACGGCTCCAAAATGTAATGCTCGCCATGGCAATCTGTGCAGTTCGGCGCATCCGAAACACCAGACTGGATAGCCTGGCCGTGCACACTCTCAAGGAAGACCTTCGCAATTTCGGTGTGGCACTTCCCGCAAGTGCTGGCAACATTCCAGTGGCTAACGCTGGATGCTGGATCACGGGCCGGGAGAATTTTATGAGCGCCGTGACAGTCCGAGCAGACCGCAGCATCCTTGCCTTGCAGAACCGCTCTCCCGTGTACGCTTTGCAGGTACTGCTCGACGGGATGCACGATGGTAATTCGGTGCCGGGCGAGGAACCCCTGGTCTGCGTGGCATCTGGCGCAGGTAGCAGGCTGGTTTCGTTTCGCCGTGGTGGACGCCCCGTCGGTCGAAGGGAGAATGTTGTGCACGGGGCCGTGGCACGATTCACACGACGGGGCATCCTTGTCGCCCGATTTGGCAGCCTGCCCGTGAACGCTTTGGGCGAGCGCTTTCACGACGTCGGCATGGCATTCGGCGCATTTTGCCGGATGCGTTTTCGACGGCTCCCCGATTTCGTGAACGTTGCCATGACAGGAAGAACATGTGTCACTCCCCAACACCGAGTGAATGCTTTTTGGGATGGCGGCCGCCTCATCTGCATGGCAGGTTGCGCACTGCACCTTCTGGATTTTCGCCGGATGTGGAAAGTCCTTAATGGTTGTATGGCAGTCCGTACAGCCGAGAATCCCATGTACGCTGGCTGCGTGCCTCGCCGCGTTAATGGAAATGTCTGCCCCCTTTTCGGACTTCATCCCCGCTTGTCCGTGACAAGCAAGACATGCCTCGTCTTGCTTCTGCGTCTGAGCCTGGCTGGTTTGTCCTCGGGCACAAGATAAGGGAATCAGGGAAGCGAAAAGTCCGATCATTCCTGAAAGCGCTGCGTATCGAACTAGCTGGTTTGGATATGTCGAACTCAATGCATTTCCGCTCAGAAGCCTGGTAGCAATCAGAACCGCCTGCAACTTCTCGTGTCCATTCCGCCGCTCATTTTAAGCCGAGATCGGCGAGAACTTTTGGATTCTGCTCCTCCACCGCCAGCAAATTGTGGCAGGCTGTGCAGTCATTCGTGATCGTTTGTCCGTCCGAGCTGGTGTGGCTTCCGTCGTGACAGCGAAAACATCCCGCCGAGTCACTGTGTCCAATATTGTTCGGGTGCGCTCCCCAGGTCACGTTCATCGCAGGGAAGATATTTCGCAAATAGATGCGCGCGACACCTTCCGCTGATTGTTCAACCAGTGAGCGCCGCGAATTGTAGACGTCCGGATAGTTCGATCGGTAGAAAGCATTTAAGTCTTCCACGATCCGCCGGTGCGCGGTGTCCCGATCCGGGTAATCGGCTTTCAACACCTCCAGCCCTTTCTTTCGAATAAAGGGCAACTCGGGGCTGACATAGCCCGCCGCCATTTCCTTGTTCAGGGCGTTCTCCGGCAATTCAAATGCGTGCGTCGGCCGGTTGTGGCAATCGATGCAATCCATGGACCGATGTTCGCCGGCAGCGAGCTGTTGTTTAGTGGCTTGAATGTCGCTGGAAATGAACTCGATTACTTTGCCTTTGTCATCGGTGTAATACACAACTGGGATGACCTGCCGCTCCGCGTCAATCGAAATATAACTAATGCGCGAGCCGTTATCCAAATGACGGCCGTGAATTCCGACGGAACCTTGCCAGGTCCGGCCGCCCACCTTTAGCAACAAGACCGTGGTCAGCGGAGTATTTTTTTCGTCCTCTTTATAGGTTGTTTTTACCAGGAATTTGTCCCCGGTCGTTCGCTGTGGCCAATGGCATTGTTCACATGTTTCGCGCGCCGGCCGCAGATATTTGACAGGTGCGGGAATCGGTCGTGAGTAAGTATGGAACGTCACGGCGAAAACCTGGCGCAATCCAGAAAGCTTTGAGCGCACGAACCAACCCGCGCCTGGACCGATGTGGCATTCAACGCAGTTCACGCGCGAATGGGGCGAACCTTGATACGCGGTAAACTCAGGTTGCATAACGGTGTGGCACGTCTGCCCGCAAAACTGCGTGGAATCCATGTACGCCACACCGCGATAGGAAGCCGTTCCAAAAATCAGCAGGTTCAGCAACGTTGCTATCCCGACGGCTAAAAAACCGCGCCGTGCCGTAGGCCGCATAAAATCAATGGCGGGATAAGCTTCAAGCAATTCTCCCTTGGCTATCAGCTTGTGTCTGCGAAACAAAATCCCAATGGGGATCAGAAGCAGGCCGATGACAAAAAAGCCTGGAAGGATCAGGAAAAGCAGAATGCCGATGTAAGGATGGGGTGGCCCGGGCAGGACAAAGTCATAGATCCAAAAAGCAATGAGAGTGAGCGCTCCGCTGGTCGTAAGAACTGCGCCCACGAGTGATACGGGGTTCTCCCCAAGGAAATAGACGAGACGGAGCCAGCTTCGAGTCGTTTCACGAAGTTTCATAGCGATTGGCCCTCGGTTGTCTCATTTGCTTGGCTATTCTGACTCAGAATCCGACTCAGAAGATGGCGCCTTCCTCCGTACGCGGTTCCTCCGAGCTTTCGCCGCAAGAAATAGTCTTGCGCGGACTCCCTTTCCCAACCCCTACTTCTTGCATAGGCTGTGGATATAAGCTACGACCTCTTTTACCTCAGCTTCCGTAAGCTTTTTTTCGTAGCTCGGCATCCTGTTCTTGCCCTTCACGACTGCCGCCGTCCATTCTTCGTCCGTTTCCTTCTGGACCTCGTCAGAACAGAAATCGCGCGCCTTGGTGGCCTTTCCAGCAGGAGTTTCACCTTTGCCATCATGCCCGTGGCAACTTGCGCATTTTTCCTTATATATTTTTTCGCCAGCGCCCTCCGCCTTTGCCGGCGAATTCAACAAATAAATCCCGCCTGCAGCAACCGTCACGACTACCGCGAATCTTAGACACCTCGCCGTCCATTTCATGGCTTACTCCTGTTCGTCGTCTCTCGCGAAGCTCAATCAGCGCCACCCTTGCGCGCATGCTCTCCGGCGGGAGTACCTTCGTTTCACAGCCCAATCAGCTTACTTTTTCTTCCCAAGCACCCGGATATATGCCACCAGATCCTTCACCTGCTCTGCGCTAAGGGTCTTGAAAGCCGGCATTTTCCCCTTCCCCTTCGCAATGGCATCGCTCAAATCCGAGTCGCTAGCCTTCTGAACCGCTTCGTCTGCGAAATCCCCAGCCTTCATCGCTTTTCCCGCGGGAGTTTGCCCCTTGCCATCCGGGCCGTGACACGTGGCACATCTCGCCTTGTAAGTCGCTTCCCCTGCGTTGTCCGCGCGGGCCGGCGCGCTCAAGACAGCCGCTCCAGCCAGGACCACGCCAGTCGTGACCGCCGCAATCCAGCTTAAGGTGATTTTCATCTCTTCCTCCCATTGCGCACTGTGCGCGAATTAGATTTCAACGCTCCGGAGCAATTTCACTTAAAACTCTATATCCATTCGAATCCTGGCGCCAGCGCCAGAAATAGTACGCTCAGCCTTTATGCCCCGCTTTCGATCTGGCGGATATACAGAAACAATCCCATAAGCGTAATCAATATGAGAATTACCGCCACGCCGAGCCCTTTTCTCCGGTAATCCCTTTCGGACAGCGCATCCTTCCCCGCCTGCAGATCTTTAGCCGAAATCTTTAATCCAGCTTGAATATCCTGGTCCACCAGCTTTGGTTGAAAGCTGTGGATGGTGACGCGGGCCTTGGTCAGGGAGTCGCGTGCCTGATCCTGCTGCAAGCGCGCCTCGCTGACTTCCATCCCCGAAGACTCCGCCACATTCAATAGTCGATCTGCGGATTTTATTGAATCGTCCAGCTCGGTCAGCTGTGCGAGCATGCTCGCCCGGGCTCGGTCACAATCATCGCCAGGGGTATGGCACTGCATGCACACTCCCTGAGGCCCGGTGCCAAGCTTCGCGTCCGTCGGATGGATGATGCCGTGATTGCTATGACAAACTACGCATCCCGGAAGCCCGGCGTTTTGGAACACTGCTTTGTGCGGGCTCTTATCGTACATCTGCGCCTGGAAAACATGGCAATTAGCACATACATTCCTGACCGAATCCACGCCCGGAGGTGCTGCGCCGTGGTTACCATGGCAAGTGGTGCACGTAGGGGCGCTCAAATCGCCGCGAACCGTCATGGCCTGGTAGTGCACGCTCGTGCGGTAGTTCGCATATTGGTCCGTGGGAATGCCGTAGGGCTTCATGTATGCGGTGTCTGCATGGCAATGCGCGCAAGTTTGCGCGATGTTGAGCGGGTAGACCTTTGAGAGCGAGTCACTGGGTGGACGCAGATTATGCACACCGTGGCAATCGATGCAAACAGCCACCTTTGTATCGCCTCTGGCCAGCAGCCTCCCGTGAACGCTCGTCTGATACTGGCTCAACTGGTCCGTGCGCAAACCGGGGTTGTACTGCTTCATGAGATTCGCATCGGAGTGGCAGCGCCCGCACAGCGCGGGAATTTGGCTGCGTTCGATCTTTCCACGGAATCCTGCCCCTTTGCTCATGGCGTCCATGTCCGCCTTCGTCGTGTCGCCACCGTGGCAGCTCGCGCAAGTCAATCCTTTTTGCGCGTGAATGTCTTGAGAGAATTGCGCTTCGGTAACTTGCAGCGGCGGATCGAGGACGCTGTGGCAATCCAGGCACGTATTGGCGGCTTGCGCGCGGCTTCCCGCCGCAAACGCACACAGCGCCGCGCTCAGCAACACGACTCGCCACACTCCGCTATTTCGCAATGTACGCATAAATGGTCATCGCCACGATATAACAGAGGGCAAACACTCCCGCTCCCCTGACCAGCATCCAGCCACGCTTCGCCCGCCCCTCGAGAAATGGCAGCAATACCCAGATGGCGCCTGCGAGTCCAAACGCGCCAATCCCGAGAAGCTCACCATCTATGTGCATGATTTTCGACGGAATGAATTTCAGTGTCTGGAACATGAACATAAAATACCATTCCGGACGGATCCCCGCGGGCGCAGCACCGAACGGGTCCGCCTTCGTTCCCAGCCCCCACGGCAACAAGGCCGCCAGCGACGCCAGGACGCCCAACCCGACGTACCATGCCATAGCCTCCCGGAGCACAAAATTGGGCAAAAACTTCATCTCTCGCACGACGGAGGGATTTGACTTCCAGCTCGATTCGACGCTCGGCGGCACGCTCATGCCAAACCGCTGAACAAGCGCCAGATGAATCAGAATCAGAAATGCTGTCAATCCTGGCAAAATTGCAACGTGGACACCGAAGAAGCGCGTCAGCGTCGCGCCCGTCACCTCTTCGCCGCCCCGCATTAACACCATCAGCGCATGGCCCACGATCGGCACCTGCCCCGTGATTTGTGTTCCCACTTTGGTCGCAAAAAAGGCCAGCGTATTCCAAGGCAGCAAATAGCCGCTGAAGCCAAATCCCAAAACCAGAAAGAGCAGGATCATGCCGCTGACCCACGTCAACTCCCGCGGCTTCCGGTAGGCGCGCAGGAAAAGGACGCTGAACATATGCATGAAAGCGGTAAAAATCATCAGATTTGCGGCCCACGAGTGGATGGATCTTATGAGCCATCCAAATTGCACCCGCGTCATGATGTACTGCACGCTCTCGAACGCTTCGTTCGCGCTCGGCCGGTAATACAAAAGCAGCAAGATGCCGGTGCACACCTGGATCCCTAAGAGAAATAGCGTAATCCCGCCCAGGAAATACCAATAAGAGAGTTTATGAATCGGGACCGTCTTGTGCCGCAGCGGCTCGGTCAGTTTTGCCCAATCGAAGCGCTCATCGATCCAGTCGCGGATATGCTTGATCAGTTGCACTTCAAGCACCCTGTTTGCGGCTGACGACGATTTCATCGCCGCGAATGTTCACCAGAAAACTCTCCAAAGGCCGTGGCGGGGGGCCGGAGACGTTTCGTCCGTCGAGGCCATACGTCCCGTTGTGGCAAGCGCACCAAATTTCGTGCATGTCGCTTCGGTATTGGACTGTGCAGCCGAGATGCGTGCAAACGGCGGACACGGCATGGTAATTACCTTCCGCCGTTAGGAGCAATAAAGCGGGTCTGCTGCCGAACCGGAAGATTTTGTAACCATTCGGCTTGAGGTCTCCGACCTTCGCGGCGACAACCTCGTCTTGACCGAGATTCGGAACGGCCGGCGGCACCAGATATTTCAGCACGGGATAGAGAAAGGATACGACCGAAGCAAACACTCCTCCTCCGAGCAATATCTCAACGAGACGGCGCCTTCCAGAACGAATCTGTGGAGAGTCCGCGGTAGCCATAAGATTTTTTGGAACCGTGCCGCCGAAAGTGGCGCACTTCCCAACTGCACTAGTGTTTCTTAGCCAGCTCCCGCACGAAATCGGCCAGTTTTTCGATCTGTTCTTTGCTCAGCTTGTCTTCGTAGGCTGGCATCTTGTTCTTGCCTTTTGTAATGACTTGTTGAAGCCCCGCTTCGCCCAGTTTTTGAACGGCCTCGGAATGCAGGTCGGGAATTTTGAGAGCCTTCCCCATTGGCGTCTCGCCCTTGGCGTCGGCTCCGTGACACATCGCGCACTTGGATTTAAACAGAGATTCGCCCGTCTCTTGGGCCGACACGGCTTGGCCGCTGAAAAGGACAAGTCCGACTACAGCAATGCCCGGCAGCAGCCAATTGCGAAAGATTTGTGTGTCCACCCGCTCCTCCATCATTCTGGAATTCTGATCGTCTCAGCCCGAAAGCGTCCAATCCCGCGGTCAGAATGCGTACCGCACGGAAAGTGTGTAAAGGTTCCCGCGGAAATTCCTCGGCGCATAAAAGTCTTGCGCCGCGGCCCCACCGGTACCGAATGTCGGGTCTTCGTGGTAGCCGTAATAATCCCACATGGCTTTGCCCGTCCACTCCTTCGTGAACTTGTACTCGAACCCGCCGTAAGGATGCAGCCATTTGGAATTCAACGGTCCTTCCACTTGGTTGGGTATGAGAGCCAGAGGATCGAGGCGTAGCTGGGAACCGCTCGTACCCGTAAGATTGGCGCCCAAATGCGCGGTGAACCGATGAACCGGCTTATATGAGATATCGAAAAATCCATAACTGGATTTGTTTGTGTACGTCGAAAGCTGCTGGATAAGTCCCGCCACATTGGGGCAGGCCAGGCTCCCCGGAGCGGCTTGGCCGCTAACGTAACAGACAAAAATCTGGGAAAACACGTCGTTGTAGTCATATCCGATTTCCATGCCGAAATTAGCGTTTGGCTGGAGCATCGCGGAGACGCCATAGGCTCGGTTATGCTGCAAATCGGCCTGCTGAAACTGATTGTTGCGTCCTTCCCAGATCAAAATGTTTCCGCTCAGGTTCAGCCAACTGGTCACGTCGTATCTGGTCCGTAGCCGGTATTGCTGCGACTCCTTCGGGCTAATGCGGGTAAACGTGCCATCTGCGCTGAAAAGTTCGGTGTCAAAGCGGATATCCCACTTTTGATTCGGCCGCGCCCAGAGTCCGAACAAGCCGGAATACTCGTTGATAGGCGGCACCGCTGCGCCTGCGGGAGCGAATCCCGTATTCGAAACCAGCGTAATGGAATTGTCTGCGTTCAACGTGCAGCCCGCTGGAAGGTTCGCCTGCGTTACCGGCAGTCCCGTGCCGACGGCACATGCCCCGCGCGCAGCGGTAGCGGCGGTTGGCCCAGGATAAAATATTTGGTTCAACGCTTCGAAGAAATTGTCCGAGATATACCTGTTTCGATAGCGGAATCCGATGCGCGCCCCAAACTTTCGGGAGAAGCGATAGTCGAATTCCGTCAGACTCGTCTTCTCCTCTTGTTTCAGGAAGTTGCTATCGAGGACGTTGGAGAGGTCTGCGGACGAGCTCGTGGTGTGAGCAACGGTTCCGGCCACAGCGCCCAGTGGCGGAATGCAGGTGAGCGGCACCGAGGCACCCGGCGTGAAGAAGTTCGCGCCAGTGTTCAGGTTGGGACTAAAGAACGAGCAGCTCGAAAGATCGAACTCCGCTGGATCATGCCAGTTCGAATAGTGGAACGTTTCATTGAAGCTCAGTTTGTCGGTGATGTGCCAGGTCGCGCCCAAATCAGCCACGGCCGCAACCCGCCGCCCGAATACCGGCCCGGTATTGTACTGGTTGCTCAAATTCGTGCGCGATTCCCGTCCCTCGATCGTCTGGTTGTAGTCATAGACATTCATATCTCCGCTCGAATAGCTCACTCGCGCATTCAGATCCCAGTTCTGCCAGTAATTCGATTGCACCGTAAGTTGTTCGGTAGGGGTATTCGTGCGCATCCGTCCATGATCCAGGTATCCATTCATGTACGCGCTGCACGTCGGATTCACAAAGCCCGAAGCAAGAAACGTCCCTCCGCACGGCTGGCTCGCTCCTGCGTTGAAAGATACACCCAGGTCCACGTTCCGCGTGGGACTCACCTGGAAGGGCTGCGCATAATCCCCGATTCCAGTGTCGTTTTTGAAGTAGGTCCACACCTGGTCGTAGCTGATATTGGTTCGCGGCAACAGCTTGATGTCTATCCCCATCCGGTAGGTATTAACATTGGTGGACACATTCTGCAGGAGAAACTGCTCCGTGCCCTGGTGAATGGTCGTAAAGGCCGGGCCGTCGTTCGCGTTGCTCGAATACCCCAGACGAAATCGCACCGGCGACTCGGGACGTATGATCAGGTTGTAATTCCCCATCTTTCGCCGCGTGTTCATATTGTGCGGCGAGAAGTTCAGCACGCATGCGGTGCATACCGTTCCCCCAAACCCTGCTGGCCCGTTCGCAAACGGAGTTGTTGGGTTGAGAGGATTTGCAAGCAGGGAGTAATCCCAGAAGTTCTCGTCCTTGCGAAACAGCGCATCAAACTTGTACCACTTGTTCTTGGCTATCCGCAGCTGCGAGACTTGCTCGGGATCGCCTCCATATCCAAAGTTGCTGAAGTAAAACCTGTCGAAGAGCGTCCCATGATGATCCAGGGATTTCATCTCCGTAGTGAATCCTAATAGCCGCGCCCCTTGCTGCAGATTCACGAACGTATCATAGGCTGCAGTATCGCCGGAGATGCTCGTGAAGCGGCCGCCGAACTCGATCGACTGTTTAACATTGTAATTCCCTTGATCGATGCCCTTTTGCTCTTCGTCGTCCTGTGCCAAAGCGGGTGATGCTCCGCAAAGCAGCATTGCGCCGACCAACAATAAGCCAAGGCATGTCAGCGGGTGTCTCATTCCGTATCTTCCTGCCTGATAGGCTCCCTGCATGGCGTCTCTCCCTTACGGAGTAAAGAAAAATTGATTGCTGTTTGAACCATGAATCGCTGTGTGGCACATGGTGCAGGCTTGATATTTCTGCGCCTGGTTGTGGAAAGTGGGAGTGGCTGGCGCGCCGGCGTCCGCCGAGAATGCGTGGCATTCGAGGCACAACAGGTTCACTTGGGCGCGCTTGAGCAAACGCGGGTTGGAAGACCCGTGTGGCATGTGGCACGCGGTGCAGCCTTCGATCTTCACCGCTTCGTGTTCGTACACAAAGGGACCGGCTTTATCCGTGTGGCACGTAAAGCAAACCAAATCTTGCGATCCCGTCGCCCGCAACTGGTGCGCCTGGAATCCGCCATGTGGATTGTGGCAATCCGTGCACTTCACCAGCCCCTCGTTCACTTTGTGATGAAAGGGCCGATTGAAATCCTGCTTTTTGTCCAGATGGCAGCCGTAGCAAAGCGTTGGCTGGCTTACTTTCAACAGCTTCTGGCTCTCCTTCGCATGATGGGGATCGTGGCAGTTGATGCAGCCCACCCCGTTCTGCAAGTGGATAGACCGCGCAAAATTGCCGTGTTCCTCTCCATATTGGTGGCAGCCGAGACATCTCGCGCTGGTCTCCTGCGCCGAGGCGTTCTTGAAAGTGAATATCTTGGTCTTGTCACCGCCGCCATCGACGTGCGCCTTCCCGGGTCCGTGACAGGCCTCGCAGCCGTGCCATTCCGGTCCCTTTTTCGTGTCCAGAGTGGTTACATAATGTGGAGAATCCTCATAATTCTTAAAGAAGTCCTTGGTCGGCATGTCCGCGTGGCAGGTCTTGCATGTCTCGGAGCCGACATAGAGCGATGGGTCCGTCGGCCGGACATAGACGGACTGTTTTGAATCGTCTTTTGCCTTCTCTGGCTTGGACTGCCCGCCCCAGGACAGCGTGGCCGCCACGAGAAGCAGTGGTAGGCTGAGCAATAGCGCTATTCTTGGCTTCTGCGTCTGAAGACCCATCTTCACCCCTCCACTCACTCACCCACCCGCTGGAAATCGAGGTTTTTCAAAATTACAGCACGCCCCATTCCAAGTCTGTGACACCCATCACATCGCCGCATTCCTGCTGAAGATAACGCTCATAGCGTCCCTTCCAACGGAGAATGGCCCATTGTCTCAAAACACAAATTTACGCCAGACACCGATTTGATACTGTGGAAATCAGGCTGGACCAAACTGGAATCGGGGTTCGTCAAACTGGCAGTCTCCGCCGGGACTCCTGTACCATCCGCCCCTGTGCGGTATCGTCGCATTGAGGTAACTGCAGCGGTATAATTCATAAAGCGCCATATTGATGTCAAGAACAGAAAATATCTGTGCAATACAACACCTTCGCGCGTGACGGGAATCACAGCAAGCCCAGGTTCGCAAGTCAATGCTGGCGAGAGGCCAAATGACCCCGCCTCCTCGAATAGCAGGCTGCTTCTTCAAGCGGAGTTATTCCTCGGCAGGCGAATAGCCGCCCCTCCATGAATAAAACTAATGATTGAGTATCCATTTCCAGCTTCACACGCTCCAATACCAGGGACACGCTTCCAATCGAGTCATTGGAGCTAGAATCTAATCGAAGGAGTGAACCTCATGCCTCCCACTTCTGGCACAGGATCCGCTCAAGCTGCCCTGCCTCAGCCCCTATCTCCAGAAGAGTTGCGCAAAGTCCATGCCTACTGGCGCGCCGCGAACTATCTCTCTGTCGGGCAGATCTACCTGTTCGCGAATCCGCTCCTGCGCGAACCCTTGCACCTCAGCCACATCAAACCGCGTCTTCTCGGGCATTGGGGCACCACGCCCGGCCAGAATTTCATCTACGCCCACTTGAATCGCCTTATCAAGAAGCACGATTTGAACGTCATTTATGTTTCCGGCCCGGGACACGGCGGTCCGGCTCTCGTGGCGAATACTTACCTGGAAGGAACCTACAGCGAGTTCTATCCGCATGTTCCTCAAACCGAGGACGGCATCCGGAGACTGTTCAAGCAATTCTCCTTTCCCGGTGGAATTCCGAGCCACGTCGCGCCGGAAACCCCTGGCTCCATTCACGAAGGCGGCGAGCTCGGCTACTCGCTCGCCCATGCTTACGGCGCAGCGTTTGATAATCCGGATATGCTCGTTTGCTGCGTCGTCGGCGACGGCGAGGCCGAAACGGGGCCGCTCGCAGCCAGTTGGCACTGCAACAAATTCCTCAATCCCGCCCGCGATGGCGCTGTGCTTCCAATCCTCCATCTGAACGGTTACAAGATCGCGAATCCGACCGTGCTTGGCCGCATGACCAGCGAACAGCTCACTCAACTCTTTTCCGGCTACGGCTACAAAGCCTATTTCGTCGAGGGTCACGATCCGCAAGCGATGCATCAGCTTATGGCCCACACCATGAGCACCGTACTCGAGGAAATTCATTCCATCCAGAATCATGCGCGCGGCAAACACGACGCCACGCTGCCCTCGTGGCCGATGATCGTTCTCCGCACTCCAAAAGGCTGGACCGGCCCCAAAGTCGTCGATGGCAAACCCGTCGAAGGCACCTGGCGCGCGCATCAGGTCCCGATCGGCGACTTTGATAAACATCCCGAGCACCTCGCGCAACTCGAAGCTTGGATGAAAAGTTACAAACCAGAAGAACTTTTCGACGAGAGCGGCAAGCTCGTCGCCGAACTTGCCGAACTTGCTCCCTCTGGTAATCGCCGCATGGGCGCCAATCCGCACGCGAACGGTGGCCTTCTTCTCCGCGAGCTGGCCATGCCGGATTTCCGCGACTACGCCTTCAACGTGACCAGACCCGGAACCGAAAACGCCGAAGCAACGCGCATTCTAGGGCATTTTCTCCGCGACATCATGAAACTCAACATGGACGCGCAAAACTTCCGTGTCTTCGGCCCGGACGAAACCGCCTCCAACCGCCTCGAAGCGCTCTACGAAGTGACCGACAAACTTTTTATGGAGCCGACGCTCCCGACCGACGAATTCCTCTCTCCCAATGGCCGCGTCCTAGAAGTCCTCAGCGAGCACATGTGCCAGGGCTGGCTCGAAGGCTATCTGCTCACCGGCCGCCACGGCTTTTTTTCCTGCTACGAAGCGTTCATTCACATCGTCGATTCCATGTTCAATCAGCATGCCAAATGGCTAAAGGTCACTCGTGGCATTCCCTGGCGCCGCCCCATCGCCTCGCTCAACTATCTTCTGACCTCCCACGTCTGGCGCCAGGATCACAATGGCTTCACGCATCAGGATCCCGGCTTCATCGACCACGTCATGAACAAAAAAGCCGACATTGTGCGCGTCTACTTGCCCCCCGATGCCAACACGCTTCTCTCCGTCGCCGATCACTGCCTCCGTAGCCGCAATTACGTCAATGTCATCGTCGCCGGCAAGCAGCCTGCTCTCCAGTGGCTGGACATGAAATCCGCTATCGAGCATTGCACTGCGGGGCTGGGAATTTGGGAATGGGCCTCGAATGATAACGGCACCGAGCCGGACGTCGTTATGGCCTGCGCGGGAGACATCCCCACACTTGAAACCCTGGCCGCCGTCGACTTGCTCCGACAGAATTTTCCCGGCCTCAAAATCCGCGTCGTCAATGTCGTAGACCTCATGACCATTCAGCCGCACTCCGAACACCCTCACGGCCTTTCCGACGCCGATTTCGATTCCATCTTCACCACCGACAAGCCCATCATCTTTGCCTATCACGGCTACCCCTGGCTGATTCATCGCCTCACCTATCGCCGCCACAATCATCACAATCTCCACGTTCGCGGCTACAAAGAGGAAGGCACTACCACCACTCCCTTCGACATGACCGTCCTCAACGATCTCGATCGCTTTCATCTTGCCGGCGACGCCGTCGATCGCATCGAGCGCCTTCGCCCGGTCAATGGCCATTTCAAACAAATGCTGCGCAACAAACTCGTCGACCACAAGTTTTACATCCACGCGCACGGCGAAGACATGCCCGAAATCCGCGACTGGAAATGGCCGCACTGAATGAAGGTTCTCGTCCTGAATTCCGGCTCGAGCAGCCAGAAATCGCGCCTCTTTGAACTCGGCGCTGCGCTTCCCGATTCGCCGCCAACTCCGCTCTGGGAAGCCAAAATCGAATGGCTCGATGAAGGCACTTCGCTCGAAGTGCGCACCAACACGGGAAAAAAGCGCGACGAGCGGTTGAATCCTGCGAAGAGGTCTGAAGCCATCGCGCATTTGTTGCAGGCACTCGTCTCCGGTGAGACTCGAGTGCTTGCGCAACTTTCGGAGATCGATGTTGTAGGACATCGGGTGGTGAACGGAGGGCGCAAGTTCACCAAGCCGGCGCGAATTACGCCGGAAGTTACGGCGGCGATCGAAAAGATGGCAGTGTTTGCGCCGCTGCACAATCGAGCAGAGTTGGAAGGCATCGCGCAGATTGAGAAATTGTGCGGGGCTGTGCCACAAGTGGCCGTGTTTGACACGGGATTCCATGCGACGTTGCCGGATGCAGCGGCAGTTTATCCGGGACCTTACGAATGGCTGGAGCGGGGGATTCGCAAATTCGGATTCCACGGAATCAATCACCAATATTGTGCGGGGCGCGCGGCGCAGTTGCTGAGGCGAAATCTCGCGGAGCTGAAACTGGTGACGTGCCATCTGGGCAATGGATGTTCGCTGGCGGCGATTCGCGGCGGAGTGAGCCTGGATACGACGATGGGATTCACGCCGCTGGACGGACTGATGATGGGGACGCGGTCGGGATCGGTTGATCCGGGCATTCTGACGTACTTGATGCGGCAGGATGGACTGGATGGGAAGACGCTGGATGATTTGTTGAACGCGAAATCGGGATTGCTGGGAATTTCCGGAGTATCGAGCGACATGCGCGAAATTGTTGTGGCGATGAAGCAAGGAAACGCGCGGGCGAAACTGGCATTTGAAATTTTCGTGCACCGGCTGCGGGGCGGGATCGGGGCGATGGCGGCGGCGCTAGGCGGGATCGATGCTTTGGTGTTCACGGCGGGGATTGGCGAGAATTCGGCGGAAGTGCGGGCAGCGGCGTGCGATGAACTGGGATTTCTGGGAGTGCGGCTCGATTTGGAAAAGAATCTGACGAGCGGCGCAGACCGCGATGTTTCTGTGAAAGATTCGAGAGTTCGCGTGCTGGTAATCGCAGCGCAGGAGGATTGGGCGATTGCGAGAGAGTGCTGGAAGTTGCGGTAGCCCCCCCGCCACCCCGGGTGTTTTGCAGAAAGAGTGCGGAAACGATTGAAAAGATGGGAGATAGCATTTTGCGCAGTGCAAAAGAGTGCGCAATAGTGTGAAAAGAAAAGAGTTAGCAGATTTGACGGGCGAAGAGAAATCACCAGCAGCAAGGTAAACGAGCTGCGTGAAGAGGTCACCCCGGGGATATACAGAGATTTGGCTGCAGACACATCAAGGGATTGGGGTTGCGGCAAATCCTGTGTGGGCCAATGTTTGGCAGAGAGGGAGGCTAAAGAGGTTGAGGAAGGCGGTGAGCTAAAGCATAGAGAGGACGGATCAGGCGGCTTCGGCGGCAGAAACATGGGGAATGATAGCATCCCATTGGCAATATGTCAACTAAATTCATGGAGTTACTGTATTGTCATTCGAACGGCGAGGGCGGACTCGAATGAGGGTGGCGTAAGTTGAGGGATTGGAAGGAGTTGGCGGGACAGTGAATGATCTATTATCGCTGTGGAAATTTGTGGAAAACAGGAGGTCGGAGGCTGAGGTTGAGTTGCGGAAAGCGGAATCTCCCCGGGACGAGCACAAAGGTAAGGGCTGAGAGAGAGGCGTGCAGGGGAGAATGTGCGCTCGCTTCTGCGGGGGCAAATCCGTTGTGCAATGAGAAGCACAAGCGTACGATGCGCGAGTCCGCCGTTCCTATTCGAGTTTCCGGGAAAACTGTGGTGAATCCCTGGCAATTCGGCCAATCATGAAGGTCGATTCCAAATCGGTGACGATCTTCTTCCGCGACCAGGGCATCTATCTGGCCATAGCTCTTGTGATCGGCGCGGTCTTCTGGGCCATCGGTCAGCCCATAAATCCATTCACTGTCATCTTGTATTCCTTGTGCCTCGGGAATTTCTTGACGCCGCCGATGCAATGGCTCCACGCGCTCTACGAAAAGCCCGCTCCGTACGACTGGCTAATTTTCCTCATCCTGCTCTGCCTCCTCACGCCCCCTGTGTACATTCTATCGAGCGTCGTTGTCTGGCTGCTCGCGCCGCCCACCCCTCAGTCGCTCAGCCACTTGCTCCGCACTGGCTGGAAGCTTCCCTTCCTGGTCACCGTCGTCTACGGCGTGATGAATTTTCTCTACGGCCGGACGCGCGCGCGACTCGAGCGTCGCAATTTCGAACTGCAACGCATGGTCCAGGCCGGCGCGGCGCGATTGGAAATTCAGGACGAAGAATTGCAGCGGGCGCGGGAGATTCAGGAGTCGCTGCTGCCGAAGGAGATTCCACAGCTTCCCGGATTCGAGGTAGCCAGCGCCTGGAAGCCGGCGCGGGCGGTCGGTGGAGATTATTTCGATGTGTTGAAACTCGGCCCAAATCGCCTGGCCATCTGCATCGCCGACGTTTCGGGCAAAGGTGTTCCCGCCGCCCTGTTGATGGCCAACGTGCAGGCGAGCCTGCGGGCATCCGTTCGGGACCTGGATAGCCCCGCGCGGGTATGCAGCATTATCAACGGCATGCTGTGTGAAAGCATCGCGGCCGACAAATTCGTGACCTTTTTTTGCGGCGTGTTGGACGCCGCGTCGCGCACTTTTCGCTACTGCAATGCCGGGCATCCGTATCCCATCCTGGTTTCGTCGGGAGCAGTGCGCACGCTGGACCAAAACGGAGCTGTGCTGGGCGTTTTCCCCACCTGGGCGTATCAGGACTCGAGCGTGGACCTGAGCTCGGGCGACCGGCTGCTGCTATTTACCGACGGCATCACCGAGGCCGAGGGGCCCGGAGGCGAGGAATTCGGAATGGAAAAAGTCGCCGCGTTCGCCGAAACCCATGCTGCGAATTCGGCCGTGAAGATGAATCAGCAACTGCTCGCACAGGTGACGGAGTTCTGTGGCGCTCACTTTCGGGATGACGCTACACTGCTCGTGGTGGCAGTGAAGTAGGTCAGCCCGCCCTTGCAAAACCCGCAAGGACGGGCCAACCAAAAACTTCCCGCGGATTCAAGCGTCGGCCACCCGTCACTTAAATCTCTGCTCCTATTGGCCAGGCCATCCCCGGATTGTCGCCGGGGCAATGTCTTTGAAGGAAGCTGCGTCGTAGGTCGCACCAGCGCCTGTCCGCCGATGTTCGTTCCATAAGCTCGAAGTGGAGGTCGCGGGCGATTTCGGCCACGGTGATGGCTAGGAGAACCGAAAGTCGGCAGGCCAGTGGCAGACATTCGGCTGGCTGTGCGCCTAGCTTGACCTTCACGACTTCATCCTCAAAGCTGGAAATAAGCTTCTCCGATGTAAAGGGAGATTTGCGGCGCACATAGGGGGCCGCATCGATCTCCGTACCGCGAGTAACTTCTCGATACGCCCGTCCAGGTCTGTAATTTACGAGGTTACGGACTTTGCTGGGCCAGGCAGTGCCTAGCCGGCGCCGTGCTTCGACGAGGCACCACAACATCCGGTATTCAAGTGAGTTTGCTTTAGCGTCGCTGTGGGAGAGGAGTTCCTCAGCGAGTTCGTGAAATCTGATCCAGAGGGCCTCGTGTAGTTGGGCCTTGGACGGCCTCAGGACTACTTCGCGATTTGTGGCGCTTAGATAATTACCGACCATAACATTTAAGGCCCCTGCGCCAGGTTGGTATGTTTCTCCTGCTAGTTTTCTAAACTCTGTGAGTGCTGCACGGTCGAGAAACCAGATCGTGTTGCCAACCATCCTCGTGAGTGCCATAGCAGAGAAGAAAGACCAATAATAAGCGGTCACGGCAGCCCATGCTGGGCTGTGCCAATCCAGTCTTGTGAGGAAGTTGCGAACAGTTGCGTGCTGTTCGGCGGCATGGTCTAGCAAATACTCTGAGTCCGCAAGTAGTGCGGACCCGGCCTCAACTCCGGAAGATTCAATCACAATGAACTTTTTAGTGCAGGTGAGGACGTGGAAGGAACCTTGGTGCCGCCAGGTGTCAAGCGGAACTGCCCGGGTGTAGTGCGAGGTCGCCCCCGCGGGCAAAGCGTCGAAGCATAGTGCTCGGAGATGTTGCCAGGCTGTTCCTTTTGGGATGATCACAACATTTCTGCCGAGAGGGCAACTCCTTTTCGAAATGCCGCCTGCATGAGGTCTGTGTACCCTTTCTTTGTGAGCTTCCCGCGGCCGCTAAAATCAAGCCGAACGATTCCCCTAATCGTATCTTGAAGCGATGACTGCTTTACGTTGCTGTGTGATGTCATCGTGGCGCGCACAACTTCGTCGAACATTTCGAAAACGGCTTCGAAATAGTTTGCTTTCGTAAGAGTCTTCTTGTCCGGTAATTCCGCATCGAATGCGTTGACGTAGTTGCGGATCAACCTGTAGATATCCTCTGTCCCCAAGGAGCGGACTACTTCGCTGTTTAGCGCAGCATTTATTGAGCGGTTAAAAGCTACACGGGAAATCCTATTCGGTGTGGATTTGGCCGGGCTTAGCTTCCCGTTTAGGGCTGACTGCGGGTCATTCTGGAGCCTATCGAAAAATGCCCGCAGCAGGGATTCCTTTTCTGTTTCAATCTCGGCAAGTTGCTTAATGTCAAGAAGCAAGGCAGCGGGAACTCCGCGTTGATTCGTATTTATGTCGATGAACAGTTTCGCTTCCTCAGCCCTGGAAAGAGCCTCGTAGATTGCGACTGGCACACGATGCTTTACACGGCATTTGGCGTATCCCCAGAGACGGTGTTGTCCATCGAGGACGAGAAAGGCGCGAGGAACGCGTGCGAATGAGATCGTCTTTGATCTCGGGTTGTATTGCAGCTTTGCATCAGCCTGCGCGGAAAGAACTACGTTCGAAGGAATTGATCCGTTCCCTGCCGCCAAGTACTCGCTGATATCGTTGGCTCGAGACTCCGATAGGGCGCGCTGAAAGCCCTGCTGCGGGTCCTCCTCACGGCGCGCCACAAAGCAGTTCGGGAATACATCTTCCACAGGGATCGTGCTGAAATAAAAACGATGCTTGTTCTGAGAAAGGAGAAGTGCAGGGTAGGACGGTAGCCGTTTCTCGCTCACTTGGCTGCTCCGAAGAATTCGGCCCATTGTATACGGCAATAGTATTGTGCTGACAAATTATTTAGACAGGAAGCAAACCGTGCCGTTCTGCGAATTGTTCGGTACGTTGGCAAGCCAATTATTCATGCGCCAGCAGCTATATGCAGGTCAAGCTAGGTGGAGGATGGCGGTTTGGGAGGAGGGGTCGTCGGAGGGGGAGTGGGTGAAATGGAAGCGGCGGGCGAGGGCCAGCATGGGGCGATTTTCCGAGAGAATGTGGGCGACGATGGTATGGATTTTTTCGGCGCGGGCAATCTCGATGAGGCGGGAGACGAGTTCGCGGCCAAGTCCGGCACCCTGGAAGCGGTCGGAGACGAGGACGCCGAGTTCGGCTGATTCGCTACCGAGCTGGCGGGTGAGGCGGCCGACGGCGAGGATTTCATGGGCGCCGGTGCGAGGATCGGCGCGGTCGGCGACGAGAGCGATTTCGCGGTCGTAATCGACGCAGCATTTGCGGATGAGGCGTTCGTGGGCGACGCGGGAATCGAGCTTCTGGATCTGGAAATAACGGAGGTAGACGGAGCTATCGGAGAGCGTGCCGTGGAAGGCGACGAGAAGGGGCTCATCTTCGGGACGAATGGGGCGAAGGGTGACTTCGCTTGCGTCCTTCATCTTCCAGCGCGAAATATATTGCGAAGGATAGGGACGAATCGCCGGGCGCGGCAATTGGGAATCCTGCACTTGGGCTCCGTAGAGAACGATGCGCGCGTCGAGCGCGAGGAGCTGTTCGGAGGAGGCGAGGACGGGATTGATATCGATTTCGCGGAGGCGGGGCTGCTCGACGACAAGCTCGCTGAAGCGGACGAGAAGAGTTTCGAGAGCGGGAAGATCGACGGGTTTGCGGCCGCGAACGCCGCGAAGGGCTTTGAGAATTTTAGTTTGCTCCATGAGGCGCGCGGCGAGAGTGGAATTCAGTGGAGGAAGGGCGAGAGCGTGGTCTCGATAGACTTCGACGAGCTGACCGCCAGAGCCGAAAAGAATGACTGGGCCGAACTGGGCGTCTATAGAGCTGCCGAGGATGAGCTCGTAGCCATCGGCGCGGATCATGGGCTGGACGGTGACGCCGAGGAATGCTTCGCGGCCTGATTTGGCGGCGACGGAGGATTCGATGGCGCGATACGCCTCGCGCACAGCTTTTTCATCAGCGAGATTCAGCTGTACGCCGCCGACATCGGTCTTGTGCGTGACAATTTCGGAATGGAGCTTGAGCACAACAGGAAATTTGATTTCGCCGGCTTTTTTGGCGGCTTCGTCTTCGTTTTTGGCAAGGAGAGCCGGAACGGTGGGGATGCCGTAGAGCTTGAGAATTTCTTTCGATTCTAATTCGGTGAGCAGCGTCCTGCCAGAGGAAGCCGCGGCGTCAAGAAGCTTTTTGACTCTATCTCTTCTGCCGCTCCAGACGCTGGGATCGTCTGCGGAGAAAGGCGTTTCGTACAGTCCGCGAAGATTGTAGGAATAGTTCCACATGGACTTGAAAGCGCGCACGGCGGAATCGGGATAGGCAAACGCAGGAATTCCTGCCTTGTTGAGAATGTTGACGCCGGCTTCGACCGCTTTGCCGCCCATCCAACTGGCGAGCAGAGGCTTTCCGTGAACGCTGGCATGGACTTTCAGGCCTTCGGCAACGTGCGCGGGATTGGTCATGCCCTGCGGGGCAAGAATCGTGAGCAGCCCGTCGCAACCGGGATCGCGAATGGCGATTTCCGAAGCGCGGGAATAGCGTTCGGGGTCCGCATCGCCGAGGATGTCGATGGGATTGGCGTGGCTCCAGTGAGGCGGAAGAAAAGCGTCGAGCGCTCTGTGCGAGACGTCGGAAAGTGTGGCGAGTTCGCCGCCGATGGCCATCAACGTATCCGTGGCGAGAACGCCGGGACCACCGGCGTTGGTCAGGATCATGAGACGCGGGCCGCGAGGGCGCGGCTGTTTGCCGAGAACATCGGCGATGTGGAACAACTCGGAAATGCGATCGACGCGCAGGATTCCGCAGCGGCGGAAGGCGGCGTCATACACTTCGTCGCTGCCGGTCATGGCGCCGGTGTGGGAAGCGGCGGCTTTCGACGCAGCTTCTGAGCGCCCGGCTTTGATGACGATGATGGGCTTGCTGAAGGAAACTTCGCGAGCTGCGGAAAGGAAGGCGCGGGCGTCGCCGATGGATTCCATGTAGAGAAGGATGCTTTCGGTTTTTTCGTCCTGCCCGAAGAAGGAAAGGAGATCGCCCCAGCCGACGTCCAGCATCGAGCCGGTGGAAACGATGGCGCTGAAACCGACTTGTTCAGAGAGGCTCCAATCGAGAATGGCGGTGAGCAGAGCGCCGCTCTGACTGAGAAAAGCGACGCTCCCGGGGCGCGCGATGTCGTGAGCGAAGGTGGCGTTCAATCCGAGCCAGGGATTCATCAGGCCGAGGCAATTGGGCCCAATCAGGCGCGTCGAGCCTTTGCGGAGTTCGGCTTGAATCTGACGCTCGAGAGCCGCGCCGTCGGGGCCCATCTCCTTGAAGCCCGCGGAAATCACCACGATGGAAGGGACTTCGGCCTTTACGCACTCAGCAACAATCCCCGGCACGGTCGTCGCGGGAGTGACTACGACGGCCAAGTCGATGCTTTCCGGAATCGCGCTAATCGTCGGGTAGCACGGCAGGCCGAAAATTTCCTTCCGGTGAGGATTTACGGGAAACGCCCGGCCCTTGTAGCCACCCTGAACAAGATTTCGC
>Ga0335083_10000469_pt1 | contig 62193 bp, 47 predicted proteins | sample Lox_Sample_42_FD_206716 | JGI IMG/M metagenome (GOLD analysis project Ga0335083, IMG submission 206716) | Soil microbial communities from Loxahatchee National Wildlife Refuge, Florida, United States - Lox_Sample_4.2 | ecosystem: Environmental > Terrestrial > Soil > Wetlands | place: USA...
CGTGGTGCGTGTGTGTCTCGCGGGGTTGGGCTGGGCTATTCTTTGAGGATTTTGAAGTCGACGCGGCGGTTGCGGGCGCGGCCTTCGTCGGTGGTGTTGTCGGCGATGGGCTTGTTCGGTCCGTAGCCCTCCGACTCGAGGCGGCTCGCGGCGATGCCGTGGTTGATGAGGTAGTTCTTGCAGGCCGCGGCGCGATCCTTCGAGAGGCGCATGTTGAGCGCGAGCGCGCCCTTGTTGTCGGTGTGGCCGTAGACGCCCATGCGCACGGTCGGACGCGCCTTCATGAGGGCGAGCACTTCATCGAGGATCGGGAAGCTGACTTCCTTGATCACCGATTTCCCGTATTCGAACTCGATGGGCTTCAGCAGCTGAACGTTGCCGCTCTCGTCCACGTTCGTGAGGCCGGGGCAGCCGACCTTGGCCGGATCCGCCGAGCGCACGCCGGCTTCGAGCGGGCACTTGTCCTCCACGTCGGGGATGCCGTCGCTGTCGGCGTCCGTCTCCGGGCAGCCGTCCTCGTCTTGGATGCCGTCCTTGTCCTCGGGCTGATCGGGGCATGCATCCTTCGAATCGGGGATGCCGTCGTGATCGCGATCGGCGGTGCCGGGGCAACCGTCAGCCGGATCGGGCGGCTTGCCGTCTTCCTTCTCGTGCGGACACTTGTCGATGCTGTCGGGGAAGCCGTCGCCGTCGCTGTCGGGGTCGGTGAGATCGCCGCTCTGGAATTGCACCTTCGGGGGCGGCGAGCCGGCGTCGAAGTCCTTCACCGTGAAGAACGTCCCGATCGACACGAGGATGCGGAAGTCGGCCGCGCCGTAGCCCGTCTCGAGCCGCGTGCCGAAGCCGCCCATCGTCCAGATCCGTCGCCGCTTGTCGAGCGCGTAGCGGCCCTCCGCCATCCACTCGATGTCGGTGTTGCGACTGCCGAAGAAGGTGTTCTGCGAGTTGTCCGGGCCTTCCGGCGCGATGCCCGTCGTGCCCCAGAGCTCGGCTCCGATGCGCAAACGATTGCCGCGAATCGGCATGAACGCGCCGAACGCGAAGCGGAGCTCCGAGCCCGTGTAGAGGACGCCGTTCGTGCCGCCGATGCTGCGCTCGGGCCGGAACTGGGGACCGATCATCCCGGTGAGGAGCCACTTCTTGAAATCGACTTCGCCGGAGGCGTAGAGCATCCCCGCGATCGAGCCGTCGCCCGCGAACGCGTCGGGGTTGCCCGTCGGCGTCCAGAGCGCGCCGCCGCCGCCGATGCGCACGGTGCGCTCGTCGTTCTCGAAGAAGATGACGCGCGCGTCGAGCCGCAAGTCCATCACGCCGGCGCGGTTCGAATTGATGCCGCCGCCGCCGACGCCGTACGCTTGCGGATCCTCGCCGCCCGGGATCTTGTAGAGCTCGATCGGCAGCGACAGATTCAAGCTGAAGCGCTTGGAGAGCTCGGCGCCGACCGAGAGGTACATGAGGAATTGGCTGCGGACCGGATCGCTGATCTCGTACTGAGTCGCGGCGTCCGCAGTGACCGTCTCGTCGCGCAGCGGGTTGTGCGTGTAGCCGAGCGCCGCCATCCCGTAAAAGCGCGTCTCTTCCGAGGCGTGCGGGCGCCAGACCATGAAGCCGTCGTCCGGCGCGCCCGAGAGCTGGGCCCGGTCGAGATAGAAGTACGACGATTGCGCGCGCGCTTGCCTGGACCCGCCGACGAGGGTCACTAACCCGAGCAGCAACGCGGCTAGAGATTTCAGACCAATTCGGGCGCGCGGGTGATGCTCGCTCAGGCGCACGACCTCCACGGTACTCCGCTAACCCGTGCGGTAAAACCGCTTTTCTTCGCTTCGATAAGAAGTGTTGCTCGGCCGAGCGGCCGTTCGCTCGGGATCTGGTGCAGCCGTTTTTCCGGGAACGGCTCAGTGCGCGGCGAGCCCCGCGAAGACTTCGCACACCCAGAGGGTGTCGTCCGCGTCGCGCGCGACGCCGACTCCGAGCGCGTCGAAATGCGTCTCGAGCAGATTCGAGCGGTGCGACGGGCTCTGCCAGAGCGTGCGGTGCGCGTGCTTCGCGTCGGCGGCGTGCGCCACGTTTTCGCCGACGGCGCTCACCGCGATGCCCGCCGCGGCGACCCGGTCCGCCGGCGCGCCGTCGCTCCCTTCGTGTGCGAGACGGTGCGTGTCACGCATCATTTCGGCGTGAGCCTGGGCGACGCGATCGAGGCGCGCGTCGCGCGTGAGCTGCTCGAGCCCTTCACTCTCGCGCGCGGCGTTCACCATGGCGGCGAGCGCGTCCGCGGGGGCGAGCGCCTGCGCCGCGTTTTCGCCCGGAGCCGGGCGCGACGGGGCGAGCGTCGTCGGCGCCGCCCCGCCGAACACGACGGCTTCCGCGACCGGCCGCGGACCGCCCTCGACCGTCGCGAGCACTTGCACGAGCCAAGGCCCCTCGCGATCGACGTTGAAGCGCGCTCGCACGCGCCCGCCGTCGAACGACGTCGGTACCGCGTGCGGTGCTCCGCGCGGCCCGAGCACCAGTACCTCGGCCGCGCTCGTCGCGACCAGCATGCGCGCGCTCACGTCGAGCCAGGCTCCGGGACGCGCGTCCGTCGGGAGCGCGTCCACGTCGGCGAGCACGTCGGTGGCGACGCCGACCGCGATCTCGCCGTTCGCGCCGCGAGCGAGCGCGCTGCCGCAACGGAGCTCGTTCACGCGCGGCAGCGAGCCGAGCCACTCGCCGAAGCGCGCCGGCGCGTCGTCGCCGAGTCGTTTACCCGAGAGCACCCAGACGTGCGGCCAGACGTACGGTGCGCCTTCGGCGCGCATCGCGTCCGTCACCAGATCGGCGTCGGCCGCGGCGCCCTTCGTGCGCTCCCGCTCGGCGACGAAGGCGGCCACGCGATCGAGCGCCGCGTCGTGTTTCGTGCACGCGCGGGCGAGTTCGTCGCGAGGCGGCGGAGCCGGTTGTGGCGAACGCGTCGCTGCTTGCCACGCATAGGGCTCGCCCGGCGCCTCGAGTGGGTCGGGGCCGTCCGGCGTTCCGTCACGCGTCGCGCCTTCGCTCGGCGCCGACTCGGGCGCGTCGGCCGGGGCGACCCCGTGGGTCACGCTGCCGCAGCCTGACGCCGCGAGCGAGAGCGCGCAAGCGACCGCACGCGCAAGCCTCATGCTCGAAACCTACCGCGCCGCGCCCCGCCCCTGGTAGGCTCCCCGAAATCTTATGCGGCTCAACAGAGCCACCACCGCCGCGAAGGTCGGCGTCTTCGCCCTCGTCCTTTTCGGTGTGGGGCTCCTCATGTACCGCTTCGTCAACAAGGCGAACGGTCCCGGCAACGGCTACGTCGTCTACGCGCTCATGCGCGACGCGTCCGGGCTCGCCAAGCGCTCGCAGGTCCGGGTGGCCGGCATCCCGGTCGGGACCATCGACAACGTGCGGCTCGACGGCGAGATGGCGCGCGTCGACATCCGTATGAACTCGGACGTGGCGCTCTACGAGGACGCCTCCGCGACCAAGGTCGCCTCGAGCCTGCTCGGTGAATATTTCATCGCGATCACTCCCGGGACCGAGGGCAAGCGCAAGCTGAAGGACGGCGACCGCATCTTCATCGTCGTCGAGTCCACGTCGACGGACCAGCTCATCCGCCAGCTCAGCGACATCGCGCGCGACGTGAAGCAGGTGACGAGCTCGCTCGCGGCCTCGGTCGGCACCGATCAGGGCAAGGAAGACATCAAGACCACGCTCTCGAACCTCGCGCAGGTGACCGAAGCCTTGAACCAGACCGTGCGCGAGAACCGCGAGGCCATCCACGACATTCTCCTGCACGTCGACACGATCGCGAAGAACGGCGAGCCGGAGGTGGAGCGCATCCTCCAGAACGTGCGCGAGACGACGAACGAGGTGCGCGACCTCACCGCGCGCGCGCAAGAGGGCAAGCCCGGCAGCGAAGGCGAGGTCCGGCAAATCATCGACAAGGTGAACCGCGCGAGCAACAGCCTCGAGAGCGCCCTCAAGAACATCGACGACGTGACGGGCCGCCTCGATCGGGGCGAAGGCACGCTCGGCCGGCTCACGAAGGACGAGAAGCTCATCAACGAGGTCGAGGGCGTGACCGAGGACATCGGCGACTTCGTGGGCGGCCTCGCGCGCATCCGCACGATCGTCGGCCTCCGGACCGACTACCAGTTCCTCGGCAACGGCGTGAAGAGCTACGTGGAGCTCCGGCTCCAGCCGAGCGAGGACAAGTACTACCTGATCGAGGTCGTGAACGACCCGCACGGCCTCACGAGCTACGAGCAGGTCGACGTCGACACCACGAACCCGAACTCGCCGCCGCACTACCGGGAGATCCGCACCATCACGCGCGACGCGCTGCGCTTTTCGCTCCAATTCGCGCAAAGCTTCGGCCCCTTCACCGGTCGTTGGGGCATCAAGGAATCGACGGGCGGCGTCGGTCTCGATTTGCTCCTCTTCGAAAAGCGCTTCGAGCTCAGACAGGATCTCTTCGGTTTCGGCGAGGTCGTGCTGCCGCGCTGGCGCGTTTCGCTCGGTTACGAGTTCGTGAACCGGCTCTGGCTCCTCGGCGGCGTGGACGACATCCTCTCGAACAGCCGCCGCGACTACTTCGTCGGCGCGCAGCTGCGCTTCGACGACGAGGATTTGAAGCGGATCTTGCCGTTCGCGCCCGCAAAGCCGTAACGCGCCGAGCTTCGACCCCGAATAGCGCCCGCCGCGCCCGGTCGCGCGCTACTGCGTCGCGTACTCGACCCAGCCGAGGTACTTCGCCGTCGCGATCGCCGCGGCGGCTTCGCGCGCCGTGGGACCCGGACCTTCGCCCGAGCGCGTGATGCGCTCGAGCAGCACCTCGACCGTCAGCCGCTCCGGCGCGAGCCGCGCGACTCCGATGAGCGACGCGGGCGCGCGGCCGAGCTCCTTCGGCTCGTTCGTGAACCCGAGGCGCGGCCCCGGCACCACGCGCGTCGTTTCACTCGGCAGCGTGCGTTTCGGATCGCCCTCGTACTTGAGGATGACGCCGGCCATGATCGCGCTCGACAAGTCGAGATCGAGCGGGAACTCCACGTGCGCGGGCGCCGTCCCCCGATAAAACGACGCGAGCCCTTCCTTCCACGTGCAGAGCGCCGCCACGCGGTCGCGCCCTTGGTCGCGAATCGCGCGGAAGACGTCGACCGCGTCCACCAAACCGAGCGCGACCAGCGTGTCGCCGAGGCGCCCGCCGTATTGCCCGAGCGCGCTCAACGCCTTCTCGAGATCCTCGCGCGACAAGCTGCCGCGCCGCACGAGGTACTCGCCGAGAAGCTCGTTCCGCTCCGACGACGCCACGTGATGGAGCTTGCCGTTGTCGAGGTACATCTCCTTGCGCGTCCCGCGGCCGTTGCCGCCGCGGAGCACGAAGAGCGCGCCCGTTTCCGACCGCGCGCGCAAGAGCGCGAGCGCGTCGAGCATCGATTGATCGGAGAGCACGAATTGGTAATCCGGCGCGCCCGGGCCCGAAACGCGGCCGGTGACGGCCGTCGTCGAGGGCAAGACGTGCCGCGAGAGCTCGTCCACGTCGGCGATGCGCCGAAATTCGCTGCCGAGGAGCGACACCTCGTCGCTGCCGTGGAGCTCGCCGGTCGCGATGAGCTCGACGAGCCGCGCGAACGTCATCTCCTCCACCGCTTCGGTGCCGCTGCGCTTCACGCGCGGCAGCACTTCGATCACGGGCGGCGGCGACGGCCGGCCCATGCGCGCCGTCGACACCTTGAGCTCCGGCACCGAGCTCGACGCGCGCACCGCCTGCAGGTTCTGCGACGACGAGCGGATCTTGTGCTCGAGCTTCCGCGCGAGCTCGCGTTGATCCTGCGCCCACTTCACCCAATCGGCGAGCTCGGCCACCACGTTCTCGGTGCGTTGCGTCTGAAAGCGCGCGAGGGCCGCGCCGAGCTCCGCCGCCGACTGAAAGCGCTTGTCCGGATCGCAATGCAGGCCCTTTTCGCAGAGCTCGAACAAGCCGGGCGGCAGCCGCCCCGCCTCGCGCCGCAACGGATCGATGTTGCCGTCGCGGATCGCGAGCAGCACGGCGAGCTGTCCGCCGCCGGGAAACACCCGCTCGCCGATCAACAATTCGCCGAGAATAGCCGCGCACGCGAACAAATCCGCGCGGTGGTCGAACTCCTCGCCCGACACCTGCTCGGGCGCGAGGTACCCGAACTTGCCCTTGAGTCCGCCGAGCGTCGAGCGCGCCTCTTCTTCCACGCGCGCGATGCCGAAGTCGCCGAGCTTCACCTCGCCCTTCACCGACAGGTAGACGTTCGACGGCGTCACGTCGCGATGCACGATCTTGAGCGGCCGGCCCGCGTCGTCCGTCGCCGCGTGCACGGCCTCGAGCGCGCCCGCGATCTGCCGCGCGATGAGCACGCTGATCTCGATCGGCAAATCGCGATCGTCGGCGTCGAGGCGCCGCAGCATGCGGTAAAGGTCGAGCCCCTCGACGTACTCCATCGCGAGGTACGGCTCGCCGCGCACGAGCCCCGCGCCGTAGACGGCCACGACGTTCGGGTGCCGCACGCGCCGGTGCAAATCCGCCTCGCGTTCGAGCAGCTCGTAGCGCGTGCCTTCACCGCCCGGCGCGGGCAAGAGGCGCTTCACCACGAGGTGCGGCGCCGGCGCGATGCCGACCTTCGGATGCGCGAGAAAGACCTCGGCCGTCCCGCCCACCGCGAGTCGCCGCTCGAGCACGAACGGCCCGAACACGGTCGGCCCCTTGAGTCTCGGCTCCCGCTGGTCGACAGCCACGACTCGATTATGTGCGAGCGGCCATGCCCGCACAATCAGAACGGATTTTCGAGCCTTCCCGCCGCGACATGGAGCGCATCCCTCCGTGCTATGCGTCGGCCTGTATGTGGCGCCGGTTGTCCCACCTCAGACTACTAGCCCTCTGTTTGATTTTGCTCGCGCTCGGCGGCGGCTGCCGGTGCTCTCGCACTCCGGCGCCGTCCTCGGCCGAGCGACCTGCCCCTTCAGTCAGGCTGTATCTCGTTTCGGGCATCGCCGGCGCGCTCGAGCCGTGCGGCTGCGTGAACGATCAGCTCGGCGGGGTGAACCACTTCGCGGCGTTGCTCAAGAGCGACGCCGTCGCCGCGCGGCTCGTCCTCGGCGCCGGCCCGATGCTCTTTCAGAACCCGGCGCTCGATCCGAAGGAGAAGGACCAAGACCTCATCAAAGCGCGCGCGCTCGGCGACGTGCTCGCCGGCATCGGCATGGGCGGTTGGGCGCCGGGCGCGAACGACTTCGCGGGCGGCGCCGAGCTCCTCGACGGCGTCACGCACGGTCGCCTCACGCTCTTTGCGTCGAACGTCGCGGGCGGCGGGTTTTCCGCGACGCGCGTCTTCGAGGTCGGCGGCGAGCGCATCGGCGTGGCCGGCGTGATGGCGCCGAAACCCGACGGCGGAGCGCCCGCCGCGACCGATCCGCGCGCGGCGCTCGCCGCGGCCGTGAAAGCGCTGGACGCGGACGGCGCTCACGTCAAGGTCGCGCTGCTGTCGCTCCCGCGCGGTGAAGCGCTGCGCCTCGCCGAAGCGGTGCCGGGCTTCCAGGTTGCGCTCGTCGCGAACCCGGTCGAGCGCGGCGAGACGAACGACACGCCGACGCCGCCCGAGCGCGTGGGCGACACGCTGGTCGTCGAAAGCCAGAATCACCTGCAGTCCGTCGCGGTGGTCGACCTCTTCGTGCGTGACGGCAAGTACACGTTCGCCGACGCGACCGGCATCGACGCCGAGGACCGGCGCGTGAGCCTCGCCGCGCGCGCGCGCGACCTCGAGGTTGCGATCGCGCACGGCGCGAACGAAGCGGACCGGGCTGCTCGCAAGCGCGACCTCGACGGCGTCAACGCCGAGCTCGCCGAGCTCGCGAAACCGCGCGCGCTCCCCGAAGGCAGCGCGTTTCGCTACGAGCTCGTGCCGATCAAGGAGTCGCTCGGCTCCGATCCGAAGAGCGCGGAGCTCCTCGCGAACTATTACAAGAGCGTGAACGAGCACAATCGCGAGCTCTTCAAGGACTTGCTGCCGCCGCCCGTGCCGCCGGGAGAGAGCAGTTACGTCGGCGTCGAGGCCTGCAGCGTCTGCCACCAGTCCGAGCGCGAATTCTGGAACCGCACGCCGCATCACGTCGCGTACGCGTCGCTCGCCAGCCAAAACAAGCAATACAACCTCGAGTGCGTGGGCTGCCACGTGACCGGCTACGAGGCGCCCGGCGGCACCACCGTCACCCACGTCGACAAGCTCACCGACGTGCAGTGCGAGGTTTGCCACGGCCCCGGCTCGCGCCACATCGGCAGCCCCGACGACCAGGCGCTCGTCTCCATTCCCGAGCGCAGCCTCTGCGCCGGCAAGTGCCATCATCCGCCGCACGTCCACCCGGATTGGAGCGCCGACGCCGTCTGGTCCGTCATCGTCGGGCCGGGACATCAATTGACGCCCGCCGCCAAAAAGGGCGGCTAAAATCCAACGAGTTCTAGTGCGCGCGCGCCGCGAGCTCTCCGAGGCAGTGATAGGCGGCGTATTTGTAGCTGTCGCCGAGGGTCGGGTAGTTGAAGACCATGTCGATGAAGAGGTCCACCGTCGCGCCGAGCGTGACGGCGACCTGCCCCACGTGAACGAGCTCGCTCGCGCGCTCGCCGATGACGTGGACGCCGAGGAGCTTGCGTGAGTGAGCGTCGACCACGAGCTTGGTGACCCCTTCGAGGTCACCGGTGATCATGCCGCGCGGGTTTTCGGAGAAGAGCGAGCGGCCGATGACGTAGTCGATGCCCTTCTCCTTGCACGTCTCCTCCGTCTCGCCGAAGCTCGAGACTTCGGGGATGGTGTAGATGCCGTACGGCATCTGACTCGCGACGGCGGTCTTGTAGGTGAAGCCGAACGCGTGGCACACGGCGACGCGCCCCTGCTCCATCGAGACGGACGCGAGCGCCGGAAAACCGACGATGTCGCCGGCCGCGAGGACGTGCTCGACGTTCGTGCGAAATTGGGCGTCGACCGGGATGTAGCCGCGGTTGTCGGTTTTCACGCCGGCGCGCTCGAGGCCGAGATCGCTCGAACGCCCGCTGCGCCCCGCCGCGTAGAGCAGCTGCTCGGCGCGGAGCGTGCTGCCGTCGGAGAGCGCGGCTTCGATGCCGTCCCCGGCGCGCTTCACGCCCTTCCAGCGCACGTTTTGCACCAGCGTGACGCCGAGGTTCTGCATCGCGACCTTGAGCCGCCCGATGATTTCGAGATCGAGGAACGGCAGGATTTCAGGACGCGCGTCGACCAAAGTGAGCTTGGTGCCGAGCGCGGCGAACATGCACGCGTACTCGCAGCCGATGACCCCGCCGCCGAGTACGATCATGGACGCCGGCAGCCTCTCGATGGTGAGGATCTCGTCGCTGTCGTGAATTTGCGTGTCGGCGAAGTCGATGTCCGGCGGGCGAAATGGCGCCGAGCCCGTCGCGATCAGCACGAACTCGCCCGTGACCGTGCGCTCGCCGCTCGCCGTCGTGATCGCAATGGTGTGCGGATCGACGAAGCGGCCGTAGCCGCGCTGGTACTCGACGTGGTGGCGCTCGAAATTCTGCCGGAAATGCCGCGATTCCTCGTCGGCGATGGCGCGCTTGCGCGACATCAGGTGTTGCAGCGTGGCGCGCGGGTCGAGCTCCACGGCGACGCCGTAGAGCTCCCGCGCGTGGTAGCCCGAGAGGTAGAGCGCGGTTTCGCGGAGCGTCTTGCTCGGCAGCGTGCCGGTGTGCACGGCGGCGCCGCCCGGTTCCGGCTCGCACTCGACGACGAGCACTTTCTTGCGGAAGTACGCGGCCTGCGCCGCCGCCTTTTCACCGGCCGGGCCCGCACCGATGATCACGAGATCGAACGCGTTCGTGTCGGCCATCCGACCCGACACTACACCGCGGCCCTCGCGTATCGCTCGTGAATTTTGGTTCTGGTTTCGATCCACCCGAGCGAAGCTCGGTGTCGTCGTTTGGGGCTAGCGGGTCGCGGGCGGCTCCGCTGGGTCGAGGGCGGTGCAGGCGAAGTAGGCGAAGTGCTCGCAGGTGCAGCCCGCGTCGCCGTCCGTGCAGGTGCAATTTGGCCCGCACGAACAATCGGTGCCGGCGTAAATCGGTTGGCAGTCCGCGCGGAGCTTGCAGGCGTCTTGGTCGGCGAGCTCGGCGCACGCGGGCGGTGGCGGCGCAGGCATCGGTGTTCCGGCGCCGTCAGCCTCGCCGCCGAGGTTCGAGTTGCTCGCGCCGCTCGTGCCGCCGCCGCTCGTCGTGCCTCCGGCGGAGCAGGTGCTCGAATAGTAATACGTGTCGCCCCCGTAGCCGCCGCTGCCGTCCGTGTGATCGATGATGCAGCCGCTCGTGAGCGCAACCAAGGCGATCGGGCCGATGAAGAGTCTCATCGTAAACCTCCGGAGTGATTGAGGAAGAAAGTCGAAGTTACAGGGCGAAGCGTGAGTGCGTCGCCCGGTGGAGGCGACTGCAATCGATGTGCCACGCCCACGAGCCCACGGCTTCACGCGGCGCCACCGATGTCGCCCGCGCGAGCAACGCGCGTCGAGGTCGGCGCGACGGCGCGCGACCCGCGCTTTCGCGAACCGCGCGCAAAAACCCGAGACAATGCGATCAGCGCCTGTTGCTCGGGTGCCACAGCGCCGCCCGCCGGGCTGTCGCTGTCGCTCGTGTGCGGGTCTCCGCACCGTCGAACGAGTGAACGGCGGCGTGTCGGCTAGGGGGTGTCCTTAATTTCTCGAGTTCGCCAGGCGGCGCGGACGGTCGGTGTTTGCGGCGTGAGAGTTTGTCTATACAACTTAGACTGTATAGACGAATCACCATGCCCGCGACCCCTTCCACGGGGCGCGAGCGTGACCACGCGCCGGAGCGTCTCCGCGTTGGGATCGAAACCGAGATCGAGAGTCGCGACTGATCTAGGGACAGCCCCTAGACGGGCCGCGCTTTCAGGAAGCGGCCGCCGCGGTAGCCGAGGACATAGACGACCGCGAAGGCGACGTACGTGGCGGCGACGACCATGCACAGGTGCTCGAAGCTCGCCCCGTGCGCGAAGCCCACGACGAGGCTCGCCGGAACTTGGAGGAGCAGGATGACGGCGGCGTCGAGGTAGAAGGCGAGCTTGGTCGCGCCCGCGCCTTGCATGGCGGAGCCGAGCACGATGCCGACGCCGAGCCCGAGGTACGAGGGGCCGACCCAGCGGAAATAAGTGAGGCTCAGATCGACGACGTGTCGGTCCGCGTCGAACCAGGCGACGATGGTCGAGCCGAACACGACGTAGACGAGCGCGAGCGTGCCCATCATGACCGCGTTGTAGAGCGCCGCGAAATACCCCGAGCGCTTCGCGCGCTCGGCGTGCTTCGCGCCGAGATTCACGCCGATGAAGGTCTGCGCGGCGCTGCCCCAGCCGAGCCCCACGAAAAACGCCATCGTCTCGAGCCGGAACACGATGCCGAGCGCGGTCGTCGCGGATTGATCGGTGTCCGTGGTGAAAGCGCGCGCGACGAGGGTTTGCACGAGCAGCATCGCCGCGATGCGCGCGACGAGCTGGGCGCTCGAGGGCCAGCCGAGCTTCACGATGTCGCGTGCGAGCGCGCGATCGAAGCGAGCGTGCGCGGATGGGCGCAACAGCGAGAAGCGGCCGACGAGGAGCCACAACGCCGGACCGAGCGCGACGAAACGCGCGAGGAGCGTCGCCCACGCGGCGCCCATGAGCCCGAGCCGCGGCACGTGGAGCAGCCGCGCGAGCGGCGGACCCCAGCCGAAAATGGCCGGCGCCTGCCCGGGGCCGTAGACCATGAGCACGGCGAGCAGGAAGTTCAGCGCGTTCGCGGCGACGAGCACGAGCACGGGCGTCTTGCTGCTCCCGAGGGCGCGCGCGAGGCTCGTGAGATGGAGCAAGAGGAAGATGCTGAAGCTTCCCGCCATCATCACGCGCAGGTAACGCGTGCCGAGCGTCGCGACCATGCCCTTCGCGCCGATGGCGCCGCGCACGAGCGCGCCCGCGCCGAGCAAGCCGCCGAGCGCGAACACGAGCGAAAGGCCGAGCACGAGGTAGAGCGACTGCCAGGCCGCGCGTTCGACTCCTGCCTTGTCTCCTTCGCCGTGGCGGCGGCTCACCATCGCGGCCGTCGCCGTGGTGAGGCCGTAGCTCACGATGGTGCCGAGCGCGGCGAGCTGATCGCAGATGCCGACGGCGCCGAGCGCCGCGCCCGCGACGCCCGCGTCGAGGTGCCCGATGAGGTACGCGTCGACCAGATTGAACGCCGTCTGGAGGCCCATGCCGAGCGCGAGCGGCGCGCCGAAGCGGGCGACCTCGAGCGCGAGCGGGCCCGAAAGCAAGCGTTCGTCCGCGCGTTCGGTCGCTCGCTCGGCGGCGTTCAGCGCGTGATCCATGAGCCCGCGGATGAACGCAAGACGCGTACCAACGCGCCCGAGGCGACCGCCAAGGCTAAACGCTAGTCGAGCTCGGCCAAATCGGAGCCGGGCGCGTCGCGCTCGCGCTCGAAGCAGGTGTCCGGCATTTTGCGACGCTTGCGCACGAGCGCCGTGCGCTTGACGAAGGAGCCGCTCACCGGGTCGTGATAGCCGCTCGGCCGCGCCTCCGGGTCGAAGTTCGGGTAGTGGCGCGCGATGCGCGTCATGAAGAGCTCGCGCACGTACTTGCCGACGAGCGACGCGAGCATCACGAGCGGATCGCTCGCGTCGGCGTCGCGCACGAACGCGATCTCGCCGACCGTGGGGAAACGGTAGCTGCTCCGCGCGTGACCTTCGTCGAGCACGTTGTGGAGCCAGCCGCCGAGCGGACCGAAGAAGCGCGAATACTCGTTCATGCCGCCGACCTTGCCGCACACGGCCGTCACGTCGGCGCCGGCCTCGTGCCGGAGCGCGAGCACGACCTTTTCCATCGCGTGCAAGTCGCTGACGAAGCGATTGTGCCCGGCGCGGCGCGCGCGATTGAGCGTGTCGGTGCAGAGCACGCTCGAGCGCACGGCGAGGAGCTCGACGCCGCGCCCGGCGAGGAGCGCGCGGTGTCGTGCGATGCGTTTGCGGAGCGCGGGTTCGGCGGCGAACGCCTCGCCGTCCCGGCTCCAGCACTGCGACTCGGCGTGTTTCGGGCAGCGTTCGCTGAGTTTCGGCACGCCCTCGAGCGACAGCCGTTCGAAGAGCGCGCCGGGCGTCTCCACGTCGGGCGCCACGAGCTCGCGCGCCCACGCTTCACCGAGCCGCACGTCGGCGTGCGAGACGAGGCGCTTCGAATCGTCGAGCGACACGCGAAGCGAGCGCGGGAGCCGCTTGCCGAGCGTCGCCGCGCCTGCCGCGTTCACGCGCGCGAGCACGCCCGTGACGACGAGCGGCCCGAGTCGCGACCCGAGGCCGTTCTCGTCGACGCCGACGCGAAAGGGCGAAGGTTCGTTGCGCGAAGTCACGGCGGAGCCGAGTGTACCGGAGAAGGAGCCTTACGCCCTGGGTCGATCTAGTGTATCTGTGGAGTCATGGCGGAAAAGACTCGCTTGGGACGAGACGTGTACGTAGCGCTCGCGGCCGTGGGGTGGGCGGACGGCAAGCTCGAAGCGGACGAGGCCGACGCCATCGTGCGCTGTGCCCTCGAAGAAGGCCTCGAGCTCGAGGAAATCGCCGAGATCGAAGCCGCGACGAAGAGTCCGATCGATCTCGGAGTCATCGACCGCAAAGGCTTGTCGAAGGAAGACCGGCTCTACGTGTACGGCGTCGCGGCGTGGATCGCGCGCATGGACGGCGTCGTCTCCGACGGCGAGAAAGCGGCGCTGAAGAAACTCGGCGAGGAGCTCAAAGTGCCCGACCGACCGCGCGAGATCGTCGATCACATCGTGCAGACGGTGGCGGAAGAGTCGGGCGACAACCGGCCGTCGCGTTACGACCTCGGCGCGCTCCGCGTCATCATCGGTGAACGGCTGAAGGCCGCCGAGCAAGCGCGCCGCTGAGCCGGCGTCGCCGACGCTCGCACGTCCGTCTCGAGCTCGGTTGCGTTAAGCGAGGAGCTCGGTCTTCGCGACGGGGAAGCCGTCGGGGCGGCGGACGGCGTACGAGAGGGCGAGGATTTCGACGAGCACGACGCGGTAGACGCCGTGCACGTCGTCCACGTCGATTTGCTCGGCGTGCGCTTCGAGCGTGGCGTCGATGTGCTCGTGGACGAAGGCGAGAATGTGCGGCTGCTCCATCGCCACCACGTCGTCCGTATCGAGGGATTCGGCCGGATCGCTGCGGCGAAGCTCCTCGTCCAGGCTCAAAAGCTCGCCCGTCGCGCGGATTTGCTCTTCCGTCACGGCGTCGAGGTGCTGGCCGTGGGCGCGCTCGAACGCGAGCCACACGGTGAGCGCGAGGAAATAACCGAGCGCGAGCGCCGTCTCGTCGAGCGGCTCCCCGAGCACCTCCGCGAGGTGCGCGGCGAGGGCCGGCTGCGAACGCTCGAAGCGCTCGAACGCCTCGTCGAGCTGGGCGCGCGCCTCTTCGTCGTCCTCCGCGAGACTCTCACGCACGCTTTGGAGCGCGTGGGCCGGGACCGTGGCGTAGGCGGGCACGGGGCGAATGGCCGAACGTCGAACCCACAAGATGCCGTGAACCTAGCACGCCCGCTCGCGTGGACGCGCCGCTTGCGACCTTTGTCGTTCGCGGGTCGGCATTTTCCTCGAAGCCGGCGTAGGCTCCGCCCCGACTTGGCCGAAATAGCTCAGGAAAACTCGCCGAGCCCGACGGGCAAATTTCCCCGCGCGGCGCGCCGTGCGTTGCCCGCCATCGCGGCGCTCTGCGTGATCTTCGGGGCGCTGTTCTTACCATGGCTCGAGGTTCGGAGCGGTGGGCCGGATCGCGTGCTCGGCGGCGTGACACTCGCGGGAGTGACGATTGCGCGGCACACGCGCGCCGAGCTCGACGCCGACATCGCGGCGTACGCGCGCTCGCTCGCAGCGCCGTCGCGAAAGCTCGCCGTGACGCTCGCGGGCAAGCGCTTCGAGCTCGCGCCGAACGACATTGGCCTCGGGCTCGACGCGGCGCGCACGCGCGAGCGCGCTCTCGGCGTCGGGCGCGAAGGCGGCTTCATGCCGCGCGTGCTCGGATATTGGCGGCGGAAGAGCACGCCCGTCGACGTGCGCGGCGTCGCGGTGCTCGACCGGAAGCTCTTCGGCGAGCGGCTCGAAACGTGGGAGGCGGCGGCGCTCGGCGATCGGCCGTTCGCGGGCGGGATTGCCGTGACGAACGGCGACGTGAAGGAGCTTCCGCCGAAGGCGGGGCGTCGCGTCGCGCGCGCGGACGCGGAACGAGCGCTCCTCGCGGCGTTCGTCGCGACGGCTCCCGACGACGTGACGTTGCCGCTCGAGAGCGCGCCCGCCCCGCTCCCGCCGGACGCGGCGCACGCCGCCGCGACCGAAGCGCGCGGCTTGCTCGCGGGGCCGCTCACGTTGCGCTCGAGCGAGCCCGTGGCTTCGGTGACGCTCGCGCCGGCGGAGCTCGGCACGGTGCTCGCGACCGAGCGCACGGACACGGGGTTACGGCTCGTGTTCGGCGCCGAGCCGCTCGCGAAGCTCTTCGAGCCGGTGCGAAAAAGCGTGGAGCTCGAGCCTGCGAACGCGAAGTTCGACGTGTCGCCCGCGGGCGTCGTGAGCGTGGTGCCGGGGCGGCCGGGTTTGCGCGTCGAGCTCGACCGCGTGCCCGACGCGCTCCGCGCGGCCGTGAACGACGCGAATCGCACCGGCGACTTGCCGCTCGCGCGCCGTCCGGATCCGACGCTCACGACGGCGCAAGCCGAAGCGCTCGGCGTCAAAGGGCTCGTGAGCTCGTTCACCACGCGCCACCCGTGCTGTGAAAAGCGCGTGTCCAATATCCATCGCATCGCCGACATTCTCGACGGCACGGTGGTGTTGCCGGGCGAGACCGTGTCGGTCAACGCGCTCGTGGGCCCGCGCACGCTCAAGGCCGGCTTCGTCCCCGCGCCGACCATCGAGGAGGGCGAAATGGTCGACAGCATCGGCGGCGGCATCAGCCAATTCGCGACGACCCTCTTCAACGCGCTCTTCCACGGCGGCTACGACATCATCGAGCGCCAGCCGCACACGTATTGGTTCCCGCGCTACCCCATGGGCCACGAAGCCACGCTGTCGTGGCCCAAACCGGACATCATCTTCAAGAACGACACGAGCGCCGGCCTGTTGATCAAGACGTCCTACACCGACACCTCGATCACGGTGAAGCTCTACGGCGACAACGGCGGCCGCAAAGTGCGCGCCGAAGTATCGGAACGTCAGAACATCGTGCCCGCGCCGCTCGAAATCATCCCGAATCCGCGCGTCTCCCCCGACGAAGAGCACGTGAGTCAGCCCGGCAGCATCGGCTGGTCCGTCATCGTCTCACGCATCTTGACCTTCCCCGACGGGACGAAAAAAGAAGAGAAGCGGCGCGTGACGTACAAAGCGCGCACGCGCCGGATCGAGGTCAATCCGTGTCGCATTCCGGAAGGCGAGAAGGGATATACGGGAGTGCCTTGTCCGGTGCCGGCGAATACCGATGAGGGGAGTGCTAACCCTTAGACGTTCGGGCTCGGCGTTGCCCGAGCTCGCGACGCGACGGGAACCGGTTCTCTAAATCCGTGTGGCGCGCGAGGCAGGCGTCGCGGTGCGCGAGCATCTTGCGGCCGGCCGATCCACCCCACCCCAAACATTCTTTCTTGAAGCGCGATCCTGTCGGCGGGTTCCGGGAATCCTCGATCGCCGGCATGGATGAGCCCGGCCGGGACACTATCCAAGCGGAAAGTGGCCCTACTTCTGAAAAAGCTCTCGGTTTTCGCTGCACAAACGAGAGGACCCGAAGCGCAGCGGTTGCGCTAAGGTTCGCGCCGCAGTGCGCCAAACCGGACCAGGTCCGCGTGGACGGGTGGTGGCCACGTCTGTCCTGTGCTTGTTTTCGCCCGTTAGAGTTTCGCCCCCAAGGAGTTCGCCGTCATGAGTCAGAAGTTTCGGTTGTTCCCCGCCGCGATCACGTCCGTCCTCATGTTGGCGGCGGTGGGCTGCGTCGGTCACTCGCAAGAGTTCCTCGACGAGATCAACAAGAACAACGGTGCCGTTTCGACAGGCGCGGGGGGCTCGACGTCGCCAGGTTCCGGCGGGTCCACTTCGCCGAGCACCGGCGGTGACACGGGGACGAGCGGTGGGACCGGCGGCGGCGGCAGTGGCGCGGGCGGCAGCGGCGCATTCACGTGCATGGATGCGACCTCGCAGCAGTGGGATCCGCACACGATGCCCGGGTACACGCAGGATCAGACCGTGTTGATGCAGGCTCAGCAAGAGCTGAACTCCATGACCGACCCGGCCATGAAGTACTCCGAGATGCAGGGGTCGAACAGCGGTCAGAGCTGGGATTTCACGGACATCGAGCGGAGTCTCGATGTCACGGACGGCGCCGGTAACAACATTCGAGGCTACAAATACCGTGACGCCGGCCGCGGCGTGAACCTCGACGCCAAGCAGAAACCGGACCGCGCCGACGACGGCAGTGATTTCTCGACCGTCTTCCCGGTCGAATCGGCGCGCGCCACCTCGTGGGACGTGAACAACGAATACGACGTCGGCGAAGCGATGGGCGACGAGGTGGCGGGCTCGCAGAACAACATGCTGCTCGCCCCCTGCATGAACATCATCCGCCACCCGTACTGGGGTCGCACGCAGGAGACGTACGGCGAGGACATGTATCACGTCGGCCGCATGGCGTCGGCGATGACGGCCGGTATCCAGGCGCACGTCGCCTCGTGCGCCAAGCACTTTGCCGCGAACAACATCGAGAACGGCCGCGCGACGCAGAATGCACAGATGGACGAGCAGACGTTGCGCGAGATCTACTCGCGGCATTTCGAGATGGTGGTTCAGGACGGCGGCGTCGCGGCGATCATGGCGTCGTACAACCTGATCAACGGCACGAAGAACACGGTGAACAAGCACCTTCTCACCGACATCTTGCGCACCGACTTCGGGTTCAAGGGCCTCGTGCTCTCGGATTGGTGGGCGATGCCGCCCGGCGAGGTGATGTCGGTCGCCACCAACGACGCACAGATGAACACGATTAACGCGGTCAACGCGGGGCTCAACATCGAGTTACCGTGGTGGTTGAACTTCGGGCAGCTGCCGAGCGTCCTTGGCAATGGCGTCACGCAAGCGCAGATCGACGAGCTCGTGCGACAGATCCTCGAGCAGAAGTTCCGCTTCAAGACCGCTCACACCGCCGACCCGTGGGGTCTGGGCAACGTGAAGTCAGCCCTCGCAGGCGCTCCACTCACGGGGTCGATCGCCACGAACAACGACCACCTGCAGCTCGCTGAAGACACGGAAGTGAAGTCGGCCGTGCTGCTCACGAACGGTGCCGCGGGCAAGCCGGTGTTGCCGCTCGGTACAGTCGCGAACATCGCCGTGGTCGGCGCTGGTGAAAACTTCTCGCTCCAGAGCACGACCGTGCCGAAGAGCTGCACCGGCACGAGCTCGACGGCCTGTTATTTCAACTTCGCGAAGGACGTGGTGCTCGGTGATCGCGGCTCGAGCCGTGTGAACGCCGATCCGTCGCAGTCCGTTTCCGTCTTTCAGGGGCTCCAGAACATCGGAGCGACTCACGGCACGCCCAACGTGACCGCGACCACGCTCGTTACCGGCGCGGACGTGGCCACGATTCCGTCCAACGCCGACGTGATCGTGATGGTCGTCGGCTACACGCCCGGCGACGAAGGTGAGGAGTACGCCATCGCCGCGGGTGGCGATCGCTCGTCACTCGAGCTGCCCTCGTCGACTGCGCCGGGCAACCCGCCGGGGGGACCCACGGAACCACAATCTCAGCTCGTGAGCGAAGTCCTCGCACTGAACAAGCCGACCGTGATCATCGTCATGTCGGGCTCGATCGTGAACGTGCCCTGGCTCAGCAACGCGAACCAGAACCAGGCGACCATCTGGGCCGGCTATGGTGGTATTCGCCAGGGTAACGCGCTCGCTCGGCTGATGTTCGCCGACAAGGGCGCGAACTTCAGCGGCAAGACGGCGCTAGCCTGGCCGCTCGAGTCGGATTTGCCGCAATTCAAGGACCCCTCCGGCACCACGGTCATGGGTTACTTCTTCGGCTATCGCCTGTACGATCAGCTCGCGGCCGCCGGCACGCCCAAGCAGCTCGTGTTCCCGTTCGGTCACGGCATGAGCTACACGACGTTCGACTACACGGGCATCGACGTGCCGTGCACGAACGTGACGACGAAGGCGATCGTCAACGTAACCGCGCACGTCAAGAACAGCGGCACGGTGGCCGGTGACGAGGTCGTCTTCCTCTGGGTCAAGGGTCCGCAGGCCGTGAGTACGACCGTGAACGCGTCGCGCCCGGTGAAGGTGCTCGCGAGCTTCGCCAAGCAGCACCTCGAGGCCGGCGCGGAAGCCGACGTGTCTCTCCCGGTCCGCGTTTGGGACCTCAAGCACTGGAACGGCGGCAACAACGGCTCGTGGGGCGTGGACCCAGGTCAGTACACCGTGCTCGTCGGCCCGAGTGGGGACGATAAGGACCTGAAGCAAATGGGCACGTTCACGGTCGGACAGTGATGGACAATTTCACCGTCCAAATGTAAGAGCCGGTCTCCCCGCCTCGCCAATCGGAAATACTCATGAGAACTCGATCGAAGGTTTTCGGGCTCGGCGTAGCTCTGCAAGCCGCCCTCTTCTGCCTCGGCTTAACCACCTCGGCACTCGCTCAAGACGACGCGCCGCCGAGTGACGCTCCCAAGCCCGACGCGGCGCCGGCAGCTGACGCCTCGCCCTCCACGGACACGAAGCCGGAGGCGAAGGACGAAGAGAAGGCCAAGGCGCAGGCGACGGTCGAAGCTCCGGCAACGGCGCCCGCGCCGCCCGCGAGCGCGCTGCCACCCGCAGAGCTCGAACGCGAGAAGACGGTGGGTCAAATCGGCGTCGAGGAGTTGCCCGGCTCGGCGTACCCCGAACCCCGCGTGCGGGGGCTCAAGTACAGCTCGCTCTGGCTCACGATGCAGGGCTACCAGTGGCCGTACCTGCCGTGGACGCCCGGACACGCGTCCACGGTGGTAGGTCTCTCCGGATCGCTTTGGAGCGACTTGAGCTACGCGCGCATCACGACGACGAAGAAGAAACTCGCCCCCAATCTGAAGCGCTGGGCGCAACAAGATCGCGCCGTCTTCCGCGCGAGCCCGACCTACAGCACGGAGGACGGGTGGTTCGCTCAAGGCCAGATGGAGCTCGTCGGGCAAGGCAACGACGTTCCCCAGGGCGGCTTCCTCGGTCAGATCGACGACCTCTACGTGCGCGTCGGCAAGTGGAACTTGTTCGACCTCACTGCCGGCCGTTTTCAGGGTTGGGAACTCTACCATTACGGCATGGGTCTCGATCTGAACACGCTCGAACGTACGGGCGCCGATCACCCGACGCTGTCGATTCACCCGCCGCCGATCTACGGCGCGGACTTCTTTTGGGATCGCGCGAACGGCCCCGGCAATTACGCGCTGCACGTCTATCCGACCAATTACCTGCGCGGTGAAGTGCTCGGACAGATTGGTACGTTCGGTAGCTACAATACGACTGCCGTTCGTCCCGTCGCGATCCTCGATCTCGGTGTCGTCAAACTCAAGGCGGCTTACGAATACGGTAAGAACATTCCGCAAGCGGACCACGCGCACCAGCGCGAACGTCGCAACGGTGCCGGCGTCGCCGCTCAGTTCGTGCTCGATCCCTGGATCGAGGGCGGCATCAACTTCGCCGAGGGCTTCGTCGACGTGATCAACGACCAGGGTGTGCCGAACCCCGCGTCCAGCACGACGACGCGCAGCGTCGGCGGCTTCTTGAACGCCCACATCGTGAAGTCGCTTTTGGTCGGCTTCGGCATCGACTTCACGCACTGGGAAGATCTGAAGAAGAACGCCAACCGGACCGCGACGAACGGCGTGCCCGACCCGAACGGCCCGGCCGATCCGAACTTCGGCAAGGTGGACACGGCGGACGTGTTCAACACCTTCTTCGCGATTCAGTACACGTTCTGGGAGCGCTACTACGTGAAGTTCGTCGGCTCGCACGGCAACTTCCGCAACAACGACGAGAGCGAGACGCCGTCCTCGAACGCCCTCTCGAACACCGAGCTCGGTGGGCGGCTCCGCTTCATGATGCTGTTCTGAGCCGGATCTCCGGGCCGGCAAGAGCGGCGACCGAGCGCTCGCGGTCGCTCGCGCGGCGCTCGTCACGTCGGCGAGCGCGGCGGCGAACCGGATTGCGCTCGCCCGCGCCTCCGGAACCCAAAGCCCAGCCTGCGACGGCCGGCGCGGCCGCGCCGAACCCCGCGCCTGCCGCAGCCGCGGCGTCGCCGTCCCCCGCGGGCAACGCCGCGCCCCAAACCCGAGCCTCCGCGCCCACCGCGCCGCCCCGCGCGAACGGCAGCACCCGCGTGCGTTTCGGCGCGGCGTCGGTCGCGTCGACGGGTGTCGGGCCAGACACGGCGTTCGGCCCGGCGCGTGTGTAGGCTCGCTTCAGGCGAGCGTGACGCCGACGGCGGCGCACACGCGCTTGACGTGCTTGTCCGCGGTGTGAAGGCGCGCTCCCGCCCTGGTGGCCGCGAGTATGATCTGCGCGTCCGCCCAGCCGACACCGCAGCCGGCGAAGGAGCGCGAGTGCCGCTCAATGAAGATCCGGGTCTCTTCGGCGGCCGGACTCGGCAAGCGCGGCAACGCAGCCAGGTCGCGAGCGAAATTTTTCGGGAGGCCGAAACCGAGCCTGAGCTCGCCGAGCACCACGTCGCAGGTGCGCACGCGTTGCTGGAGCAGAAATCGAACGAGTCGGGCGTCGCGACGCCGTAGGTGCGCTATCCACGCGTTCGCATCGACGAGAATCACCGCCGCTTCCAAGCGGAGCGTTTGGCGCGACGCGCCTTCGGTGCTTTTCCGCCGAGAGTAGCCAGCCGCTCGGCAGCGTTGCGCGCGAGAATGGCGCGCAAACCGTCCTCGACGAGTGCCGTCTTCGTCACGCCGGGGTGCGCTTCGACCACCTCCCTCAAGAGCGCTTCGTCGATGTTCATCGTCATACGGACCGTATGCATGCATTCATACTAGGCGTATGTATGAGGTCGTCAAGCAACCGTCGCGCTATGGTCCTTCTATTGCTCGGGCCGCCGTTCAAACGCGGTCGCGAAGGTCGCCTTCGCCTGGTTCGTGGAGCCGCGCGAGAAGCTCGTTGAAGTGCTCGAGCTCGACGGCCCCACGTATCGTATCGTGCAAACGGTCGAGGGCGATGCTCCAGCGCGCCTGCGACCCTTCGATGCGATCGAGTTTCCGGTGTCGGCTCTTTGGATGCGCTAAGGCGAGCGTGGTTTTCGCGCTGTATGCTCTGGCGGGCAACGCTGCGCACGCCGAACCGGAGCGCATCGCGCTCGTGTACTCGGCGCCGGCCGAGTGCCCCGACGCGAGCACGTTTCACGACGAGGTGCGTGCGCGCGTGAGCGGCGATTGGGAGGCGGCGCCGGACGAGGTCGCGCGGCGGATCAGCGTTACCGTGAACCGGCGTGGCGAGCGCTACGTCGCCGCGATCGCGTTTCTGAATCCGCAAGGGGACGAGGTGACGCGCAGTGTGGCAGGGCAGAAGTGCGACGACGTGGTGAACGGGATGGCGCTCGTGACCGCGCTCGCGATCGAGTCGCGCGTCGAAGAAGCGCTCTCGCAGAGTGAGCCCGAAGCCGCACCCGAGCCGCTCGCGGAGCCCGTGCCGAAAGGCGCGTCTGCGCCGAAATCGGAGCCGATTCCGGCCGCGCCTGCCCGTTTCCGTCACCCCGCCGGTCCCGAACCTCGCGCCCCCGCGCGAGCGGCGCCGGCGCGGACGAGCGGCGCGCACGTGCGCTTCGGAGCCGCTTCGGTCACGTCCACGGGCGTCGGTCCGGACGCCGCGTTCGGCCCCGCGCTGTTCGCGACCTTGGAGCTTGCCGGGCCGCGCTTCGGGTTGTCGGGGGCCGCACTTTGGTCCGGCCTCGTGCATACGGGCGGCGTGCCGGCGCGCTTTCGCCGGCTCAGCGCGCGCGCCGACGGCTGTCCATTCGCCGTCGGCAGTCGCGCGGTTGCCTTCGAGCCGTGCGCGTTCATGGAGCTCGGGTCGCTCTATGGGCAAGGTGAGAGCAACGCGCGGCTCGCGAGCACGAAGGGCGGCTCGTCGCTGTGGGCCGTGCCGGGACTGCTCGCGCGCTTCGTCGGACACATCGATCCGGTCGTGCTCGTGCTCGATTTCGACGGCGCCGTGCCCCTTTCTCGCGAGCGCTTCGGTGTCGTCACCGCTGGCGCACGGCAGTCGTCCTTCAGGGAGCCGGCCGTCGTCTTCGGCGGTGAGCTTGGCGCCGGGTTCCGGCTCTAGGGCCGGTTTTCGGTGATCACGGTCTGTCCCTGGAAAAATCGGGGGCGTCACTCGGTCGATTTGTCGATCCAGGTGCTCGGGCCGGGGGATGGGCGCATGGTGTCAGTTGGAACGGCCATGGTGCCCGTGACGGCTCTCACGACGCCTCTCGCCGTGGACGCAAGTCGCAAAGAGGAGTTCGTCCGCGGGCAATACGCGTTCGTGTGGCGCGTGCTCCGGCGCGCCGGGCTCTCGCCCGCGGATGCCGACGACGCCGCGCAGCGAGTTTTTCTGATCGCGACGGAGCGACTCGGCGACATCGCGAGCGGCTCGGAGCGCGCGTTTCTGTTTCGTACGGCCGCGCACGTCGCGTCGAAGACGCATCGTGCGCACCGGCGGCGGCCCGAAGCGCCCGGGCTCGACGACGCCGACACGGCAGCCGACGCGCCGACGGCGGACGAGCTCGTCGATCAGCGCCGGGCGCGGGCGTTGCTCGACGGCATTCTCGCGGAGCTGCCGGCTGAGCTCTCGGCGATCTTCGTGCTGTTCGACGTGGAGGGACTGAAGAAGAGCGAGGTGGCCGAAGCGCTCGGCATTCCGCCGGGCACCGTGGCCTCGCGCCTGAAGCGCGCCCGTGACGAGATCGAAGCGCGCGTGGTCCGTTACCGAGCGCGCCTGCGCCACGCCGGAGTCATGCGATGAACGAGCCGAAACGCTGGCTGGACGACGGACCGCCCGCAGCGGTCGAACGCTTGATTCACGCGGCGTCCGCGGAACGTCCGCCGGATGCGTCGCTCTCGCGCGCGCTCACGGCGCTCGGGCTCGGCGCGGGTGCGACGGGCGCCGCGACGACGGCGGGAGCCGCGACGGCCGGTGCCGCGGGCGCCGCTGCGGCCGGCAAGGCGACGGGCGTGGTCGTGACGAGCGCGCTCGTGAAGTGGGGGCTCGTCGGCGGCGCTCTCGTGGTCGCGAGTGTAGGCGGGACGGTCGCGGTGAAGCACGTGCGTGCGAGCGGCGCGTCGGAACACGCGGCGGTGACGGCGACCGCGCGAAGCGCGGGAGTGAACGGCGTCGCAACGATGCCGAACGTTGCGGCAACGGTGCCGAACGTTGCGGCAACGGTGCCGAACGGCGTGGAGACGGCGCCGAACGTCCCCGCGACGGCGCCGAACGTCGCGACGGCGCCGAACGTCGCGACGGCGCCGAACGTAGCGAACGTCGCCGAAAAAGCGCCGAACGTCGCGTCGCCCCCAACTACGAAAACGGCACGGCGCGCGCTGGTGCGTCCCGATTCCGCAGCCGAGCCAAACGACTCGGCTGCGCCCCTCGACGCGGAGCGCTTGGCCGAAGAGGTGGCGCTCGTCGACCGGGCGCGCGGTGCGCTCGCGCGGGGGGACGCGGCGGAAACGCTGACGGCGCTCGACGCGTACGAGGCGGGCTTCAGCCGGCGTAAGTTCGCGCCCGAAGCGCTCTATTTACGCATGGAGGCGCTGTTGAAGCTCGGTCAGACGAGCGCGGCTCGCTCCGTCGCCGAACGCCTCGCGACGGCGTATCCGTCGAGTCCGAACGCGGCGCGCGCGCGCCAAGTGCTCGGCGAGTCGTTTCCTTGATCCAGCTCCGGCCGCGCGGGGATAGGCGCGTCAGATTGGGCTTTTGACGGGAGGCGAACATGAGATCCTTGAGTATTGCGTTGCCGTTCGGCGTGCTGGCGTTCGCGGCCGGCTGCACGAGTGGTTTCACCGAGCTCGGTGACGGAACCGACCACGGCGGGATGGGCGCGGCGGCCGGCATGGCGGGAACCGGCGCGAGCGGGACGGCGGGGCTCGGCGCGGGCGGCTCGGGCGCGAGTGGTGGAACGGACGCTTCCGGCGGGACGGGCGCCGACGGAGGCAAAGGCGGCACCACAGGCACCGGCGGCAGCGACGCGACCGGCGGTAGCAGCGGCAAAGGCGGCAAGGGCGGCAAAGGCGGCACCGGGGGTAGCGGCGCGAGCGGCGGAACCACGTCGACGGGCGGCGGCGCCGGCATGGCCGGGTCGAGCGGGAGCGCCGGTTCCGGCGGGTACGATCCGTGCGGCGGCAAGACGTGCGGGGACGGGTGCGCGCTCTGCGATCCGGCCGCGAGCGGCTGTATTTCCGACAATCTTGCGCGCTTCTGCGACGCGAGCGGCACGTGCAGCGCGGTCAAGCCGACGTGCGGCGCCGAGTGCAAGGTCGACGGCGACTGCGCGGTTCCCGACTTGTGCCAAGCGTGTCCCGACGGCTCGTCCGCGTGCGCCACGGCGCACTGCGTCGACGGCACGTGCGAGACGACTGCCGGCAGCTGTCCGGACCAGGCGTGTCAGGGCAAGACGTGCGGCGACGAATGTCAGCCGTCGTGCACGGGCGGTCCCGGCGTTTGCGTCGCGCCGCTCGCCTACTGCGACGCGAACGAGACGTGCCAAATCGGCAGCAAGCCGACGTGCCCCGCGTGCAGCGCGGACTCCGATTGCGGCTCCGGTCACGTGTGCGTCGATCAGGTCGGCGGTGTCGCGAACGGGGGCGGGTTCGAGTGTGCGGTTCAGTTGCCGTGCGGCTCGTCCGATCCCTGCGCGTGCATCCAAAACGAAGGCACGTGCACGTACGTGGACGGTTCGCCCGGCTATTGCCAGTGCGACAACGGGATCCGCTGAGCGGAGCGCCGCGTTCGGCTCACGCGTCGTTCACGCGGGCACGAAATGCGGTGCCCGCGCCGGCGATCGTGTAGGCGCCGCCCGCGGCGGGAACGAAGACGGACGCGCCCGCCGCGAGCGTCGTGCTTTCGTCCGCGCGCCGCAGCGTGAGCTCGCCGCGGGTCACGACGACGATCTCGGGGCCGCTCACCGCGTCGACGACGAGCTCGCCCGTCGTGAGCTCGAGGCGCGAGAGGTCGAATTCACGCGCGGGCGTGATGTAACGCACGAGCGAGCCGTGCGTTTCCGTCGCGACGAGCCGGACCGGTTCGGCGTGGAAATCGAGCACGCGCAGGAGCTCGGCGGCGTCGACGTGCTTCGGCGTGAGGCCGCCGCGGAGCACGTTGTCGGAGCTCGCCATGATTTCGACGCCCGTGCCCTCGAGGTACGCGTGGAGGTTTCCGGCGGGCAGGTAGACGGCCTCGCCCGGCTCGAGCACGACGAGGTTCAACGCGAGCGCGAGCACGATGCCGGCGTCGCCGGGATAGAGCTCCCCGATGCGGACGCCCCAGGCGAGCTCGGCCGAGAAATCGGAGACGGAATCGCGCCGGGCGCGACAGGCGGCGAGCGTCGTGTCGGCGAGCTCACGCCGTGCTTCGGCCGACGAACGCGTGACGAGCTCGAAGAGCCCGTGGAGCGCGACCGGCGCCGGTTCGTGCCGGAGCGCGTGCACCGTGCGCGTGAGATCGGGCACGCCGAGCGCGGCGAAGAGATGCGCCGTGTCGCGCGTCGGACGAAAGCCGACCAGCGCCGAAAACGGCGTGAGCGCGCAGATGAGCTCGGGCTTGTGGTGCGGGTCCTTGTAGCTGCGCGTGGGGGCGGTGAGCGGCACGCCGGCCGCCTCTTCGCGATCGTAGCCGGCGCGCGCTTGAGCCTCGCTCGGGTGCGCCTGGAGCGAGAGCGGCTCCGCGGCGGCGAGGAGCTTCATCAAGAACGGGAGCTTGCCGTAGGTTTTGGCCACGCGTTCGCCGAGCATCGCCACCGGGGCGCTCGCGATGAGCTCGAGCAGCGTCGGGCCCGCGGCGTGTCCGGCGCGCGAGCAGGCGAGCGGATGCGCGCCCATCCAGAGCTCGGCTTCGGGGACTTCCGTCGGGGCGGCTCGACCGCTGAGCTCGGCGAGCGCGCGGCGCGAGCCCCACGCGTAGTTCTGAATGCGATTCTCGAGCGGGAAGAGGGCGGTCACGGCGCGGCTCTCGTCTTGTCGTTAGCGCCGCTCGCGGGAAAAATCAGCACGAAAGAGTGCGGGCCGGTCCGGTAAAGGAGCGTGCGCGCGTCCCCCGGCACGGGCGCGTAGTGGGAAAACCAAGCGAGTTCGGTCCACGGCGGCTCGTTCTTCACGAGCTCCGGCACGATCAAATCGATTTCGACGTAGCTCCCGCCCGCGTGTTCGGCGACGCGCGGTCCGAAGCTCCAGGCTTCGTGCCCCGGCGCGGGCGCGAGGTCGTTGTGGACGAGCCCGCCGTAGATCAAAATCGCGTGCTCGGGTTTTTGGTGATCGAGAAAATCGAACGTCTCGCGCGCGGTGACGTTCGCGATGAGCTCGAGCAGCGCGCCCACGTCGTTGTCCGAGGCGAGCACGTGCGCGAGCTCGTCGCAGGTCGGCACGAGCGGTTCGACCTGCATGTGAAGCGCCTTGGCGGCGAAGCCGAGCGCCAAGAATTCACTCTGGTTCGTGTCGCGCTGGGGCTCGGTGACGGGCTTCGTGCGCTCGGCCACGGCTGCTGTTTGGCGCGCTTCACAACGCCGATCGGGCGCGAGGAGCTCGAGCACCACGCGGGTGACGCGCGGCGCGAGCACGGGCAAGAGATCGCGCGCGAAGCGCACCGTCGCGGACTCGACGCCCGGGACCGCTTTCTGAGCGTGCGCTTCGCCGACGGCCACGACGCGCGGCGAGCCGGCGAGCGCGTGCTCGAACGCCGCGCGCGAGCCGTCGAAGGCGAGGCAGTCGAGATCGCCGCAGGGGCGCCCGGGCGCATCGGGTGCGCTCGGCGAGGGGTTCGGCGCGCTGCTCGCGACCGGCGTGCTCGCCGCGACGGGCGGCGGCGTCGCGCTCGTTCGGGCGGGCGCCGTGGCGGCGGGCGCCGTTGCGGCGGGCGCTCCGCCGCACGCGGCGAGCGTGCATTCGATGATCGCCGCCGCGATCGCGAGCCCGAGCGAGCGCTCAGCCAAAACACGCATACGTTACCACGCCGCTCGGTTCGACCCGGGCGCGCCCGGTTGCCTTGGCGCGGGCGCCATGCTTTCTGACCCCGGCCGATGAAGCAGAGAACCGTCACGCGCCGTCCGGCCTGGCCGCGCGCCGCCCGGCACCACTCGAACGTGGACGGGCGCGGCCACCTGCTCCTCGCGCGCTATCTCGACGCGGCGGCGCGCGCGCAGATCCTCGACTTTCTCGCGGGGCTCCGGCCCATCTGGGAATATCGCTTCGCGCTCGATCGACCGCCGCCGCGCGGCGAAGCGCAACGCCGCTTGCTGCGGCCGGTGTACTGGCTCGGCAATTGGCAGTTCGCGTGCCTCGACTATTACCGGCCGCCGAAGGGCGTGCACGAGCGCTCCGTCGCGGCCGAGCCGTTTCCGCGCGTGCTCGCCGACATCGTGCGCGACGTGGAGGCCCGCGCTCGCCGCGCCTTCCCGCGCGAGTACGTGCCGCGCGGCTGGCACCTCAACACGTGCCTCGTGAACTTCTACGGGGATCGTCTCGAGCAAGGGCGCTGGGTCGATTCGGCGCGCGTGGGCGAGCACCGTGATTTCGAGCCCGGCCCCGTCGCGTCGCTCTCGCTCGGCGAGCGCGCGCTGTTTCAGTTCGTGCCGCGCCGGCGCGCGGGAGAAAAAGCCGAGCCCGTCTTGACTCAGTGGCTCGACGACGGGGCGCTCCAGCTCTTCGGCGGGCCGCTCTACAAGGATCGGCTGCTCCACCGCGTTCAGCGCGTGGACGAGCGAGCCGGGATCAGGCTGCCGCCCGAGATCGAGGGGTTTCGCACGCGACGCGTGAACTTCACGTTCCGCTACGTGCCGGACGAGCACGTGATCCCCTTCGAACGGTTGTCGGAACGCGCGCGCGAGGACGTGCGCGGGTACGTGACCGAGCTCGCGCGAAGCTCGAAGTTTTTCGCGCGCGCGCTCGCGGCCGCGCCCCGCTAACGAGCGGGAGCGTCGGCTGGAACGGCTCGACGCGCGGGTTTCCGACCGGGCGAAACCGGGCCCGCCGCAAAAACAACCGACGCAAGCTTCGTGTCGAGCGCTCCGACGGCGGGCTCAACGCCGGTCGGCCGCCGGCGCCTCGACCTCGCGCACTTGGCCTGCGACGACGTAGCCGTCCGTCGAGCCCCACTCCACGCGATCGAGCCCGCCGTGCCGCTCGAGGACGTAAACTTCGGCGCCTTCGGGCACGACGTTGCCGTCGCCGTTCGTCGTGACGGGGAGCGGGCGGCCGGCGTCGTCGAGCAGGCGAGCTTCGGGCACGACCACGACGGCGAGCGTCGAAGTTCGGCGAAAGTGCCGCGCTCCGAGCGCGAGGCCGCCGCCCGAACACAAGAGCAGCGCGCCGATGCCGATCGCGAGCGCGCCGGGGACTTCGGTCGTCACGCGCTTGACGAACAACCTGAGCGCGAGGCCCCACGCGAGGCTCGCCGAGCCGAGCGCGCCGAGGACGCCCCACGCCTGCTCGGGCAGGAGGCCGACGAGCGCGCGGACGAGTCGGGGTCGCGCGACGAGGGGCGACGCGCCGGTGCGCGCGCGCTGACGGCCGATTTCCGAGCGCACGGCGTCGAGCGCGCTTTCGGCTTGGCGATCGTCCGGACGCAACGCGAGCGTTTCGGCGAGAGCGGCGGCGGCGCGGCCGAGATCGCCCGGTTGTTTCTGGGGTGAACGCGCGCGGCCGAGGTACGCGACGGCGCGATCGAAGCTCGCGTCCGGGTGCACGAAGCCGCGATCGGCGAGGAGCTCGAAGTGATCGATGGCGTCGCCGAAAGCGCCGCGATCCAGGGCGGCGACGCCGGCGTCGAATTCGTCGTGGGTCGCGTCGGCCGAAGCCGTGCCCGCGAGCGCGCACGCGACGACGAGCGCCGTGAGCACCAGAGAAGACCCACGGAAGCTCCGCAAGCTACGCGCTCCGACGCTTTCGCGAGAGCTCGCCGACGAGGCCGCGCGCGCGCGCGCAGAGCTCCTTCGGCGAAAGCTCGCCCGATTTGCCCGTGAAACGCGCCGATTCGCAGGCGTCGAGCAACTCGAGGGTTCGCTCGACCGTCGTCGTGTCCACGCCCGCGCCGGCGAGCGACGCCTTGAGGTCGTCCTTCAAGAGCGCCCGCGCGCGGATGCCGGTGCCCGCTTCGATGGCGAGAAAGAGCGCGCGTTCGACGGCGCCCGCCGTCTTCGCGATCTCGGAGCCGCGCGCGGCGACTTCGGCCGCGCGCAGCGACTCCTGCGCGAGCCGTTGCGGGCTCGAGCGCGACGCCTTTCGCGAGCGGAGCAGCCGACCGCCGAGATCCACGCCGACGCCGCTCAGCGCCACGGCGAAGGGCGCGCCGAAGAGCAGGTACCAGAAGCGCATGCCGTCGGTGAACGGCGTCGTGGCCTTGGCGTAGGGCGCGAGCGTGCGGCGCGTCTTGAGCGCGAGCGGATCGCCGAAGTCGGCGGCGGCGCTCGCGGCGGCGCTCGCGGTTGCGCTCGGCGCGGCCTGGGGATTCGGCGCGACTTCGACCTTGCCGAGCTCCGCACGCGCGGTCGCGTACACGCGCTTCTTCGGATCCCAATACGGCAACGTGAGGTTGCCGAGCTCGACGTTGCCGGCGTCGTGGAGCTTCACGATGTACGTGAAGGCACGAAAACCGCGCACGGTGCCGCGCTCGTTGTTCACCTCGTCCACGTGCGTCGGCTCGAGCCACTCGACGCCGCGCTGCTCCGGCACGCGGAGCGCGGTCGGGATGCTGCCCGTGCCTTCGAGCTTTGCTACGACGCTCACCGCGTCGCCCGCGACGACCTTGCGCGGATCGACGGCCGCGCTGAGCTCGAGCGTGCCGACGTCGCCGACACGATAGCCGGCGGGCCGCCCGTCGAGCGGCGGCTCCGTCACGTCGAGCGTCACCGGCGCGGTCGAGCGCGTGACCGGCGGGTTCGCGCGGTAGGGGCCGCCGTCGAACGTCAGCGAGAAGGCGCCGATCGTCAGGCGTCCGGCGTGGAGCGGAAACAGGCAGAGCTCGCGCACCTTGCCCGCGATGAAGACGTTGTCGCCGATCGGCACGCGCACGAGGCCGTTCGCGATGGAATCGTCCTGCCCGGTGTAGTCGAGGAAATCGGGGTGTGTCGCCTCGTTCGAGTTGCTGATCCGGAACATGCCGCGCCCGCCGTACGCGTAAAACCGCACCGTCACCTGCTCGCCGACGACGGGGTGCTTCGGCGTGACGGTCACGCGCACGAACGCGAGCGGATCCGGCGCGCGATCGACTTTGTATTCGTCGGGGACCGGCGGCAGCTCCTCCTGCTCTTGGTCCTGATCGTTTTGCGGAAAGAGGCCCTGCGGAAACGGCGAGCCGCCGCCGAACGGATCGAGGAAGCGAAAGGGATCGAACGGCTGGCCGCCGCCGCCGCGTGGGCCGCGCGGTAGCGTCCCTTGCGGCACGACTTCGAGCGTTTCCACCTGGCCCTGAAAGTGCTGACTCCCGAAGTCCACCGACGCGGGGCCGATGCGGTACGTGCCGACCTTCACGGCCTGGATGCTCCAGGTCGCGGAGATGCCGCTCTGGCGCACCATGCGTCCGTTGTTGATGCTCACCTGCGTGCGGCTGCCGAGGCTCGGTCCGCGCAAGCTGAGACCCGGCACCGGGCCGAGGTGGGGATTTTGGGGCGCTTCGTCCGTGGAGCTCGTCGCCGTGATCTCGAATTGGACGCTGTCGCCGAGCTCGATCTTGTGAGCGCCGATCTGCGTCTCGACGGAAACTTGCGCGCGCGCACTGCCGGCGAAGCAAAGCACCGCGAAGGCGCCGCCGAAGCCGGCGAGGGCGCGCGTGCTCATTTGTCGTCCATCCCCGGCCGGCCGCGAGCGTGTGCCGCGCGCTCCTTCGCGTCGTGCTCCTGCAGCGTCGGCGCCTGCTCGAGCTCGTCGAGCAAGTGGTCGTCCTGATTCTGGGTTTGCTGCGGTTCTGGCTGTCGCTTCGGTTCGGGGGGCGGCGCGCCGCCGTCTTGACCGTTTTGAGAGCCGGCGTCCGGCTGGTTCGGCTGTCCCGCGTCCTTGCCTTCGTTGCCGGCGTCGGGCTGCTCGGGCTTGCCGCCGTCCTGCTCGTCCTTGCCGGCGTCGGGCTGGTCCTGCTTGCCCCCGTCGTTGCCCGCGTCGGGCTTGCCGCCGTCGTCGCCGCCGTCGGGCGGGCCGGCGTCCTTTTGATTTTCCTCGTCCTCGATGCGGCGCAAGGCGATGGCGCGATTGTACGCCGCGTCGCGCCCGGTGCCGTCGCCCGCGTCGCCCGGCAAACCCGGGATGAGCTTCAGCGCCGCGTCGTAACTTGCCACGGCGGAACGGTAATCGCGCCGCAAAAATTCGAGGTTTCCCGCCAGGTAGAAGGCGCGTGCGCGGAGCTCGAGCGAGACGTTCGGGTCGGTCGCGGCGAGCCGCACGATGCGGAGCGCGCAGTCGACTTCGGCGCTGCGCTTGGCGAGCTCGGCTTCCTCTTCCTGCGAGCGGCCGCCGTCGTGGAGCGGAGGATCTTCGCCGAAGCGCTTGCCGAAGCGCTCGGCGATGTTGAAGAGGCCCAAGCCGAGATCGAAGGCTGCGTTCGGGCGCGCCGTGACGCTGCTCGGCGCGCCGATGTTGCCGCTCTCGCACTTGCCGGTCGACAGGTACTCTTCGAGGAGCGAGACGGCGGCGCCGGCGTCACCCGCGTCGAGCGCCTCCACCGCGTCTTTGACCACGGGGGAGCTCCGCGTGAAAAGCTCGTTCGCTTGCTCGCAGCCGCCGAGCGCGAGCGAGAGGAGCGCGGAGCCGGCGACGCCCGTGAGCGCCGCTTTCGCCGTGCGGCGCTTGCGCGTCCGGCGACGATCCTCCGGCAGGGGCGGCACGACGGCGCGGTCGCGGCGCTTCGCCTCGGGGATCCAGGTTTCGATGACGAGCAGCAAGAGCGCGAGGCCGAGCGGGTAGGCGAAGACGTCGGCGTACACCGTCTCGACGCGCTCCGAGAGCTCTTCGCTCATGAGGTGGCGGAGCCGCGCGGCGATGCTCGCGAGGCCCGTCTCGCCTTTTTCGCTGCGGGCGATGAGACCGCCGGTCGTCTCGGCGATCTTCGCGAGCTGCTCCTCGCCCGCGGCCGAGAGCTCCGTCGTGAGGGGCTTGCCCTGCTCGTCGGTGCGCCAGCCTTTGACTTGCCCGAGCTCGTTCACGTCGGGGATCGGCTCCGGCGTGCGGCCGCCGACCTGATCGACGTAGATGGTGAGCTGCTCGTGCGCGGCCGCCTGCGCCTCCTGCACCGGGTCGCCTTCGAGGTCCTCGCCGTCGGTGACGAGCACCATCACCTTCTTGTGATCCTTCGAGAGCGGATCGCGCGCGAGGAGCTCGCGGCCCGCCTCGAGCGCGCGCGCGATGGCGGTACCGCCGACGGGCATGTCGTTCGGGTTCAACTGGCGCAAAAATTGAGCGATCGCCGCGCCGTCGCTCGTCAGCGGAAACTGCATCGTCTCGCCCGCGAAGGCGACGGCGCCGAAGCGCGCGCCGGGCAGATCGGCGATGAGGCGGCTCATTTCGGCCTTGGCGCGCTCGATGCGCGACGGCGGAATGTCGCGCGCGTACATGCTCTTCGAGTAGTCGAGCACGATCACGACATCGAGGTTCGTCGCCGGAATCACGCGCGTGCCGCGGCCGTATTGCGGCTGCGCCACCGCGACGAACGCGAGCGCGAGCGCGAGCACGAGCAAGACGCCCTTGAGCGCCCGGCGCCCGCCGGCGCGCGCCGTCGCGAGCTCCGCCACGAGCTTCTCGTCGCCGAAGCGACGGAGCGCGCGCTGCGAGAGCACGGCGCCCACCACGAGCAGCACGCCGACGCCGAGCGCCCCGAGCGCGCCGAGCAGCCAGATCGAGTCCGCGAACCTCACGGGAACCTCCGGAGCACGAGCGCGCGCAGGACCGCGTCGAGCGCGAGCAGGAGCACGCCCGGCACGAGCAGGAAGCGATAAAGGTCCTCGAAGTGGGCGACGCTCGCCGAGAGCTTCGTCTTTTCGAGCTTGTCGAGCACGTCGTGGAAGCTCGCCTGCAGGCCCTTCGCGTCGCTCGCGACGTACATGTGGCCGCCCGTCTTGTCGGAGAGCTCTTTCAAGAGCTGCGGATTCACGCGGAACGGCATGCGCACGTAACGCGGCTGGCCGAAGAGATCGAAGCCGTCCTGGACTTCGGCGACTTCGCCCTGGCCGATCTGGATGCTGTAGATGTGGGCGCCGACCTCGTTCGCGAGCTTCGCGCCGTATTCGGGCGCGAGCCGGCCGCCCTGATTGTCGCCGTCCGTCAGCAAGATGATGACCTTGCTCTTCGCGGTGCTCCGCCGCAGCCGCGCGACCGCGACGCCGAGCGCGTCGCCGATGGCGGTGCCGTTCGGGTCGATGACGTCGATTTCCATCCGCTTCACGAGCTCGTCGAGCAGGTGATAGTCGAGCGTCGGCGGCGAGACGACGTACGCGGACGAGCCGAACACGACCGCGCCGATGCGATCCGTCTTCCTTCGCGCGATGAAGTCGCGGAGCACCGCCTTGGCGACGTCGATGCGCGTCGGGCGGCTGCCGCCGCGCGGGGGCGGCATGTACGCGCGCAGGTCCTCGGGCACGTTGTCGAGCACGGCGCGCATGGAGCCCGAAAGATCGAGCGCGACGACGATGTCGATGCCCTCCTCGTCGGTGCTGACGGGCCGGAGCGTGTTGAGCGGTCGCGCGAGCGCCGCGATGCAGAGGGCGAGCCCGATGCTGCGCGCGATGCCGGGCACGTCGCGCAGGAAGACGCGCGGCCCGGCGGGCCCCACGACGAGCGGCATCAGCGTCCCGAGGCGCAGGCGCGGCGTACGCCGGTCTTCGCCGAAGACGGCGCGGTAAAACACGATCGGCACGAGCACGAGCGCGGCGAGCGCCCACGGCTCCGACCAGCGCGCGTGCATGAGCTCGTCACCCCGGGCGGCGAACGGGTACGCGGCACCGAGCAGCGCGAGTAGGAGCAGCGCGGCGACGCCGACGGTGGGCCGGAGCCAGCGCGTCACGGCTTCCTCTCCGGGTCAGGCTCGGCTGCGGTCTCGGTTTCGGTTTCGGTTCCGGTGCCGGGCGCCGCCGCCGCCGGCTTTGGCCCCCACTTGGCGGCCTCGTTGTCCACGGGCGGCGCCGCCGGCTCGGGCGGACTCGCCGCGACGGGTTCGGCGGTCGCCGCGGGCCCGACCGGCGCGGCCGGCGTCGTCGGCAGGGTCTCGCGCACGATGTGCTCGGCGCGCACGAGCGCGAGCTCGCCGTCTTCGGCGGTCGGCGTCGTCTTGGCGAACTTCACGAGGTCGGCCTGCCTGAGAAAGCCCTCGATCGCGTCGAGCGGCGCGATGCGCGGCTTCACGTCGCGCAGCACGCCGAGCGCCTCGCGCGTCGTGCTCTCGAGGCCGTCGAAGCCGAAGCGCGCGCCGAGGTACTTGCGCACGCTGTCGGACACGCGATCGAAATGCTCCGCCAGGCGTCCCTCCGCGACGAGCCCGGCGTGACGGATGTCGAAGAGCTCCTCCATCGCGACTTCCCACGGCGGCCGCGGCGGCGGCGGCGGCGGCACCGGACGCGGGCGCCGGAGCCACTTGCCGATCAAAAACGCGATCAGCGCTCCGAGCGCGAGCGCGCCGGCGCCGACGATGAGCGCGTTCTTGAGCGCCGTCCACTCCTCGTTCTGCTCGCGTGCGGCGGGGTTCGGGTGCGGCTTCGGATCCGACGTGTTCGCGATCGGATCCTCGATCGTCACTTCGTGCGGGTGCGTGCAGAGCACGAGCACGTCGCCGCTCGCGCGCGCGACGCTCACCGGCAAGGGCGGCACCGTGAGCACGTTGCGTCCGGGCTTCTGCGGCAGCGCCACGAACGAAATCTCGACGTGCGTCGTGACGCGCTCGCCCTGCTCCGTGCGCGTGAGCACCGGGCCCGCGCCGCCGTGCGGGTCCGGCAAATAGAGCCCGACGCGCTCGAGGCCGCGGAACGTCGGATCTTCGGTTTGGAGCTGGAAGCCGCCCGGGAGCACCGTTTCGCCCTTGCCGTGCTCGAGCGTGAGGGCGAGCGTGAGAACGTGGCCGCTCTCCCCGCGTGAGGGGAACCGTTCGGTGAGCTTCGGGCGTTCTTTGCCCTCCGGCACGTGCTCGCGACACGTTTCGGAGCCGAGCGACGCGGCCGCGCTCGCCGACGCGGCCGGCGCCGCGGCGCTCGACGGCGGCGCGAGCACGGGCGGCGGCGGCGGCGCGCTCAAGAGCGGCTCCGACGTGGGCGGCTTCTGCGGCGCCGCGGCCGCGGCGGACGCGACGAGCGCGGCCCCGAGCGCTAGAAGCGCGAAGCGTGTCACCGATGCGCCCTCCGGGCGCGCCGCGCGAACAGATCGCGCAACGGGCCGATGTACGGCCGGTCGGTGCGCACGACGCAGTGATCGAGGCCGAGCTTGTTGAAGAGTCGAATCGGCGCTTCACGCCGCCGCCGCATCTCGTGCGCGTAATGCGCGCGCACGCGCGGGCTCGCGGTATCGACCATCACGCTGTCGCCCGTCTCGAAATCCTCGAAATTCGCGAGCCCGACGTTCGGGAGCTCCTCGTCGCGCGGATCGACGAGCATGACGGGAATCACGTCGTGGCGCGCCGCCGCGAGCGAGAGGGTGCGCTCGTAGCCCGACGTGAAGAAGTCGCTCATCACGAACGCGACGCTGCGGCGCCGCGCCACGCGGTAGAGCGTCTCGAGGGCGATCTTGAGATCGGTGCCGGGCCGCTCGGGCTCCGCGCCGAGGATCTCGCGCACGACGCGGAGCACGTGCTTCTGCCCTTTCATGGGCGGCACGATCTTCTCGACCTGATCGGTCGCGAGGATGAGCCCGACACGGTCGTTGTGCGTGATGGCGCTGAAGGCGCAGAGCGCCGCGACCTCGGCGGCGAGGCGCGCCTTGCTGCCGTTGCGCGTGCCGAAGCGCTGGCTCGCCGACAGATCGACGACGAGCATCACGGTCATCTCGCGTTCTTCGACGAAGACCTTGACGTAGGTCGCGTTCATGCGCGCGCTCACGTTCCAGTCGATCGTGCGTACGTCGTCGCCCGGCTGATATTCGCGCACCTCGCGGAACGCGAGCCCCTGGCCCTTGAAGACGGAAGTGTAGTTGCCCGAGAGCTGCTCCGTCGCGAGGCGGTTCGTCGTGATCTCGATCTTGCGAAGGGCCTTGAGGAGTTCCTTGGGAATCATGGCTTCCGGCGCTCCCGCTTCACTGCCGTGCCGACGACGCGCCTCGCCGGCCCGGCCGGTCGCTCACGTCGTGCTCGCACCGGTGCTCGGTTCACGGCACTTCGACGACTTCGAAGACACGACGCACGATGTCTTCGGCGGACACCTCTTCGGCTTCGGCCTCATAGGAGAGGACGACGCGGTGGCGGAGGACGTCCGGGCCGATCGCTTTCACGTCTTCGGGCGTGACGTAGCCGCGGTGGCGCAAGAACGCGTGAGCGCGCGCGGCGAGGTTGAGCGCGATGCTCGCGCGCGGGCTCGCGCCGTATTCGATGAGCGGCGCGAGCTCTTTCAAGCCGTTTTTTTCCGGCTCGCGCGTCGCGAACACGACGTTCACGATGTAGTCCTTCACGCGGTCGTCCATGTACACGTCGCGCACGACCTTGCGTGCCTCGAGCAGCTGCGCCGGCGAGGTTTTCGACGCGGCGTGCGTGTCGCGCGTGCCGGTCATGCGGTCCATCACGCTGCGCTCTTCTTCACGCGACGGGTAGCCGACCTTCACCATCAGCATGAAGCGATCGACCTGCGCTTCGGGCAGCGGGTAGGTGCCCTCTTGCTCGATCGGGTTCTGCGTCGCCATCACCACGAACGGATCGGGCAGCGGGTAGCTGCGGTCGCCGATCGTCACCTGGCGCTCCTGCATCGCTTCGAGCAGCGCGCTCTGCACCTTGGCGGGCGCGCGGTTGATTTCGTCGGCGAGCACGAGGTTCGCGAAGATGGGCCCGAGCTTGCTGGTGAATTCGCCCGTCTTCTGGTCGTAGATGACGGTGCCGATGAGGTCGGCCGGCAAGAGATCGGGCGTGAACTGCACGCGCGCGAACTTCGCGCTGATGGCGTCGCAAACGGTGCGCACCGTGAGCGTCTTCGCGAGTCCAGGCACGCCTTCGAGCAGCACGTGACCGCCCGACAAGAGGCCGACCAGGATGCGCTCGATCATCTGCTGTTGGCCGACGATGACCTTGCCGATTTCGGCCGTCAGGTCGTCCACGAAGGCGCTTTCCTTGGCGACGACGTCGTTCAACGCTCGTACGTCTTGCATGTCCAAATCCTCTGAAATACTCGGCTGAGGCGCGCGTCATAGCGCGCTAGGCGGGCCCAAGACAAATGGCAGCGCGCGACTATTCCCGGCCCGCGAGAATCAAGCGGCGCCGGCCGCCCGTCAGCCGCCGAAGGCCGTATCGACCACCCAGGCCAGGCCGTTCACGGTCGCGACCGTCGCCGTGAACCAGCCGACGCCGAGGGCCACGCCGAGCGCCGACCGGCGCGTCCTCACGAAGTGCACCGGCACGCAGATCGGACTGAAGCAAACCACCGCCGACCAGAACGTCGATTCCGGCCACGCGCGCGAGAGGAGCTCCGGCTGAAGCTTTTTCACGTCGCGCCGCACGACCCACGCGGAGAGCGCGATGGTCGCGACGAATTGCACGATGAGGTCGAGGACGTCGCGCATGCCGGGGTACCGCTCGGTCCCCTATCGCTACTCCAGCGGCTTCACGAGCTCCAGAAAAGCCGTGTCTTCGCCGCCCTGCGGACGCTCGGCGCGGCGCAGCATCTTCGCTCCGCCGTGGTTGAGCTCGCAGTGGATGGTCTCGGTGTACTTCTTGAGCGGCTCCGTCACGTCCTTCGCGGCGACGACCGCGTCGCCCACGTCGCGCAGCGCCGTCGACATCGCGCAGTGCTCTTCGGGCAGGGCGATCGGCTTCGCGTCGGGGCAACAACCCGCGCGCACCACCGCGAATGCCGGCATGGCGTACCAGCCGATGCGCGAGAAGATCTTCATCGCCTCGGTGACGGTGCCCTTCGGCGCGGCGGAGACGAGCGCCACGCGGAGCTTCTCCGCGCCCTCGCGCGGATCGGTCTCGGGGCAGAGCCACTCGACGTCGGGCGTCTTCGCGAAGGTGCCTTTCGGCATGTAGCCGGCCACGCAGGTCGCGAGCTTGCTGCCGAGCCGCACGTCGTCCTCGGCCGTCACCGGCACTTCGCCGAGCTCGAGCGCGGAGCTGGTCGGCGCCGCCACGACTTCTTTCTCCGGCACGGGGACGATCTGGACGCGCTTCGGGCGCAAAAACGTGAGTCCGATGCCCGCCGCCGCGCCGAGCACGACGGCGACGATCGCGAAGGTGCCGACTTTGCCCTTCGGCGGCGGCGGCACCGAGATCTTCGAAGGCGGGCGGCGCGAGGGCGGGCGCACGCTCGGGGGCAGGGGCGGCGGCGCGGTCTGGCGATGACTCGGCGCGATCGGCTCTTCACCCGCGTGATCGACGAACCAGCGCGCGAGCTCGCGCCGGAGCGGCCGCAGATCGCTCTGGCGATCGGGACGGCTCGCGGTGAGGGTGTGAAACAGCGCGGCTCGCAGGGCCGGGTCCGTAACGCCCGCTTTCTCGAGCCCCTCGGCGTCCGCGTAGCCGTGCTCGGGCGGCGGCTTGCCCGTGAGCATCCAGTGCAAGAGCGCGGCGGTCGCCCAGGTATCGTCGGCGATCGTCGGCGTGCCCTCGGGCGCGCGCTCCGGAGTCTTCAGGGCGAGATCAGGTCGAACGCCGAGCGCGAGCTGCGGTTCCGCCCCCACCGACGGCTCGACGACGACCGCGTGCGGATTGACCCAGCCGTGCGCGCCGCCCGCCTCGTGCACGTGCGAGAGCGCGTCCGCGAGCCGGAGCGCCGAACGCACCGCGTCGACGGCCGGCTTTTTCCCGATGGCGTCGAGCCTTTCGGCGAGCGTTTCGCCCTCGACGGTCGCGGCCACGGCCACGAATTGGTCGCCGAGCGGCTCGAGCTCGAGGAGCGGCGCGAGGTGCGCGTGCACGAGGTGGAGCAGCGGCGCGAGGGTCCGCTCGCGCTCGACCGGGATCGGCACGAGCACGACTTTCTTCCCCGTCGTCGTGTCGACCCCGTAGAAGCCGCCGCCGAGCGCCTCGCCGACCTCCTCCTCGACGCGGAAGCGGCCCGCGAACGTTTCCCCGACGGTCAGGGTCGCGGCGTGCTCGGCTTCGGGGGGGGCGTCCGGCGGCTGAGTCACCGGCTGGGAGCGTCGCATTTAGAGCTCGAAAGGTCCATATTGAGCCCGTGCGCGTCCTCACCGGAACGAGCGGCTTCAGCTACGACGAATGGCACGGTCGTTTCTATCCGGCCGATCTTCCGGCCAACGCGCGACTCACCCACTATTGCCTCCGCTTACCGAGCGTCGAGATCAACAACACCTTTTATCAAACGCCGAAAGCCGAGCTTCTCGAGCGCTGGCGTGACGCGGTCGGGCCCGAGTTTCGCTTCGCGCTCAAGGCGCCGCGGCGGGTCACGCACGTTCAACGCTTGAAGGGCGCGCAAGAGTCGCTCGCTTATTTTTGGAGCGCGGCTTCGGTGCTCGGTGAAAAGCTCGGGCCGGTGCTGTTTCAGCTGCCGCCCTTCGCGAAGAAGGACCTGAGCGTGCTCGCGGATTTTCTCGCCGCGCTGCCCGCGGGGTTGCGTCCGGCGTTCGAGTTCCGCAATCCGTCGTGGTTCGACGACGAGGTGTACGCGTTGCTGTCGTCGCGCGGGGCGGCCCTGTGCGCGGGCGACTCCGACGAAGACGCGCGCTCGCCGCCGCTCGTCGCGACGGCGGATTTCGGTTACCTGCGCCTGCGCGCGCCGAGCTACGACGCCGCCGGGCTGCGTGCCTGGCGCGATCGCATCGCCGCGCAGCCGTGGGAACGCGCGTACGTGTACCTGAAGCACGAGGTGCTCGGACCCGACTACGCGACGTTCCTCGCGGCGATCGCCGAGGGCGGCCCCGAACCGCCCTTCCCGGAAGCGTTGCCGGCGCCGGTCGCGGTGCCGTACGCGCTCGAGAAAAAAAAGCGCGCGAAGAAACCGGCGCCCGCGGCCGTCGCGGCCCCCGCGAAGGACATCCCGACGAAGAGGCCCGCGAAGAAGAAGCCCGCGGCGAACGCGTCCGCGAAGAACGCGTCCGCGACGAAGAAGTCGCCCGTCGCCGCCTCGAAGCAGCCGGCACGCCGCGCCGCCCCGAAGTGAGCGGCAAGCGTTGCGGCCCAGCATGTCGCGACCTCGTGCCTCTTGCTTGCCGTCGAAGCGCTTCGCTCGGCTGGTGTTCGTGGCGCTCGGCGCGACGTCGAGCGTCTCGCTCGCCGCGGAGGGCGACGCTGCTGCTACCGCGGAGACGGCGTGCGTCCTCCCGCATTTCAGCGGCAAAATCGTCATGCGGGTTCCGCCGGGCGACTGCCCGAGCGGACGCTCTTGCAGGGCGCTCGCGCTCGAAGACGCAAGCGGCCGGCGCGTCTTCGGCGTGGAGGCGGCGATGGACGGTGACGTTCCTGCGCTTGCGTGCGACGCGGGGTTCGTCGTGCTCCGCTGGCTCGGACAGGAGCTCCGCTTCGACTTCCACGCCGGCGCTCTGCGACTCGCGCCCGACGACCGCCGGCGCGTCGCCGGCTCGTGGCAAGCGCCCGCGGCGCGCACCGAAAACGGCTTCGAAGCGCATGCCCACCTCGCCGACCTCTTGATGCTCGCCCGGGCGGGTCTTCACGACGGTCGAGCGCCTCCGGCGGGGCTCGACGAGGAGCTCGTGGGGCTCGTCGAGCTCGCCATGGTGAAGGATCGCGTGCGCTCCGGAGCGTTCCAGCTCGCCGACGACCTCTTGACGGACTTCGAACGCGCTCAGTCGCCCTCCGCGCCGCCCGCCGGGCGCTTGCCGCGGGAGCTCTGGGTTCACGTCGTCGAGTTGCGTCACGAGCTCGACGACGCGCGGCGCCGGAGCCTCCCGTTTTCGCTCGGCCCGCGCCGTTTCGTCGGCGGCGCGGAACGCATGCTCGAGACGCCGCTCGACGTCGAACGGGCCCCCGAGCTCTTTTTTCGCGGCGCCGAGCTCTGCGTCGTCGACGTGGCTCCCGAGTCGCGACCGTTCGAGCCGAGCGCCGCCGAATGGCCGGAAGACCGCATGCGCTGCTTCGTTCCGAGCGCGACGAGCGCGGCCGAGAGCGAGCCGCGCGCCTCGCCCGCGAGCGCGGCGGCGAACCTCGCGCACCTCGACGCGAGCTCCGCGTGGAACCGCTGTCGGAGCTCGACCCTCGTGAGCCAGAAGCCGTTCCCGGACGACGCGAACACGTGCGAGGGCGGCCCCGTCGTGGCGCTCGACCACTTGCTCGCGGTGGTCGACGGCGACGCCATGCTCGCCGTTTCGCACGGCGAGCTCGAGCTCGTGCGGAGCGCGACCGTCACGGAGACCATTTCGCCGGCTCACGCGCGTGAGCTCGTCGCCGGCTCGGCGGGCACGCGCCTCTTCGCAGGCACGGCGAGCTACTTCTTGGACGCGCGGCGGCTCGTGCAGGTGGCCGGCGCCGAAACGCGGACCTGGCGTCTGCTCGGCGAACCGCCGAAAGGCACGGCTTGGGTCGGGGTTCCGCTGGTCTCGCCCGATCAGCGCTGGGTCGTGGCCCAGAGCGCCGCCGGCTTGCACGCGCCGGTGTCGCTCTGGGTCTTTCCGATCGTGCGTTAGCGGCTCGCTCGAGCCGCTCGGGCTCGAATCACTCTGCCGGCGACGGCGCCGTGTTGCCGCTCGCTTCGCTCGTCGCGCTCGTGATGCGCATGCCGTAGAACGAGCGGTACACGAAGAAGAGCATCAGGATGCCGAAGATGACCGAGAGGATCGCGCTCGTCGAGCGGTCGAGGTCGATCGCGAGCTCGACGGCGAGCAAGCCGAAGAGCGTCGTGAACTTGATGATCGGGTTCATCGCGACGGACGAGGTGTCCTTGAAGGGGTCGCCGACGGTGTCGCCGACGACGGACGCCGCGTGCAAATCGGTGCCCTTCTCGTGGAGCTCCGTCTCGACCACCTTCTTCGCGTTGTCCCAGGCGCCGCCCGCGTTCGCGAGGAAGAGCGCTTGGAACAGGCCGAAGAGCGCGAGCGAGATGAGGTAGCCGATGAAGAAGAAGGGCTCGAGGCACGCGAAGGAGAGCGTGGCGAAGAACACGGTCAAGAAGATGTTGAACATGCCCTTCTGCGCGTACTGCGTGCAGATTTGGACGACCTTCTTGCTGTCCTCGATCGACGCCTTGGTCGCGCCTTCGAGCTTCATGTTCCGCTTGATGAACTCGACCGCGCGGTAAGCGCCCGCGACCACCGCCTGCGTGCTCGCGCCGGTGAACCAGAAGATCACCGAGCCGCCCGCGAGCAAGCCGAGCAGGAAGGGCGGATACAGGATCGACAGCTTGTCGATGTTCTTCGTCAGGCCGTCCGTCAGGAGCACGATGATCGAGAAAATCATCGTGGTCGCGCCGACGACCGCGGTGCCGATGAGCACGGGCTTGGCCGTCGCTTTGAACGTGTTGCCGGCGCCGTCGTTTTCCTCGAGCAGGGCCTTCGCCTTCTCGAAGTCGACCTTGAAGCCGTGCTTCTTTTCGATCTCTTCCTGCGCACCCGCGATCTCGGTGATGAGCGAGAGCTCGAACACGCTCTGCGCGTTGTCCGTCACCGGGCCGTACGAATCGACGGCGATCGTGACCGGACCCATGCCGAGGAAGCCGAACGCCACCAGGCCGAACGCGAACACGGGCTCGGCGAGCATCAGTTCGTGCAGGCCCATGCCGCTCACGTAGTAGGCGATGCCCATGAGCACCATGAGCACGATGCCCATCCAAAACGAGCTGTAGTTGCCCGCCGTGAGGCCCGAGAGCACGTTGAGCGAGGGGCCGCCTTCACGCGACGAGGTGACGACCTCCGCCACGTGCCCGGAGCTCGTCGAGGTGAAGACCTTGATGAGCTCGGGGATGATGGCGCCGGCGAGCGTGCCGCACGAGATGATGAGCGAAAGCTTCCACCAGAGCGTGCCGTCGCCGAGTTGCGGAATGAGCAGGTACGAAACGACGAACGTCAGCGAGAGCGAGACGAACGACGTGAGCCACACGAGCCACGTGAGCGGTCCCTCGAAGTTCACCTTGGCGGCGCGTTCGATGGCGCCCTTCTGGATCGCCTCGTTCACGTAGTAGGAGAGCACGCTCGCGATCACCATCACGACGCGCATCGCGAAGATCCAGACGAGCAGCTGGACCTGGACCGTCTTGTCGTGGACCGCGAGGAGGATGAACGAGATGAGCGCGACGCCCGTCACGCCGTAGGTCTCGAAGCCGTCGGCGCTCGGGCCGACCGAGTCACCCGCGTTGTCGCCCGTGCAGTCGGCGATGACGCCCGGGTTGCGCGCGTCGTCTTCCTTCACCTTGAAGACGATCTTCATGAGATCCGAGCCGATGTCGGCGATCTTCGTGAAAATGCCGCCGGCGATGCGCAGGGCGGAAGCGCCGAGCGACTCACCGATCGCGAAGCCGATGAAGCAGGAACCCGCGTAGTCGCCCGGGATGAAGAGGAGGATGGCGAGCATCAAGAGCAGCTCGACGCTGATGAGCAGCATGCCGATGCTCATGCCGGAGCGGAGCGGGATCGCGTACACGCCGTACGGCTTGCCGCTCAGGCTCGCGAACGCCGTGCGCGAGTTCGCGTACGTGTTGATGCGGATGCCGAACCACGCGACGCCGTAGCTGCCGAGAATGCCGATGATGCTGAAGAGCAGGATGATGATCACCCGGCCGACGCCCATCTGCTGCAGAAAGCCGAAGTAAACGAGGATGATCGCGCCGACCAACACCTCGAGCATCATGAGGAAGCGACCCTGCTGGAACAGGTACGTCTTGCAGGTCTCCCAGATGATTTGCGAAACCTCGCCCATCGACTGGTGGGTCGGCAGGTTCTTCACCTGGTTCAGCGTGAAGAGGCCGAACGCGATGCCGAGCGCGGCCACGATGAGGCCCAACATCAGGAGGTTCCGCCCGCTCATGCCGAGCACGGTGACGGACGAGAGGTCCGGCAGGACCAGGCTTGCTTCACCGCTCTTCGGCTCGGCGAGAGCCAGGGTGGGGAAACAGACGACCAGCAGGGCGGCGAGGACAGACGGGAGGTACGGACCGATACGTCGCAAGGCGATGTGCTCCAGGTGAGGGGCAGGGGTCGGCTTCGGCCGCACCCGACGGGATCCACTCGATTGGCGCGCCCTATTAGCGCACCCACGGCCCTGTCGCTACCGCCTAGGCCCCCGACGCCAGAAACGAGAAGCGCGGCGGTTGTAACGCCGCGGAATCAATCACCTTCCCAAACCGGGCGGCGGACCCTTCTCGCGCTGGTCTTCGTCCTGCAGGACGCTCATCACGATGACTGCGCCGATGAGCGGCAAGAGCCAAATCAGCTGGCTCTGCGCGACTTTTTGGGAGCGGTCGAAGAGCTTCGAGCGCCAGACACGCAGGGTGGTCCGGGCCTGGAAGGCCAGGATGGCGACGATCATGAAAAGCCCGATCCACTCCGCGCGCTGCACAGTCCGGTGAACCTACGTCGGTCCGCTCCCTCCCGCAAGTAGCGGGCGGCTCAAAGCTCGATCTGGGCGCCGATCTCCATCACGCGGTCGGAGGGGATATTGAAGAACTTGTTCGCCGGCTGCGCGTTTCGGGTCAACGTCGCGAAGACGCGGATGCGCCAGCGCGCCATCCCCGGGTGTTCGCTCGAAATCAGGTTTTCGCGGCCGAGGAAGAAGGTCGTGTGCTCGACGCTCGAGACGAGCCCCGCCTGGCCGAGGAGGCCCGGCGCGTCCGGCTGCTCCATGAAGCCGTAACGGCCCGTGATGCGCGCGAAGCCGTGCTCGAGATGCTCGACCTGGAAGCGATCCTCCTCGGCGACGCGCGCCGTTTCCGTCGTGCGAATGGTGAGGAGCACGATGTGCTGGTGGAGCACCCGGTTGTGCATGAAGTTGCGGAGCAGGGCGGGCGGCGTGCCGTCGCGCGTGGCCGTCATGAAGACGGCCGTGCCGGGGACGCGCGCCGGGATCTCGACGCTCATGAGATCGAAGAAGTCGGTGAGCGGCAGCAGATCTTCCTGGAAGCGGCGCGACAGGATTTCGCGTCCGCGGCGCCAGGTCGTCATGATCACGAACAGCCCGACACCGATGGCGATCGGCACGAAGCCGCCGTCCAAGAACTTCGCGAGGTTCGCGATCAAGAACACCGTTTCCGGCATCAGGAGCAACGCCGTGAGCATGATGACGCGCCCGAGCCCCCAGCCCCACCCGCGGCGCGCGTAGAGCCCCGCGAGGATGCTCGTGATCACCATCGTCAGGGTGACGGCGATGCCGTACGCCGCGGCGAGCGCGTCCGAGTTCTTGAAGCTCAGCACGAGACTCACCGTCGCGAGCATCAAGAGCCAATTCATCGTCGGGACGTAGATTTGTCCCTGCTCGTGGGCGCTCGTGTGCTTCACCTCGATACGCGGCAAAAAGCCGAGCATCGTCGCCTGGCGCGTGAGTGAGAACACGCCCGTGATGAGCGCCTGCGACGCGATCACCGTGGCGGCCGTCGAGAGCGCGACGAGCGGGTAGAGCGCCCAGCTCGGAGCCATGCGAAAAAACGGGTTTTCGACCGCGTCCGGCTCCGTGAGGAGCAACGCGCCCTGGCCGAAGTAGTTGAGGAGCAGGGCCGGGAAGACGACGGCGAACCAGCCGAGCTGGATCGGACGCCGGCCGAAATGGCCGAGGTCGGCGTAAAGCGCTTCACCGCCCGTGACCACGAGGAACACCGCGCCGAGCACCGTGATCCCGGTCGCGCCCTGGGCAATCAAGAACTTCACGGCGTAGGTCGGGCTCAGCGCCGCGAGGACCGTGAGGTTCGAGCTCAACCGGTAAGCGCCGAGCACGGCGAGTGAACCGAACCACACGACCGTGATCGGCCCGAATACGGCGCCGACGCTCGCCGTGCCGCGCTTCTGAAACATGAAGAGCCCGACGAGAATGACGAGCGTGATCGGGATCACGAAGGGCTGCAGGCGCGGCGCCGCGACCTCGAGACCCTCGACGGCGCTGAGGACCGAGATGGCCGGCGTGATGGCGCCGTCGCCGTAGAGGAGCGCCGCGCCGAAGACGCCGCACGCGACGATGAAGGGCCGGAGGCGCGAGCCCTTCACCGCGGACGACGCGAGCGCCATCAAGGACAGAATGCCGCCCTCGCCCTTGTTGTCCGCGCGGAGGACGTAGAACACGTACTTGATGGCGACGATCAGCGTGAGCGACCAGAAGATCAGAGAGAGGATGCCGAGCACGCTTTCGCGGCCGATCGCGAGGCCGTGACCCTGAAAGCAGACGCGCATCGAGTAGAGCGGGCTCGTGCCGATGTCGCCGAAGACGACGCCGAGCGCGGCCACCGCAAGCTTCGCGAGGTAGGCCGTGCTTTGCGGCCCTTCGGGCTTGGCGTGGCCCGTGGCGCTCGAGGCCGCGGCGACGATCGATTCGGGGTGGCGCACGCCCGGCGGGCCGAGCGAAGTCTTGGGGTCGATCGTCTCGCTCACGACGTTACCGGTCTTTGCGCGAATCGCACCGGCCGTGGTCGCGGCCGCTGGGTCCGACATGCCGCGATTCGTACTCCGAGGCTCGCGCGGTGTCACTCATCGACGCCCATCCGGATCGCGCTGCACGGAGCCATAAGGGATCTTTTATGACGGCCGCGAGCGCGTGTCACTCACGCATCCAGAAGACCGTGAACGCGTCGCCGCCCTCGTCCGCCTCCGCGGCTCGGCTCTGCTCCACGTAGCTCGAGGCGCCGAGGTGCTCGCGCACCGCGCTCTTCATGGCGCCGGTGCCGTGACCGTGCAGCACGAAACCGAGCGGCTCGCCTTCGCCCATCATCACGTCGAGAAACGCGTCGAGGCGCGTGAGCGCCTCGTCCACGCGGGTGCCGCGCAGATCGAGGGTGTTCGAGGCCGTGCGCACGGCGGCCGGCAGCGTGACGGCGCGCGCACGCGCGCGCGGCGCCGCTTTGGGTGCATTCGGGCGCGGGCGGCCCTTGGCGAGCTCGATTTCGGCGAGGGGGAGCGTCAAACGGACGGCGCCGCTCCGGAGCCGGACCGAGCCGCGCTCGGGCGGCGCTTCGACGACGGCGAGCGTGCCGGTTTTTTTCAGGCGCACTTCGGTGCCGGCGGCGAGCGCGAGCGGCGCCTCGGCCATGGCCGTTTTTCCGCGCCGCTCTTCGGCGGCGGCGTGCCGTTCGAGCGTGCCGCCGAGCGCGACGTGCGTGGCCGCTCGGCTCACGGCGCGCTCGGCGTCGCGGACGGCCGTTTCGTCGCGGCCCTCGCGCCGCAGCCGCTCGCGCGCTTCACGCACGTCGGCGCGCGCGGCGCGCACCACGGAAACGAGCTCGCGCGCCTCGCGGCCGAGCTCGGTGTTCGCTTGCGCGAGCGTCCGTTCGCGCTCGCGCTCGATGTCGGCGCGCGCGGCCTGGGCGAGCGCGAGCTCGCCGCGGAGCTCGGCGCGTTCGCGCTCGAGCACGAGACGCTCCTGTTCGAGGCGCTTCACCGCCTGTTCGCGCTCGAGCGCGCGGTCGGGCAGGAGCTCGTGCGCGCGCGCGAGCACGGCCTGGTCGAGCCCGAACCGCGCGGCCACGGCGAGCGCGCTCGACGGTCCGGGCACGCCGAGCGTCAGGCGAAACGTGGGCTCCATGTGCTCGAAATCGAAGCCGACGCTCGCGTTCTCGAGCGGGCCCGGCGTGGCCGCGAGCTCTTTCAGGCGCTCGTAATGCGTCGTGACGGCCGCCGCCGCGCCGCGTTTCGTGATGGCTTCGAGCACGGCGGCGGCGAGCGCGGCGCCTTCTTCCGGATCGGTGCCGGACGCGACTTCGTCGAGCAGGACGAGCGTCCCGGGCCCCGCCTTGCGCACGATTTCGGCGAGCCGCGTCACGTGCGCGCTGAACGTCGAGAGCGAGCGCTCGAGCGATTGCTCGTCACCCACGTCGGCGAGCACTTCGGTGAACCAGCCGACGCGCGAGCGCGCGTCGCACGGGATCGGAATGCCGGAGCGAGCCATCCACGCCGCGAGCCCGAGACACTTGAGCGCCACCGTCTTGCCGCCGGCGTTCGGCCCCGAAATCACGAGCGCGCGGCCGCCGCGCACGCGCACGTCGTTTTCGACGACGTGGATGCCGCTCGCGACGAGCAGCGGGTGCCGCACGTCGGTGAGCTCGATGGCGAGGTCCTCGTTCGGCTCGAGCACTTCGGCGCGCGCCGCCCGCGCGTAGAGCGCCAGCGCCTCGAGCCGGTCCGCTTCGATGGCGGCCTCGAGCGCGCGCGCGATGGCGCTCGTCTCGGCGGCGACGGCGCGCGTGAGCTCCGAGAGCACGCGCTCTTCCTCGCGCTCGACGGCGGCGATTCTCAGCTTGAGGCGGTTGCCGTGCTCGGTCGCTTCGCGCGGCTCGACGAAGAGCGTGCCGCCCGACGCGGACGAGCCGAGCACGATGCCCTCGACGCGGAGGTGCGCGTCCGAGCGCACGGGCAAGACGTAGCGCCCGTCGCGCTCGGTGTAATAGCGGCCCTGGAGCACCTCGGCGTGCGTCTTCAGGCAGCCCTCGAGCCGCTCTTTGAGCGCGTCGCGCGCCTCGCGGACGCGGAGTCGCGCTTCGCGGAGCGCGGGCGACGCCGCGTCGCTCACGCCGCCGTCCGGCTCGAGCGAGCGTTCGAGCGCGGCCCCGAGCGCATCGAGCCGCGGCTCGCTCGTCACCGCGGCGGCGAGCGCGGGGAACCGTTCGGCGCGTTCCTGCCCGAAAACGCGGACGGCGCGCGCCACCTCGAGCACGCGCGCGACGCCGACGAGGTCGACCCCGGCGAGGGTGCCGCCCTTGGTCGCGCGCGCGAGCGCGTCGCTCACGTCGGGGAAATCGCGGAGCGGCAGCGCTTCACCGAGCGCGTCGAGCGCCACGGCGTCGCGCGTGCGCGCGGCGAGCGCGCGGGCGGCCTCGAGCGTCGCTGCCGGCTCGGTCGCGCGCAGCCGTTCGCCCGCGGCCCGGCTCGCGGTCCGCGCGGCGAGCCGCTCGAGCAGGAGCGGCCATTCGAGGGCGCGCAGGGTGACGGAGTCCATTCGGAAATCCCGGCCCGCTTTAGCATTTTTGCGCGCGGGTGCTCGGCGCGGGCGCCGCCGAAGGCGCGGGCTTGCGCTTTACTACGCGCGTAGTAGATAACCGCCATGGTTGCGACGGCCGAGCTCGGCCCGCTCGAAATGAGGGTGCTCGGCGTGGTCGAACGCCGCGGCTCGGCGGCGGTCGGCGACGTGCAGAGCGAGCTTGGCCGCGAGGGAGAAACGCTCGCCTACACGACGGTCATGACCGTGCTCTCGCGCCTGCACGAGAAGGGCGCGATCCGGCGCCGGCGCGAAGGCCGGCGTTTCGTGTACTCGGTGGCGCGCGGCTCCGACCTCTTGAAGGCGCGGCTCGTGAAGCGCATCCGTTCGGCGCTCTTTCGCGGCACGGGCGCGACCCCGCTCACCGCGTTGCTCGACGCGAGCGAGCTCAGCCGCGACGAGCTGCGCGAGCTACGCCGCTGGGTCGACGCCCGCCTCAAGAGCAGTGGGTCATGAGCGCGCGCTCGCTACCGTGTGTCCGGAGGCGAACGTGAGCGTCGCCGGGGACGTGCTCTTCAACCTACTCTTCAATTCGCTCGCCGCGTTTTGGGTGGCGCTCGGCGCGAGCCTGCTCTTGTTCCGCGCGTTTCGTCTGGACCGGAGCGCGCTCGGGCTCGGCGTGCTGCTCTTGCCGTTCGTGAAGCTCGTGCTCGAAGTCGCACGCGGCGTGCCGCCAAGTTCGTTCTTGTGGCTCTCGGAGCGCGGGGTACGGCAAACGCTCGGCGAATTTCGCTTCGGGTTCGGGGCGACGCGCGAGGGGCCGTCCCTCGTGGCCGCGCTCTGGGCCGAGCACGCGGGCGGTCGGGCGCCCGAGAGCGCGGCCGATCTCGCGACGCGCCTCTTGCGGCACAAGCTCGGCGTGCACGCGGCGCCGGCGCTCGCGTGCGTCGTGCTCGCGGTCGCGCTCGGCGGCCTCACGCGCTGGGCGGTTCGCCGTCGCCGCGCGTCGTCGGCCGTGCGCTTGCTCGCCGAGCGCGCCGCGCCGCTCGCGACGCGCCGGCTCGGGCGTCGCACGGTGCGCGTGCTCGAGAGCGCGGAGCACCGGGGCGCGCCGTTCGCGGCGGGGCTCCGCGCGCCGTTCGTGCTCTTGCCGAGCGGGTTGCGCGAGCGTCTCTCGCCGCTCGAGCTCGAGGCCGTGCTCGCTCACGAGCTCGCTCACGTCGCGCGCTTCGATCTCGTGGTGCTGCTCGTGCTCGGGGCGTTCGAGCGGCTCTTTTGGTACGTGCCGGGCGTCGGGCGGGCGGAGCGGCGCGTCGCTGCGTTTCTCGAACGGCGCGCGGACGACGCGGCGCTCGCGGCGGGCGTGACGCCCGGGACGCTCGCGCGAGCGCTCGTCGTGACGGCCGAGTTCGCGTACGACGCGGCTGCGTCGCCGGAACCGGCCGCCACGGGCGCACGTTCGGAGCTCGGCCGGCGCGTGCGGCGCTTGCTCGAGCCTGGAAACGCCGCGCCTGCCGTGGCGGCTTCTCCGCGCGCGCGGGCGCTCGCCGGGTTGCGGGCCGTTGCCGTCGTCTGGTGCGCGCTCGGCATTTTGGCGGCCGTCGCGTTCGGCAATCACGGAGGGTAGCCGAACACCCCATGCCCGCGCCCCTCCACCGTGTTCGTTGTTACTACGCGTGTAGTAGAAAGGGAATCGACATGCAACGCTCGTTCGACATCGTTCTCGCCGCGTTCGCCGTGACGGTCGCCGCGTTCGCCACGGCGGGGTGCGCGGCGGCTCCGCCCGCGTTCTCGCTGCGCGCGGCGGACTTCGGCAAAGTGCCGATCCCGCCGGGGCGGCCGCTCGTGCTCGCGTTCAAGGCGGGGGAGCGCGTTCCGGTGGTGCTCGACGTGAGCGGCGAGCTCGTCGACATCGATCCGCGGCCGACGCGCGTCTGGCTCACGGCCAAGCGCGACTTTTTCGTGCGCATCGACGGCAGCAAGGTGACGACGAGCCTCGACGGCGTTCACTTCGACCGGCGTCCGGCCAAGCCGGGGACGTTTCGCTTCGGTCTCGCTTCCGATCCGGCGAACGGCGCTCACATCGAGGTCGCCATCGTGACGCCCGTGCACGCGCGCTGAGCGGCGCTCACGCGGTCGCGGCGATCGGCCTGGAAATCGGCGGCCGGCTCCACACCGGCTCCGACTCACCCACGCGCACGCAGAGCGCGAGCTCCGAGGCCAGCGTCACCGGCTCGAGCGCCGCGGCGAGGAGCGCGAGCTCGTGCGTCGCGCGCCGGCCGTGCGCCTCGCTCACGCTGAGCGTCAGCTGGCAACCACGGCTGCCCTTCAAGTGACCCACGAGTCCGCGCGCGAGCACGGAGCGCGCGGCGGACGATTCCGGATCGGTGCGGCCGTTCGCGACGAGCACGACCTCGTCGAGCTGCCAGCCGGCGTGGCAGAGTCGCGTGATGCGGCTCGCCACTTGCGCGACGAGATCGGTCGGCAAGCCTTCGTAGTGTTGCGCGACGACCGCGACGTCACCCGCGTGCGCAGGGTGCAGCCAACGCGGCCAGCTAGCGCCGAATTCGATCACGACCAGGGTTGCCGGGCGACTTCGCATGACGATCCTCCGGGTCTCGAAGCGGTAAGCCGTTCGCGCGAGACGGGCCAACAAAGCCGGCGGGCGCTTCGATAGGTGACGCGCCCTGGTCGGCGCGACGCGGGACGCGAAAAACCAGCTATTTCGGCCCGTTGTCGAGCGTTTCGAGCAGCGCCTCGGCGCGCGTGCCCACGGCGCCGAGCTCGGTGTGCCCCGCGCCCGCGGCGTAGCTCGTGACGGCGCGGACGCCCGCGCGCTCGAGCACCGGTGCGCTCGCGCTCGCCCGCCGCGCGCACGGTTCGGTGCCGCACACGATGAAGACGCTCCGGCCGCCGGTCTCGCGAAAGCGCTCGGCGCGCCGGAGCGTCCAGTCGCCGCTGCCGCCTTCGACGAGCACGAGGTGCGGAAAGAGCGCGCCGTGCTCGACCAGCATGAGCGCGCCCATGGTCGCGCCTTGCGAGTAACCGAGGTACACGCCGTCTCCGGGCGCGACGCGCGTACCGTACTCCGCGCGCACGGCGTCGACGAGCGCGAGCACTTCGCGTTCGAGCGCCGGATGATCGGCGTAGTAGTCGCTGCCGGGTTCGTCACGGCGGAGCGGCGTGCCGCGCGGGCACGCGAGAAACCAGCGACCGCGCGCGACGCGGCCCCAGCGCTCGCATTCCCACTCGGGGCTGCCGCCCGCGCCGTGCGTCGCGACCAGCAACGGCGCGGCGCGGTCCGCCGGCGGGACGACGATTACGGCCGTTTCGTAGCCGGAAACGGCGAGCGTGCGCGTCAGGCCGAGCGGCGCGCCTTTCGGCGCGAGGGCTCGCTCGTTCGTCGCGGTGCGCTCGATCGCCGTGGTGCCTTCCGCCGAAGCGGACGTGCGTGCGGGGCTCGTGCTCGTCGCCGTGTCACTCGCCGCGGAGTGCGGCGCCGAACGTGACGCGTCGAACGCTGGCCTCACCTCCGCGTGCGAGCTCGTGCACGCGACGACCACGACGAACGTGAGGGCGCCGACGTGTGGCGATCCACCTCGCTCTCGAGCTCGTGAGTGCCTCGACACGAAATGTTCGTCCGTTGAGCGCAGAACTTCGTCATCTCGGTACACTCTCATCGAAACCAAATGTGATTTTTGCATGCCGCGAGCGCAGGACACGTGCATATCGGGCATGAGGGAGTTAGCGTCGCCGAGCGACCGTTGCGGAGGACACTCATGAACCACTCCTACGGCACCCCTGAGCTCACCACGCCGGAGCCGAGCGATCCGAATCACCTCCTCGAGATCGACGAGGCGGACATTCGACTCCTCAGTCCTTACGAGGGTGAAAGCGACAGCCAGACGCTCGTCGGGCTCGGCCCGGTTTCGCGCTACCTGGCGCTCGAGAAGGCCGAAATCCGGCCGTGCCCGCAAGAGCAGCCGGCGTCCCAGCCGCCCGGGCCGTGGGGCAGCGACGACGAGCCGGTGCCGGCTTCGTTGCGGGGAAAGAAGCTCGGCACGTGGGGCGTAGCCGTTCCGCTCTTGCTCGTCGTCGCCGGCGTCGCGGTGGTTTTCGTGCGCGCGCTCGGAGCGTCCGGCGCGCGCCCGCCCGAACGCGCACCAAGCGTCGCGCCGCCCGAGCGAGACGACGCGAGTCTCGCGGTCGAACTGAGCGGCGCGGACGTGCGCGTCTTCATCGACGGTCAGGATCGCGGCCGCCCTCCGCTCGTCTTGAACGAGCTCGCGCCCGGCTCGCACTCCGTGGCCATCTTGGGTCCGGCGTATGCGCCGTTCGAGCAGCCGGTGACGCTGGTGAACGGTCACTTGAGCACGCTCGAGCCGAAGCTCGTGTTCATGCGCGGCTCCATCAATCTGAGCGCGGGCGCGGGTGCTGACGGCGCGAAGGTCGAGGTGGTCGGCGGGGACGAGCGGCGCGAGATCACCGCGTTGCCGCTGAAGCTCGAGGCGGCGCCGGGTGCTTACGAGATCCGCGCCAAAAAGCTCGGTTTCCCGCCGTTCGAAACCACCGTCACGCTCTCGCCGGCGACGCCCGACGTGAACGTCGTCGTCGAGCTCGGCAAGGCGTCGCAAGGCGGCACCCCGCGCGCCGCGACCGCGCCCGGCGACGAAGCAGCGACCCCGGCGCCGAGCGAGGCGGCGAACGCCACGACCGGCGCCCCCGTTGCGAGCGCCGCGTCCGGCACCGGCTCTTTGAACATCACGTCGAGCCCGCCGTCCAACGTCGTGCTCGACGGCCGTCCCCTCGGCAAGGCGCCGCGCGTCGTGGAGGTGCCCGCCGGCACGCACACCGTCGTCTTCATTCACCCGAAGTACGGCCGCCAGTCGATCACGGTGAAAGCGACGCCCGGCCAGACGACGAGCGCGTCCGCCGACTTCTGAGCGCGCCGAGCGTCACTTCCGGATGACGACCGCGAGCGCGCCCACCCCGACGCGCGCCCCGCGGCTCACTTCGCCTTGCGCTTCTTCGGCTCGGCGGGCGCTTCCTCGTCCTCGGTCTTCGCCTTCTTCGGCGGCTTGAGCACGCTCGGCGGCGGAGCCGGCGCGGTCGCGAGCGTGCGCTTGAGCGCGTCGAACAGGTCGATGATTTGAGCCTTGGGCGCTTCGGGCGCGACCGTGATTTCCTGGCCCGCGGCCTTTTGCTCGACGGCCGCGAGCACCTTGTCGCTGAAGGTGTCGTGGTACTTCGCCGCCTCGAAAGCGTCGCTCGTGAGCTGCTCGATGAGCTTCTCCGCGAGCTCGCGTTCCTTGTCGCTGATGGTCACCTTGGCCGTCGGGTCGACCTCCGCGAACGAGCGCACTTCGTTCGCGTAGTAGAGCTGGTGGAGGATCAAGCCGTCCTCGTAAGGCCGGACGAGCACGAGCTGCTCCTTGCCGCGCGCCGCCCAGCGTCCGACCGCGACCACCTTCTTGTGCGTCATCGCTTCGGACAGGAGCCGGTACGCCTTGTCGCCGCCCTTGTCGCCGCCGAGGTAATAACTCTTCTCGACGTAGACGAAGTCGACGCTCGCGAGCGGGACGAACTCGGTGATCTCGATCGCGTTCGAGCGCTCCGACTCGAACGCCTTGAGCTCCTCCTCCGTGAAGAGCACGTATTGACCCTTCGCGTGCTCGTACCCCTTCACCATGTCCTTGCGATCGACGACCTCGTTGTTGTCGGTCGGGCAGATGTATTGCTGCTTCACGCGTGTCCCGCACTTCTTGTGCAGCATGTTGAAGCTCACCTGCTCGCTCGAGGCGGCGGTGTAGAGCTTCACGGGGATCGACACGAGGCCGAAGCTGACGGTTCCGGAGGCGATGGCGCGGGCGGGCATGAGGGTTTTCTCGGGCTCGAGGCTGGGTTCGTCGAGGCCGGCGACGCGATCCTAACAAGAGCGCGCGCCGACCTCGAAAAGTTCGGCGCCGATCCTCGCCCCGACCTGAACGCAAGACCAGGCCGAGCTCGTCACGAGCGGCCAATCAAAGTCCGAGCTCCGAGCTCGTTTCAGTGAGCGTGCGTCAGTTGAAATCCGGGCAGCCGCCGGCCGGGCTCCCCGTCGGCACCGGGATTGGGCTCGTGAACTCGGCGGCGAGCGCGGCGACGTTGTCGGCGCTCAGCGAAAGGAAGCCGTCGAGCGACGCCTTCGGCCAGACCTCGACCGCGCCCGCGCCGAGCGAAACACCGAGCGCAAGCGTCCCGGTCCACTGGCAATCCATCACCTCGGGCGACTGCGTCTGGAACGTGATCGGCGCCTCGAGCTTCTGAATCTCGTCGTAGACGGCCTGCACGGGTGTGCTCGCGTCGAGCGGCCATGCGAGGGCGTGGTTCGCGATCACGCAGCGCGACCCGAGCTTTGCGCGGCACGCGTCCATCACTGAAATGGTGAAAGCGGAGTCGGCCACGCCGCCCGCGAGGTTATTGAAAGGATTGAAGGTGAAATCGACGAGCGTGCGCTTCCACGCCGAGTAATCCTCGACCGCGCCGCTCAGGCAATCCTTGCCGGCCTGGTCCGTGTAACCGGCGCCGCTCAGGTTGTCCTTGCTCGCCTGATCGGTCGTCGGGACGAACGGCTCGTCGGTTTGCGACGCGCACGACGTGACGGCAATCTGGTGAATCAACGGCTCGTCGTCGTAGCGCGCGGCGAGCTGCTTCTGGAACGCGCGCCACGCGTTGACGTACTCGGGCGTCCAGTATTTGCCGACGTGGACCGTGCAATCGGTCGTGTTGCAGCCGTTGTCGTTCCGCTGAATCGGCACCGGCCCTCCGTCGATGTTTTTCGCCCAATCCGGCGCGGTCGAACCGCCGTACACGCGGAGTTTCACGCCGACGGGCGCCGTCGGGTTGTCGTCGTTGTAGGCGCGCACCTGGGCGAGCGCGTCGTCGATGTACTTCGTCTCGATCGGGCCGCACTCCGTCGGCTGCAGCATGTTCCACGCCGCGTTGATCACGACGCCGCCGAACACGCCGGGGAACGCCGTAAGATCGTCGATCAAGAACGTCGGCACGCCGTCGTCCGTGTTGTGCCAGCTGATGATCTGCATATCGACGAGCCCGGCGAGCGGAGTCTTCGCGTCCGGCGGCACGGAGGGTCCACCGCCTTCGCCGCCCGCGCCGTCGCCCGCCGCGCCCGCCGGCGAGCTCAAGCAACTCGTGTCGACCGGTCCCGCGCCGCCTTCACCCGCGCTGCTTTCGCCCGCGCCGCCCTGCGCGTTCGAGCCGCCGACGCCTTGAGCGCCGCCGCGCCCGCCCGTGCCGCCGCGCCCCGCCGACGTGCTCGAGCCGCCCGAGCTCGTCGTGCCGCTCGAGCCGCCCGAGCCGCCCGAGCTCGTCGTGCCGCCGGACCCGCCCGAGCTCGTCGTGCCACCCGAGCCCGCCGAGCTCTTCGTTCCACCCGAGCCCGCCGTGCCGCCGCGCCCCGCGGTGTGACCCGCGCTCCCGCCCGACCCGGGCGTCGAATCATCGTCGCCGCCGCCGCAGCCGACGGCCACGCCACCCACCGCGAGCACGCTCAACGCGAACATCGTTCGAAGACGCATGGCACGAGCAGTAGGGCCCGTGCCGGCAGGGCGCAATCACCGCGTCTTCGTGCGCCGGATCGAGCGCGACGCGCGAAGTGCTAACAAACCTTGCATCAAGTCTCCCAAAGCCTCCACGAACGAGCCCGCGGCGGCCGCCGACGCGCTCGACGAGTATCGCAAGAAGCGCGATCCGCTGCGCACGAACGAGCCGTTCGCCGCCGAGCGCAAAGCCCCCGTGCGCGAAACGCGCCAGGGTCGCTACGTCTGCCACCTGCACCACGCGACGCGCGTGCACTACGACCTCCGCCTGCAAATCGGCGGCACGTTGAAGAGCTTCGCCGTGCCGAAAGGGCCGTCGCTCGATCCGGCGGTGAAGCACCTCGCGATGCTCACGGAGGACCATCCGCTCGAGTACCTCGACTTCGAGGCCGTCATCCCCGAGGGTAACTACGGCGCCGGCCCGATGATCGCGTGGGACCGCGGCCGCATCAGCTACCTCGAGACCACGGCCGAAGAAGGGCTCGTCAAAGGCAAGCTCGATTTCGTCCTCACCGGCTTCAAGTTGAACGGCCGCTTCGCGCTGATCGAAACCGGTCACCGCCAGGGCAAGGGTAGCAAGGAAGACGGCCGCCAGTGGCTGCTCGTCAAAAAGCAGGACGCCCACGCCGCCAAGCGCGACATCATCGTCGAGGAGCCGCGCAGCATCCTCGGCGGCCTCACCATCGACGAGCTCGAGCGGCGTGAAGAGCTCTCCGCCGAGCTCACCCGAGCGGCCGCGGAAGCCGGCGCCGTGCAGGCCGACGTCAAAGCCGAAAGCATGACGCCGATGCTGTGCGCCACCGAAGGCGGCCGGCTCGACGACCCCGAGCGGCTCTACGAGCTCAAGCTCGACGGCGTGCGCATCGTCGCCGACAAGCATCGCGACGCCGTGGCGCTCCGCTATCGGAACGGACGCTCCGGCACCGCCGCGTACCCCGAAATCGCGCGCGCCGTGGCCGCTCTCGCGCCGGACCGCGTCGTGCTCGACGGCGAAATCATCGCGTTCGACGAAGCCGGCCGCCCGAGCTTCCACAAGCTCGGCCCGCGCATCCACGCCGAACGACCGCTCGACGTGCTGCGCGTGCAGGGCGAAGTGCCCGTGACTTACGTCGTGTTCGACGTGCTCGCGCTCGGCGACCGCGACCTACGCGACGTGCCGCTCCGCGAGCGCAAGGCGCTGCTTCACCGCGTCGTGCAGGGCAAAGGCTTCATCCGCGCCCTCGATCACATCGAACGGAGCGGCGACGCGCTCTTCGCGTTCTGCACGGAGCAACGCCTCGAAGGCGTCGTTTCGAAGCGCCTCGCTTCCGTGTATCGCCCCGGGCCGACGCGCGGCGACGACTGGATCAAAATCAAATGCGATCGCGACGACGAGTTCGTCGTCATCGGTTTCATGACCGGCAAGGGCAACCGCAAGAGCCTCGGCGCGCTCTGCGTCGCGAGCTACGGCCCGGACGGCTTGCGCTATCGCGGCCGCGTCGGGAGCGGCCTCGACGACGCGACGATCGCCGCGCTCTTGCCGCGCTTGGCGGAGCTCGCGACGGACACGTTTCCGGGAGTGGGGGGTATTCCCGCCGAAGCCAAGGATGCTCGCTGGGTCGAACCCGAGCTCGTGGTGAGCGTGCGTTTCCAGGGCTTCACGCCCGACGCGCACCTCCGTCATCCCGTCTTTCGCGGCTTGCGGAACGACATCGCGCCGAGCGCCTGCCGCTCCATGCCGCCCGAGGAAATGCTCGAAGCGGAAGAGTCCGGCGCGAACGCGCCGCACGGCGCGAACGCGCCGCACGGCGCGAGCACGCCGCGGCACGGCGCGAGCACGCCGCCGCACGGCGCGTCCGCGACGAGCGGTGAGGGCGCGGCGGCGGACGGCGTGCCGGAAGCGAGCAGCGACGGCGCTTCGGAGCTCGACGTGGCGGTGCGCGGCGGCGTGCGCCACGCGGTCACGGCGACGCGCGTGAAGGTGTCGAACCGCGACAAAGTGTTCTGGCCCGACGAGGGTTACACGAAGGGCGATCTCATCGAGTACTACGCGGCGCTCGCGCCCGCGATGCTGCCGTTTCTCGCCGATCGGCCCGTCGTCATGGTGCGCTACCCCGACGGCATTCGCGGCAAGAGTTTTTACCAGTGGAACGTCCCGCAAGGCACGCCCGACTGGCTCCGTCGGACGACGCTCCGCGACTCGAGCGACCCCGACAAGCGCGAGAAAGTCGTGTTCCTCGTCGACGACGTCGACGCGCTCGTCTACCTCGCGAACCTCGGCACGATACCGCTCCACGTCCTCGCGTGCCGCGAAGAGACGCGGCACGCCTGCGATTTCCTCACGGTCGACTTCGACATCGGCGAACGTCCGTTCGAGCACGCCGTCATCCTGACGCTCGCCCTGAAAGACGTCTTGGACGAGATCGGCCTCGTCGGTTACCCGAAGACTTCGGGACAGAAAGGCCTGCACGTCCTCGTGCCGCTCGGTCCCGGCGTGCCGTTCGAAGCGGCGAAGCTCCTCTGCGAGCTCTTCGGCCAGCTCGTGGTCGCCCGCCACCCGAAGCTCTGCACGCTCGAACGCCGCGTGGAGAAGCGCGGCGGCAAAGCGCTCGTCGACATCGGCCAGACCGGCCCGTCGCGCACCATCGTCGCGCCGTATTCGGTGCGCGCATGGCCGGGCGCCACCGTGTCCACACCGCTCTATTGGGAAGAGGTGCACGTCGCGCTCGATCCGAAGCGCTTCACGCTCCTCACCGTGCCGACGCGCCTGGCCGAAAGCGGCGATCCGCTGCTCGGTTTGCTCGATCAGACACCCGACATGGCGAGCGCCGTCGCGAAGCTCGAAAAGCTCCATCGCGCGAAGTAGTCCCCGTTCGCGACTGGCAGAACTCGAACACTCCGTCGGCGTGCCTCGGAGCAACACGCCCCCGACCCTGATCGCACTGCCCTGGTCGAGGTGCGTGAATTGCGCGTCACGCCGTGGATTCACGCGGTGGCACGTCGCTTGCTGGTGCAACGGCTTCCGTCGCCGCGACGCTCCGTCGCATGATAAGGTGACATGTCATACGGTGAGGAGGCAGCTTATGTCGGTGGGTCATGCAAGAAGAGCGCTCCTAGGCGCGCTCGTCGTCTCGTCAATCGCCGTCACGGCGCACGCCCAGAACGCGGCGCCCGCTCCCTCGACCGCCGCGCCGCCCGTCGCGGCGCCGGAGCCCGCGCCGGTCGCCCCCGCGCCGCCCGCTTCACCGCGCCCCGCTCCCTCGACCGCCGCCGCGCCCCCCGGCTACATGCTCGTCCCGATCCCGCAAGGCAATGCGGAGACACGCTACGACGTGCAATACCCCCAGACGCGCGGCGCGCTGCCGCCCGGCATGGAGCTCCCGTACGAGGACGGCGATCCGGTCCCTCCCGGTTATCGCCTGCTTCACCAGCGGCGGCGCGGGCTCATCATCGCCGGCTCGATCGTGACCGGAGTGCCGTGGGCGCTCGGCCTGACCGTCGCCACCAGCGCGAACTTCGGAGACAATAGCGGCCTCCTCGTCGTGCCCGTGCTCGGGCCCTGGCTGATGCTCGCGACGAACCCCGTCCGCGAAGACAACGGCAAGGCGGGTGAGCGCGGGGTGCTCGTGCTCGACGGGCTCATGCAAGGCGCCGGCGCGGCCATGTTCTTCGCCGGCATGTTCGTGCCGCGCGTGCGCCTGGTCCGGAGCGACGTCGTCGTGAGCGTGGTGCCGCTCGAGCTCGGCCACGGCGCGCACGGCCTCGGCGCGGTCGGCACGTTTTGACGATGAAAGCCGCTAGGCGCGTGACGCAATCGAGCTGGAGCAGCATGCGGCTGAATGGCGCTCGGTCGCGTCTCGCCGTGCCGGCGCTGAGCTTCGCCGTCGCTTGCGGCGCGAGCACGAAGGGCCCGGCGGGCGAGGGCAACGGCGGGAGTCCGGCGCAAGCGTCCGCGGGAACGAGCGGCGGCGCCGGTGCGGCCGCCGGAGGTCGTGAGTCGGTGTCCAGCGCGGGCGCAGCGAACAGGCCGGAGACCGGCGGCGTCGCGGAGAGCGCCGGCTCACCCGCGCTCGCGGCCGGCACGTCGGGCGACGCAGGGCTCGGCGGCGCGTCGGGCGACGCCGGTGCGGCAGGCGATGCGGGCGCGCCGGGGTCCGTCGCCGTGGCGGGCCGAGCA
>Ga0335083_10000471_pt1 | contig 62113 bp, 54 predicted proteins | sample Lox_Sample_42_FD_206716 | JGI IMG/M metagenome (GOLD analysis project Ga0335083, IMG submission 206716) | Soil microbial communities from Loxahatchee National Wildlife Refuge, Florida, United States - Lox_Sample_4.2 | ecosystem: Environmental > Terrestrial > Soil > Wetlands | place: USA...
GTGCAGCGCGCGCGCGACCAGCTCCTTGCCCGTGCCGCTCTCGCCGGTGACGAGCACGGTCGCGTCGGACTGCGCGGCCTTGTCGATCAACCCGCGCATGTCGCGCATCGCCTGTGACTCGCCGATCATCGAGCCGTACGCGAGCCGCTTCGTGAGCTCGCCGTGCTTCTTCTTGAGCTCGTCTTCGGCGAGCGCGCGCGACACCACGAGCCGAAGCTCGTCGGGCGAGAACGGCTTGCCGATGTAGTCGCGCGCGCCGAGCTTCATGCCGCGCACCGCGGTGTCGATCGACGGATATGCGGTGATGAGCAGCACCGCGGGCGGCGGATCCGACGCGAGCAGCTTCGGCAACAGCGACACGCCGTCCTGATCGGGCAGGTTGATGTCGCACAGCACGAGCTCGAAGCGGCGGCGCGCGATCGCGGCGAGCGCGCCGGCCGCGCAATCGACCGCCTCGACCTCGTGGCCCGCGCGTCCGAGCACGTCGGAGCACAGCGCGCGGATGCCGCGCTCGTCGTCCACGACCAGGATCGTGCTCACGCGCCTGAGGTACCCTAGTTGCAGTGTCGATGCAACGTGCGGCCTTCGTGGCGTTCGTATCGCTATCGATCGCGTGTGCGACTGGTGCGGAGCACGCGTCCGCGATCGATCGAGGCCGCTGCGCCAGCGCGGCCCGGATCGCGCATGACGTCGAGGTCGAGCACAAGTTCGACGAGGAAGCCTTCGAACGAGCCTTGTCGGGTCGCGGGCTGACGACGGTCGTCGCGAAGATGCACGTCTGGCCGCTCGGTTACGGCGGCGCTGCGCCGACGGGCACGTTCGAGGATCGAGACGACGCCGGCACGACGGTGCACGTGTTGATGATGGGCACGGCGGCGCAGCAGTGCGGGCCGCCATTGCCTCAGGATCTCGCTCGCGACGCCAGCGGCACCTTGCACGTGATCACGCGTCTGGCGAGCCCGATCCGGCACCGTACGGTCATCGCGTGCGAGTGTCCGCCGAGCACGGCCGCGTGCGGCGGCATGGCGGCGCCGCCCGTCGCGATCGGGTACGAGCTACCTGCCGGCACGGTGTACGGCGGCGCGGTGTCGATCGCGTACGACATCGACGATTCCGAGGTTCGGTACCCGAGCAGGTGTCAGCAGGCGTTGCAGGTTCCGTGACCGCTCGGTCACCGCGGCTTCGCGCACCACGCGGCACAGCTGCTGCGCGCGCGGCGCGGCGTAGCACGGGCGGGTGCCCGCCATCACGCGTTCGGGATCGTGACGCGGAACTCCGCGCCGCGACCATCCGGGCCGTCGCCGACCTCGATCGATCCGCCGGCCGTCGCCACCAGATGCTTGCACACCGCGAGCCCGAGGCCGGTGCCGGCGCCCGGCGCCTTGGTCGTGAAGAACGGATCGAAGACGCGCGCGCGATCGGCGGCGGGCACGCCCGGTCCGTCGTCGCGCACGACGATGCGCGTCGCGACGTTGCCGGTCGCCGGCGCGACCGCGATCGCGATCTTCGACGCGCCGGCCTGCGCGGCGTTCTGGACCAGGTTGACGAGCACCTGCTGCAGCGCGTGCGCTTCGATCGCGATCGGCGCGGTCGCGGTCACGTCGGTGTCGAGCTCGGCCTTGGCCTTGCGCAGCTGCGGCGCGACGAGCGCGGCGACGTGGCGCACGACCGCGGCCGGCTCCGACGAGCCGGTCGTCGCCTGCATCGCCGGCTCCGATTGCCGCGGCGCGCGCGCGTACTCGAGCAGCCCGCCGATGATCTTCTTCATCCGCTCGGCTTCATCGGCGATCAGCGCGAGCGCCGTGCGATCGGGATGGCCCTCCGGCTTGTCTTCCTGCAACAGCTTCGCGTAGCCGAGCACGGTCGTGAGCGGATTGTTGATCTCGTGCGCGACCTGCGCCGACATCACGCCGACCGACGCGAGTCGATCACCGCGCGCGAGCGCCGCCTGCAGCTCGGCGCGCTCGGCGATGCGCTTGGCCATCTCGTCGACCGACAGCGCGAGCGTGCCGATCTCGCCGGGGCCGCGCACGGGCGGGCCGTCGGTGGTGTGACCGGCGGCGATCGCGTCGGCGCGGCGCGCGAGGTCGGCGAGCGGACGCGTCAGCCGGGTCGCGAAGAACGCGCCCATCGCGAGCGCGAGCGCGAGCGCGGCGGCGCCGATGATCGCGGTGTCGCGCGTGGTGCGGCGCGCGAGCGCGTACGCCTGGTCTTCGGGCTGCTCGTGGACGATCGCCCATCGCACGCCGCGCAGCGATTGGTAGCTCGACAGGTTGCGATACGCGCTGACGATGCCGTGCTCGCTCAGCGTGCCCTCGACGGTCGACTCGAGCGCGCGATCGACCGCGGGATCGCTGCCGGCGAGTGCCGAGCCGTCGCTCGATGCAACGAGCACGCCGGTGCCGTCGACCACGAGCACGCGCGCGCCCGGCCCGAGCCGCGCCGCCGCGATCACGTCGCGCACGAAGCCGAGATCGAGCGCGGCGATCACGACGCCCATCAGCTCGCCGGTGCGGCCGCGCGCTTGCACGACGACGTGCACGGTCGGGCGCCCGCCTTCGAACACCGCGTCGCCGATGTAGCCGCCGAAGCTGTGCGAGCCGATGTCGATCCCCTTGGGGACGGTGTCGCCGTACAGGAGCTTGCCGTCGGGATCGACGATCGACAGCGACTTGATGATCGGCACGTCGCGGCGCAGCCGGCGCAGCAGCAGCTGCGTCTCGCGCACATCGCCGGGCGCGTCGGCCCACGACGCGCCGGCGAGCTCGACCGTGCGCCTCGCGTCTTGCAGCGTGTCGTCGAGCGCCGCGCCGAGCGCGCGGATGTGCGCGAGCGCGCCGCGCTGGACTTCGTCCTCGACGTCGTGGCGCGCGCGCAAAATCGCGAGCACGCCGACGATCGTCGTCGGCACCAGCGCCGCGAGTGACAGCACGAGCAGCACGCGCCAGCGCAGCGACGATCTCACGGCCGCGTCCTCAGGCGATGCCAGCCGCGCGCGATGCCGGCGGCCGCTTCCTCGGCGGTCGCATCGCCGGCGACGACCGCGGCGAGCGCGGGGTTCAAGTCGTCGAACAACAGCGGCGTGACCGGCGACCGCGGCAGCGGTTCGGCGGAACCGAGCGCGTCGTACTCGGCGCGCACGAGCGGCGCGGCCGAGTCGAACGCCGCGCGCCGCGTCGGCACGGTCGAGAACGCGTCCGCGAACACGAGCTCGACGGTCACGCTCGTCAGCTCGCCGGCGAGCCGCCAGCCGGCCTCGGGCCGGGGCGCGCAGGTCGGCACGACGAGCAGCTGCCCGCCGCGCGGCGCGTGCGCGAGCGCCGACACCGCGACCCGCTCGCGATCGCGCAGCGCGCCGAGCTGCCACGGCCCGGTGACCCAGTAGGCGACCTCGCCGTCGTTCCACCGGCGCAGCTCCTCGGGTGCTTCGCTGCCCGCCGCCGGCGGCGCGGGCACGACGCCGCCGAACAGCGCCGCGAATTTCGACAGCGCGTGCACGGCGCCCTGACTCGCGATCGCGTCGCCGGGCTGGAGCTCGACGCCCTCGGCGCGCAGCCACGGCACGAGCCAGTAACCGTCGACGCGCACCGCGAGCGAGCTGCGCGCTTTCGCCGCGGCCACGAGATCGTCGATCGACGGCGACGCCGGCGCGGCTTGCGCGGCATCGCGCGCGACGAACAGGCCATCGACGGTCTCGGGCACGCTCCACCACCGGCCGTCGACCTGCGCGAGCGCGGCGGCCTCGGGCGTCCAGTCGAGCGCGACCAGCGCGGGCGGCGGCGGTGCCAGCAAGTGCGCCGCGACCAGCTCGGGCAGCCACGTCGCGTCGATGCGGATCGCGTCGGGGCAGTGCTTGCCGTCGTTCAGGATCTCGGCGATGACCTGCTGGCCGCGCGCGAACGGCACGAGCGACGATTCGACCGCGAGCCGGCGCTCCGCCATCGTCGCGTTGAACAGCTCGGTCTCCTTGGAGTCGAACGTGTGCAAAAACCGAATCGGCGGCGGCGCGGCGGGCTGGCTCGCACAAGCGGCGAGGGCGGCGACGAGCGCGGGGCGATGCATCGCGCGTTAGCGTAACGTGTTATGCGATCGGCGTGCGGTCCATGACCGGCTTCGGACGCGGCGTCGCCGAGCGCGGCGGCGTGCGCGCGACCGTCGACATTCGTGCGGTGAACCACCGCTTTCTCGATCTCAAGCTGCGCGGCGAGCCGGTCGCGCCGGCGACCGAAGATGCGATCGGCGCGCGCGTGCGGGGCGCGATCGAGCGCGGCTCGGTCGTGATCGCGATCCATCTCGCGCGCGAGAGCGACGCGCGCTCGCGCATCGATGAAGCCGCGGCGCGCGCGGCGCACGCGCAGCTATCGGCGCTCGCCAAGCAGCTCGGCACCGCACCGCCCGAGCTCGGGCTCGTGCTCGCGCAGCCGGGGGTGGTCGCCGCGGCCGAAGCGACGCGCGACAGCGACGCGCCCGCGATCCTGGCCGCGCTCGATCCCGCGCTCGTCGAGCTCGCCCGCATGCGCGCCGCCGAGGGCGGAACGCTCGCGCGCGAGCTCGCCGCGCGTGTCGCCGAGCTCGCCACGTTGCGCGAGAACATCGCACGGCTCGCCGCCGGCCTGCCCGAACAGCTCGGTCGCCGCCTGCACGAACGGCTCGGCCGGCTCGTCCGCGACGAGGCCGACCAGCGCAACGCCGATGCCGCGGGGTTTCTCGATCCGGCGCGGCTCGCGCAGGAGGTCGCGCTGCTCGCCGACCGCGCCGACGTGACCGAGGAGCTCGTGCGGCTCGCCAGCCACCTCGACCAGGTGCGCGCGCTGCTCGCCGGCGACGAGCCGCCAGCCTCGCCGGGTGAGGCGATCGACCGACCGCGCTCGACGAAGTCGGGCGGGGTCGGACGTCGCCTCGATTTTCTCGCGCAGGAGCTCGGCCGCGAGCTCAACACGATCGGCAGCAAGTCCGCGAGCGCCGAGATCACGGCGAGCGTCGTCGAGGCCAAGGCCGTGCTCGAGAAGCTGCGCGAACAGGTCCAGAACGTGGAATGATGGCGACCAGATGACCCGCGGCGTCCTCGTCATCGTCAGCTCGCCATCCGGCGCGGGCAAGACCACGCTGACGCGGCGCCTGCTCGCGGAGTTCAAGGACCGGCTCGAGTTCTCGGTCTCGTACACGACGCGGCCGATGCGTCCGGGCGAGGTCGACGGTCGCGATTACTGGTTCGTCACGCCCGAGAAGTTCGAGCAGATGGTCGAGAACCACGAGTTCGCCGAGCACGAGTTCGTCCACGGCCGGCGCTACGGCACCGCGCAGGCGCCGATCGAGGCCGCGCTGGCCGCCGGCCGCGACATGATCTTCGACGTCGACTACCACGGCGGTGCCTCGCTGTCGGCGCGCTGGCCCGCCGACTCGCTCAAGATCTTCATCCTGCCGCCCGATCACGACACGCTCGCGAATCGCTTGCGCCAGCGCGCGACCGACGCGCCCGAGGTCATCGAGCGCCGCCTCCACAAGGCGTTCGAGGAGCTCGAGCACTTCGACGAGTACCAGCACCTGATCGTCAACGACGACCTCGATCGAGCCTACGCGGTGTTGCGCGCGCTCTATCTCGCGCGCCGCGACGGCCTGCCCGATCCGCGAGGTTCCGACGAGCGCGCGGCCGCCGAGGCCCACGCGCGCCGGCTCGTTCGTCGCTGATCGCGCTGCTGCGTGGTAATTTTAGCTGGGTAGTACGCCGTGATGAACCAGCTCGATCAGATCATGTCGGAGGTGGCCGGATACCACCCCAGCGCGGATCTGGAGCTGATCCGGCGCGCCTACAAGTTCGCCGCGACCGCGCACGACGGCCAGACGCGCAAGTCGGGCGATCCGTACGTCACGCATCCGCTCGCGGTCGCGCAGATCATCGCCGAGCTCAAGCTCGACGTCGCGTCGGTGTGCGCGGGCCTCTTGCACGACTGCGTCGAGGATACGAGCGCCACGGTCGATCAGCTCGGCGATCAGTTCGGCAAGGAGATCGCGTATCTCGTCGACGGCGTCACGAAGCTCGGCAAGCTGCCGTACTCGACGCGCGAGGAGCAGCAGGCCGAGAACTTCCGCAAGATGCTGCTCGCGATGGCGCGCGACATCCGCGTCATCCTCGTCAAGCTGTGCGACCGGCTCGACAACATGCGGTCGCTCAACCATCTGCCGCCCGAGAAGCAGGAGCGCATCGCCGCCGAGACGATGCAGATCTACGCGCCGCTCGCGAACCGGCTCGGTATCCAGTGGGTGAAGGTCGAGCTCGAGGATCTCGCGTTCAAGTACCTCTATCCGGGCGAGTACGAGCAGCTCGCGAACGAGATCGCGAAGTCGCGCGCCGAGCGCCTCGAGTACATCCACTACGTCGAGAAGCTCATCCACAAGGAGATGGAGGCGGGCGGCGTGCCGTGCGAGGTCATCGGCCGCGCGAAGCACCTGTGGTCGATCTACCAGAAGATGAAGCGCACGCAGCGCCCGTTCGCCGAGATCCACGACGCGATCGGCTTTCGCGTCGTCACCGACAGCCAGATGCACTGCTACCAGGCGCTCGGCGTCGCGCATCAGACGTGGACGCCGATCCCGGGCCGCTTCAAGGACTACATCGCGCTGCCCAAGCCGAACCTGTACCAGTCGCTGCACACCGCGGTGATCGGGCCGAAGGGCGAGCGCATCGAGATCCAGATCCGCACGCGCGACATGCACACGGTTGCCGAGCACGGCATCGCGGCGCACTGGAAGTACAAGGAAGGCAGCGGCGGCGCGCACGGCGCGCTCGCGCCCGAGGACGACAAGAAGTTCGCGTGGCTGCGCCAGCTCATGGAGTCGCAGAAGGAGCTGCGCGATCCGACCGAGTTCCTCGAGAGCGTGAAGATCGACCTGTTCGGCGACGAGGTCTACGTGTTCACGCCGCAGGGCGACGTCAAGGCGCTGCCGAAGGGCTCTTGCCCGATCGACTTCGCGTACGCGGTGCACTCGTCGATCGGCGACCACTGCTCGGGCGCGCGCGTCAACGGCATGATCGTTCCGTTGCGCTATCAGCTGCGCAACGGCGACAGCGTCGAGATCATCACGAGCCCGAACCAGAAGCCGAACAAGGACTGGCTCAAGCTGGTCAAGACGGCGCGCGCGCGCACGAAGATCCGCTGGCTGTTGCGCCAGGAGCAGCGCGACAAGGCGGTCGCGCTCGGCACCGACCTCGTCGACAAGGCGCTGCGCAAGCACGACACCACGATCGCGCGCGCGGAGAAGCAGCTCGCTCACGCGGCGAAGGAGCTGCGGCTACAGACCGTCGACGAGATGATCGTGCAGGTCGGCTACGGCAAGATCACGGTCGCGCAGGTGCTCGAGGCCGCGCTGCCCGGCATCAAGAAGGCCGACAGCGAGGCCGCGCCGAAGGCCGAGAGCATGCTGAAGACGCTCTTGCGCAAGGTGACGCGGCGGACGTCGTCGAGCGGCATCAAGGTCGCCGGCGAGGAGGACATCCTCGTGCGGTTCGCGAAGTGCTGCTCGCCGCTGCCGGGCGATCCGATCGTCGGCTTCATCTCGCGCGGCCGCGGCGTGACCGTGCACCGCCGCGACTGCGACAAGGGCCTCGATCTCGATCCCGAGCGCCGCATCGACGTCGAGTGGGATGCCGCGAGCAAGGCGCAGCACGAGGTCGCCATCCAGGTGCTGTGCGCCGACAAGCCCGGCCTGCTCGCGCACATCTCGCAGTCGTTCACCGAGCAGGGCGTCAACATCAACCAGGCCCATTGCCGCGCGACGGATGACGGCCGCGCGGTGAACACGTTCCACGCGTCGGTGCGCGACCTCGATCAGCTCAAGCAGGTCATCCGCTCGCTGTCGCGGATCAAGGGCGTGTACTCGGTCGACCGCGTGTCGGCGGACGTCGCGTCGTAGAGGAGAGAAGATTTACCGCCGAGGCGCCGCGGAGCCAGGATCCGCCAGCATCGACAAGGTCTGCTGGCGAACCTTGGCTCTGCGGCGTCTTGGCGGTAGCTCTCCCCTTCAGGGGCACGTGCCCGATGCGGTCTGCGACAGGCACTGCCCGGCCGCGTCGCACTGCCAGCCCATGTAGCACTGGTTCGCGACGAACCCGTACGGCGCGCACTGGATCTGGCACGACGGCGGCGGCGGGTTACCGCTGCCGCTGCCGCTGCCGCTGCCCGACAGATCCGGAACCGTGTCGACGTAGGCGGCGCCGAACTCGTCGATGTACTGCTCGGAGATGAGGCCGTAACCGGCGCCGTACGGGTTGGTCACGCCGAAGATGTCGGTGCCCCAGCTGTTCTTGAAGACATAGAAGCCCTTCTGCATGACGGGCTGGCCGTTCGCGTCGACCTCGGGCTGGTCGTTCTGGTCGACCGACTGCACCTGGTAGTCGTCATCCCAGCCGACGATCAGGATGCCGTGCCCGGCCTTCTGCATGTGGCTCGCGGTGATGTCGCTCGCGTTGGGGTAGCGCACGATGCCCTTGGTCATGTCATCGCGATTGATCGGCAAGGTCGACAGGCCGTGGTTCCACGCCTGGTAGAAGAAGTCGATCGAGACCGCGACCGCGGTGCCTTCCTGCGCGATGTGCGCCTTGATGTCGCTCGTGTTGATCGAGTCGCCTTGCGGCAGCGTGAACTTCTGCGCCATCTGCGCCGATGCCGGCGGATCGCCCTGCGTCCAGCACTTGGCGGGAAGCGTCTGCGACTCGCTGCCGTTCGGCGTGCAGTCGGGATCGTTCGCCGCCGTCCACTCGGTGTTGTTGTAGGGATCCTCCGACTCCGCGACGATGCCGAACTGCGCGATCGCCTGCACGTTGTCGGGGATGTCGGAGCCTTCGCTCGTGGGCATCGAGCCGAGCTCGGACTTCACCGCCCACTGCAAGTACTGCTCGGAGAAGCTCGGGTTCTGCGCGCCGGCCTTGATGTAGAGATGCTCCATCAGGCCCGTCGTCGTGAAGATCGTGCAGACGCCGCGCTCGCCCTGATCCTTGACCGGTGACTGGGATTGCAACAGGTCGGTCGACTTCTTCGGGATCGAGCCGTCGGCCTTGCCGAGCTCGGGCAGCGTGCCGTTCGCCGGCAGACCGTGGAACACGTGCTCGTACGGCGACAGCGGCGGCGAGAACGACTGGTCGGTGGTCGGAGCAGCGCACGCCGCGAGCGTGGCGGCGGCAAGAGCGTGGCGAATGCGCATGCTGGCGCGACAAGCAGGAAGCGCACCCGCGCAAGGGCGCGAATCGCCCCGGGCGCGATCGCGCGCCTGCAGTGGCCTGGCTACTCGATCAGCCGGAGCTGCGTTGCAGACGCGTAACGGAAAACACGGCAAGACCGGTCATCGCGATGCAGCCCCACTGCGCGCCGGTCAGCGCGGCAAACCGCACGTCCGGCTCGGGCAAGCGCAAGAAGTCGAGCCCGAACCGGATCGGCGCGTAAACGAGCGCCGTGAGCACCGCGGTCATCCCCGGCTTGAGCCGGCGCGCGATCAGCCACATCACCACGCACAGCGGGATCGCGACGAGCAGCTCCTCGAAGCCGAGGTCGTGGAGGCGCATCGGACCGTCGTTGTCGAGCTGCCAGACCGCGTGCGGGGGGAAGTCGATGCCGATCGGCAGCGTGGTCGGCGTTCCGAGATGATCGTGGACGAGCGCGCAGCCGATGCGGCCGATCACCAGCGCGACCAGCCAGCCGAGCGCGACGCAATCGGCGAGCTTCGCGAGGGGCAGGTCGCGCACGCGCGCCCACGCGAACGTGACGATCGCCATCGTCGCGAGCGCGCCGAGCAGCGAGATGCCTTTCCACAGCTGCCACCACAGCGCCGCGTCGTGCTTGGCATCGTCGAGCTGGTTCGCGACGATATCGAACAGGTGCGCGCCGACGAAGCTCGCGACCACGAGCACGCCGGCGAGCGCGATCACGTCGCCGGCGGGCAGGGCGTAGCGCCGCGACGCGTAGACCATCGCGAGGCCCCCGAGCAGGAGCCCGCCGATCAACATCCACGCGTACAGCTGCAGCGGACCGAAGCGAAAGCTGACCGTGAAGTACGGCAGCGCGCTCGCGAGCAGCACTAGCGCTTCGGCGCGGCCGAAGGTGCAACCGACCCGGGCTCGCCGAGCCCGGCGAACAGCTCGGTCTTGCTCGCGGTCGATTTGCGCGCGAGCCGGTTCTTGCGGCGACGGCCGGCCTTCTCGTGCTTGTTCTTGCGTTTGACTCGGGTCGCGGCGGTGCGGGAAGCCATGGCAGATCCTTCAGTGAAGAAACGGGTTCTTAGCGCAATGGTGTGGTACCGTGCAATCCCTAGACGGGATGCGCGGATGAAGCTCTGTCCCAAGTGCCAGAAGCAATTCAGCGACGATGCGAACTTTTGCCCGGTCGATGCCGCCCGCCTGGCGCCGCTGGAAGGGCAGGCGGGTGGCGCGGATTCACTGAGCGCGCGCTTCGACATCGGGGCGCAGCTCGGCGGTAGCCGCACCGGCGCGGTCTATCGCGCCACCGACAAGACCACGGGCAAGCCGTGCGTCGTCAAGATCGTCTCGCGCGCGGTCGTCGCACTGCCGGGCGTCGCGCAGCGGCTCGAGCGCGAGCTCAAGCAGCTCGAGCGCGTCAACAGCGCCGGCGTCGCGAAGGTCATCACCTCGGGCAAGCGCAACGAGGACACGTGGGTCGCGATCGAGATGCTCGAGGGCGCCCAGACGCTCGCCGAGGCGATCGGCGCGCGCGGTCCGATTCCTCCCGATCAAGCCGCCGACCTGATCGAGGTGATCGGCGAAGCGCTGATCGAGGCCGCGCAGGTCGGCGTCGTGCACCGCGACCTCGCGCCGAAGAACGTGCTGTTCGCCGGCCAGGACGTGAAGCTCGTCAACTTCTCGCTGCCGGTGCCGACGAGCGACAAGGTGCCGGGCGTGCCCGAGTACGTCTCGCCCGAGCAGGTCGACGGCCGCAGCGTCGACCAGCGCTCGAACCTGTACTCGCTGGGCGCGCTCTACTACTTCGTGCTGACGGGTGGCCCGCCGTTCATGGGCACGACCGAGCAGGTGCACCAGCAGCACCAGACCGGCACGATCCGGCCGCCATCGGAGGTCGCAACCGGGGTGCACGTGCCGGCCGCGGTCGAGGCCGTGATCATGCGGGCGCTCGATCGCAGCCCGACCAAGCGGTTCCTGACCGTGCGCCAGTTCGTCGACGAGGTCATGCGCGTCGGCCACGGCGAGGTCATCGAGCTCAAGCCGTCGACGCCGCGTCCGGTCGCGCGTCCCAAGGGCGAGCTCGTGCAGACGCTCATGGGCATTCGCGGCGGTGCGCAGGCCGTGCAAGCCGCCGTGATGCAGGCGCAGGCCGCGCACGCGCAGGCCGCGCAGGCGCCGATGCAGCCGGCGCCTCCCGTGGTCGCGCCGGTGGTGCAAGCCGCGCAGGCGCCGCAGCCGCGCGCCGGATCGAACCCGGCCAATCCGATGACCGCGACGGTGATCGGCGTGCCGGCGGGTGCGCTTGGCAACGCCGCACCGGCGCCCGCGCCGCAAGTGGCGCCGCCGCAAGGATCGTCGCCGTGGGCGCCACCCGGAATCGCCTCGGCTCCGACCGCGCCCGCTCCGGCGCTGGCCGCGCAGCCGCGCGCGGCCTCGCAGCCGGCGGCGCCGGTCGTCGCGGCGCCGGTCGTCGCGCAGCCGCGCGCGGCCTCGCAGCCGGCGGCGCCGGTCGTCGCGGCGCCGGTCGTCGCGGCGCCGGTCGTCGCGGCGGCGCCGGCGGGCAAGAAGAAGACCGACGACGCGGGCGGCGGAGCGAAGGGCAAGTTCCGCGAGACGATGTGGTTCAAGAAGGGCGACCTCGACGCGCAGGCCGCAGTGGCCGCCGCCGAGGAGCGTGCACGCACCGGCAAGGTCGTCGACCAGGACAAGGCCGACTCGCTGCCGATCGACGAGCGCTACAAGGACGACGGCTCGATCTCGCGCAGCGACAAGGAGAAGTACTCGCTCCGCACCGGCTCGACGATGATGATGGACGCGGTCCGCGACCCGCTCCGGCAGGACAAGCCGCGCGGCGGCAACGTCTCGGAGGACGCGTTGATCGGCGAGATGAAGGGTGGCCGTAACCCGGTCCTGATCGCGATCGCGATCGGCATCATGCTGATCGCCGCCATCGTGTATTTCATCACGCGCTGACGATCGTCACGAGCGCGCGCGTTCGATCTGCGGGATCGTGCGTGACGCCGCCCGCGAGATCGATCTCGCCACGCGCGCACAGCGCCGCCGCTTCGACGATCAGATCCGGGTGTGCGCCGGCGACGCCGATCACCGCGACCTCGTTCGCGATCAGCGCCGCGGGCAGAGCGTCGTCGCGCGTGGCGAGCCCGCCGGCGAGGACCGTCAGCGTCGCGCGCGGGCCGCAGAGCGCGGCGGCCGGCCCGGCGCCGTCGGTCGCGATCAGGCGCCACGGCCGCGCGCCGAGCCCTTGCGCGGCGAGGTGGGCCGCGATCTCGGCCGGCGACGTCGCGACCAGCGCGCCCCGCGCGCGCAGCTCGTCGCACCACGCGACGGCCGCCGCATCGGCGAGCGCGACCGGCGTGATCGATTTCGCGCGCAGGATCTCGACGAGGAAGCGCGCGACCGCGGTCGCGCCGGTGACGACCACGGGATCGCGCGGTTGCAGGCCGGTGCGCGCGTACAGCGTGTACGCGGTGGCGACATCGCCGGGCACCGCGGCCGCGGACGACCCGGGCAGCTCGAGGCCGTCGCCGAGCGGTACGACCCAGCGGCTCGACACGCGGGTGCGCGGCGCGTCGGTCGAGCGCTGCGCGAGCGCCGGGCACACCGCGGCGCCGCCGCGCCTGCACACGTCGCATTGCCCGCACGGCTCGATCGCCGCGACCAGCACGCGCGCCGCGTGCAAGGGTCCGGTCGACCCGACGACCGCGACGCCCGCCCCGCTGGGCTGCACCGCCTCGAACGCGAGCTCGAGCACTTCGCCTGGCTCGCGCTCGGCGCTCACCGCTTACCAGTCGTTGTTGTCGTCGCGGCGCTTGCCCGAGCTCGGCTGCGTGTCGCGCTGGGGCGCCTCGCCGACCGCGGTCGCGCCATCGCCCTCTTCCACGTGCTGGCCGCCGAACGACATCGCGAAGTCGTCGCCTTCGTTCTCGTAGTGCGCCTCGTCGAGCAAGGCCTCGTCGACCTCCTCGGGTTGCGCGAGCGGCGGCGGCACGCTCGGCTGCTTCGACCGCTGCGGCGCGGGCGGTGCGACGGGCGGCGCCGTGCGCGGACCGGAACCGGGCGCGGGACGCGGACCCGAGCCCGGCGTGGGCGCGGCCGGCTGCGGCGCCGCCGAGGCGCCGCCCATCGTGCTGACCGGCAGGCCCTGGCGCGCGCGCCACTGCGACAGCGCGGCGACGAGATCGTCGTACGGGATCATGGGACTACGTTATCACGTGGTAGATCGCTTTCGTGACCGAGGACGCCGCCGGAATCCGCTTGCACGTGTCGCCGGTGTTGCCGCGCGAAGGCTTCGTACACGGCTTTCCCGAGCGCACCGGCGGGGTGTCGACCGGCGCGCGCGCGTCGCTGAACCTGGGCGTGCGCTGGGGCGACGATCGCGCGCTCGTCGACGAGAACCGCCGGCGCGTCGCCGCGCACGCCGGCTACGCGCCGGAGCAGCTGCAGGCGATGCGTCACGTCCACGGCACCGCGGTGTGGAAGGTCGGCGACCCGGTGGACGTGACACCGGGGCCTGCGGAGTTCGACGGCCTCGTGTGCGATCGCGTCGGCCCCGTGCTCGGTGCGTTCGCGGCCGATTGCATCCCGCTCCTGTTCGCGGATCCCGACGCGCGCGTGATCGGCGCGGCGCACGCCGGCTGGCGCGGCACGGTCGGCGGCGTCGCGCGCAACGTGGTCGCGCGCATGGTCGAATGCGGCGCGCGCGCCGATCGCGTTCGCGTCGCGCTCGGGCCGTCGATCGGCCCGTGCTGCTTCGAGGTCGGCCCGGAGGTCGTCGAGCAGTTTCGCGCGGCGTTCGGCGACGTGCCCGGCATGGTCGTCGCCGGGCCGCGTAAAGATCACGTCGACCTGCGCGTCGCGACGCGCGTGCTGCTCGAGCGCGCCGGGGTGCGCGCCGAGCATATCGACGATCGCCCGCCGTGCACGCGCTGCAATCCCGGTCGCTTCTTCAGCTACCGCCGGGACGGCAAGGATGGCGGGATCCACATGGCCTACATCGGGATGCGGTAGCATGGGCCAATGCGAGCGATCATCGTCGCGGGGTGCCTGGTCGCGTGCGGCTCGAGCGGCGGCGGTGGCGGGGGAGGCGGCGGTGGTGGCGGCGGCGATGGCGGCGGCTCGGGGTCGTGCACGTCGGATCCGCTGAAGACCGGGCTCGTCGCGCAGCAGACCGGCGTCAGCGTCGACGCGTTCGACTGCGAGATCCTGCAGTGGAGCACGCACTACGGAGAGCCCGATCCGATGGTGTTCAAGGCGATCATCTACGTCGAGTCGCGGTTCGACGACACCTCGGTCGCGTGTCCGAACCTGCCGTGCGGCCAGCCCAGCGGCTGGAACACGATGGAGGCCGGCTGCCTCGGCCTCATGCAGATCGTGCCGGCATGCAACGGCACGCCGGGCAACGTCGGCCTGCTCGCGAACGGCCATCCCAACATGACGACGGACATGTCGTCGTCGATGTGGGCGACGTCGATCTTCAACCCCGACGTCAACATCGACGTCGGCATCTACGGCGTCCACGACAACCGCATGCAGGAGATGCAGAAGTTCCCCGGCTGCACCGAAGACCAGTACACGATGATGGCGGTCGGCGATTACAACAGCTACGGCAGCACGACGAGCTGCACGCAATACAACAGCGATTACGACACCGGCGTGATCGCCGCGTACATGATGTACGCGGCCGCCGCCGGGTACACGGCGCATCCCTATCAACCCTGAGTCAAGGGCACGCCCCGACCGCATAGCTCGTGAACGCCGAGCCCGTCGCCGGATCGGTCGCCGCGCTCGCGGTCACGCACTGGCCGGCGGCTGCGTCGAAGCTGTAGGTCGCGGGCGCGGTCGTCGCGGCGAGCGCGCCGGTCGCGACTCGGACGTCGGCGCCGCCGGCGACGAGCGTGCCGTCGACGACGAGGCTCGTCACGTCGTAGACCGGCGGTGCGTCGCCGAGCACGCCGTGATCGACCCAGCGCTCGAGATCGAGGCGGGGCGACACCGCGAGCGTCGGAGCGCCATCGGCGTCACGCGCGACCGTGGCCGCCAGCGTGCGGCCGTCGAGCGGGTTCAGGTCGAGCGCGAGTGCCGGCGCGCCGCCGCGCGTGATCGTCGTGGTCTTGGCGCCGAGCGACACGTTCGTCAGCGTCAGCATGCCCCCGCCGAGCGTCGCGTTGCCGGTCGCGCCGGCGAGATCGAGATCGACGCCATCGGGCGTGTGCGCGACCACCTCGCCGAGCGCGAGCGAGATCGAGCCGGCTGCCGCGCTGCCGTCGAGGTCCGCCGCGAAGACCGGCCCGACATCGGCCGCGAGCCGCAGCGCGCCGTCGGCCGACAGCGGCGTTCCGCCCGGCGCGACCGCGACCATGATCGGGCGATCGATCGAGACCGCGACCTGCACGAGCGAGTCGTCGGTGACGGCGATCCGCGCGCTCGCCGCGCCTTGTGTCATCGCGGTCGGTGCGGCTTCGCCGAGCCACTCGGCGAGCGCGGCGGTCGCGGCGTCGGCGCCGTCGAGGTCGAGCGCGATCGCGAGCGAGTCGTGGGCGAGCAAGAACGAGAGCGGCTCGTCGTGCGCGGGATCGAGCTCGATCGCGAAGCGCAGCGCGCCGTCGTCGTCCTGCTCGACGCGGACGCGCGGCTGCACGTCGCTCGGGCACGCCGCGCATGGCAGCGCGAACGTGCCGTCGCCGATGTAGTTGCCATCCGCGAACACGTTCGCGTCGAGCCACGCCGTGGTCGCGCCGGCGTCGAAGCTCGGCGGCACGTCGGCGCCGAGCCCGGCGAGCGCGAACGCCGTCGGCGCCGGCAGCGCGGACGTCACGCCGGCGAGCGCCGTCTCACCTTGCGCGAGCACGTTGCCGAGATCGGAATCGACATGCGCGCGCACGGTTGCCGGAGAAGGTGGATCGGACGAGCACGCCGCGAGCAGGACGAACAGGAGCGACCGCATGTCGGCGGGTTGTTCAAACGACGTGCCTGCCGGCTTGTTCCGGCGGCTCGGGCCGAAGTCCCAGACCCGAGGCCCGAGGCCCGTCCACTATTCGACGGTGACGCCGAACGCCGGCAGGATATCCCCGGTCAGCGCCTGCACCGACGTTTCCGCCTTGTGCCAGTCGGTCTGAGCTTGCGCCTCGCTGAGCTCGGCCTGGCGCAGCTCCTCCTGGCGGTTCAGCACGTCGAAGTTCGTGCGCGTGCCGAGGTTGAAGCGGTCGGTCTCGATCTGGATGTTCTGCTTCGCGAGCTCGATCGCGCGCTGCGCGAGCACGACGCGCCGCTTCGCGAGCTCGAGGCTCGCCACCGCGCGCGCCATCGCCTGCGCGACCTGCGCCCGGATGTCGGTCGCGTTGACGCGCAGCTTCTCGCGCGTGTTCGTGAGCTCGTGGATGCGGCCCTTGATGTCGTGCTGGCCGATCGACCGCGAGTAGGTGAGCGAGCCGCTGATCGACATCAGGTTGAGCTCGTAGAGATCTTTCGCGGCATTCGCGAAGCTCGCCTGCGTGCCCGGCGGGTTGCCGATCGACTGGCCGCTCGGGCCGAGCTGGAGCGCGGCGTCGAGCTGCGGCAAGAGGCCGTTCGACGTGACCTCGATGTCGATCGTCGCGCTCTGCTGCTGCTTGCCGAGCTCGGCGAGCTCGGGGCTCGCGGTCAGCGCGCGCTGCACGAGCGCGCCGAGCGGGAACGGCGCGTCGTGGATCTCGAGATCGGTCGCGACGCGCAGGCCGAGCTCGCCCGTGCCGATCTGCATGCCGGCGGCGCGGCGAAGCGCGATCGACGCGTTGAGCACCGCGAGCTCGCCGTTCAGGAGGTCGCCCTGGCGCGTCGCGATCGTCTGCAGCACGGCCGGCACCTCGGCCTCGGCGGTCTTGCCGCCGTGCACGCCGATCTCGGTCACGCGCAGGCGCTCGCGCGCGAGATCGAGGCTCGCCTGCGTGATCGCGACCGAGCGCTCGGCGAGCACGAGGTCCCAGTACGCCGACACCACGGTCTGCACGGTGTTGATCGCCTGCGAGCGGCGCGCGAGCACCGCGACGTCTTGCGAGATCCGCGCCTTGAACTCCTGCGCGTCGTACAGCCAGCGGCCGCGGCCCTTGAGCAGCGGCTGCGTGATCGATCCCCACACGTCGTCTTGCCAGGTCTCCGACGTCGACTTGATGCCGTCGAACACCGCGTCGTTCTTCGAGTACTGCGAGTCGGCGTGGAGATCGATCGTCGCGCCGGTCGAGAGCTGGCGCGAGAAGTCGAGGTTCGCGCCGAAGTTCTCGAGCGTGAGCGGGATGCCGTCGAACACCTGGCGCGTGCGCGCGCCCGAGCCCTGCGCCTGGACGCGCCAGTCGTAGCGCGCCCAGGTCTCGCTGATCTGCGCCTCGGCGACCGCGACGTCGAGCCGCGCGTTCTGCAGCGCGGGTGCCTGCTTGACCGCGATCTGCAGCAGCTCGGGCAGCGTGATCGCGCGCGGCGAGCCGGCCCAGTCGGAGAGATCGTCGAGCGCGGGCACGTCGCTCGACGAGCCCGCGCTGCCGCTGCCGCCACCACCGCCGCCGCTGCCGCCGTCCGCGGCGTCGAACGCCTGCGCGAGCCAGTCGGCGCGCGCGATCGAAGAGGCGAACAGGGCGGTGAGCACGACGACAGCGACGCGCATGCGCGATGCATTATGACCCCACCGACCCGCGCGCGCGAGATCACAGGTGTGTTAGCGTGCACGCCTGAAGGATGGCCACGGCTCTCCGTACGTACTGCTTCCTCGACGCGCTCCAGCCGCAGCAAGCGACGTTCATCGGCAAGACGGCGCGCGGCTTTCTGCCCGTACCGTACCAGGCGTCGCTGTGGGTCGAGATCGCGCCCGGGATCGCGATCAACCAGGTCACCGACACCGCGCTCAAGGCGACGCGCGTGCAGCCGGCCGTGCAGGTCGTCGAGCGCGCGTATGGCCTCCTCGAGATTCACGATCACGACAAGGGCGAGGTGCTGTCGGCGGGCGCGGCGATCCTCAAGTACCTCGGCCTCGAGGAGCAGCAGCGGCTCAAGCCGCGCGTGCTCACGAACCAGATCATCCGCGGCGTCGAGGCGTACCAGACGCAGATCATCAACCGCAGCTCGGCCGGCATGATGGTGCTGCCCGGCCAGTCGCTGTTCATCTTCGAGTGCGAGCCCGCGGGGTATGCGGTGCTCGCCGCGAACGAGGCCGAGAAGGCCGCGCACGTGTATCTGGTGAACGTCACGCCGTACGGCGCGTTCGGCCGCCTCTACATGAGCGGGCCGGAGGCCGAGATCGATGCGGCGGCGGCGGCGGCGACGGCGGCGCTGGCCGGCGTGACGGGCAAAGAGCCCGAGAAGTTTGTCGATCGGTAGCTAGGTTAGGAGACAAGAAGATGGCTGATGCACTCGGAATGATCGAAGTCAAAGGCTTCGTCGGCATGGTCGAAGCAGCCGACGCGATGGTCAAGGCGGCCAAGGTCGAGCTCGTCGGCTACGAGAAGACCGGCGGCGGCTACGTCACCGCGATCGTGCGCGGCGACGTCGCGGCCGTGAAGGCGGCGACCGAAGCCGGCCAGCGCGCGGCGGAGCGCGTCGGCGAGGTGATCTCGGTGCACGTGATCCCGCGCCCGCACGCCAACGTCGATGCGGTGCTGCCGCTCGGCCGCGCCGGCAACGGGCCTGCCAAGTAACGCGCGATGGTTCTGGGCAAGGTCATCGGCACGCTCGTCGCGAGCCGCAAGGAGCCGACGCTCGAGGGCTTGAAGCTGCTCGTCGTGCAGGCCTGCGACGTCGACGGTACCGCGAAGGGCGCGATCGCGATCGCGGTCGACGCCGTCGGCGCCGGCATCGGCGAGGTCGTGCTGTACGCGTCGGGCAGCTCGGCGCGCCAGACCCAGGCGACGCAGAACCGGCCGGTCGACGCGACGATCATGGCGATCGTCGACGAGATCGCGGTCGAGGGCCAGCGCCGCTTCGTGAAGGAGTAGCGTGGCGACCCTCGACGAGAAGAAGATCGAGGAGATCATCGCGCGCGTGCTCGACCGCCTCGGCGGTGCGCAGCCGGCCGGCACGCCGGCGCTCACGACCTCGCACCACACGGCGCCCGCGCCGCGCAAGGCCGACATCCCGCGCGGCACGAACGGCGTGTACGCCGACTTCGAGCAAGCCGCGAAGGCCGCACGCCGCGCGTTCGAGGCCAACGAGAAGACGCCGGTCGCGACGCGCGCGAAGATGGTCGAGGGCATGCGTCGCGCGGTGCTTGCCAACAACGACGCACTTTCTCGTTATGCGGTCGAGGAGACCGGGCTCGGTCGCTACGAGGACAAGCTCGCCAAGAACCGGCTCGTCGCGGAGAAGACGCCCGGCTGCGAGATCCTGCGCCCGATCGCGTACACCGGCGATGATGGCCTGATGCTCACCGAGCGCGCGCCGTACGGCGTGATGCTCGCGATCACGCCGACGACGAATCCGACCGAGACCATCCTGTGCAACGCGATCGGCATGGTCGCGGCCGGGAACTCCGTCATCTTCAACGTGCACCCGAGCGCGGCGCAGACGTGCAACTGGTGCGTGCACATCCTGAACGAGGCGATCCAGCAGGCCGGCGGCCCGCGCGACGTGCTGGTCTCGGTCGAGAAGCCGACCGTCGAGAGCGCGAACGCGCTGATGAAGCACCCGCTCGTGCGCATCGTCGTCGTGACCGGCGGGCCGATGGTCGTCAAGGCGGCGATGAACTCGGGCAAGAAGTCGATCACGGCCGGCCCGGGCAATCCGCCGGCGGTCGTCGACGAGACCGCGAACTTCGGCAAGGCCGCCGACGCGATCGTGCGCGGCGCGTCGCTCGACAACAACATCGTGTGCATCGCCGAGAAGGAGGTGATCGCGGTCGATTCGATCGCGAACCGCCTGATCGACGAGCTCAAGCGCCAGCCCGTGCTGTGGCTCGATCACCGCCAGGTCAAGGAGCTCGAGAAGGTCGTGCTCGAGGGCGACCACGTCAACAAGAACTGGGTCGGCAAGGACGCGGCGCTGATCGCGGCGCAGATCGGCGTGCGCGGCCACGGCCACGACCTCCGGCTCGTGATGATGGAGGTCGACGAGCAGCACCCGTTCGTCCAGCACGAGCTGCTCATGCCGGTGCTGCCGCTGTTCCGCGTCAAGGACGTCAGCGAGGGCATCGCGGCCGCGCTGCGCTGCGAGCACGGCTTCCACCACACCGCGACGATGCACTCGACGAACATCGACAACATGACGGCGATGGCGCGCGTGTGCAATTGCTCGATCTTCGTCAAGAACGAGGCGAGCTACGCCGGGCTCGGCCTCGGCGGCGAGGGCTACACGAGCTTCACGATCGCGAGCCCGACCGGCGAAGGTCTGACGACGGCGATCCACTTCACGCGCGAGCGGCGCTGCACGCTGAAGGAAGCGTTCCGCTTCGTGTGATGCGCGGGCCAGCGCTCGGCGTGCTCGAGATCGCGACGATCGCGCGGGGCGTGGTCGCAGCGGATGCCGGCTTGAAGCGCGCGCCGGCGGTGTTGCTCCATTCGCGCGCCGTGAGCGGCGGCAAGCACCTCGTGTTCTTCGAGGGCGGCGTCGCCGAGGTCGAGGAGGCGATGGCAGCGGCGCGACTCGTCGCCGGCGAGCTCGTGATCGATCGCGTCGAGCTGCCGGCGGCCGATCCGCAGGTGTGGCCGATGCTCGGCGCGCCGGTCGCGCCGCCCGACTGGACCGGGGACGCTGCCGCCGAGGCCGTCGCGATCATCGAGACCAGGACCGTGTGCGCAGCGATCGCGGCTGCCGATGCCTCGTGCAAGATCGCGGAGGTCGCGGTGCGCGACGTCCGGTTCGCGGTCGATCTCGCCGGCAAGGCGTACTTCACGCTGACCGGCGGCCTCGACGCGATCGAAGCCGCCGCCGGTGCCGCGCGCGCCGCCGCCGACGATCGGATCGTCGGGCTCGAGGTGATCGCGCAGCCCGCGCCGGATCTGCGCGGCCGCCTGTTTCGCTAGGCTTGCTCGCGCCGGCGTCGCGGGCGGCCGTTGCGACGTTGGCCGAATCCGGCACCGGCTGCGGCCGCGGGTTCGCAGGCTTGCGCGGGCACGACGCTTGCTGTTCTCACGGCCAGATGCGCTGGGTGTTGGCGATCACGGCAGCGGCATGCGGAAGCTCGAGTGCGCACGCGCCCGATGCCGCGGCCGAGTCCGACGCGCCGCGCGCGATCGACGCCGCGAGCGACGCGAGCAATTGCCCCGCGATCACGCGGTTCGATCCCGCGCCCGCCGCCGGCGTGATCGGCAGCGACGCGCCGGCCGCGGGCGTCTTCGATCCGTCGATCGTGTATCCGGCCGGTGCGAGCGCCGGAGCGATGTCGTACTCGGCCGTACCGGATCAGATGACGATCCGCACGCACGTCGCGGTGTCGAGCGACGGCGGTGCGACCTGGACCGAGGTCGCCGAGGCGAACACGCCGGAGGCCACGACGATCGCGTCGTCGAACGTGACCGAATGCCCGGGCGGCACCTGCAGCGGGAACTTGATCTCGGAGGTGTCGTCGCTCGTGTACGACCCGACCGATCCCGACACGAACGCGCAATGGAAGCTGTTCGCGCACCGCTACCTGGTCGGTGCGGGCGTCGCGCTGCATTACGACATCGGCACGATCACGCTGCAGACCGCGCCGGCACCGGACGGGCCGTGGACCGCGCCGGCGAAGTGGATCGGATGGAATTCGGCGTCGAGCTATTCGTCGACCGGCGTGCAGGTCAACGCGAACGATCTCGCCGGCACGGCCGATTGCATCGCGCTCACCGAGCCGGGCGCGATCGTGCTGCCCGGCGTGCTCGATCTCGCGGTCGGCTGCGTGTATCTCGACGCCGGCACGCCGCGGATCCGCATCGAGCTTCTGCGCTCGCCCGATCACGGCGCGTCGTTCGCGTCGGTCGGCACGCTGCTGACACCGGCCGACACCGCGTGTCTCGATCCGAGCGCTGGCTCGATCAACGGCGCCGATCTGTTCGTCAGCGGCTCGACCGAGTACGTCGCCGCGACGCCGTCGGCGTCTGCTGGCTACGAAGGCTGCCTCGTGTTCCCGATCACCGATCCGGTCACCGGCACGGTCGGCAAACCGACGCGCGCGATCGCGCCGACCGGCGGCCAGTTCTCCGGAGCGTGCACGTTCGCCGACGGCGCCGGCGGCTACGCGCTCGACGTCGGCTTCTTCCAGGCGACGCCGCCGTTCCGGATCGCGCGCCCCGGGATCGCGACGCCGTAGCCGGATCATTCGAGCTCGAGGTCGCGCAGCGCGTCGGCGAGCCGGCCGCGCGTGGCGGCGGACTTCTCGTTCGCGGTGGCGAGCTCGCGCGCGAGCGCGTCGGCGTCGGCGGTGGCTTGCGCGAGGTCGGCGACGAGCTTCTTGCGCAGGTCGTCGGTGCCGCGGACCCAGCGCGCCGCAGCCCGCGGCCCGCTGGACTCGATGACACGGGGGTCGATCGCGCGCAGGTTCTCGCGCACTTCCTCGGCGCGCTCGGCGAGCTCGCCGATGCGCTCGCGCGCGCGCTCGCGCGCCTCGTCGATCGCTCCGAGCTCGGTGCGGAGCGCGAGCGCGGCCTTGATCCGCTCGGCGACCGCGGCCGGCAGGTGGCTGCCCTCGACATAGAGCCCGAGCTCGGGCGCGTCGGCGTCGACGAGCTGCAGCGTGCGCCGGCGCGGCGCGCGCTCCTCGATCGCGAGCACGCTCGTCTTGCCGGCTTGCAGCGGCAGCGGCACGAGGTAGGCGTCGCCTTGATCGATCGCGCCCGGCGGCAGCTCGCGCACGGAGTAGCCGTCACGCTTGGCGTGGCGCACGTACACGACGCGCGTCGCGTCGCGACCGGCCGCGACGGTGTAGCGCGTGACGCGCACGTCGGCGCGCTCGACCTCGATCGCGCCGCGATGGATCGACACGATGCGGATCGGGCGCTCGTCGTCCTCGTGCGCGACGGCGACGGACGTGCCCGCCTCGAGCGCGTATGGCACCCACGCGGTCGCGCCGATGTCGAGGCGATCGATCAGGCTGTCGCCGACAAATGCGCCGCGCGCGAAGATCGCGAGCGGACCGGGCTCGAGCGAGTAGCCGGTGTCGTTGACGAGCCGCACCGCGCGAAACGGGTGGCGATCGCTGCCCGGCGCGCCGGCGTCGGGCCGGAACAGCAGCGCGTCTTGCGCCGACACGGGCTTGTTCAGGATCGACACCATCGCCGACGCGCCGCGCCGGATCGTGATCGGCTCGGCGAGCACGAAGCGCACCGCGCCGGCGACGCTCGCCGGCTTGGTCGCCGCGTGCACGGCCGTGCGCGCGGTCTCCGGATCGTATCGCGGTGGCGCCGGTCGCGCGGGCGAAGGCGCGACGGCCGCACGCTGCACGATCACGAACTCGACGCGCCGATCGCGGTCGCCCGGCCGCGCGTCGAGCGGACGCGTCGCGCCGTACGGTACGACGACGAGCCGGCTCCCCGCGATCCCGCGCTGGACGAGCGCGCTGCGTACGGCCGCGGCCCGGCGCGCCGACAGCCCCCACGGGTCGTTCTCGTCGCCGCTGGCGTGGCCGTCGATGTCCACCTTCTCGATCTCCGCGTTCGCGCGGAGCGTCGCGGCGACCGCGTCGAGGGTCGGTCCGGTCGCGGCGGCGAGCGTGTCGCCGCCCTTCGCGAACGTGATCGCCTCGAGGACCACGAGCGCGCTGTCGGTCGTCGCCACGATGGCGTGCTGGTGGTCGGGGCAGCCGTCGCCGTCATCAGGCCCGGGCTCGTCGGGGCACTTGTCGACGGCGTCGACGACGCCGTCGCCGTCGCGGTCGGTCGCGGTCGCGGTCTCGCCGCCGATCACGCCGGTCGACGTCGGCGTGACCAGCCGACCGGTCGCGTCGGGCCGCGCCACGAACTGCGGGGTGTGCAGGTCGAGCGCGAGCGACATCGGCGCGCCGGTCGCGAGCGTGAGCTGCACCCCGTCCCAGTCGTCCTGCGACGCGTTCGCGATCATCGCCCAGCCCTGCAGCAAGCTCGATCGGTCGTCGAGCACGACGCGATAGGCGGCCTTCCACGTCGGCGTCGGCACGGCGTAGCCGACGTCGAGGTCGTGCACGCGGCCGGCCGCCATCCGCACGCCGAGCTCGAGCGACGGACCCTGCGCGGTCGGCACGTCGACGGTCGCGACGCCGGCGCCGAGCCGATCGATCACGGTCAACGTCTTCAACACGTCGTCGAGCTCGCCGCGCGCGAGGTGCAGCCCGAGCCGCTCGCCTTCGACGTGGCCGGAGCGCTCGAAGTAGCCGATGCCGTTCTGGTACAGGATCACGCGCTGCAGCTGCAGCCCGCGCGGCGGCGTGCGCGAGGCACACGCCGCGATCACCACGAACAAGACGCGTTGCATGCCGACATGGTGTCGGCGTGCGCGCCCGCGGTTACTTCGAGATCGTGACCTTGTTGATCACGACCGGCGTGTTCGGCCGATCGTCCGCGTTCGTCGGCGAGTGCGTGATCTGCTTCACGACCTCGAGCTCCTTGCACTGGCCGAACACCGTGTGGTGACCGACCAGATCGGGGCGCGCGCCTTCCATGATGAAGAACTGGCTGCCGTTCGTGCCCTGGCCGTCCTGGACGCCGGCGTTGGCCATCGCGAGCGTGCCGGGCTTGATCTCGAGCGAGCGATCGATCTCGTCGTCGAAGTGATAGCCGGGTCCGCCCATGCCGCTGCCGGTCGGATCTCCGCACTGCATCATGAAGCCGGCGATCACGCGGTGGCACTGCGTGCCGTCGAAGAACGGCTTGTTCTGCTCGATCGCGCCGGACTTCGGGTCCATCCACGCCTTCTTGCCGGTCGCGAGGCCGATGAAGTTCGCGACCGTCGCCGGGGCCTTGTCGCCCCACAGCTCGCAGTGGATCGTGCCCTGCGAGGTCTCGATCGCCGCTTGCAGCTTGGTCGCGCCGCCGAAATCCTTGGCGTACTCGGCGAGGTCGCCCGGAACCGGCGGCTTGAGATCCTGCGGCGGTGGCGGCAGCGGCTGGGGCGCCGGCTTGGCGTTGTCGCGCGCGATCGGCTCGGGCGGCAGATCGTTGCCGGCCGGCTTCGGCGCGACCGTCGTGTTGCTGCCGGTGGTGGCGTGGTCGTCGCGCGGCGACTTGTGCTCGCAGCCGGCCGCGACGAGCGCGAGCACGGCCAGGTAGGAAGCTCGATTCATGGCGGGCACCATGGCTCAAACACCAGCTTGCTTCAATGCCAGAAGCCGATCGATACGCCGCCGTTGTGGTAGTTCGGCGCGTTGTCGGCGGTCAGCGTGATCCGCCCTCGGCGCAGGCCCCACAGATCGAACTGGAACGCGCGCAACTCGATCCCGAACGTGCCGTGCAGGCGGCCGTCGACGCCCTCGAACCGACCGGGCTCCCAGTAGCTGCCGGCGCGCACGCGCAACCGTCCCGGCAGCCACTCGTATTCCACGCCCGCGCGCGGCGACCACACGACGTGGCGACCGGAGCGCTCGAGCAGCTGCGGCGACTCGAACGCCGCTTGCAGCCCGTAGCCGTTCGGCGCCGCGCCGGTGACGACGAGGTCGGCGGCAAACGTGACGGCGTGCTCGTCGCGAAACGGCGTGCGCACGATCTGATTCCACCGCGTCTCGGCCCAGCGATAGGCGATGCCGCCGGCGAGCCGCCACGGCACGTACACCTCCTCGGGCAGGATGAAGCCGTCGCACAGGTCCGGATCGCAGCCGGAGACGGACACGTTGTGGCCGTGCTCCGACGTCGCCGCCGTCGCGCCGAGCCGCAGGTCCTGCATGCGCGGCAGCCACTGCGCACCGACCTCGATGCCGGCGCCGCTGAGCGTGAACAGCGTCTCGTTCGGACTCGGCTCGGTGTCGACCAGATCGAACTGGCCGATCGAGACGTCCGCGCCGACGGCGAGATCGAGCTCCGGAATCCAGCGCGCGACCGCGAAGCGCAGGTGGAGCTCCTCGGGGCGAACGTGGGTGTCGAGGTCTTCGTACTGCCCGGTTCCGGTGATCGCCGCGGACCAGTCGTGGTACCGCCCGGCGAGCCCGAGGGTGAGCACGTTCGCGCCGCTGCTCTGCGAGCCGAGCTGCGCGTTGTCGTAGTCGCCGGACTGCGAGCCATAGAGGTAGTCGAGCAGGTAGTCCCAGCTCCACGAGTCGCTGTCGGTGGTTTGCCGCACGGCCGGCGCCGACGGGTTGATCAACATGCCGGCCGCGCCGATCGCGTTCGCGACGCCGGCACCGCCCATCGCGACGAGCGCGCTCGTGCCGAGCGCGAACCCCTCGTACAGATCGATCTCGTACGCGCGGTTCGTCAGCGGCTGCGTCGGCGGATTCGCCGACACGCTGCGCGCGACGATCAGCGCGGCTACGACGCCGGCACCGGCGGCGATCCTCACGCTTCCATCATATGCAGCTACAATGAGGCATTGCACGACCCCACGGCCGATACCGCGATCGCCGACCCGAGCTCTCCTGAGCTCGGCAAGCTCGACGACGAGCGTGCGCGATGACCGAGCCTGCGCCCGCGAGCGCGCCCGAGAGCGCTTCGCTGCCATCGCTCGCGGCCGTACCGTTCAAGCGCCGGTTCGTCGTGCCCGCGGTCGTGCTCGGCCTGATGGAGGTGCTCGGCATCGGCTATCCGCTGTGGGTCGCGTTCGATCTGGGCGAGCTCGGCGAGGGCACGCTGCTGCGCACCGCGCTGCCGGTCGGCATCGGCGCGGCGATCGCGTGGTGGGTCGCGATCGCGGCGTGGATGATGCCGCTGTGGGCCGCGGTCGCGGCGCGCCGCCGCGGCGACAAGGTCGGCAAGGAGCTCGCGGCGCGGGCGTATCGCATCACGCTCAAGGCGCCGGTGCGCGCGCTGCTGCTGCGCACGGCCGTGTGGACGGCCGCCGCGGCGCTCACCGGCCTGTTCCTGCACGTCTATGACGAGTGGCCGACCGAGCGCATCGCCTCGCTCGCGGCGATCGCCGCGCTGCACGCGCACGTCGTGTCGTGCGTGCGCGCCGTGTGGTGGGCGAACATCCTCGGCGAGGTGCGCGAGCGGCTGTTTTCGGTCGGCTCGCCGCTGCGCCGGTTCGACGACAGTCACTTTCGCCGCTTCATGCTCGTCGCGATGATCGTCGCGGGCGGCGTGCTCGGCGCGCAGGCGGCGTTCGCGTACTACTTCGTCCCGATCACGCGCGAGCAGTACCTGATGCTCGAGACGTACTTCCCGGCCGCGACGCTCGTCGGCATCACCGCGTGGACGGTGTTCGCGCGCCTGATGACGAAAGATCTGCGCGGCTACCTCGCGTCGTCGCGCGGCGAGCGCACCGATGCGCCGCCGGCGGCCGTCATCTACAAGCGCGCGCAGGCGCTGCCGTACCGGCTCGCGCTGCTCACGATCGTGGTGTGGCTCGTGATCGCACTGGTCGGCGCGCTGGTCGCGCGCCTCGCGCTCGGCTTCGACGTCGACGACACGATCATCCTGTCGGTCTCGACGATCGTGCTCGCGGTCGCCGGCTCGATCTACGAGCAGCTGTGGTACCGCGACGTGCTGCGCCCGCTGCTCGCCCACCTCACGCAGCGCTACCGCGTGCCGGTGCGCTCGATGCCGCCGTCGCTATCGCTGCGCAGCAAGCTCACGCTCAGCTTCGGCGGCGTCGTGCTGCTCGCGTGCGGCATGGCGCTGCTGTGGGGGTTCGTGCAGTACAAGAACCTGTCGACCAAGTCCGTCGTCGACAAGGCCGACATCAACCTGACGTGGCTCGATTCACTCGTGCAGACCGAGCTCGGTACGGCGACGACGGCGCCGAGCGATGCGACCGCGAGCGCGTCGCTGCGCCGCATCCTCAGCAACGCGCCCGATGCCGGCGACGAGACGCGCGCCGCGATCGTCTACTACATCGACACGGCCGGGCACCTGCTCGCGCTCGGCGGCGGGCGGATGGGCGCGCCGCGGCCGCCGTGGTACGTGCGCGCGCTGATCGAGCAGTCGAGCGGCAACTTGATCAACATGCACGGCGCCGAGCTCACCGGCAAGGCCGGCCGGCTCGCCGTGACATGGCACGACACTCGCTACGATCTCGGCGCGGTCGGCGTGTTCTATCCGAGCTATCGCGGCCGCGGCGAGGCGATGGCGGGCCCGCTCAAGGAGCTGCTCGTGTTCTTCCTCGTGCTGTTCGGCGCGTGTGCCGGCATCGTCGCGTACACGGTCGCGCAGTTCACGTCGCCGATCCGCCGGCTCGAGGAGCGCGCCGATGCGATGGCGCGCGGCGAGCTCGCCGATCCGGTCGCGGCGGGCGGCGAGGGCGACGAGATCGGCCGGCTCACGCTCGCGCTCGAGGAGATGCGCCGCAAGCTGCGCGACAAGCTGCGCTCGACCGAGGAGGTCAACATGGACCTCGAGCGCGCCGTGCAGATGCGCACCGCCGATCTCGCGCGCAAGAACCGCGAGCTCGCCGAGACGCTCGATCAGTTGAAGCGCGCGCAGCAGCAGCTCGTGCGCAGCGAGAAGCTCGCATCGATCGGTCAGCTCGTCGCCGGCATCGCGCACGAGATCAACAACCCGGTCAACGCGATCGTCAACACGGTCGGTCCGCTCGAGGATGCGGTCACGACGATCGGCAAGGATCCCGAGGCCGAGAAGGACGTGCACGAGATGCTGCGCGTCGTGCAGCGCGGCGCGCAGCGCACCAAGGCGATCGTGTCGGCGCTCCACAACTACTCGCGCACCGACGACGAGAGCGTCGTCGACTTCGATGTCGATCGCTCGATCGACGATTCGCTCGAGCTGCTCCGCCACCTGCTCAAGCAGAACGTGACGGTCGAGAAGAAGTACGGCGACGTCGGCCGCGTGCGCGGCCACGCCGGTCAGATCAACCAGGTGTTCATGAACTTGCTCACGAACGCGGCGCAGGCGCTCGCCGGGCGGGCCGGCGCGCTGGTCACGATCGAGACGCGCGGCGACGACACCGGCGTCGAGGTCAAGATCGCCGACAACGGCCCGGGCATCCCGCCCGACGTCCTGCCGCGGATCTGGGATCCGTTCTTCACGACCAAGGACGTCGGCGAAGGCACCGGCCTCGGCCTCTCGATCGTGCACGAGCTCGTCGAGCGCCACGGCGGCTCGATCGACTGCGCGACAAAGGTGGGCGAGGGCACGACGTTCACGGTCAAGCTGCCTCGCCAGATGCAAGTCACCGAGCCGGCGCGCAAACGCGCCCCGACGGACGCGAAGGCGCGCACCGGTTAGCACACGTCATCCGACATCGCGTGCGATCACCTGTCGTCGACGAGCTTGACCGGTTCTCGCCGGCGGCACGATACTGGTCTCGTGCGTCGATCAATCATCGGGGTGATCGCGGTGTGCACGCTCGCGGCGTGCGGGCACCTGGGCTTCGGCGACGGCACCGACGGCACGCCGTTGCCGCCGGGACGCTGGCAATTCGTCGCGACCGGTGCGAGCTGGGCGTGCGGGATCGCGCTCGATCAAACGCTGTGGTGCTGGGGGCACATCACCGACAATCCGACCGGCCTGCGCATCCAGCCGCCGGCGCAGGTCGGCACCGCGAAGTGGGAGAGCATCGCGGTGTCGACCTACGACAGCGGTCACGCGTGCGGCATCCAGAGCGACAAGTCGCTGTGGTGCTGGGGTGACAACACCGCCGGTCAGCTCGGCGACAACACGACCGCCTTCGCGCTCGTCCCCGAGCAGATCACCAACGCGAAATGGAACGCGATCGCCGTGGGCGGCGACAAGGGCTACACGTGCGGGATCCAGGCCGACGGTTCGCTGTGGTGCTGGGGTGACAACGAATCGGGCGAGCTCGGCGACGGCACGACGACGAACCAACTCGTGCCGGAGCAGATCGGGACCGCCAAGTGGACGTCGCTCGCGCTCGGCAACAACTACGTGTGCGGGATCCAGAGCGACGGCTCGCTGTCGTGCTGGGGCAGCAACAACTACGGCCAGCTGGGCGACGGCACGACCAACCAGCAGCTGACGCCGGAGAAGGCGATCGGCGGCTCGTGGACCGCGGTCGCTGCCGCGAGCGTTCACACCTGCGCGGTCGACAACCAGCAGGGGCTGTGGTGCTGGGGCGACAACGGCGACGGCGAGCTCGGTACCGGCGACCAGCAAGCTCAGAGCCAGCCGCTCTTCATCGCGGAGAGCAAGGTGGCGGTCGCGGTCGGTGATCGGCATACGTGCGCGATCGACGTGAACGGCCAGCTCGAGTGCTTCGGCAACGCCGCGCACGGCCAGCTCGCCGACGCGCAAGCCGGCAGCAACGGGTACGTGCTGTCACCGACGCCCGTGTCCGATTTTCACGCGGTCCGCGTCGCCGCGGGCGGCGATCAAACCTGTCTGGTCGACGACGAGCACCACCTCGTATGCACGGGGCGCAACGACGTCGGGCAGCTCGGCTCGTCACCTGGCGAGGCCCACGTGCCGGTCCGGGCGGACACGCGTACGAACTGGGCGACACTCTCGGCCAGCGGGTCGCACGCATGCGGTACGACCGCAGACGGCATGACGTGGTGCTGGGGCGGTGGCGGCGACGGCGAGCTCGGCGACGGCACGCAGTTCGATCGCCAGCAGCCGGTCAATGCCGGTGTGGGCTACGCGCAGGTCGTCACCGGGCCGACGGCCACGATCGGGCTGATGGCCGACGGTAGCGCGTGGCTGTGGGGCTACGACGGCGTCGCACAGGCCGACATGACCACCGCGGAGCAGCTCGCAGCGAACGGCTGGACGACGGCGTCGGTCGGTAGCGACCACGACTGCAACGTCGCGAGCGGAGCGCTGTGGTGCCGCGGCAGCAACTCGTGCGGCCAGCTCGGCGACGGCACGAACAACGATTCGTCGGGGGTCGCGGTGTCCGGCCAGTGGGCCGCCACTTCGGCGAACAACAACACGACGTGCGCGATCGCGGCCGGCACGAACGCGCTGTTCTGCTGGGGCGATGGCGGCGACGGTCAGATCGGCAACGGCAGTAGCGGCACCTTCTCGTCGCCCCAACCGGTGGCGATCACCGGGGCGACGCGCATCGCAGTCGGCGGCGGCTTCGCGTGCGCGATCGACACGGCGGGCGCGCTGTGGTGCTGGGGTACCGCTTGCGATGGCGAGCTTGGCGACGACGACACGTCGAGTAACGCCACCCCGACCCAGGTCGGAACGCGCAGCGACTGGAGCGAGCTCGCGACGGGCGGGGCTCACGCCTGCGCGATCCCGTCCGACGGAACGCTGTGGTGCTGGGGCAGCGCGTCCGAAGGCGAGACCGGTCACGCCGCGGCGGTCGACAAGTTCGACGCCGTCAACGACGATGCGCCGTACCAGGTCGGAACCGACACCGACTGGGCGCACGTGGCGGCCGGCGACAGCTTCACGTGCGCGCTCAAGCGCGATGGCTCGCGCTGGTGCTTCGGTCAAGACACCAACGGCGAGCTCGGCAACGGTCTGGCCTGGCAAACGGACTTCGTCGCCGTGCCCTAACCGTTCGACCGGCTCAGCGACCGATCACGTCGCGCGATGAACAGCGCGATTCTGGGCATGCCGATCCGACGCGCGTCGGTTAGGGTGGGGTCTTGCCAAGTTGTCACGACGTCCGGAGGCGTCTGACAGGCTGGCAAGCAAGGAGCGCCGTGCAGCCCTCACTCGTCAACTATTTCAAGATTTTATCTGACCGAGGAGCTGGCCCGCGCCTCGCTATTGCCACCTGGAGTATGTGGAACCAACCCGCGCGGAGCCCCTTTCGCCGGTTCGCCGCCGCCCAGGTCGAAGGTGCCGGTGGCTCGTCGCCCTCGCCCGGCGATGCCGGCGAGCCCAGCGAGCTGCGCGACGCGCCGAGCGAGAGCGGGATCGTGCTCGTGGTCGACGACGAACCGGCGATCGCCGAGTCGCTCACCAAGATCTTCCGGCGTGAAGGCCTGACCACGCTGGCTGCGACCGACGGCAGCGCCGCGCTCGATCTGCTTCGCAAGCATCGCATCGGCGTGCTGCTCACCGATCTGATGATGCCGCAGACCTCCGGCATGGACCTCCTGCGCGCGGCCAAGACGATCGCGCCCGAGACCGAGGTCGTGCTGATGACCGCGTACGGCACGGTCGAGACCGCGGTCGACGCGATGAAGGAAGGCGCGTACGACTTCGTCACCAAGCCGCTCAAGCGCGCCCACGTCGTCCGCATCGTGCGCAACGCGCTCGAGAAGCAGTCGCTGCTCGTCGAGAACCGTTCGCTCAAGGCGCAGCTCGCCGAGAAGCGCCGCCGCCAGATCATCGGCACGTCGCTGGCGTGGCGGCGCACGATGGACATCGTGATGCAGGCGGCGCCGAGCGAGGCGACCGTGCTCCTGCTCGGCGAGAGCGGCACCGGCAAGGAGCTGCTCGCGCGCGCTCTCCACGACAACAGCGCCCGGGCCAAAGGCGCGTTCGTCGCGGTCAACTGCGCGGCGATTCCGGAATCGATCCTCGAGGCCGAGCTGTTCGGCTACGAGAAGGGCGCGTTCACCGGCGCGGTCACCGCGCGCGACGGCCGCTTCGAGGCCGCGCACGGCGGCACGCTGTTCCTCGACGAGATCGGCGAGATCAGCCGCCACGTCCAGGTCAAGCTGCTGCGCGTCCTGCAAGAAGGCGAGATCGAGCGCCTCGGCGGCGCCGGCAAGACGCGTCGCATCGACGTCCGCATCGTCGCCGCGACGAACGTCGACCTCGCGGGCGAGGTCAAGGCCGGCCGGTTCCGCGAGGACCTGTACTACCGCCTCAACGTCATTCCGGTCGCGGTGCCGCCGCTGCGCGATCGCCGCGACGACGTCCCGCTGCTCGCGCAGCACTTCGTGCAGGTCTACGCCGAGAAGAACGGCAAGGCGATCGGCAGCTGCTCGCCGGCCGCGCTCGAGCGGCTCACCGAGTACGGCTGGCCGGGCAACGTGCGCGAGCTCGAGAACGCGATCGAGCGCGCCGTCGTGATGACGCGCGCGAACCACACGCTGATCGACGAAGATGCGCTGCCGCGCGAGATCCGCGATTCCGCACCGGGCACCGCCTCGGCGACGTCGCTGACGTTCCCGCTCGGTATGCCGCTCGCCGAGATCGAGATGCGCGTGATCCACGAGACGTTGCGTCACACCCGCGGTGACAAGCGGTTGACCGCGAAGCTGCTCGGCATCGCGACGCGCACGATCTACCGCCGGCTCGCCGAGCCCGATCCCGAGCCCGAGTCCGAGTCCGAGTCCGAGCCCGAGCCCGAGAAAGCGTAAGCCATGCAAGACCTCGTCAAGCGCTACTTCTGGATCCTCGGCGCCGCCGTCGTCATGGTGTGCTCGGTGTTCGCCGCGAAGGCGACGAGCCACGTGCTCGAGGCGAAGTACCTGTCCGACTCCGAGCACGCGCCGAAGGTCGCGGTGACCGCGCCGTCGCCGGCGACGCCGGTCAAGGCCGCGCGCAGCAAGGACGGCGCGCTGGTCGCGGCGCGCGACATGTTCTGCTCGGACTGCACGCCGGCGGTCGCGGTGGTGTCGAGCGATCCGTCGGCGGTGACGACGACGACGTTGCCGCTCCAGCTGCTCGCGACCAACGTCGGCAACAAGCCCGACGAGTCCTACGCGACGATCGTCAACACCGAGAGCCAGATCCAGGGAAGCTTCTCGATCGGCGACAAGATTCCGGGCGCGAGCGGCAAGCTCAAGATGATCCACTACAAGTACATCGAGTTCGAGAACAGCGGCCACATCGAGCGGCTCGTGCTGCAGGGCCAGACGCCGCCGCCGGTCGCCGTCGCCGAGACCAAGCCCGAAGGCGACGGCGACGACCTCGAGGCGATGGTCGAGCACGGCATCAAGTCGACCGGCGAGAACCAGTTCGACATCGACAAGGCGCTCGTCGACAAGATCGTGCAGAACCCGATGGGCGTCGCGAAGGGCGCGCGCATCGTGCCGGCGATGACGAACGGCAAGGCGAGCGGGTTCAAGCTGTACGCGATCCGCCCGAACTCGGTGTTCGCGAAGCTCGGCCTGACCAACGGCGACACGCTCGAGTCGATCAACGGCATGGAGATGACGACCGCCGAGCAAGCGCTCGAGGTCTACACGAAGCTGCGCGACGCCACGTCGCTCGAGGTCGAGCTCCAGCGCCGCGGCAAGCCGCTGACGCTCAAGTACACCATCCACTGAAGGTAGCCTGATGAAGCGGAAGATCTCCCAACTCGCAGTCGTCGCGGTCGCGCTCGCGGTCGCGTCACCGGCCTTCGCACAACCCGGCGGCGGTTCCGGATCCGGAACGCCGCCCTCGGGCAGCAGCGACGAGCCGATCTACGTGTGCAAGCACGCGACCGGCCCGGTCGCGGTGAACTTCAAGCCCGAGAGCGAGCTGAAGGACCTCATCGCGTGGGCGATGGGCTTCACGTGCAAGAACTTCATCCTCGATCCGCGCATCGTGTCGACCGGCAAGAAGGTCACGGTGATGGCGCCGGCGAAGATGAGCCCGGGCGACGCCTACCGGCTGTTCCTGGTCGCGCTGTCGACGATGGGCCTCACGGTCGTGCCGAAGGGCAACATCCTGCGCATCGTCGAGTCGGCGACCGCGAAGAGCGAAACGCTTCCGATGATGCAGAAGGGCATCCCGCCCGACGACGATCAGATGGTGCGCTACATCCTGCACCCGTCGTACGCGCAGACCGAGACCTTGCGCGCCGCGCTCGACTCGGTGCGCTCGCCCGCCGGCAGCGTGCAGGCCGCCGGCAACACGATCGTCATCACCGACTACGCGAGCCAGGTGCGCGACATGATGTCGCTCGCGAAGACGATCGACGTGCCCGGCAACAACGAGGGCATCTACACGATCCCGGTCAAGCACGCCGACGCGCAGCAGCTCGCGCAGAAGATCAACGAGATCCTCGGCCTCACCGGCGGCCCGCCGGGCGCGGGTGGCCAGGTCAACACGCGCGTGCCGACCGCGCCGCGCAACGGGCCGGCTCCGGCGCCGGCCGCGACGTCGATGTCGGAGGAGGCGGGCAACGCGATCCCGTCGAAGATCCTCACCGACGAGCGCACGAACACGCTGATCGTCGTGTCGGCCGAGCCCGGCTACGAGCGCGTGAAGGCGCTCGTCGATCGCCTCGACATCGTGCTCGACACCGAGGGCGGCGCCGGCATCCGCGTCTACCCGCTCGAGAACGCGCTCGCCAAGGATCTCGCGCAGACGCTCAACAACGCGCTGCAGGGCCGCACCAGCCAGCAGGGCGCGAAGCCGGGGCAGCCGGGGCAGCCCGGTCAGCCGGCGCAGCCTCAGCCGCAGCCCGGCCAGCCCGGCGCGGTCGGCGAGTTCGGCGCGATGCTCGAGGGTCAGGTCCGGATCACGAACGACGATCCGACGAACTCGCTCATCATCATGTCGACCGGCCGCGACTACCTCGCGGTCAAGGACGTGATCCGCCGCCTCGACCAGCCGCGCCGCCAGATCTTCATCGAGGCGCTCATCCTCGAGGTCCAGCTCGACAAGACGCTGCAGCTCGGCTCGAGCGAGCACGGCGGCTTGCCGGTCGACAACGGCAGCGCGCTCGTGATCGGCGGCGTCGAGAGCGCGAACGGTCCGAGCTCGCTCAACGTCGCGTCGCTCGCGTCGCTGTCGGGGTTGATCGGCGGCGTCATCGGCGCCCCGCTGACCAACTCGCAGACGTTCCTCGGCACGAGCATCCCGTCGTACGCCGTCCTGTTCCAGGCGCTCGTCAACCACAACAACACCAACATCCTGTCGGCGCCGCACATCATCGCGATCGACAACGAGAAGGCCGAGTTCTCGGTCGGTAACAACATCCCGTATCAGGCCGGCCTGTCGTTCGGCGGCATCGGCCTGCCGTCGACCGGCACGACCGGCACGACCGGCTCGACCGGTCTGCCGGTCGGCTCGATCGGTCAGAACATCCAGCGCGAGAATCTCACGCTCGACCTCAACGTCACGCCGCACATCTCGGGCACCGATTCGGTGCGCCTCGAGCTCGAGCAGAACACGAAGGATCTCGGCGGCAAGGACCCGCAGCTCGGCCCGACCTGGACCGAGCGCAAGCTCAAGACGCAGGTCGTCGTCCACGATCAGGAGAGCGTCGTCATCGGCGGCCTGATCCAGGAGCGCGACATCTACACCGCGTCGAAGGTGCCGCTGCTGGGCGACATCCCGATCCTCGGCTATCTGTTCAAGTACACGACGAAGGAGCACAAGAAGACGAACCTCCTGATCCTGCTCACGCCTTACATCATCAAGGACCGGCTCGACCTCGAGCAGATCCGCGAGCGCAAGGACCGCGAGTATCAGGAGTTCACCGCGTCGTTCTCCAACCTGAACGCCATGAAGTACGAGCCGCAGGTCGATTACCGCCGCAAGCGCGGGCTGGTCGAGGAGATCAACCGCTCGCTGCAGTCGGTGGAAGAGGACGCCGAAGCGCTCGGCAACGCCGGCAAGCGTCAGTACGTGCCGGAGGGCCCGATCGACGTCCATCCGTCGAACATCGAGGCGCCGCCCGACAACGCCGGCCACGGCAACGGCGAGACCCCACGGAGCCCATAGCATGGTCGTCGCGTTCCCCCACGCAGCGCTGCTCGGCGAGATCCTGGTCTCGCGGTGCAACGTCGCGCGCGATGCGATCGAGCGGGGGCTCGCGAAGCAGCGCGAGGAGGGCGGCCTGATCGGCGAGGTGCTCGTCGCGCTCAAGCTGATCGACGAGGAGCAGCTCGCGCTCGCGCTCGCCACGCAGTTCGACATGCCGTACCTGCGCGATCTGCCGCGCGCCGAGGACATCGCGAGCGAGCTCATCGACAAGGTGCCGATCAACTTCGCGCGGCAGCGGCTCGTGCTGCCGCTCGGCCGCGATCCGGCGACCGGCCGGATCACGATCGCGGTCGCCGATCCGCATGCGGTCGAGGTGATCGACGCGGTCGGCGTGCTGATGGGCGAGCCGGTCGAGCCGGTCGTCGTCTCGAGCACGAAGATCGTCGATCACATCAACAAGACGTACTCGCGGCTGCGCGGCGGCGCCGAGCTCGAGGAGAGCGTCAAGAAGGACGACGAAGACGCCGAGTTCCAGTCCGAAGAGCTCGTCGACATGCTCGACGCCAACGACGAGGCGCCGATCATCCGCTGGGTCAACTCGCTGATGTTCCAGGCCGCGAAGGAAGGCGCGTCGGATATCCACATCCGGCCGGGCGAGAAGGAGATCCTCGTCCGCTACCGCATCGACGGCGTGCTGCGCGAAGTGAAGCGCGCGCCGAAGAAGTTCCAGGCTTCGATCATCGCGCGCGTGAAGATCATGGCCGGGCTCAATATCGCGGAGAAGCGCTTGCCGCAGAGCGGGCGCATCCGGCGCAAGATGGCGGGCAAGGACGTCGACATGCGCGTCGAGACCGCGCCGACCGCGGGCGGCGAGAGCGTCACGATCCGTCTGCTCGATCGTTCGAGCGTGCTGCTCGGCCTCGCCGACATCGGCTTCGCCGACGATCACCTCGAGCTGATCCGCTCGATCATCGCGCGCCCCCACGGCATCTTGCTCGTCACCGGCCCGACCGGCTCCGGCAAGACGACCACGCTGTACGCGTGCCTGTCCGAGATCAACTCGCCCGAGCTCAACATCCTCACCGTCGAGGATCCGGTCGAGTACCAGCTCGAGGGCATCTCGCAGACGCAGGTCAACTCGAAGATCGATCTGACGTTCGCGTCGGGCTTGCGCTCGTTCTTGCGCCAGGACCCGGACGTCATCATGGTCGGCGAGATTCGCGACCGCGAGACCGCGGAAGTCGCGATCACCGCGTCGCTCACCGGTCACCTCGTGTTCTCGACCGTTCACACCAACGACGCGGCCGGCGGCATCACGCGCCTCGTCGACATGGGCATCGAGCCGTTCCTCGTCGCGAGCTCGCTCGTCGGCCTGCTCGCGCAGCGCCTCGTGCGCCGGCCATGCCACGAGTGCGCGCGCCCGGTGCGGCCGTCGGCCGAGATCGTGCGCGAGCTCGGCCTCGATCCCGACACGTTCTTCCGCGGCGGCTATCACTTCCCGAACGTCAAGGGCATGCGGCCGCCGCCGCCCGGCACGGTGTTCGAGCCGGTCGGCTGCCCGTCGTGCCAGCAGCTCGGCTACAAGGGCCGGACCGGCATCTACGAGCTGCTCATGGTCGGCGACAAGGTCCGCCGCCTCACGCTCGACAAGGCCGACGCCGGGTCGATCCGGAACGCGGCGGTCGAGGACGGCATGGTCGCGCTCCGCCTCGACGGTGCGCGCAAGGTCGTGCTCGGCATGACGACGCCCGAGGAGGTCATGCTGATGACCGCGGAGGCGACCGACTAAGTGCCGATGTACGCGTACAAAGGCGTCGGCCCGAACGGCAAGGGCGTGACCGGCGTGCGCGACGCCGACTCGCCGAAGACGCTGCGCCAGGTCCTGCGCAAGGACGGCGTGATCGTCACCAGCTTCGATCTGTCGAAGGGCGGCAAGGCGGCGAAGGATCAGAACGCGAAGAAGGGCGGGCTGTCGAAGGAGGTCGATCTCGGCGCGTTGTTCGGCGGCGTCAAGAAGGTCGAGATCGCGGCGTTCACGCGCCAGATGGCGACCTTGCTCAAGGCCGGCATCCCGCTGTCGGAGGCGCTCGGCGCGCTCGTCGAGCAGCTGACGAACGTGCGGTTCAAGACGCCGGTGTCGGAGGTGCGCGCCGCGGTCAACGAGGGCAGCTCGTTCGCCGACGCGCTCGCGAAGCACCCGAAGCTGTTCGACGAGCTGTTCGTGTCGATGGTGCGCGCCGGCGAGGTCGCCGGCAACCTCGACGAAGTGCTCACGCGCCTCGCCGACTTCCTCGAGGCATCGCAGAAGCTCAAGTCGAAGGTGACGGGCGCGATGATCTACCCGATCCTGATGGCGGTCGTCGGCGCGGGCATCATGACGCTGCTCATGGTCAAGGTGATCCCGAACATCACCGACATGTTCAAGCAGCAGGGCAAGACGCTGCCGCTCAACACGCGCTTCTTGATCTGGATGTCCGACTTCATCGGCCACTACATCATCTTGCTCATCCTCGGCACGATCGGCGCCATCGTCGGCTTCACGTACTGGACGCGCTCGAAGGAGGGCAAGCCGATCTGGCACAAGTTCGTGCTCAAGATGCCGGTGGTCGGCGAGCTCTCGCGCACGATCAACGTCGGCCGGTTCGCGCGCACGCTCGGCACGATGCTGCACTCCGGCGTGCCGATGCTGCGCGCGCTCGACACCGCGAAGCAGATCGTCGCGAACGTGCTGATCCAGGGCGCGATCGAGGACGCGAAGAAGGCGGTCACCGAGGGCGAGTCGCTCGCGGTGACGCTGAAGAAGTCGGGCCACTTCCCGGCCACGATGATCCACATGACCGCGGTGGGAGAGCGTGCCGGTCAGCTGGAGCAGATGCTCGAGCGGGTCGCCGTGACCTACGAAGCGGAAGTCGACGTCAAGCTGACGCGCCTCACCTCGCTGCTCGAGCCGCTCATGCTCGTGCTGATGGGCGGCGCGGTGGCGTTCATCGTGTTCTCGATCTTGCAACCCATCATGGACCTCGGACAGCTCAGTGGACCCAGGTAAGGAGACCGTATGCGCATGCGAAACAAACTCTCGAAGATGCTCGCTGGCCAGCAGCGCGGCATGACCCTGCTCGAGATCATGATCGTGCTGGCGATCCTCGCGCTCGTCATGGGCCTGCTCGTCGGGCCGCGCGTGATGAAGCTGTTCGCGGAGTCGAAAGAAGACATCGCGCGGCTCACCGTGCAGAAGTTCGTCAACGAGGCCTATCCGATGTGGTCGCGCAACGCGAGCGATCCGTGCCCGAAGAGCCTCGACGATCTCAGCCCGTACATGGACAAGAAGGACACCAAGGATCCGTGGGGCAACCCGTACAAGATGTACTGCGGCCAGACCCTGCCGCCGGGCGCCAAGGGCGGCATCGCGGTGTCGTCGGCGGGCGCCGACGGCAAGGACGGCACCGAGGACGACATCAAGTCCTGGCAATGAGCTGATGCAGCTGCGTGCGCATAGAGGAATGACGGTCCTGGAGCTCATGATCGTGCTCGCGATCATCGGCCTGGCCGCGTTGCTCGCGCGCACCGGCTATCGCAACTTCACGAAGGCGGATCTGGTCGACAACTCCACCGAGCTCGCCGCGATCATGAAGCGCGCGAGCCAGCTCGCGATCGAGCACGGCGACCTGTACCGCGTCACGATCGACATGGACAAGTCGGTGTACCTCGTCGAGGTCTGCCAGGGCCAGGTCACGATCCAGCGCAACGAGCTGGTCCGCCCCGACGAGAAGGCGAAGCAGGCCGCGCTCGAGACCGCGAAGGCGCGCATGAACGGCATGCCGGCGGATACCGGCGACCCCGGTCAGGCGACCGATCCGGAAGAAGCGAACCGGCGCGCGCTCGCGATCGTCGGCCATCACATCGCCGATCGCACGTGCGCGCCGGCGACCGATTCGTTCGTCGGCGTCAACGTCGATGCGACGACGAAGGGCAAGCCGAAGGGCTGGGCCCGCGCGCTGGCCGCCGACAAGGGCGTCCGGTTCAAGGAGATCTGGGTCCAGCATCGCGAGACCTCGGTGACCAAGGGCCAGGTCGCGGTCTACTTCTGGCCGAACGGCAGCTCGGAGAAGGCGGTCGTCGAGCTGACCGACGGCGTCGGCAACGACGGTGACGTGTTCAGCGTGCTCGTCGACGGGCTGACCGCGCGCATCGAGCTCAAGGACGGCGCGTTGCGCGACGTCAACGACCACATGATGCGCAACGCGATGGGCGACAAGGACGCGAAGCGCGAGGGCGAGCTGTGATGATCCGGAGTTACCGCCAAGGCGCCAGGCAGACGCCAAGACGCCAGAAGAACCGGATCGGGCCCGATCCTGTTCTCCTGGCGCCTCGGCGTCTTCGGCGCCTTGGCGGTAATTCCCGATCTGGGTTCACGTTGCTCGAGGTGATGATCGCGCTCGCGATCCTCGGCCTCGGGCTCACCGTGCTGATCAAGAGCACCGCGAACAGCATGTTCGCGGCCGAGGATGCGCACCAGATGGGCATCGCGACCGATCTCGCGCGCGCGAAGATGTACGACATCGAGGAAAAGCTGCTCAAGGACGGCTTCACCGACACCGACCAGTCGCAGCTCGACTACAAGCCGTTCGAAGAAGAGGGCTGGCCGCAGTTCCAGTACGCGTACAAGGTCGAGATCGTCGAGTTCCCGAACTTCGACGATCTGCAGAAGATGGCGATGGGCCGCGCGCAGCAGATCGCGGCCGGCTCTGGCTCCGGCGGATCGAACCAGTTCGGCGCGCCGTTCTCGGGCTCCGGCTCGGGCTCGGGCTGGGGCTCGGACTTCGGCTCGGGCACGGTCTTCGGCTCGGCGTTCGGCTCGGGACTCGGCTCGGGCTCGAACATCTTCGGCTCCGGCGACAACCCGCTCGGCGCGTTCCAGAACAGCGCGATGGGCGGAATGCTCGGCATGATGGGCATGTTCGGCGGCGGCAACGCGAGCGGTGCGGTCGGCGCGGCCGGCGGCCAGCTCATCCAGTCGCAGTACACGATGTTCCAGCAGATCTTGAAGGTGACGATCCGCAAGGTCTCGCTCGACGTGCGCTGGCAAGTGCTCGGCCACGATCGCTCGCTGCGCGTCGTCGCGTTCTATACCGATCCGTCGGCGATGGATCAGGTGCTGAACGGCATGGGCGCGCAGGATCTTTCCGGCAGCGGCTCGGGCAGCGGCTCGGGCTCGGGCTCGGGCTCGGGCTCGGGCTCGAACAAGACCACGCCGAGCACGGGATCGGGGGCGGGGCACTGATGAAGCGCGAAGCCGGCATGACGCTGATGGAGATCATGATCGCGATGGCGATCATGGCGGTGATGCTCGTCCTCGCGTGGAAGACGATCGGCAATGCGTCGGATGGCCGGCGCACATTCGAGCAGTACGAGGAGCGCAACCACGAGCTGCGCATCGCGATGGGGCGCATCGTCGCCGACTTCGAGGGGGCATACCTGTCGCTCGACGAAGGTTGCCCGCCGGGCAGCACGTGCCCGCCGTACGTCACCGATCACCCGCGCACGCTCATGCAGGCGCGCGCGACCGGCAAGATCCCGAAGATCCGGTTCTCGACGCTCGGCCACCGCGTGCTGTGGTCCGACGCGAACGAGTCCGAGCAGACCGTGATCGAATACCTCGCGCGTTCGAACCCCGAGCCCGAGCACGCGAGCGAGACCGATCTCATCCGCCGCGAGCAGCGCCGGCCGTCGAACATGCCGCCCGATCAGGAGCCGTCCGAGTACGACGTGCTCGCGCACGACATCCAGAGCCTCAAGCTCGAGTACTGGAACTGGAGGACGCTCGAGTGGGTCGACCAGTGGGACACCACGCAGTCCGACGGCAACCGCGGCTGGTTGCCGAGCCGCGTGCGCATCACGCTCGTGCTCAAGAGCTTCGACGGCAAGGACATCAAGATGGTGACGCAGGCACGCGTCTACATGCAGGAGCCGCTGAACTTCTCGCCGACATGACGATCGCGAAGCGAAATAGGAAGCGTGGCGTGGCCCTCGTGGCCGTGATCATCGCGATCGCGATCACGGTCGCGATCACGAACGAGTTCGGCACCGAGACGTCGACCGATCTGACCGCGGCGGCGAACTACCGCGATCAGATGAAGGCGCACTTCCTCGCGCGTTCGGCGCAGAGCATGGGCGAGCTGGTCGTGCGCATCCAGCAGCGGCTCGACAACATCAAGCAGCTCCAGGGTCTGTTCCAGATCACCGACTACGCCGACACGCTGATCCTGCCGTTCTGCGGCAGCAACGCCGAGGTTCACGACCTGCTCGGGCCGCTCGCCGATCACATCAAGGGCCTGGGTGCCGATGTCGGCACGTGCGGCTTCGACGGCCCGTTCAAGACCGAGGACGACAAGATCAACGTCAACTGCGCGAACAACCAGACCGCGTGGCAGACCGTGTACGCCGCGATCGGCGCGCTGATCTACCCGCCCGCGTACGACCAGGTGTTCGACGAGAACGACGCCGAGGGCTGGCACCGCGATCGCCAGACCCAGGCCGCCGCGATCATCGACTACATCGACGCCGACCAGCAGCACCTGCGCGACCGCGGCACGTCGGAGGACTATCCGTACACCGAGCTCAAGGACAAGTACTACGCGAAGAACAACTACATCGACACGGTCGGCGAGCTGAAGCAGGTGCGCGGCGTCGACGATCGGTTCTGGACCTTGTTCGGCGACGCGTTCACGGTCTACGGCGGCTGCAAGCTCAACGTGAGCCTGTTGTCGAACACGCAGCTGATCGCGGCGGTGCTGTTCCTCGCCGCCGCGAACCCCACCGATCCGGTCGTCACCGATCCGAAGCGGCTGTACCTGCTCGCGAGCTACATCGCGAAGTCGCGCGAGTTCGGCGAGATCTTCACGAACCTCGACGACTTCATCGCGTTCGTGAAGAACCCGGGGCAGTCGGTGCAGTCGCTGGCATCGACCGGGCAGGGCTCGATCTCGGGCAGCGCGGCGTCGGCGGCGGTGAGCGCGGGCTTGCCCGGGCTGTCGCAGAACATCGGGCTCGTGCTCGACAAGACGAAGCTCGCGCAGATCGCGACCGTCGGGCCGCGCCGCACGTATCGGATCACCGCATACGGCGAGATCGTCGGTCCGGTCGACAAGGACGGCAAGCCGATCTTCCCGCCGATCCGGGCGACCGTGAACGGCGTCTGGGACACCAAGGTCGTGCCGCAAAACGTTCGCAAGCCACCCGTGCCGAAGGGCGCCTGGGTGTTCGAGAAGGAAGAATAAGTGCTCCGACTGCGTATTTTCGATCTGACCCGGCGCGCGAGGCGCGTCGAGCGCGAGGCGCTGCGACGAAGCGTCACTGGACGTGCCGCGAGGAGCGGCAACGACGCGATCGGCGATGGATCGCGCGCCCGGCGGAGCGAAAATACGCGGGCGGAGCACTAGATGGCGTCGCGCGTATTCGCGGTCGATCTCGGTGCGTGGAGCGTGAAGCTCGCAGTCGCGACCCCGGGCCTGCGCGGCGCGACGCTCGTGCAGGTCGTCGAGCGCATGGTGCCTCTCGGCGACGAGCCGGCCGAGCAGCGCGCGCGCGCCGTGCTCGCCGCCGCGGTCGACGAGCTGCACCTGCGCGACGAGTCGGGCTACCTCGGCGTCTACGGCGACCAGGTGTTCACGCAGGTGCTCGAGTTCGGATTCAAGCACCTGCGCCGCGCCGAGCTCGACAAGGCGGTCGGCGGCGAGCTCGAAGGCGTCGTGCCGGTCGATCTCGAGGACATGGTCTACGCCTACGAGCAGATTCCGCCGGCGCCGGCGCAGATCGTCGAGCCGGGCTCGCCGGCACGCGGCCGCGTCGCGGCGCCCGCCGAGGGCATGCGCGTGTTGAGCTACGCGATGCGCCGCGATCGCGCCGAGAATCTGCTCGCGATCGGCAGCTCGTGCGGGTTCCACACCCGCGGCGTGCTCGCGTGCGGCGGCGCCGCCGTGCGCCTCGTCGATCGCGCGCCGTCGCTCGCGAAGGCGCGGACCGACGGGCCGGTCGCGGTGATCGACATCGGCCACGAGCGCACCGACGTCGTCGTCGTCCACGCGAGCAAGGCCGTGTTCAGCCGCTCGGTCGCGCGCGCCGGCAAGCAAGTCACCGAGGCGATCTCTCGGCACTGGCAGATTCCGTGGGATGCCGCCGAGCGCGCGAAGCACAGCGACGGCTTCATCGCGTCGGGCGTCGAGCCGGCGACCTCGCCGCAGTGGGCGAAGATCTCGCAGGTCTTGACCGGCGAGCTCACGCCGTTCGCGCGCGACCTGCGCCAGACGCTCGCCGCGTGCCGCGCGCGCACCGGGTTCTCGCCGGTCGCCGCGATCCTCGTCGGCGGCGGCGCGCGCCTGCGCGGCATCGGCAGCTTCCTCGCCGAGCAGCTCGCGATTCCGGCGTGGCACCTCACGCCCGACGACCTCGCCGCGCTCGCCGGGCCGAAGATCAGCCCCGAGGCAGCCGCGACCATGCCGATCGATTCCGCGGCGCTCACCGTCGGCATGGCGTACGACGCCGCCGGCGGCCGCCCGCAGTTCAACCTGAGCGCGGGCCAGCTGGCCGGGCGCGTCGATCTGTCGTACCTGCGCGCGAAGGCGGTGCCGCTCGGCGCGGCGGCGCTCGCGGTCGCCGCGTTCGCCGCGATCAGCGCGTACGCCGACCTCTACCAGCTCAAGAAGGCCGACAATGTCCTCGCGACGCGGCTCGCGAACGAGACGCAGGAGATGTTCGGCGCGCCGAAGTCGGCCGACGACGTGCTCGGCCAGACCGGGTCGGGCGCCGCGGCTGCGGGCTCGCCGATGCCGCACATGACCGCGTACGACGTCCTGATCGAGCTCAACGGCCATCTGCCGCCGAAGGACAAGATCACGCTCAACGTCGACAAGCTCAACATCGACGACCAGAAGGTCGACCTCCAGGGCACGGTCAAGACGCCGGAGGAGCTCGATCAGCTCGTCGGCGAGCTGAAGAAGGTCGATTGCTTCAAGGACGTCCAGCGCGGCGCGACCGACCCCGGCGAGAACGGCACGCGTCGCTTCCACGTCACCATCACCGCGCAGTGCATGTGAGGTAGCCAGGCATGTCCACGATCACCGACCGAGCACGAGACTTCTGGGACCGGATCTCGCCCCGCGAGCGCCGACTCGTGATCATCGCCGGCATCGCGGCGCCGATCGTGCTCGCGATCTGGCTCGGCCTCGCGATCCACGACGGTCTCGACGCGATGGAGCAGCGCAACGATCACACGCGCAAGGCGCTCGCCGTGCTCGCCGATCTGCGCGCGCGGGGCCAGACCCACGCGCAGGTGGACGACTCGATCGCGACGATGCCGACCTTGCCGCTCAGCCTCGAGACCTACCTCAACACGGCCGCGAAGGAGGCGCACTTCGATCTGTCCAAGGTCGGCGTCACGCCGCGCACGCCGCAGGAAAAGAACGGCTTCGTCACGAGCTCGGTGTCGTTGACGCTGACCAAGCTGACGATCGCCGAGGCCAAGGATTTCCTGCAGCGGATCGAGAGCAACTCGAAGTACGTCGCGGTGACGCACCTCGAGCTGAGCGCGGACAGCCGCGAAAAGGACAAGATCACGATGACGCTCGAGGTGTCCTCGTACTCGAAGTCGCCGCCCGCGAAGGCGGACGGCTCCGGCTCGGGCAGCGCCGGCTCCGACGGCTCGAGCAAGGGGAGCTGACGTGGCGTTCCCGATCGATCTCAGCCCGCGCATGCGTCGGATCCTCCGCTACGTCGCGATCGGCCTCGTCGGCCCGATCACGTTCGTGTTCGCGCTGCAGCTGACGCTGCCGGTCGAGCGCGCGAAGGACAAGTTGATCGAGGCGCTGTCGCCGTCGTACGACGTGTCGATCGGCAGCGTCGAGCGCGGCATCATGCCGGGCCGGATCTATCTGCATTCGGTGTCGCTGCGCACGCGGCCGAGCAAGCCCGACGAGCAGCCCACGACGCTGTTCGTCGATCAGCTCGAGATCGACGTCGGCATCTTCGCGCTGTTGCGCGGCAACCTGTCGGTCGACTTCGACGCGCGGCTCGAGCCGAACAACCGCGACGCGCGGCTGTCCGGCAACATCACGCTCGCCGGGTTCGGCAAGAAGGGCTTCGCCATCCACGCCGGCGGCAAGGACGTGCCGGGCGCCGACCTCCCGCTGCGCGGCCTGATCGGCCTGCCGATGACCGGCAAGCTCGACCTCGACATCGCGCTCGACCTGCCGGTGGAGCCGCGCGCCGGCAAGAACGCGCCGAACTGGCAGAAGGCCGCGGGCTCGATCGACTTCGGCTGCCCGTCGGGCTGCACGTTCGGCGACGGCAAGACGAAGCTCAAGCCGATCCTCAAGAACCGCACGCAGCAGGTCATGGTGGCCGACGGCATCGACTTCGGCAAGGTCGACATGGACTCGCTCGAGGCGCACGGCGAGTTCAAGAACGGCAGCTTCGATGTCACGAAGTTCGAGTCGAGCTCGAAGGACGGCGAGGTCCACATCGACTACGCGATGAAGCTCGAGCCCGACATCATGGACTCGATGGTGACCGGATGCCTGCGCTTCACGGCATCCGAGACGCTGCTCAAGCGCGATCGCAAGACCTACGACGCGATCAACCTGTCGGGCGCGGAGCGCCGCTCGGACGGCTTCTTTCACATCACGCTGACCGACAAGCTGAAGGAGATGAAGCGGCTCAATCAGGAGTGCGGCCCGAACGTTCACCACGTCGCGCCCGACGCGCCGCACGTCACGGTGCGGCCGACGATGCCGAGTCCGCCGCCGGCGACCGGCAGCGGCGAGGAGACCAAGCCGGGAGGTCCGCCGACGCCGATGCCGCCGCCGACGACGCCGCCGGGCCGGCCTATGCCGGAGCGCCCGCTCGAGCCCGCGGGCTCGGCGACGACGACCAAGGGACCGGCGGCCGGGCCGCCGCCGCCCGAAGGCTCGGGAGCAACGGGTGCGCCCGAGGGCTCGGCGGAGGGCTCGGCCGGCTCCGGCGAGCCGTATCCGCCGCTGCAGTGACGATCACCTCGGCCTTCGTCTACGGTCCGAGCCCGACCCACACCGCGCCGTCGGCGCCGACCTCCTTCTTCCAGATCGGCACGCGGTCCTTCAAGCGATCGATCATCGCGCGGCACGCGGTGAACGCCTCGGCGCGATGCGGCGCCGACGCGGCGATCGCGACCGCGATCTCGCCGACCGCGAGGTGGCCGACGCGGTGCTCGACCGCGAGCCTGACGCCCGCGATCTCGCGCTCGATCTCGTCGCACAGCTCGGTCATCACGCGCACCGCCATCGGCGCGTAGGCCTCGTATTCGAGATGATCGATCGCCGCCCCGTGGCTGCGGTCGCGCACCATGCCCGTGAACGTCACGATCCCACCGGCGCCGTGGCCGCGCACCGCGGCGATGCAGCGATCGAGCGAGAGCGGCTCGTCGGCGAGCACGACGTGGTGGCCGCCGCCGCCGGCGACCGGCGGAATCAAGGCCAGCTCGTCGCCGTCGCCGAGCGCGCGCGCGTCGTCGGCGAACTCCTGGTTCACCGCGACGCGAAACCGGCCGCGCAGCTGCGCGATCGCCGCGTGGCGCGCGGCGAGCGCCGCGACCGCATCGGCCACGCTCGCGCCGCCCGGCAGCTCGAGCTCGTCGTGATCACGCCCGATGCGCTCGCGAAACACCGCGAAGTAGAGGACGGAGACGCGCACGTCGCGGTGGTACCGTGCGCGCGTGGCCGCGTCCAGCGACTCGGAACACCTGAAGGCGCTGTTCCGGCGCATCCACGCGGTCGTGCGGCGTATCCCGCGCGGCCGCGTCGCGACCTACGGTCAGGTCGCGGAGCTCGCCGGCATTCCGGGCGGCGGGCGCGTCGCCGGCGCGGCGATGAAGACGAGCACGCCCGCCGATCGGCTGCCGTGGCAGCGCGTGATCGGCAAGGCCGGCAAGCTGCGCGGCCGCATCGCGATCCACGATCCGGTCGGCGCCGCGGTGCAGCGGGAGCTGCTCGAGCGCGAGGGCATCGAGGTCGGCGCGACCGGCCTCGTCGCGCTCGATCGCTGGGGCTGGCTGCCTACAGGCGGATCAGCCCGCGGCGCATCGCCTCGACGACGGCCTCGGTCCGGGTCGAAGCGCCGAGCTTCATCATCACGCCGTTGACGTGGAACTTCGCGGTGTGATCGCTGATGCCGAGGCGGTCCGCGATCAGCTTGTTCGACAGGCCCTCCGCGAGCAGCTGCACGACCTGCTTCTCGCGCTCGGTCAGCTCGCCGCGGCCCTTGCTCGTCGTTGCCTTCACCGGCTGGGCCGGGACCAGGGTCTCGGCGAGCGCCGTATCGATCACGGTGAGGCCGCTGCGGACGGCCGCGAGCGCGGCCTGGATGCCGGGGCCGACCTGGTCGCGCAGGACGACGCCGCGCGCACCTGCTGCGATCGCCGGCGCGACGTGCGCCGGATCCTGCACGATCGCGACGGCGGGGACGTCGAGCGTGCGCAGCTCGCCCAGGCGGCCGAGCGTGCGTTCGCGGTCGTTACCGGCATCCCACAGCGCGACCTCCGCGGCATCGCGCTCGACGACATCGAGCGCGGGGCGGCCCGCCGAGCCGAGCTGCGCGAGCAGGCTCGACAGTCCCGCTCGCAGCAGCGGATCGTCGGTCAGGAGCGCGACTTTGATCGGGTCGGCCACCGACCCGATCGGGACTTGTGGGTTGCGTGTCATGGTGATGATGCAAGGTGTGCACGCCGGACGTGCAGGTCAAGGCTAGCCATCCGGCTAGGCGATCATCGCGAACGGGTCGGAGAACCACGGCAGCTGCCCGATTTTTCGACGGAAACCTCGCCGATCGGCGGATATCGCCGCGCGCGCATTCGCTGCACGCTGTGTTGCATGGCCCAGCCCGCTCTCGATGTTTTTTCCGCCCTCGATCAAGCCCTCGCCGCAGCGGTCGCCGCCGCGGCGCCCTCCGTGGTTCACGTAGCCCGCGGCCACGGTAGCGGTGGCACCGGCATCGCGTGGTCCGAGGACCTCGTGGTCACGTCCAGCTTTCACGTCCCGGATCGCACGCGCGTCAGCGTCGGCGACGACGCGCGCGATGCCGAGGTCATCGGCCGCGATCCCGGCACCGACGTCGCGCTCCTGCGCGTGACCGGCGGCGGCCTCGTGCCGGCGAGGCTGCGCGAGCTCGGCGACCTCGCGGTCGGCAACCTCGTGCTCGCGCTCGGACGGCCGGGCCGCACGACGCGGGCATCGCTGCGCGCGATCGGCGTGCTCGGCCCCGAGGTGCGCACGCCGTGGGGCGGCCGGCTCGATCGGTACGTCGAGTCGGATCGGCAGATCCCGCGCGGCTTCGCAGGCGGCCCGCTCGTCGATCGCGACGGCGCGGTCATCGGCATGAACACCCGCACGCTGGTGCGCGGCGCCGACCTCGCGATTCCGGTCGTGACCCTGCGCCGCGTGGTCGACGAGCTGCGCCAGCACGGCGGCGTGCGCCGCGGCTACCTCGGCGTCGGCACGTATCCGGCCGCCGGCGGCGCGCTGGTCGCGAGCCTCGAGGACGGCGGCCCGGCCGCCGCAGCCGGCGTGCTCGTCGGCGACACGATCGTCGAGCTCGACGGCGCCGCGATCGCCGGCCCCGACGAGCTGCGCACCGTGCTCGGCGATCGGCCGGGGCAGGCGGTGAAGCTCGTGGTGCTGCGCGCCGGTCTGCGCGTGGAGCTCCCGGTGACGCTGGGGAGCAAGGCGTGAGCGAAGCAGGCCTCGGGCTTCAGGCTTCGGGCTTCAGGCAAGCAGACGACGAGCTGATGGATTCGTACTCGCGCGCCGTCATCGCCGTCGTCGAGCGCGCCGGGCCGGCCGTCGTCAGCCTCGAGGTCGGCGGCGCGCGTGGGCCGGCCGGCGCCGGATCGGGCTTCGCGGTCACGCCCGATGGCTACGTGATGACGAACAGCCACGTCGTCGCCTCGGGCCGCGCGATCCGCGTGCGCACGCCGGCCGGCGAGATCGCGGAAGGCCAGGTGATGGGAGACGATCCGGCGACCGACCTCGCGCTCGTTCGCGTCGACGCCAGCGCGCTCGCCGGCACGTACCTGCCGGTCGAAGCCGGGCTCGCGCCGCGCGTCGGTCAGCTCGCGGTCGCGATCGGCAATCCGCTCGGCTTCGAATCGACGGTCTCGACCGGCGTCGTGTCGGCGCTCCGCCGCTCGCTGCGCGGTCGTGGCGATCGCTTGATCGATGGCGTCATCCAGCACACCGCGCCGCTCAATCCGGGCAACTCGGGCGGCCCGCTGCTCGACGCCGCCGGCCGCGTGCTCGGCGTCAACACCGCGATCATCGCGCGCTCGCAAGGTCTCGGCTTCGCGATCGCGGTCGAGACCGCGGCGTGGGTGCTCTCGCAGCTGCTCGCGCATGGCCGCGTGCGGCGCGCGTGGCTCGGGCTCGGCGCGGCGCGCCGGCCGCTCGATCGCCGGCTCGCATATCACCACGGGCTCGGCGCATCGGCGGTCGAGGTGCAATCGGTCGAGCGCGGCAGCCCGGCCGCGCGCGCCGGCCTGGCCGACGGCGACCTGCTCGTGCAGTTCGCCGACAAGCCGATCGGGAGCGTCGACGATCTCCATCGCGTGCTGCGCGGCTTCACCGCCGATACGCAGACGCGCATCGGCGTGATCCGCCGCGGCCAGCGCATCGATCTCGACATCACGCCCGCGTGGACGTGATAGTCACCTCCCGTGGCGAAGCCGAAGGCCCAGCAGCTCATCGATGCGCGCGGCCGTCCGCTCATCGAGCGGCGCGGTGTGCGCCGCAGCTCGCTCGCCTACGACGCGTACCACTTCCTGCGCAGCGCCTCGTGGCAACGCATCATCCTGTTGTTCGGCGGCGGCTACCTGCTCGCGAACCTGGTGTTCGCGCTCGTGCTGTACCTCGGCGACGCCCAGGTCACGCACGCCACCGGCTTCCTCGACCTGTTCTGGTTCAGCGTGCAGACGATGGCGACGATCGGCTACGGCTACCTGTCGCCGGCCGACCAGCTGGCGAACGCGATCGTGACGGTCGAGAGCTTCTTCGGCATCCTGTACACCGCCGTCATCACCGGCGTGATCTTCGCGCGGTTCTCGACGCCCCGCGCGCGCGTGCTGTTCAGCAAGGTCGCGATCATCTCCGATCACGACGGCCGGCGGTCGCTCATGTTTCGCATGGCGAACGAGCGTTCGACCGCGATCGTCGAGGCCACCGCTCGAGCGTATCTCGTTCGCGACGAGACGCTCGCGAACGGAGAGTCGATCCGCCGCATCCACGATCTGTCGCTGCGCCGAAACACGTCGCCGGTGTTCAACATGTCGTTCCTCGTCGTCCACCCGATCGACGATCGGAGCCCTCTGTACAAGACGAACGCGCCGTCGCTGCGCGAGCAGAACACCAACGTCGTCGTCACGTTCACCGGCATCGACGACTCGCTGGCCGAGCCGGTACACGCCCGCTACCTGTGGACGTGGACGGACATCGTGTTCGACCACATGCTCAAGGTCGACAGCGATGGCACGCGCTACCTCGACCTCGCGCCGATCCACGACACCGAACCGCTCGTTCTCAAGACTTCGCCGGCAGATCCGGCTTGAGCTGGATGAACAGCTCGTCGAGCTGCTTCTTCGAGACCGCGGTCGGGCAGTCGGTCATGAGGTCCGAGCCCTTCTGCGTCTTGGGGAACGCGATCACGTCGCGCAGCGACTCGGCGCCGGTCATCAGCATCGACAGGCGATCGAGCCCGAACGCGATGCCGCCGTGCGGCGGCGGCCCGTACTTGAACGCGTCGAGCAAGAACCCGAACTTCTGGCGGCGCTCGTCGTCGCCGATGCCGAGCACCTTGAACACGCGGTCCTGCAGGTCGCTGCGGTGGATACGGATCGAGCCGCCGCCGACCTCGACGCCGTTGAGCACGAGATCGTAGGCGCGCGCGAGCACCTTGCCGGGCGCGCTCTCGAGCATCGGCTCGTCTTCCACTCGTGGCGAAGTGAAGGGATGGTGCGCCGCCGCGATCTCGCCGTCCTCGACCTCGAACAGCGGCGGATCGGTGAGCCACATGAACTGCCACTCGCCGTCGCGGACCAGATCCAGCTTCTCGCCGATGTAGTGGATGCGGATCGCGCCGAGGCACGCGTTCGCGACCTTCGCCTTGTCGGCGACGAAGATCAGCGTGTCGCCGGGCGCGGCGCCGGCGTGCTTGTTGATGTGCGCGCGCGCCTCGTCGGTGAAGCCCTTGAGGCCCTGCCACTGCCCGCCGTCTTGAACGCGAGCCCACGCCGTCTTCGCGTTGAACGACTTCGCGAAGTCGTTGAGGCCGTCGAGGATCGAGCGCGGCAGCTTGTCGGGCGGGCCGGGCACGCGCAGGCACTTCACGATGCCGCCGCTCGCGACCACGCTCTCGAACACGCGGAACCCGCACGCGCGGCTCTGCTCGGTCACGTCGCACAGGACCAGGTCGCAGCGCAGGTCGGGCTTGTCGACGCCGTACTTGTCCATCGCCTCGGCGTAGGTCATGCGCCGCATCGGCAGCTTGATCTCGACGCCGAGCACCTCGCGCCACAGGGTCGCGATCAGCCCTTCCATCGTCGATTGCAAGATCTGCTCGTTCACGAACGACATCTCGATATCGATCTGCGTGAACTCGGGCTGGCGATCGAGGCGCAGGTCCTCGTCGCGGAAGCAGCGCACGATCTGGAAGTAGCGCTCGTAGCCGGCGACCATCAGGAGCTGCTTGAAGATCTGCGGCGACTCGGCGAGCGCGTAGAACTGGCCCGGGTTGAGCCGCGACGGCACGAGGAAGTTGCGCGCGCCACCGGGCGTGTACTTGACCATGAACGGCGTCTCGATCTCGAGGAAGCCGTGCTTGCCGAGGTAGTCGCGCGTCGCGCGCGTGATGTGCGAGCGCGCGATCATCTTCTTCTGGAGGATCGGCCGGCGCAGGTCGAGGTAGCGATACTTGAGGCGCAGCGCTTCGTTGGTGTCGACGTCGTCCGCGATCTGGAACGGTGGCGTCTCGGCGCGCGAGAACACCTCGATCGTCTTGACCCAGACCTCGATCGCGCCGGTCGGCAGCTTGTCGTTGACCATCGCGCCACGCGAGCGCACCTCGCCCGCGATGCCGATGCACCACTCGCCGCGCAGATCGCGGGCTGCGGCGTGCGCGGCGGCGTCGAACGACTCGTCGAACACGAGCTGGGTGAGGCCGTCGCGATCGCGGAGATCGATGAACACGCACCCGCGGTGGTCGCGGTACGAATGCACCCAGCCGGTCAGCACGACGTGCTTCCCCACGTCGCCGGCGCGTAAAGTGCCGCAACTATGGGTTCTGGTGTGGTTCGCGAGGAACGTGCTCATGGGTGCGGAACCTTAGCAGTTACGATCGGATCCGATCCCTCCCGCGGTCAGGAATTTGATCCCTTGGAAGCGGGCGCGATAGCATTTTTCTCGTCAGGCCGGGCGGAGTTAGGTGGTCGACTGGTGTTCGGGGCCGACGGCCGACGCAGCGCCCCCGGTGCGCCCGGGAGGCAGCTGTACGCCACCACATCGCTATCTGCTTAAATATGGAAGAAGCGCCCTTGTCAGCTGCCCATGCCCACGCCGATCCCTGCGCGCTCGCTTCGGCCCAACCCACGAGCGACGAGGCAAGTCGCGCGATCGCGCTGGTCGAGGCGCTGCGCCGCAAGAAGACCGGCGGCGGCTCGCCGATCGAGGTGATCGAAGCCCAGGATTCGCTCGAGCGGCGGATTCGCGCGCACCTCGCCAAGGGGCGCGTCGCGGTCACGCTCACCGACAACCGCTACACGATGATCTCGGTCCGGCGCGTGCCGAAGGACCGCCGCTACGAGGTGCGGTTGCACCACATGTTCGCGGACGCCGATCCGGTGATCACGCGCGCGCTCGCGCACTACATCGCCGACAACGACGCCGACGCGTCGCGCGTGCTCGGCGAGTTCATCGATCACAACGCCGGTTACGTGCGCGGCCGCGCGCGCCGCCAGCCGACGCAGGTGATCTTCACGGCTGGCGAGCATCACGACCTGCGCACGATCTTCGACGATCTCAACGCGCGGTACTTCGAGAGCAAGATCGACGCCGCGATCACGTGGGGCGCGCGCACCGGCCGGCCGCGCCGCCGCAACTCGATCAAGATGGGCAGCTACTCGGTCGAGGATCGGTTGATCCGCATCCACCGCTCGCTCGACCGCGCCTTCGTGCCGCGCTTCTTCGTCGCGTGGATCGTCTTCCACGAGATGCTCCACCAGGTCCACGACATCCGGGTCAAGAACGGCCGCCGCGAGTTTCACTCGAAGGCATTCCTCGCGGACGAGGCGATGTACGAGCACTACGACCAGGCCAAGCTGTGGGAGCGCCGGCACCTCGACGCCTTGCTGACGTACTGACGCTCGTGCTCGTCACGTCCAGCGCGGTGTCGAGCGCTGGACCGCCGACGCCGGCGGCACCGGCGAAGCCGGCGACCGACACGCGCGTTCGGCTCGACAAGCTCGAGCCCCCGCTGCGGCGCCGCTACGCCGCGTGGCGCGGCCACCATGGCGCCGGCGACGTGGCGCGCGCGAAGGCGACGATCGAGCGCTGGGCATGCAAGGATGCGACGTTCGACGCGTCGCGCGGGGTCTCGCGCTGCGCCGACACGCCTCAGCCGAACGACGAAGAGCTCGAAGAACTGGAAGTGGCGCGGCTCGTCGCCGACCCCCACGTCAGCGTCGAACTGTGGCTGGAATCTGCTGACGCGGCGCGATCGCTCGAGCACGACGGCTTTCATCTGTGGCCGGGCAACGATACGACCTCGAAGATCGAGCCGATCGGCGACGGCAAGCATCAGCCGCGCATCTACGAGGTGCACATCATCAAGCTGGATCTGCACGCGATGGATCGTTTGCTCGTCGAGCCCGGCGTGATCGTCGTCAGGCTGCGGTTGCCGCGCAGCCTGGAAGCTCGTGACGAGCCGCTCGGCGAGTGACACGTGATGTGCACCCGCGTGCACAAAAAAAGTCGGATCGTTTTTCACGCGCCGCGCGTATGCTCGCGCGCGGAGGGACGACCATGGGTGATGATCTCGCGAATTGGTCGGAACGAAGACGAGCGTTGCGCGTGCCGGTGCGCGGCGTCGCCGTGTTCTACGGCGAGGACGGGGCGATGCACGGCCGCATCGAGAATCTCTCGAAGAGCGGCGCGCTCGTCAGCGTCGCCGGGATGCCGAGCGCCGAGAACGACTGGGATGTCGAGCTCAAGCTCGGCGTCGACAGCGGCTGGGTGAGCGCGCGCGCCGTGCGCGTCGAGCATCCGCAGATCCGCGCACGCCGATGGACGATCGCGATCGAGTTCGACCAGCTCGAGGCGCCGATCCGCGCCGCGATCGAAGCCGCGGTCGAGGCCGCCCTGCGCGCCGCACAGCGCCGGCCGATCCTCGTGCTCGACGAGGATCACGCGCGCCGCATCGAGCTGATCTATCGCCTGGTCGCGCGCGGCGCCATGCCGCTCGCGCCGAGCACGCCGCTCGAGGCCGTCGACTTGCTCGCGCGCAACGACCTCCACGTCGCGGTGTGCCTCGTCGCGCCCAGCTTCGGCCATTCGTCCGCCGAGCTATCCGCGCTCGTCGCCGACAGCTTCCCGTGGGTCGCGCTCGAAGACATCACCGACGATCTCGACACGACCGTCGACCGCGCGCTCCACGCGTGGTCGCACACCGACGTCGCGCGGTTGCGTACCGCGCTCGCGTAGCGCTACAGCGTCACGCCCGGCACGACGACCGGCGTTTCGGTCGTCGCGCGCGCGCCGATGCCGAGGTGCTGGATGTCCCCCCAGCACGCGACCGTGCCGTCCCTGCGGCGCACGCACGCGGAGTAGTCGCCGCCGACGAGCTCGACCGCGTCGGTCAGGTGCGGAACCGCGTGGGCCACATCGTCCGCCGGCATCCCCTCGCGGTTGTACGCCTGCCAGCAGCTCACGCCGCCGGCCCGCGTCAGCGCACACGTTCCGCCGACCGCCGGCGCGAGCGCGACGACATTCGTGACGTCGTCGCGGGCCGCGTACTCGGTCTGGTTGAGGGTCTCGCACACGACGGTGCCGTTCGCGCGCAAGAGGCAGAGCTGCGGGTTGTCCTGTTCCGGCATGCGGAAATCGATCACGTCGTCGAGTTGCGTCCCGAGGTCGCTCGGCGACGCGTCGCGCTCGCCGCGCCCGTAGTACGCCTCCTGGCACGCCATGCCTTTCGTCACGCGCGCGCAGCGGAGTCCTTGACGGAAGTATCCGCCGTCCCACACGCGCGATGCGTCGTCGGGAAACGCCGCGTACGGATCGGAGAACGCGCACGTCAGCTTGCCGTGGTTCATCCCGCAGATCTCGCCGCTGACCGCGCCGAACCAGCGCGCGCCGGCGAGCTCGGGCACGTCGGTCGGCGGGACGTACTTGTCGCCAACGTGGCCCCAGCACGTGATCGCACCGCTCGTGCGTCTTGCGCACGATTCCCAGAGCGAGACCTCGACGTCGACGGCATCGGTGATGCCCGCGACAAACGTCGGCACGAGCTCGTACAGCTCGCGATCGCTGTCGACGGTCTGGCGCGCACCCCAGCACGCGACGCGGCCATCGGCGACGCGCGCGCAGGTCGTGTCGCGCGAGGCCGACAGCTGGACGACGTGATCGAGCGCGCGCACCGACGTCGGTTCCGCGACGACACGCGCCAGCCCGGTACCGACGTTTTCCTCGAAGCCCCAGCAGTGCAAGCTGGCATCAACGAGCACCGCGCAGCTCACCCACGTGCCGACGGTGACGTCGCGCGCACTGGCGAGCGATGCTTGCGTGTAGCGCTGCTCCGGGCGGTCGATCACCCAGCAACCGACCACGGTGCCGCCGAACGCGCAGGCTTGATCCGCGCCGACCGCGACGCGCGTCGTGCCGGCAGGCAGCGCGGGCATCGCGACGCGCTTGCCGTCGCTGCCGTTCCACGCGAACGCGGCACCGCTCGGCATGACCGCCGCGAACAGGTCGCCACGCGTGCCGCGCGCGCGACCTGACAGCGAGGTGGCGCCACGCGCGTCGGCGAACGCGATCGCGTGCGCCGGCTGGTCCGCCGCCCAGCACGTGACGTCGCCGCCGGGCAGGCGCGCGCACGCGTGCGTGCCCGCGACCGCGAGCTCGACGGCGCCGCGCGCACCGGAGATGTCCTTCGGCGGCTGGTTGCCGTTCCAGCACGTGACCTCGCCGCCGCGCCGTCGCGCGCACGCGTAGATGTCGTCGGCGGCGATGTCGATGACGTCGCGAACCGCGACGAGGTCCGCGTGCGCGTTCGCGTGGATGCTGGCGACCCATCGCCACGCCGCGCCGTCACCCGTCCACGCGTAGACGCCCTGCGCGAACGTCGCGATGCCAGCGATGTTCGCCAGCTCGGGCGCGACGACGGGCTTGGCGTAGAGCTCGGACAGCGCCTGGCCCCAGCACATCACGTGGCCGTCATGGGTGCGGGCGCAGGCGAGGCCGTCGTTGGCGGACACCGCGTGCGCGGGGACGGCAGCAGGTGCGGGACCCGGAACGGCAACCGGCGCGGGAACGGAAGCCGGAACAGGAACGGCAACCGGCATCGGAACCGGATCGGCAGCGGGCAGCGGATCGCGGTGGCTGGAGCAGCCGGCGAGCACGAGGAACGCGAGCGCGCGCATGTGCCGAGGATAACGCCGTGGGGCGCGCCGTCATTCGCCCGGCGGGTCGACGCGCTTGGCCGCGTGGACGACGCCGTCCAGCAAGTGCGCGGCGAGCGCCTCGGCGTCGCCGACGTCGAGGCCCGCGTACCATACCCCGTCGGGGTAGACGACGGCATTGGGCCCGTCGAAGCACGGGCCGAGGCAGGCGCACGCCGTCACCTTCGCAGATCCGCCACGCTCGAGCAGCTTGCGCTGCACCGCGGCGGCCAGCTCGTCGCCGCCGCGCCGTCCGCACGCGGGCTTGCCACTCCCGACGGTATTCGTGCACACGAACAGGTGACGCATCGCGACCAAGCATACACGCACAAAAAACCCGCCCCGACGCTTGAGCGCATGTGACCGCAGGAGCCAACATCCACGGTCCGGATCGTCGGGGGATGACGCCTCAGCACCACATCATCAAGGAGACGTCGGAGACGCTCTCGCGCCTCTTGCAGGACGAGTTCAAGCGCAACGGCTACAAGCGCGTGCACATCGTCGAGCAAGCGCCGAAGCCCGACGCGATCGAAGGCAAGCTCCCCGCGGTCTCGGTCTACCTCTACCAGCTCTCGATCGATCCCGAAGGCTACGACGCGACGCCGTACAACGAGCTCGTCGAGGTTCCGCAGGACGACGGCTCGATCAAGGAATTCTTCCGCCGCCGTCGGCTGTGGGTGCGGCTCGACTACTTGATGTCGGCGTGGGCGCAGACGCCGGAAGACGAGCAGCTCTTGCTCGGCCTCATCATCCGGACCGTGATGGAGAACCCCGCGATCCCGCGCGACAAGCTCAAGGGCGCGTCGTTCGAGGACGACTTCGTGCTCAACACGCTGCTGTCGGCGCGCCTCGATGAAGGCACGCTCGCGCGCTTCTGGGGGAGCCTGAACCAGCCGGTGCGCCCGGCGGTGCAAGCGTGGACCGCGATCCCGATCCTGCCCGAGAAGCTCGAGGAGTTCAAACGCGTCCAGACGCGCCAGCTCGAGTACAAGTCGATCAACGATCCGAAAATCTCCGAGCAGGGCCCGAACGGAAACCCGTTCCTCGGCTCGCGCCGCCTCGATCTAGGAGGGAGCGGCGGCAAGAAGTAGCGCGACGCGTACGGCAATCACCGATAGGCGGGCGAAGACCACCGCCATCGGCTTTTAAGGGAGAGAGCAATGGCAACCAGCTACCTGTCACCAGGCGTATACGTTGAAGAAGTCGATCGCGGCAGTAAACCGATCGAGGCCGTCGGTACCAACACCGTCGGCTTCCTCGGAGAATCGAGCAAGGGCCCGATGAACGAGGCCGTGCTCATCACGAACTGGTCGCAGTTCGTGAAGACGTTCGGCGACTTCAAGGACTGCAGCGAGCACCTCGCGCACGGAGTCTACGGATTCTTCAACAACGGCGGCTCGCGCTGCTTCGTCGTCAACGTCGGCGCACCCGAGGGCGCGCACGCGGCGCCGAAGGTTGCGACCGGCGACAAGAAGGACGAGAAGGCTGCGGCCCCCGTCGGCGGCGGCGGACGCGACGGTCTGTTCATCGGCCGCGACGGCGGCCCCGGCGCGCGCACCGGCCTCAAGTGCTTCGAAGAGGTCGACGAGATCGCGATCGTCGCGGCACCCGGCCAGACCTCGCCGGCGGTGCAGGACGCGCTGCTCTCGCACTGCGAGACGCGCAAGGATCGGTTCGCGATCCTCGACTCGCCGGAGACCATCACCGGCGGCGTCGACAAGCTGCCCAAGCCGCGCGACTCCAAGTACGGCGCGTACTACTTCCCGTGGATCCAGGTCTACGATCCGGACAAGGGCAACATCTTCGTGCCGCCGTCGGGTCACATCGCGGGCGTGTACTCGCGCACCGACAGCGAGCGCGGCGTCCACAAGGCGCCCGCCAACGAGATCGTGCGCGGCGCGCTCGGCCTCAAGTACAACGTGAGCAAGGGCGAGCAGGATCTGCTCAACCCGAAGGGCATCAACGCGATCCGGTTCATGAACGGCGGCATCCGCATCTGGGGTGCGCGTACGCTCTCGAGCGATCCGTCGTGGCGCTACATCAACGTGCGCCGGCTCTTCATCATGGTCGAGGCGTCGATCGAGCGCGCGACCCAGTGGGTCGTGTTCGAGCCCAACGACCATCGCCTGTGGAAGCGCGTGCAGCGCACGATCGCCTCGTTCCTCACGCTGCTGTGGCGTAACGGCGCGCTCATGGGCACCGCCCCGGAGCAGGCCTTCTACGTCAAGTGCGACGAGGAGACCAACCCGCCCGAGGTCATCGACGCCGGCCAGCTGGTCGTCGAGATCGGTCTCGCGCCGGTGAAGCCCGCGGAATTTGTCATCTTCCGCATCGGCCAGATGGCCAGCGGCGGCGGCGTCGAAGAGTAAGGCGTACGACCAAGACACCATCCCAGCGGCGGCGGCGTCGAGGAGTAAGGAAGAAACCGATTTCCCTGCCGTAAGAGGCAGTCGAATCACACAAGTGGGGGCCCATCCGCATACCGCGGTGGGCTGACCCGACGGCTTCTCGAAAAGGAAACGACAGGGGGATCTTCGGTGTTCACAAGGAAGGGTGGAGCGAAGCAGGCGCTTCGCTGGTGGGAAGGTGGCGTTGTGACCGCCGACGCTCTCCGTGCCGGGCCGGCCAGAAACGATCGCGTTTGGAGAACAAGGTAAATGGCTGACTCAAATAGTAATCGCTCGTATACCGCAGGACGGTTCGCGCTCGATGTCGACGGCTTCAACGTGGGCTTCCTGAAGAAGTTCAGCGGGCTCGCGATGGAAGCGGACATCGCGTCGAACGACCTCGGTCCGATTCACCTCCAGAAGAAGCACGTCGCGAACATCAAGTGGACGCCCGGCAAGGCCACGATCGGCATCGGTATGGGCAAGGGCATGTACGACTGGATTCGCCAGTCGTTCGATGCCGCCTACGTGATGAAGAACGGCTCGCTGACGGCGGCCGACTTCGACTACAACGCGCAGTCGCGTCTCGATTTCATGAACGCGCTCATCACGAGCGTCACCGTGCCGAAGCTGTCCGGTGATGCGAAGGAAGCAGCGTACTTCGACGTCGAGTTCGAGACCGAGCAGGTGCGGTGGTCCAAGGGCGGCGGCGAGAAGGTCAACACCTCGAAGGTCGGCCCGGTCCAGAAGGCGTGGCTGTGCTCGAACTTCCGGGTCGAGATCGGTAGCCTGCCGTGTAACCGCGTCGCGAGCGTGGACTCGTTCACGTGGAAGCAAGCGGTCGTCGGCGACATGATCGGCATCTTCCGCGAGTTCACCAAGCACCCGGCGAAGGTCACGGTGCCCGACATCAAGCTGTCGATCTCGATGGCCGACTACCAGCCGTGGGCGGACGCCGCGAAGAAGTGGTTCGTCGACGGTCACCACCTGGAGAGCGACGAAATGACGGGCCGGATCGTGTTCCTCGGCCCGGACATGAAGGAAGAGCTCGGCGAGGTCGACCTCAAGAACGTCGGCTTCAAGAAGTTCTCGAAGGACGACCTCGAAGCGAACTCCGAGAAGATCGCGCGGTTCAGCGTCGAGCTCTACGTCGAAGCGATGGCGTTCAAGATCAACAAGTACGACGCGTAAGAAAGGCTTCAGGCTTCCGGCTTCAGGCCCGAGGCTTGAGATACGATGCGACCTGCTCCCGGGTGACCGGAGCAGGTCGTTTCGTTTT